>Ga0265293_10007212_pt1 | contig 17283 bp, 14 predicted proteins | sample Munlanlewell138R_FD_192505 | JGI IMG/M metagenome (GOLD analysis project Ga0265293, IMG submission 192505) | Leachate microbial communities from a municipal landfill in Southern Ontario, Canada - Leachate well 138R | ecosystem: Engineered > Solid waste > Landfill > Unclassified | place: Canada...
CGTGGTGTGCACACGCTGAACGCTTGACGCCAAACCATCATCAGCCGCCGCAGGCGGCGATCATCCAAGGCCCGCAAGGGCCGAGATCATCTGTCATCCGGAGCGGGGAATCGCGGCGGGGGCGCCATGGGGAGGTTGGGCGTTTGGCGTTGAGCGTTGGGCGTGACGCATGACGGATGGCCTTGCTGGACGCTGTGGGGAGGTTGAGCGTTTGAAGAGGTTGAGCGTTGAGCGTGGTGGGCACACGCTGGACGCTGAACGCTTGACGCCAAACCTTCATCAGCCGCCGCAGGCGGCTTTCATACGAGGCCTGCAAGGGCCGGGATCATCGGTCATCAGCGGCCAATCGCGGCGAGGCGCCGCTCCTACCGCTTGCGGCCAAAGAGGCGCTTGAGCCAGTTGGACAGGTCGTCCAGGTAGCAGTAGACCACCGGCACGACAACCAGCGTCAGCAGCGAGGAGGTGATGACGCCGCCGATGACGGCCTGGCCCATGGGGGCGCGCTGCTCGGCGCCCTCCGACGTGGCAAAGGCCAGCGGCATCATGCCAAACACCATGGCCAGCGTGGTCATGAGGATGGGGCGCAGGCGCACGCGGGCGGCGGCCAGGAGCGCCTGCTCGCGCGGCAGGGGCTCGGTGTGGTGGTCGTCGCCGGCGCGGCCCTCGCGCGCGCGGGTGGCAAAGTCCACGAGCAGGATGGCGTTCTTGGTGACCAGGCCCATGAGCATGATGATGCCGATGATCGAGAACATGGACATGGACGAGCCAAAGAGCAGCAGCGCCAGCACCACGCCTATGAGCGTGAGCGGCAGCGCCGTCATGAGCGCCAGCGGCTGGATGAAGCTCTTGAACTGGCTGGCCAGGATCATGTAGATGAAGATGATGGCCAGCGCCAGCGCCTGCAGCGCGTACGCGAAGGATTCCTCCATGTTCTTGGTGGCGCCGCTGAAGCTGTAGCTGTAGCCGGGCGGCAGCGCGGTCTGGTCCAGGATGCGGCGGATGTCTCCGGAGATTTCGCCCACGCCGCGGCCGTAGCTGTTGCCGGTGAACTCGATCTCGCGCAGCATGCGGCGGCGGTTGATCTGGTTGGTCTGCGTGGCCGGGACCAGGTCGGCGACCTGGTTGAGGCGCACGACGGTGGGGTTGCCGCGGTCATCGACGCCGGTGACCAGCGGCAGGCGCTCCAGGTCGCTGGCGGCACTGCGGGCCTGGGGCGCCAGGCGCGCGATGACGTCGTAGGTCTGGTCATCGGGGGCGCGCCAGGTGCCGATGGTGGTGCCGGCAATGAGCGTGCGCAGCGGCGCGGCGATCTGCGCGCTGGCCAGCCCCAGGCTGGACGCGGCGTCCTGGCGCACGACGATGTCCACGGTGGGTTTGTCCGGCTTGCTGCTGCTGTCCAGGTCGACCAGGCCGGGGATCTGGGAGAACTGCTGCATCAGCGGTGCGGCCAGGCGCTCCAGCTCCTGCTGGTCCGGCCCCTCCAATGAAAACTCGATCTGCTTTTGCCCCCCCACCGGCTCGAGCAGGCCCGATTGCGTGATCGTGATTCCGGGCACCGCCAGCAGGCGCTGGCGCAGGTCGCCGGCCAGCTCTTCGGCGCCGCGCTCGCGCTCGCTGCGCGGCTTGAGCCGCACGTGGATGCTGGCGCTGGTCTTGCCCTGCGCGGACGCGGTGTTGATGGTGGTGAGCGTGTCCACGACCTCGGGCTGGCTGCGGATGATGCGGCTGACGCGCTGCGCCTTGGCTTCGGTGGCCTGCAGCGACGAGCCCTGCGGCGTGTCGAAGGCAAAGGTGGTCTCGGAGAAATCGGCCTTGGGAACAAACTCGGTGCCCAGCAGCCGCAGCATGGCGATGCTGAGCGCAAAGATGGCCACGGTGATGACCAGGGTGAGGAAGCGGTGCGCCAGCGCGTGCTTGAGCAGCCACTGGTAGCCCTGCGCGAGCTGCCCGGTGAAGCGGTCAAACGCCGCGGTGACGCGGCCCAGCGTGCGGTCGTACAGCGTGCGGCGGCCGGGCCGGCTGGGGTCGTGGTGGATGGCCGGGTCGTACCAGACCGACGAGAGCATGGGGTCCAGCGTGAACGCCACGAACATGGAAATCAGCACCGCAGCGACGATGGTGATGCCAAATTCATGGAAGAACTTGCCGATGATTCCCTGCATGAAGCCTATGGGCAGGAACACGGCAACGATGGACAGCGTGGTGGCCAGCACCGCCATGCCGATCTCGCGCGTGCCTTCCATGGCCGCGTCCCACGCACTCTTGCCCATCTGGCCGTGGCGCACGATGTTCTCGCGCACGACGATGGCGTCGTCAATGAGCAGGCCGACGCACAGCGACAGCGCCATCAGCGTGATGAGGTTGACGGTGAAGCCGAACACCTGCATGAAAAAGAAGGTGCCGATGATGGAGATGGGCAGCGTCAGGCCCGTGATGATGGTCGAGCGCCAGGAGTTGAGAAACAGGAAGACGATGAGCACGGTGAGGACGCCGCCTTCTATCAGCGTCTCGCGCACGTTTTTCACGGCCACGCGGATCGGACGCGAGCTGTCGTTGACCTGCACCAGCTCCAGGTCCGGCGGCACCGCGTCCGCCAGCGTCTGCAGCGTGGCGTTGAGGTCGTCGACGACCTGGATGGTGTTGGCATCCTGCGACTTTTGCACGCTGGCAAGCACCGTGCGCCGGCCGTTGTACAGCGCCAGCGATTCGGGCTCCTCGGCGGCGTCGGCCACGGTGGCCACGTCCTGCAGGTGTATGGGCGTGCCGGCGCTGCTGCGCGCGACGATGATGCGGTTGAAGTCCGGGGGGCGCTGCATGCGACCGGGCAGCTGCACCACCAGCTCGCGTTCGCTGTTCTGCACGGTACCCAGCGGCTGGTCCTGGTTTTCGCTGCGCACGGCGGCGATGACCTGATCGGGCGTGACGCCCAGCGCGTCCAGGTCTGCCGGGCGCAGGTAGATGTGGATCTGGCGGCGGGTGGCGCCCACCAGGTTGACGGCGCCGACGCCGCGCACGTTTTCCAGCCGCTTCTTGAGGACCTGGTCGGACCAGTTGGTGATTTCCACGCTGCTGGGTGCGGCGGCATCGCTGTCGCTGTCCGCCGTGGCCTGCGGCAGCACGGCAACGGCCCAGATCGGCAGGCTTTCCGGGTCAAAGCGCTGCACCGCGGGCTCTTCCACGTCGTCGCGCAGCAGGGGCCTGACCTGACCGATCTTCTCGCGCACGTCGTCGGCGGCGGTGCGACCATCGACGTAGAGCTGGAACTCGATGATGACCACCGACAACCCCTCGTAGGTGCGCGAGTACAGCGAGTTGATACCGGCGATGGAGTTGACCGCTTCTTCTATCTTCTTGGTGACCTCGCTCTCGACGATGGCAGGCGACGCGCCGGGGTACTCGGTGGAGACGACGACCACCGGCAGGTCCACGCTCGGGAACTGGTCCACCTCCAGCCGGTTCAGCGAGAACAGCCCCAGCACCACGAAGGCCAGCATGACCATGGTGGCAAAAACGGGATTGCGGAGGCTGACCTCTGTGAACCACATGGACTCAGAGCTTGAGAATGAATTGATCGCGCTCGAGAGGATCGTCAGAATTTGTCCAATCAAGACGCAAAGCGCAGGCATGGCCCGTGCCATGGCGAGCATTTGCAACGCCGAGTGGGCAGATTCTGGCGGTCAAAGCGGGCATGTTCGCGGTATTCTTTCTCAAGCTCTCAGTCCGGGGACGGGTTGCTGTCCAGCAGGCGCACGCGCGTGCCTTGGCCCAGCGAGCCTGCGGCAGCGCGCAGGACCAGGTCGCCGTCGGCCAGGCCTGTGACCGCAACCAGCGTCTGGCCATCCACCGTGGTCCGTGCGCCGGTGGTCACGTTGCGGTGCGCGATGCGGCGGCTGCCGTCCGGCTCCGTTGTCACGAGCTGGACGTAGGGCTGCGGGCGGTCGCTGCGGATGGCCGACAGCGGCACCAGCAGCGCGTCCCGCTCGCCCGTGGCGAGCACACCCTGGGCAAACAGGCCCTGGCGCAGGCCGTCGGCTGCAGGCACCTGCAGGTACGCGAGCACGCTGCGGCTGCCCGCCTGCGTGCTGGGGTTGATGCGGACCACGGTGGCGTCCAGCGGCGTGGGGCTGCCTTCCACGGTGACGCGGGCGTGCTGGCCCGTGCGCACGGCCATGGAATCCGACGGGCTGAGCGGCACCCGCAGCTCCAGCGTATCCAGGTCGACGATGTCGGCCACGGGCGCGCCGGGCGCCACGTAATCACCCGGCGCCACGTGCCGTTGCGCGATCTGGCCGGCAATGGGCGCTGACAGCTGCGTGTCTTCCAGCGTCTTGCGCGCCGCTGCTGCGGCTGCCTGCGCTGCCTTGGCGTTGGCGCGCGCGGCGTCCAGGTCGGCGCGGGAGTTGGCCAGCGCCGTCCTGGAGATGAACCCTTCATCGACCAGCGCCCGGTTGTTGTCGTACTGGCGCTGCGCCACGGCGGCCTGCGCGTCGCTGGCGCGGGCCTGCTGTTCGGCCTGCTGCAGCCGCGCATCGTATTCGGCCGGTGCTATGCGGGCAATGAGCTGGCCGGCCTGCACCGCATCGCCTTCGCGCACGGAAAAGTCACGGAGGTCACCGGCCACGCGCGCCTTGACGGTTGCGGTATGCACCGCCTGCAAGGTCCCGGAGATGGGGACTTCGGCCTGGAATCGGCGCTGCTGCACGACGGCAACATCCTGCGGCGCGAGCGCTATCACCGGCGCCTCGGGCCGGCTTTGCCGTGCGGCCTGTTCCGCGCTGCGCTGCGCAACGCTGCGCCAGCCCAGCACCACGAGCGCCGCAACCACCAGAGCGGCCAGCGTCCAGCCCAGCCAGTGCCGGCGGGAGGGAGTGACGGGGTCGTTGCGCGGAGCGTTCATCCTAGATTCCGCGGTTGGATGCGCCTGAGCGTGCAGCGATGGGCGTGTCAGGCAAGACGCGACAACGCGGCAGACTACTGTCTGCAAGGCGGAGCAACGCAGCATGGCGCGTCCAGCGCTGTGCGATCAGGCGCATAGCGTCTTCATCTGGTGGGTGGGCATTGAAAACCGCAAAAACTCGAGCAATAACAAATAGCTGCCAAAGAAAACAAGCGGTCAACTGCGGATTCTAGGTTCATGAGGTGGGAGCGGCTGCGCGGCCTCTGGCAGGCCACTGCGCGATTATCGGGGCAGGTGCCGTCGCGGCACGCCACCGGCGCTGCATGCGGCCCGGCGCCAAACCGGGCGTGGCCCGACTTGTCCTGCCGCGGCGCGGGAAATCATGGGGGCTGGACACGCGATACTGTAGTGGATGCGCAACAAAAAACCGCCCGAGGGCGGTTCGTTGCTTGCCAACAGCGCACCGGATTCAAACGGCGGAAGAGCAGGGCGCCCCCCCGTGCTTGTGGGGCGGGTTCAGGCGGTTTCTGGCTGCTGCTGCTGCAAAGCTTTCACCTTGGCGGCCAGGCGGCTCTTGTCGCGCGCGGCCTTGTTCTTGTGGTAGATGCCCTTGTCCGAGACGTTGTCGACCACCGACTGCATGGCGACAAAAGCGGTCCGGGCTGCGTCGTGGTCACCCGCCTCTACGGCTTTTTCAACCGCCTTGACAGCGGTGCGGTACCTGGAGCGCAGGGACTTGTTGGCGGCGTTGAGCGCGACGTTCTGGCGCGCACGCTTGCGCCCGGAAGCCAGGCGCGGGTTCTTTTTCTTGGGCTGTGTAGAAGCCATGGGAAATATCCTTGTGGTTTGTCGATGTTGTTGGCAACCGCTGATTCTAACGTGTGCGGGCGCTTGCATGGGCAGCGCGTACACTGCTGAACCAGCCCGCAACGGGAGCCCGGGAAAAATCCCCCATGCCCACTTTCACGGCCAGAATCCGTCCACCCTGCGTTGCACATGTCCGGCATGGCAGGGGTCATGGCTGCGCCTTGCGCTTGCAGGGCGCAGGCCGGAAGGGTCTGGCCTTCTGCGTGCCGTCCAGCAGTGCGCAGGCACTGCCGGAGCCGCGGCATTCAGCCTTGGCTGGACGACTTTTGGCGATCCTCCCGGGCCCGATCAATTCATTCCCAGCCTCTGACTCCTGACCGCGTGAGCCTGTTCAAGTCCGCTTCCACCGTTTCGCTGCTGACGCTGCTGTCGCGCATCACGGGGCTCGCGCGCGACCTGCTGATGGCGTACGTGTTTGGCGTCAGCGGCCTGACCGATGCCTTCAACGTGGCGTTTCGCATCCCCAACCTGCTGCGCCGCCTGTTTGCCGAGGGCGCGTTCAGCCAGGCGTTTGTTCCCGTCCTGGCCACGACCCGCGCGCGGGATGGCGATGAGAGCACGCGCGCGCTCATCGACGCGGTGGCGACGGTGCTGGCCTGGATCGTGCTGCTGGCCAGCGTGGTAGGGGTGGCGATGGCGCCGGCGTTTGTCTGGGCGCTGGCCAGCGGCCTGGACCCGCACAGCTTTGACGCCGGTGTGGTGATGACGCGCTGGATGTTCCCCTACATTGCCTGCATGTCGCTGGTGGCGCTGTCGGCCGGCGTGCTCAACACCTGGCGGCATTTTGCGGTGCCGGCCGCGACGCCGGTCCTGCTCAACATCGCCATGATCCTGGCCGCGTGGCTGGGTGCCCCCTGGTTTGAGCGCCTGGGGCTGGAGCCCATCTACGTCATGGCGCTGGGGGTCATGGCCGGCGGCATCCTGCAGCTGGCGTTCCAGCTCCCTGTCCTGTGGCGGCTCGGCCTGCTGCCGCGCATTGGCCTGGCGCCGGCGCGCATCCGCGCCGGCTGGCGCCACCCGGGCGTGCAGCAGGTGCTGACGCTGATGCTGCCCGCGCTGCTGGGCGTGGGCGTGGCGCAGTTGTCACTGCTCATCAACACGCAGATTGCGTCGTGGCTGGCCGTGGGCAGCGTGACCTGGCTTTTCTATGCCGACCGGCTCATGGAGTTTCCCGCAGCGCTGCTGGGCGTGGCGCTGGGCGTGGTGCTGACGCCGCGGCTGGCCGGCGCGCATGCCAGCGGCGACAAGGCGGCATATTCACAAATGCTGGACTGGGGCTTGCGGCTGGTGCTGCTGCTGGCGCTGCCCTGCGCCGTGGCGCTGCTGACCTTTGCCGAGCCGCTGATTGCCGTGCTGTTTCACTACGGCCGGTTTTCCGGCAGCGACGTGGAGCGATCGGCGTTTGCGCTGACGTTTTACGGAATCGGGCTGCTGGGGCTGGTTGCCGTGAAGGTGCTGGCGCCAGGCTACTACGCCAGCCTGGACATCCGCACGCCGGTCAAGATTGCGGTGGTGGTGCTCATCGTCACGCAGATGTTCAACGTCATTTTTGTGCCGTTCCTGCAGCATGCAGCGCTGACGCTGTCGATCAGCCTGGGCGCGCTGATCAACGCCACCTGGCTGCTGCTCGGCCTGCTCAAGCGCGGCAGCTACCGGCCCGGCAGCGGCTGGCGTGCGTTCATCGTCCGTGTCCTGCTGGCCACCGCGGTGCTGGGCCTGTTCCTTGCCTGGGCCAACCACCACTTTGACTGGCTGGCGCTGCCGGCAGCGCAGCGCGTGGGCCTGGTGGCGCTGATCGTCGCCGCCTCGGGCCTGCTGTACTTTGGTTCCGCCGCGCTTTTTGGCATCCGGCTGCGGCAGCTGGTTCAGCGTGGGTGACGGGCCGGCCGAGGTTGGGCGTTGAGCGAATAGCGTCGTGCGTTTGGCGTGGTGCATGGCGAATGACCTTGCTGACGCTTTGAAGAGGTTGAGCGTTGAGCGTGGTGGGCTCACGCTGGACGCTGAACGCTTGACGCCAAACCTTCATCAGCCGCCGCAGGCGGCTTTCATACGAGGCCTGCAAAGGCCGGGATCATCGGTCATTCGGATTCGCTGGACGCCGGACGCCGAACGCAACCAATCGCGGCGGGGCGCCGCTCCCACGGGCGCAGCGCGCCATGCGCGCTGCGCCCCACAGGTCTTCGATTGGATGGCCGGATGCGGTTGATCGCGTGGCAGAGATTGCGTTTTGCTTTAAGCTTGACGCCATGAGACTGGATTTTTCAACTCCCACGGCGTTGCAGTATTTCGCCATGCTCGTTGAGAACGACAGCGCGTTGCCGCTGCTGGAGGCGGCCGCCAGCCTGGCGCAGGATGACTACCCCGAGCTGGACCTGCAGCAGGTGCTCAGCGACGTGGACAGGCTGAGCGTGCGCGCGCGCCGCCGTGTTGATACGCGGACGTCGGCGCTGGGCCGGCTGTACAAGCTGGGCCGCTTTTTCTTTGACGAGCTGGGGTTTGGCGGCAACGTCAACGACTACTACAACGTGGAGAACAGCTACCTGCACCGGGTGCTGGAACGCCGGCGGGGCATCCCCATCTCGCTGGCGGTGATCTGGCTGGAGGTGGCGCGCAACCTGGACCTGCAGGCCGAGGGCGTGTCGTTTCCGGGACACTTTCTGGTGCAAGCGCACGTGGGGCAGGGGCGCGTGGTGGTGGACCCGTTCACGGGCGAGTCGCTGAGCTCGGAGCAGCTGCGCGAGCGGCTGGACGAGCTGTCGCTGCTGCCGCCGGGCGAATCCGCGCACGACCATCCGCTGCTGCCGTACCTGGAGCCGACCACGCCGCGGCAGATCCTGGCGCGCATGCTGGGCAACCTGCAGGCCATCCATCGCAGCCGCGAGGACTGGCCGCGGCTGGTCGCGGTGCAGGACCGGCTGATCACGCTGCTGCCCCAGGCCTGGGCCGAGTACCGCAACCGCGGGCTGGCGCTGGCAGAGCTGGGGCAGGACAAGCGCGCCCGCGCCGACCTCTCGCTCTACCTGGACCAGGCGGGGCAGCAGGCCAGCGACCGGCACAAGGTGATCAAGGTGCTGCAGGAGCTGGACGGGTAGAGTGCGGCCGCGCGCCGCGCACGCGGCGCAGTTCGCGAGCGGAAGCAGGCCGCCACGCGGGTCGCCGCAGCCGTACGGCTACAGCAACTGCCGCAGCGCTTCCAGGTCGTGCGTGACGAGCTGCGGCTGCGGACCGGATGCAAAGGGCCAGGCAGCCTGCGCGCGGTTGATCCAGGCCATTTGCATGCCCGACTGCAGCGCGCCCAGGCCGTCCATGTGGGGATCGTCGCCTATGTGAAGGATCTCTTTGGGCCGCGCGCCCACCGCGTCTGCTGCCGCGCGGAAGATCGCGGCATCGGGCTTGGCTGCGCCCACGTCCGTTGCGCTGATGCTTGCGTGGAAGTAGCGGCCCAGGCCGATGGCGTGGATGTCGGCGTTGCCGTTGGTCAGCGCAACCAGGCGATAGCGCCGCGCCAGGTGCGCCAGCGCGGGCTCGGCGTCGGCAAACAGCGTGACCTGCTGGCGCTGCGCATAGTACAGGGCAAACGCCGGTTCCATGAGCGCGGCGTCGGCACCCGCTTGCGCCAGCGCGCCGGTGATGAGTTGCCGCCTCATGGCGCTCACGTCATGGCTGATCGACGGCTGCCGCAGCGCCATGCCCTGGCGGGCGGCGGCAACGAAGTCGCGGTCGCGCAGCAGGGCGGCAGCGCCGGGCGCACGCGCGTCCAGCCAGCGGCACAGGCTGTCGTGGGCGCGCTCCAGCGTGGGGCGCACGGGCCAGAGCGTGTCGTCCAGGTCGATGCTGATGGCCCGTACGCGTCTGGTATTGAGCATGCTGCGAGAATACCGCATGGCAAAATTCAGAACCGAGCCACCGGCGGCGCCAACCGCGCGCGTGGGCGTGCTGCTGTGCAACCTGGGAACGCCCGAGGCGCCCACCGCGCAGGCCTTGCGCCCCTACCTGGCCGAGTTTCTCAGCGACCCGCGCGTCATCGAGCTGCCGGCTGCGCTGTGGCGGCCCATCCTGCACGGCGTCATCCTGCGCACGCGTCCGGCCAAGTCAGCAGAAAAGTACCGGAGCATCTGGACGCCCGAAGGCTCGCCGCTGGCGGTCTGGACGGAAAAGCAGGCCACGCTGCTGCGCGGCTACCTGGCGCAGCGCGGCTTGGACCTGCGCGTGCGCCATGCCATGCGCTATGGCCGGCCGCAGGTGGCGGCCGAGCTGGACCAGCTCAAGGCCGAGGGTTGCGACCGCATCCTGGTGCTGCCGCTGTATCCGCAGTACGCTGCAAGCACGGTGGGCAGCGTCATGGACGCGGTGGCTGGCTGGATGCGCAGCACGCGCAGCGTACCCGAGCTGCGCCTGGTCCGGGACTTTTGCACCGACGCGCGCTACATCACGGCGCTGGCGCAGAGCGTGACGCAGCACTGGCAGCAGGCGGGCCGCCCCGACAAGCTGCTGATGAGTTTTCATGGCGTGCCCAAGCGCATGATCGACCTGGGCGATCCGTACCAGCAGCAGTGCCGGCAAACGGCCGCGCAGCTGGCAAGCCGGCTGGGGCTGGCAGAAGATGAGTGGCTGCTGTCGTTCCAGTCGCGCTTTGGCCCGGCCAAGTGGATAGGACCGGCCACCGACGCGACGCTCGAGGAGCTGGGCAAGACCGGGCTCGGTCGCCTTGACGTCATCTGCCCGGGCTTTGTCAGCGACTGCCTGGAGACGCTGGAAGAAATCGCCATGGAGGGCAAGGAGATCTTTGAGAAGGCAGGTGGCAAGCAGTTGCGCTACATCCCCTGCCTGAACGACCGCCCCGCGTGGATCCATGCCCTGGCCGACCTGGTGCAGACGCAGACGCAGGGCTGGCCGGTGGTCCGGCAGGATGGGTCCGCGGCCGCGACGTGAACCTGACGGCGCACCAGACCCGGCAGCGCACCGCCCGGGGCTTTGAAGAGGTTGAGCGTTGAGCGTTTGGCGTGGCGGATGACGGATGACCTCGCTGGCGCCATGGGGAGGTTGAGCGTTTGGCGTTGAACGTTGAGCGTGGCGCGTAGCGCATGACCGATAACCTCGCTGGACGCTGTGGGGAGGTTGAGCGTTTGAAGAGGTCGAGCGTTGAGCGTGGTGGGCACACGCTGAACGCTTGACGCCAAACCTTCATCAGCCGCCGCAGGCGGCTTTCATACAAGGCCCGCAAGGGCCGAAATCATCTGTCATCCTGAACGGGCAATCGCGGCGGGGGCGCCATGGGGAGGTTGGGCGTTTGGCGTTGAGCGTTGGGCGTGACGCATGACGGATGACCTTGCTGGACGCTGAACGCACAACGGTCTTCTTGCGTTGTGCATTTGGCGTCGGTGCAGGAGGTTATTTGCCGCTATGCGTCACGCGCCATTGACTCAACGCAAAAGCACCATGGCCTCTGCAGGGTCCCATCATCACAGGCCCGTCAGGCCCGCAGTCATCTGCCGTCAGGTGAGCTGATGAAGCTTGCTGATCGGGTCCGGTCACAAGACAAGATAAGCCATTGAATGCACTGCATTTGTGATACATTGGCCGCATGAAAACTGCGAGTATCCCCACGGTTCGTGTTGAACCCGCGCTGCGCCAAGAGATGGAGCGGAGTTTGCAAGCCGGCGAGACCCTGGCCAGCCTGGTAGAGACGGCGGTGCGCAAGGAAATTGCCGCACGCAAGGCGCAAGCCGGGTTTGTGAGCCGCGGCCTGGTTGCCATTGAGAAAACGGTGCGCGAGGGCAGTGGTATCTCCGCAGATGCCGTGCTTGCACGGTTGGAGAAACGGCTGGATGCCGCCCGGCGCGGTCACGGTGCATGAAATGGCAGGTTGTCTTCAGCCCCGAGGCTGCGGACGATCTGGAACGCCTGTTTGATCATCTGTTGCAGCGTGAGCTGGACAGCGCTACCGGCGATCCTGATTTGCCGGAACGGGCGATTGAAGCCATTCGCGAGGGTTGCCGGTTTTTGGCGCACAGCCCGTTCAGTTGTCGCAAGACAGGTGCCAGCGCCTTCGTGCGCGAGCTCATCATTCCTTTTGGCAGCACGGGGTATGTGGCGTTGTTTGAAATTCGAGACCATCAACAGGTGGTGATCGGCGCAGTGCGGCACCAACGGGAAAGTGACTATCACTGAGCTACCAAGGACCATCAGATGGCGCACGTGCTGCGCGGTCCAGGCATGACCTGCGGCGGCTGCATCAAGCAGATCATCTGCCTGCTGTTTCTCGAAACGGACGCCGGGCGCGCGCATGACCTGCGGGCGGCGCGGAAGCAGTTTGCCAACGTGCGCGCGGAGCCGGGAGAGACTGGATGAGGGGCTGACGCGCGCTGCGAGAGCCAGTCGGCGGCAGGCTGTGCTGGGCCTTGGTCTTATGCTGGTGCTGGGGCCTGTCGCAGCAGCTGCCGGCCGGGAGGAAAGTGCCGCCTGTCTTGGCCTGGTGCAGACACAGACGCAGGGCTGGCCGGTGGTCCGGCAGGATGGGTCCGGCGTCGCTGCATGACGTGCGAGTGGAGTCAGCCGCGCGCGGAAGCATCGCGAGTTGCGGGTGGAGGCTCGAGGTTCGACCCGCACAAGTGAAGCGCTTTGACGTTATGATGTCAATGATGAGGATATTTTGCCGGAGCTGGATCATGGAAGTCGCAATGAAGCGCTCGACCGTTTATTTTGAGCCGGAAGTGCACACCGCGCTGCGCGTGAAGGCGGCGGAAACCAATCGCCCGATCTCTGCACTGGTCAACGACGCGGTGCGCCAGATGCTGGCTGAGGACCAGGAGGATCTGGCAGCGTTTGTGCAGCGGGCGGCCGAGCCGACCATGAGCTACCAAGCGCTCTTGGACGACCTCAAGGCGCATGGCAAGATTTGAGCTTGTCTTCAAGCGCTCGATCGCCAAGGACATACGCGCGCTGGAACCAATCGATGTCCGCAGGATTCTGCAGCGTATTGAAAAACTCGCAGTTGATCCGCGGCCCAAGGATTCTGAAAAGCTGTCCGGACAGGAGCGTTACCGCGTCCGCCAGGGGAGCTTGCGCATCCTTTACGAGATTGATGACAGCCAGCTTGTGGTCACCGTCGTGAAAATTGGACACTGGCGAGATGTATATCGTTGATTTGGAATGAGATGCGAGCGTCCAAGCATGGCATGTGGATCACGCATTCCGGCGAATATTTGGCGTTTGAGATGCGCGCGGCCAAAATACGGGAAGGGCTCCGGATCCGAAGGGAAGGGTGCGTTCATGTCTGTCTTCGCTTTCCCACTCGGTTGGCTTCGCCGCTCTGCGAGAACGCTACGATCGCCAAAGCCCGACAGACTCCTGGACAAACAGCCTGAGCCGGATTGGCGGCTCATCAAAGTCGCCGAAGACCTGCAGGCTGTGCTGAAACAACTCAGCCGGGTGAGCACAGAGGTGGACAGGGCCGTATGACGCGCGCGGCAGACGTCGATCGCAGGCGTGCGATGGTGCGCCTGGGTCTTGTGTTGATGCTGGCCCCTGCTGCAGCAGCTGCCGGTCGGGTGGCAAGCGCCGCCGGTCTTGGCGCGACCGTGTTCCCGGCCAGCGTTCAGCAGGGCGCCATGGTCATCGGCAAGGTGCCCGCGGGCAGCCGGGTGACGTACGCGGGCCGCGCGCTGCGCGTGACACCGTACGGCAGCGTGGTGTTTGGCGTGGCGCGTGACGCCAGCGGCCCGGCCGTGGTGAACGTGGTCCGGCCCGATGGCAACCAGGAGCACGTGAACGTGGCCATCGTTGCACGCGACTGGCCCACCGAGCACGTGCGCGGCGTGCCGCCCAGGACGGTTTCGCCGCCAGCGGCGGTTGCCGCCCGCATCAGGCGCGAGCAGGAGGCGGTCAGCGCCGCGCGCGCGGCCAGCGACGACGGCACCGGCTTTGCCGAGCACTTCATCTGGCCCGTAAAGGGCCGCATCTCGGGCCGCTTTGGCCGCCACCGGGTGTACAACGGCACGCCGGGTGCTGCGCATTCAGGCATGGACATCGCGGCACCGCAGGGCACGCGGGTGTTGGCGCCGGCCAGCGGTCGCGTGGTTTTTGCCGAGCCGGACCTGTACCTGAGCGGCGGCACCATCCTCATCGACCACGGCTACGGCATAGGCTCCAACTTCCTGCACCTGTCGCAGCTGGACGTGGCCGTGGGCAAGCGCGTGCGGCAGGGCGACGTCATTGGCCGCGTGGGCGCCACGGGCCGCGCCACCGGCCCGCACCTGCACTGGGGCATGACCTGGTTTGACACCCGCATCGATCCGTTGCTGGTGCTGGAGCGGCTGCGTTGAGCGTGGCGGATGATGGATGACCTCGCTGGCGCCATGGGGAGGTTGAGCGTTTGGCGTTGAACGTTGAGCGTGGCGCGTAGCGCATGACCGATAACCTCGCTGGACGCTGTGGGGAGGTTGAGCGTTTGCAGAGGTTGAGCGTTGAGCGTGGTGGGCACACGCTTGACGCTGAACGCTTGACGCCAAACCTTCATCAGCCGCCGCAGGCGGCTTTCATACAAGGCCCGCAAGGGCCGAGGTCATCGGTCATTCGGTGGGGAATCGCGGCGGGGGCGCCGCTCCCACAGGCTGCTCCCACAGGCGATCAGCGGTCGGCCTCACCTTGAATTGACGGCTTGAAACCGCATATCTGATCTAGCTTTACACACTGCCGACAAACAACACCAGATATGCCAATCAACAAGTTCACAACCAAGTTCCAGCAGGCGCTGGGCGACGCACAGTCCATTGCGCTGGGCCACGACCATGCGTACATCCAGCCCGAGCACCTGCTGCTGGCGATGCTGCAGCAGGAAGACGGGCCCAGATCCCTGCTGGCGCGCGCCGGCGTCAACACGGCACGCATGGCGCAGGAGGCCGACGCCGCGCTCAAGCGCCTGCCCAGCGTGCAGGGGCAGGACCAGGTGCAAGCCGGTCCGGATCTGACGCGCCTGCTGCAAGCCACGGAAAAGGAAGCGATCAAGCGGGGCGACCAGTTCATTGCCAGCGAGATGTTCCTGCTGGCGCTGGCCGACGCCAAGGGCGAGGCCGCTCGCATTGCCAGGGAAGCGGGCCTCTCCAGGCAGGCGCTGGAAGCGGCCATAGACGCCGTGCGCGGCGGCCAGGCCGTTGACTCGGCCGACGCCGAGGGCCAGCGCCAGGCGCTGCAAAAGTACACGCTGGACCTGACCGAACGCGCCCGGCTGGGCAAGCTGGACCCGGTCATCGGCCGCGACGACGAGATTCGCCGCACCATCCAGGTGCTGCAGCGGCGCACCAAGAACAACCCAGTGCTGATCGGCGAGCCGGGCGTGGGCAAGACCGCCATCGTCGAGGGGCTCGCGCAGCGCATCGTGGCCGGCGAGGTGCCGGACACGCTCAAGGGCAAGCAGGTGCTGGTGCTGGACATGGCCGGCCTGCTGGCCGGTGCCAAGTACCGCGGCGAGTTCGAGGAACGGCTCAAGGGCGTGCTCAAGGAGGTGGCGCGCGAGGAAGGGCGCATCATCCTGTTCATCGACGAGATGCACACCGTGGTCGGTGCCGGCAAGGCCGAGGGCGCCATGGACGCCGGCAACATGCTCAAGCCGGCGCTGGCGCGCGGCGAGCTGCACGCCGTAGGCGCGACCACGCTCAACGAGTACCGCCAGCACATAGAGAAGGATGCGGCGCTGGAGCGGCGCTTCCAGAAGGTGCTGGTGGAGGAGCCCAGCGTGGAGGACACCATTGCCATCCTGCGCGGGCTGCAGGAGAAGTACGAGGCGCACCACGGCGTTGACATCACCGACGCGGCCATCATTGCCGCGGCCGAGCTGAGCCACCGCTACATCACCGACCGCTTCCTGCCCGACAAGGCCATAGACCTCATTGACGAGGCGGCGGCCAAGATCAAGATAGAGATTGACTCCAAGCCAGAGGTCATGGACCGGCTGGACCGCAAGATGATCCAGCTCAAGATCGAGCGCGAGGCGGTGAAGAAGGAAACCGACGAGGCGTCCAAAAAGCATCTGGACGACATAGAAGACGAGCTGCTGGAGCTGGAGCGCGAGTACACCGACCTGGAGGAAATCTGGAAGGCCGAGAAGGCCGCAGCGCAGGGCAGCGAGCAGCTGCGCAAGGAAATCGACCAGGTCAAGTTCCAGATTCAGGAAGCCACGCGCAAGGGCGACTTCAACCGCGTGGCCGAGCTGCAGTACGGCAAGCTGCCCGAGCTGGAAAAGCAGCTGGGCGAGGCGCAAGCCAGCGAGGGCGAGGGCCACGCCAACCAGCTGCTGCGCACCGAAGTGGGCGCCGAGGAAATTGCCGAAGTCGTGAGCCGCGCCACCGGCATCCCGGTGAGCAAGATGATGCAGGGCGAGCGCGAGAAGCTGCTGCGCATGGAGGACGTGCTGCACGAGCGCGTGGTGGGCCAGGACGAGGCCATCACTGCCATCGCCAACGCCATCCGACGCTCGCGCTCGGGGCTGTCGGATCCCAACCGGCCGCTGGGCTCGTTCCTGTTCCTGGGGCCCACCGGCGTCGGCAAGACCGAGTTGACCAAGGCGCTGGCCGAATTCCTGTTCGACAGCGAAGACCACATGGTCCGCATAGACATGAGCGAGTTCATGGAAAAGCACAGCGTGGCGCGGCTCATAGGCGCGCCGCCGGGCTACGTGGGCTATGAGGAGGGCGGCTACCTGACCGAAGCGGTGCGGCGCAAGCCCTACAGCGTGCTGCTGCTCGACGAGGTGGAAAAGGCGCACCCGGACGTATTCAATGTGCTGCTGCAGGTGCTGGACGACGGCCGCCTCACCGACGGCCAGGGGCGCACGGTGGACTTCAAGAACACGGTCATCATCATGACGAGCAACATCGGCTCGCCCATGATCCAGAGCATGGCAAACGACCCGTACGAGGCGATCAAGGACGCGGTGTTTGGCGAGCTGAAGAACTACTTCAGGCCGGAGTTTCTCAACCGCATCGACGAGATCGTCGTCTTCCACGGGCTGGACGCGAGCCAGATCGGCGCCATCGCCAAGATACAGCTCAAGGTGCTCATGGACCGCCTGCGCAAGCTGGAGCTGGAGCTGGACGTGTCCGAGCAGGCGCTGGATGAGCTGTCCAAGGTGGGGTTTGACCCGACCTTTGGCGCGCGGCCGCTCAAGCGCGCCATCCAGCAGCGCATTGAAAACCCGCTGTCCAGGCTGATGCTTGAAGGCCGGTTCCCGCCCAAGACCCGAATATCCGTATCGGTGGATCCCATCAACGCGCCGGGCGAGTTTCAATTCAACGGGCAGGCGGCCGAAGCGGCGGCCTGATTGACCGGGGTTGTGCGCACTGCGTTTTGCGTTTGGCGTGGCGCATGACGGATGACCTCGCTGGCGCTTTGAAGAGGTTGAGCGTTGAGCGTTGAGCGTTGGGCGTTTGGCGTTGAGCGTTGGGCGTTGAGCGTTGGGCGTGGCGCATGACGGATGACCTTGCTGGCGCATCGATGATTGCGGCTGCGCCGCCATGATGGGG
>Ga0265293_10007214_pt1 | contig 17278 bp, 16 predicted proteins | sample Munlanlewell138R_FD_192505 | JGI IMG/M metagenome (GOLD analysis project Ga0265293, IMG submission 192505) | Leachate microbial communities from a municipal landfill in Southern Ontario, Canada - Leachate well 138R | ecosystem: Engineered > Solid waste > Landfill > Unclassified | place: Canada...
AGATTATTTCAATACCTTCCGGAAGCTCGCCGGATATTTTTTTAATAATTCCGCATAAATCTTGTTCTTCTGACTGCCCGGCAATCTCTATAAGACAAAGCTCATCGTCGGACTCAACGCCCACAGAGCGAGGAAGAGGCAAAGACAGCCGCGGACGAGGATTAAACCCCCCGCTATAAACCAAATCGATACCCGCCCTGATACATACCCGATGAAGCATTCTTAATGTCTCTGCGTGCGAGAGAAATCTTGTCAGCCTGCTGACTTTAAACTTCCCCATCAACGTTAAGCTCGCAGTTTCTATAATTCGTTCTCCTTGCTGATTTTAGAAAGCCTCCGGCAAGACCTTCCTCGCCGCATCCCGCAAAAACATAGCAATCTGTCTTTCCGAATTCATACCGAGCACTTTTCTGGCAACAGCCGAGCAATCCTCAATCGTAACTGAGCGAATGATTTGTTTAATTTCCGGCATCATCGGCGCCGCCAGCGAAAGTTTTCTAATTCCAAGTCCGAGCATAAGCATTACATATTCCGGCTCAGAAGCCATCTCACCGCAAATACTGACCTCAATCTGCGCTTTATGTGCATCCTGAATAACCGTCCTAATTAGTCTCAGCACGGCAGGGTCAACAGTAGAATACAGCGTTGAAACCATCTCGTTACTTCTGTCAACCGCAAGGGTATATTGAGTCAAATCATTGGTTCCGATACTGAAAAAGTCGACATCTCTGGACAAAGTCGCCGCTGTCAGGGCTGCCGCGGGAGTTTCTATCATTATTCCGATTGGTATATCTCGATTATAAGGTATGGATTCGTCATCAAGGTCTTCCATAACATCGCGCAAAATTAATTTTGCCTGCATCAGTTCCTGAACGTTCGTTATCAGCGGGAACATCACTCGTACATCACCAAGAACAGAAGCGCGAAGAATCGCATGAAGCTGCGTTTTAAAAAGCGAAATATGTCTTAAACAAAATCGTATCGACCTAAGCCCCAGAAACGGGTTCGGCTCGCGAACAAAACGCTTACTCTGAGTGAATTTATCCGCTCCCAAATCGAGGGTTCTTATTATAACCGGTCTGTTCTCAAAAACTTTTAATGTTTTGGAATAAGCTTCGTAATGATCCTGTTCGGTAGGTTCTTCGTCACTGGCTAAATACAAAAATTCCGTTCGATAAAGCCCTATTCCCTCGCCGCCTTTTTCAATGACCAGCTCGGCTTCGTCCGGAAATTCGATATTACCGAAAAGCTCTATTCTAACGCCGTCTCTGGTAACGGCTGGTTTTTCCTTAAGAGCATAAAGTCTTTTTTCAAGGTCGAGGTATTCCTGCGCATACAGTTCGTATTGTTTTATCGTCTCTTCGTCGGGCTTGGCTATTACAACTCCGCGGTTTCCGTCGACAATAACCGTATCGCCTGCACTGACCGATTCGGTAAAATCTTCCAATCCGACAACAGCGGGAATTCCAAGGCTTCTGGCAACGATTGCGGCATGACTGGTACGGCCTCCGACATCGGCAGCCAGACCTTTTACAAATTCCTTGTCAAAACCGGCTGTCTGGGTCGGGCTAAGCTCGCGAGCAATTACGACAACAGGCCCGGAAAGATTTTCGAGGCCTTCCTTCTGGCCGCCGAGAAGCTGCTTGAGCAGCCTTCGTTCGATATCATATATATCCGCGGCACGCTCCCGCATATAAGGGTCATTCAGCTCGGTGAAATGCAAGGCAATTTCCCTCATCACCGTCGAAACAGCGTATTCGGCATTGACGGATTCGGAGTGAATCATATCCGATATTTTTCTTCGAAGATTCCTGTCGCGAAGAAAACGCATATGAACTGCGAATATATCTTTAATATTTTTCTGTTCGAGTTTGTCCTGCCGACCTTCTATTTCGCTCAGCTCGTCTATAGCGGTTTTAAAAGCGTTTCGTACGCGCTGTATCTCTATCATTCGCTGGGAAGGAACTATTCTGCGGCGAGGAATCCGGTAATCTTCCGAATCCACTACCAGACACTTGGCTATGGATATTCCCGGACAAACTGCGATTCCCTTTTTAATTTCCATTTTTTCTGTTCCCGGCAGCCGGTGCAATTATTTTTTGGGTTCCGGCTCTCCGAATTTCTTAATCTCAACTAACTCCTGCAACGCCTCAACCGCCTGACGAGCGTCTTTTCCTGCCGCTTTAACTTTTAACCTTGTCCCGCAAGTCGCAGCCAGCATACTCATCTGCATAATGCTTTTTCCGTCAACGCTGGTCTGGTCATTCGAGACAGCAATTTCCGAATCGAATTTACTTGCGACATCGACAAACTGCATAGCCGGTCTCATATGCAAACCATCTGCGTTTTTTATTTCGAGTTCTATTTCGCAAACGCCCGCTGTTAAATTCTCACAATCCGATTTTTCCACATCATCTCCGCACAAATAAACTCGCGTTTTGCTTAAAGCGACGGGTCAATGTCGGCTTCTTTCATCAGTTCATAAACATCTTTTTCGTTCTTGGCTTGTCTTAGAAAACTTCTGAATTTCTCCTTTTGAAGATGCCTAAAAATATTTTCCATCGCATTAAGATGTGCGCTGGGGTCGTCATCGGGGCTAACAAGAAGTATCACAGAGTAAACCGGTTTTTTGTCCAGTGCGTCAAAATCTATTCCGTCGCTGCTTATTCCCACAGCAGCTATCGGTTTTTTTACGATATTAGTTTTAACGTGCGGAACAGCTACGCCTTTTCCCAGTCCGGTGCTTGCTTCGTTTTCTCTTTTTATCACAGCCCGCGTAATTTTCTGTTCGTTGCTTTTTCCAAGTTTTCCGGCTTTAGCAAGCACTTCAACCAGTTCAGCAATAACTCCGTTTCTCTCCTTATCCTGTAATTTCATCACAATCGCATCCGGACACACAACATCAGCCAATTTCATCTTAACAACCCCGCAATTAAACAATCTTAATTTATATTATTACCTCATCTATACCTAGCCCCGGTTTTTCCGCTCCAAGGCTTTTATCGTCTCTTTCCATTCCTTTTTTCTTTCGCAGCTGTGATTCTATTTTTTTAATAGCCCCGTCTATACATGTATAGGCATCATGTCCTATTTCTTTTCCGACAAAAACCTTTGAGTGTTCGGCTCGAGCTATAATTTCCACAGCAAAACTTCCGCCTTCGGCGCCGTCGATTATTACATCGACCTGTGTAATACTATCATAAAACTTCGGCAGTTTCGCAGTCTTTTCCTCGGCGTGCTGTCTTAAAGCATCAGTTATATCAACATGTTTACCTGTTATAGTGAAAAGCACTTTTAATCTCCTTAAAAATATTGTCCGTTTAGGTTGCAGCGTTCAATAGTCTTTCAGTTTCTTTATCTGGTTGCAGTTTTACAGCCGGGGTAACAACTCCCCCGCTAATGACAAACCTCATCGCATCTTCAATACTCAACTCTAAATCCACAGTTTCCTCTTTTGCCACTATAATCACGAATCCCGTAAAAGGCGTCGGTGAAGTAGGTATTAATATCGATACAAACTCTTTTTGCTGATGTTTGGCAATCTTTTTGAGTCCTTCACCGGTAACAAATCCAATCGACCATATACCTTTCCTTGGATACTCAACAGCGACTACTCTCATAAACAGCTGGTCTTTTTTATCCTGCGCCAGCAGAAAATCCGTAATCTGTTTGATATACGGATATACGTGGCGAAGAAACGGGGCGTTCATTATAAGCTTTTCAATCCGCCTCCAAAGCCCTCTGCCGATAACACTGGCCAAAGTCCATCCGACCACACAAACAATAATCAGGGCGATTAAAAACCCTGCGATTTGTCCCCAACCGGTCACCCAAAAATTAACCCATAAATCTCTAACAGCCTCGTCAGCCCATTCGAACCCTCTAATCTTGAGCGTGAGCCACACCAAAGCTCTGTTAATATGGATGCTGATGTTGTTCTGGATAAACTTATAACCCCAGATAAAAATCCATATCGTCAGAATGGTCGGCAATAATACCGCCAGCCCCCTCAAAAAGTAGCTCTTAAACCGACTTGCTATATACATATTACAACAACAATCCTTTGCTGTATATCATTTGGTCTATTTTTTTAAACCCTTAAAAAAACAGAACTTATGGTAAGACAATTTGATAATAATATTCGCACAATAGATTAATTTATAGACCGGTTATAGTCAATAGAAAAGTCTTTAGGCAGGTGTGAGCCCATAAGATGTATTACCGCTCCGGGCAGCGACCCTAAAATCCATAATACCCGCTGAGCCAACGCCAAAGCCGACGCATGGTTGGTTGTAACCCCAGCCCCTTCAAACATTACCCTAACCGCCCACTCAACGACCCCTACTCCGCCGGGCGTAAGAGGTATCGTTCCAAGCAGCCATGATACAGGGAAAAATACAAAATACAGCTCCCAATCGGCGTTAGCATCTATTGCTTGGCCGATAAGCCACAGTCCTATAATAAACACACCCTGACAACAGAAAGTGAGCAATAAGCCTGCCAAGATTGCCATTTTTTTTCTATAATAAATCAGCACTGCCAGTCTTATTTTGCTCAAAGTTTCCGCCGCTCGCAAGCTAACCTTTGAGACTAATCCCCTGATTATTCTTCTTCCTGAAGCAGTTAAAACCATAATCAAACCAATTGCCGCCGCCGCCAAAAATAACACGGAAACCAGCCATTTGTTTGTCCATATCGCCTGCATCAACGGCATTTGTGCATATTGCCGTAAAAGTTCGTTTCTTGCCTGTGCAGGAATAAACCAATACCCTGCAATTGCCATAATTAACAAACCTGATAATCCGATAATACGGTCAATAACAACGCTAAGAGCAGCTTCTAATTTCCGGTCGGTGTGTTTTGTAACATACCATGCCCGCAGCAAATCTCCGCCGACCGCGCTTGGAAGCGCATTACTGTAGAACAGTCCAAGAAAATGCAATCTGACCGCAGCCCAGTATGGAATTTTTATCGACTGAACTTTTAGAAACATACACCATCGAGCTACGAAAATTAACTGGCTGGCTGCGTAGGAAGCCAGCGCACAAAGCAAAACCCAAATCTTGATTTGAGATACAAGCTGTCCGAGCTGCGGCCAGTCAACTTTATTAAACGCAAGATATAATGCACCGGCGGCTATTAAAAACCTTAAAGAATGCCAAAAGTATTGTTTTTTTCTGCTTTTGCCTTGCTGCACTGACCAAACCTTTATCAAAATTGCTTGTTTTTGAGAATAATAATGGTTAAAGTAAGCGTTGGCAATTGAAAATCGACCTTTAATACGGAGTTTAAAGTGTCCTCGGAAAAGAAATTTATCGAAGAGTCAGATTCATTCCAGCCGAAATTCGACGCAAACGGCCTGATTACCGCTATTGCACAGGATGCTGACAGCGGACAGGTACTAATGGTCGCGTATATGAATCAAGAGGCCCTCGAATTAACAATTAAAACCGGAGTGGCGACATATTACAGCCGCTCACGCAAAAAGCTCTGGAAAAAAGGCGAAGAATCAGGGCATATTCAAAAAATCAAACAAATCCTTGTTGACTGTGACCAAGACTGTCTTGTTCTGAAAGTTTCGGTCGATGCCGGCCAATGCCATGTCGGCTATCAATCGTGCTTTTACCGCCAAGTCCAACCGGACAGCCGAAATAAGCTCAAATTCATCGCAGAAAAAGTTTACGACCCCGCCCAAACATACAAAAAATAACTTAAAATAAGTTATACTAAAATACCACTTTGTATAGTCGTATCAGTGAACGTTCGATTATTTTTTGGACTGGCTAATGCTGGAAGATACACTGCTGAGACATAAATACAATCGCGGACGAAAGGACGTCTTGCCGCGGATATACGAAAAATATAAACACGACTTGGTAAGTCTGGCAGCGGCTCTTTTACAAGATAAATCTAAAGCCGAAGATGTTGTTCACGATTTATTCGTTTCACTGCTTGAGACGGACCGGCAGCTAAGAATCAATCAGACTTTAAAAGGTTATCTGGCTACGGCTGTCGCTAACCGAGCTCGCACTGCAAGTCGATTATCGCTGGTTCGACAGACAACGCCGAATAGTTATGACCCCGAAAATTCTGTGACTGCTGATAATCAAGCTGTCTTCGGCGAAGAAAAGCAATATCTGGTTTCGGCATTAGCACAACTGCCTTATGAACAGCGGGAAGTAATACTTCTAAAAATTGTTTCAGGTCTGAAGTTTAAAGATATTGCAAAATCGCAGGATGTTTCGATTAACACTGTCCAGGGCAGGTACCGCTACGGACTTGAAAAACTGCGGAAACTTTTAGATGGAGAATTAATATGAAACCCGCAGACAATATAAAACGACAAATAAAAAACCTGCGAACGCAGGCAAGCGCCGAACTGGATAAGAAACTGCACTTAAAATTCCAGAAGGCTCTTGAAGAAAAACAAACTCAATCGGCTTATCATCAGCCGAATATACTAAGGTTTATTACAAGCAGCAGAATCGCCATAGCAGCGGCTGTGACAATAATCGCAGCGGCTTGGTTTGTATTCACATATCAAAAACCAAAAGAGCAAATTGAGCCGCTTCAAACAATGCAAATATATAAATCGGAGTCCCTATCTGAATTAACATCAACAATGTCTCTCAACGCTGCTTTTCAAAGGGGAGGAATAAAAGCTGTTGAAGAGCAGCTTGCCAAAGCTGACAAAAAAATAAGTCGGGGTTTAAAAGAACAATTAACCATTAAGCAGTTGCTGTGTGAATTAGGGCAAGACGACAAAATTTAAGAAAGGAATATACTATGAAAACCTTAAAAGACTATAGGCTTATATTATCATTGATTGCGTTGGCTTTGAGTTCGACGCATGTTCATTCATATCCGCCGGATAATGCCGCCGTGCTTTACTATAAGGCAGCGATGCTTTACGAGGTGGACAGCGAAATGTCCAATTTGTTGAGCGACTTTCGGGACGGTAAAATTGAACTTAATGACAAAATCAGGCAGTTCGTCAGTAAAAACACGCCTATAATCCAGATAGTACTTGATGCTTCTGAGATAAAAAACTGCGACTGGGGGCTGAATTTTTCCGACGGCATAGGAATGAAAATGCCGATATTGGCAAGCTTCAGGAAAATTACGCATCTGATTATTGCTGATTCAAAAATTCTTGCACATGACGGGAATTACGAAGCCGCCCTGAACCGCTGTATAAGTCTATGCAAAATAGCACGGCACCTAAACGGCCGAGTATTAGTAAACTGTCTAATCGGCATTGCTATTCAAGGAGCGGCAAGCAGTAACATCGTCGAAATACTATCGAATATGCCGCAAAATGCGGAAACTCTAACTCGCCTGAAAAATCAATTAGCAGAGATAGACAGTACTCCTTTATCCATTAAGCCGGCGCTTTTAGGTGAGAGAGATATAATATTAGCATATATGACACCACAGCGGTTTTCAGAAGGTGTGGATTTTTACTTCTCCCAATTCGAGTCGCTTAGTGAAGAAGATGAGGCTAAAAAGCAAAAAATGCTTTCTTTCGATGCTAATATGATCAGCAGAAACAGAAAATACTTTGAGGATTTTTATACCTGTGTTATTGCTGCTTTTGATATGCCTTATCCGCAAGGTTATGCCGCACTTATAGAATTAATTGATGTAAAAACAGAAAAAGATATTGAAAACAACCCCGATGCAACGGTAACTGCTTTTCTCAGACCTGCAGCCGGAGCAATATTGTCAATAGTAACACGTTCACAAACGCACGATAACGCGATAAAAACGGCTATAGAGGTGTATCTGATAAAAGCTCAAACAGGCAAGCTGCCCGATTCACTGCCTGAAGGACTACCGAGCGATTTGTTCAGCGGCATGGATTTCGAATATGAGAAAACCGCCGATGGATTTGTCCTGCGCTGTCAAGGAAAAGCATTCGGCTCGGAAGAGACTCACCAGTATGAATTTAAGGTTCAATAATATTTCTTTTGCTATTGCGATAAACTTCTAAAGGCCGGGGCAGCCCGGCCTTTTTTATTAAACGCATACAAAAAACATATTTTTTTTATACCCAATTTGCATCCTTTGGTGTGTAATATAATGAACGACGTTGTTCAAGCCGGCTAAATTTATGAAAATATTAGAAGACAGATCGCTGATTCGCAGATTTAAAGCAGGCGACCTTGAGGCTCTGCGGAGAATCTATGAAAAATACAAAGATAGCCTGTTAAAACTGTCTGTTGTGCTTACAAATGATGTAAATACCGCTCAGGACAGCGTACATGAAGTATTTTTGAGTTTTGCGAAGTCAATCGGAAAAATAAAGCCGAGAGGTAATCTGAAGGGGTATCTGTTTGCAAGTGTTATAAACCAAATTCGTAATACGAAACGCGATTCGGCAAGGCACAAATTAACAGAACTGAATGATACCGATTGTGCTGTGTCAGATATGCCGAGACCAGAACAATGGGCAATTCTGAGCGAACAACTGAAGCTTCTAAGCATTGCTATGGCTCAGCTTCCGGACGAACAGCGAGAAGCAGTGGCCATGAGAATAGAAGGCGATATGGCTTTCAAAGAGATAGCCGCAATTCAGGAAGTTTCGGCCAATACGGTCAAAGGCCGGTATCGGTATGGAATTGACAAACTGCGGTCAATACTGGACGGAAAGGTTTAATTATGAATTCCGCAGATAATATAAAACAGTTTTTTAAGAACGCATCGGTCAGTACAAATCCGAAAGCTGATCGTGAAATATTAGAGCAACTACTTCAGGCCAATGAAGAAACTTCCAAAGACAAACATATGGTGCCTGAATCAAATATATGGGGTATCATTATGCACAGCAAAATAACCAAGCTCATAGCGGCAGCGGCAATAATTATCTCCGCTGTTTTTGCGATTCACCTTATAGACAGGACGGTACCTGCTGCCTTTGGGATTGAGCAGGTAATCAACGCTTACAACAATATCCGATATCTGCATGTAAAACAATATTGGCCTAATGAACATGAACCCAGCGAATTTTGGATTAAATCTGATGAACAAGGCCGGGCAATAAAGGCAAGATATTACCTGCCGAAAACCGAAGACGGCATCAAACTAATAACATGGACACCCGAAAAAACAGAAGTATGGTTTAAAAGTAAAGGATGGCTTTCCATTATATATACCGACCGTGTCGAAGAACGGATGCAGAGCATTCTCGAACAGTGTCAGCCTAAATTGGTTATGAAAACACTCCTCGACGACCAGAAGGAAGGGAAGGTTGAAATAGATATAAAAAAGCCGCATCAAACACAGGAGCCGGTCGTTATTTCGGCAACTTATAAAACCGAACCAAGAAAGGAAGTTTACTATGTGAATCAGGCAACAGATTTGATTACTCACATCGAATTTTATCGCATAGAAGATGATCGTGAAATACTAAAACTTACATCGGAATTTTTCGACTATAACGTTCCGATTGACGAAAAGATGTTTTCACTAAAAGACGAAGTCCCAAAGGACGTTAGGATAGCCGACCGACACAGCCAGTTGACCGGTATCCACCAAGGCGAAATGACCGACGAACAGGCTGCAGAAGAAACTGCTCGTCAGTTTTTGCAGGCTCTGATTGATAAAGACTATAAAAAAGCAGGTTTGATATTCGGAGGCGCCCTTGAAGAATTTGCCGAAGAATTATTCGGCACAATAAACATAATATCAATCAAATCAGTCGGACCTGCGGTACCACAGCCGGACTGGGAACAGAGGGGTTTTCGGGTGCCCTGTGTAGTTGAAATTATCTCGGGCGGTGAAAAAATACTATGGAAACCCGATCCCTATGTAAGGCCGGGAGATGATGAGCGAAATCCGAACCGCTGGCATATAACAGGGGGAATTGATCCTTCCCAAGTAAATATTAGAATGCTGCCTGACAACGAGAAGTACGAGAAAATGACTCCTAAGGAAGCTGCCGAGGCGTTTTTCAAGGTTTGCGAGAAAAAAGATTGGGAGGAATTCGATAAATTCTGGCCGGGTTCGGATAACGACCAGCGCATGGTGCAGATGAAAGAAATGATGATGGAATATCTCGGCGGCTTGAAAGTTATCAGCATTGGAGAACCATTCAAAGAAAAAAGATATCCGGGATGGTTCGTGCCTTATGAAATCAAACTGCCGCCGATTGAATTTAATTTACAGCTTTCAAAACAAAATACGGCAAACCGATTTGTAATAACAGGTATCTACGATTCTAAACTGCAGCAATGCCTTGAAGAAGTAAAATGGAGCAGCGAACCGGAAATTTTGCCGGATAACGATATTTATATAAAGATGTCGGCTGACGATACTGCAAGAGCTTTTATTAATGCATATTTAAGTCAGGATTGGGAAGAAGCACTAAAGTTCGTATCGATGGCTTCTCTGGAAAGTTTTAAGCAGGACCTCCAACCTGTGACCGAAAACGAGCAGGATAAAAAGGCAAGTATAGAAGTAATCGCAGAAGCTTTCTGGTCCGAGGAATATTCGGCTTACTTTGTGAGATGCCGTATGGACGGACCGGTAAAAAAATGGAATCTGGCGATAAGAAATGACAACGCCGCAAACAGGTATATGTTCGACGGTGGAATTTAAACCATAATTATATCATATTCATTAAAGGCCGGGGCAACCCGGCCTTTTTTATGGTTCAAACAGCCGCTTCGGAGGCCTATATCAAATAGCTATTGCAAAAGAACGTAAATGGGCTATAATACCCCACTTCGGAAAAGAGATAATTCGTAAACCTATTATTGTTCGAAAAAATTTGTCTGGAGTTAAATATAATGGAAAGTACCACCGTTCAGGCTGTGAATTTGTTCGAAGGTGAAATACCCCCGCTGCAGCAATTATTAAAACTCGCCCAAACCGTACATTCTTCGGAATTAAGCAGGCTTGATTTTACTGAAAAAGTTCAATCATTCCTAAGCAAAACCGGACAAGACGCGGTTCTGGCCTGCGGTATTGGGCTGGTAATTATCGGAAGATATAAAGAGGCTGTCGAAAAACTCAATAATGCAAAAGATTGTGCTCAAAAGTTCGCTTTTTTAGCGATAGCTTTGAAAAATAGAGGGAAATTTAAAGAGGCTGTCGAGGCAGCAGAAAAAGCGGCCGGACTGAATGATTGTGAAAAATGGGCTATGCTGTTCATTGCTACAACATACTCCGAACAAAAACGACACGATGAGGCAGATAAGATTATTAAAAAACTCGAAGAAAAATTTCAAAATGATGACCAGGTGCAATGCTCGAAGGCTTGGGCGAATGAGACAAGAGGACTCTATAGCAGGGCCTGCGAATGTTATCAAGACGCACTGCAAAGAAATCAAAACAATCAGCTCGCCATGTTCAGATTGGCTTATTTGGCCGATATACTCGGGGATGATGAGGCGGCGATTGATTATTATAAAAAACTCTTAGAGCTTAAGCCGAATTACATCAACGCATTAATTAATTTGGCTGTAATTTACGAAGATAACCTACAATTCAAAAAAGCTGAAAACTGCATCAATAAGGTTTTACAATATTTCCCGAATCATCAAAAAGCTCGGATGCTTAAAAAAGACATCGAGGCGGCGATTACGATGTGCTACGATGAAGAATCTGAGAAAAAACGTTCCAGAAGAAATCAATTGCTCGATACGCCGATTTCCGATTTCGAGCTGTCCGTTAGAAGCAGAAACTGCCTTAAAAAAATGAATATTCATACTATCGGCGACCTGATGAAAATTACCGAAGCTGAGCTGCTAAGCTACAAGAATTTCGGGGAAACATCGCTTCGCGAAATCAAAACGATTCTCGATTCCAAGAACCTCAGGCTGGGCATGGCATTAGAAGAAGGACAAATTTTCGAACAGCCCGAACAACCTGTCGAACAGGAAGACGCTATGCAGAAACGCCCCATTGAAGACCTGCAGTTATCTGTTCGCGCAAGAAAATGTTTGATAAAACTAAACATACGCACCTTCGGTGATTTGACCAAAAAAACCGAAGCCGAACTGCTCGGCTGTAAAAATTTCGGTGTTACAAGTCTTAACGAGATTAAAAAAGCTATCGAGGCCTTCGGGTTGTCTTTGCGAAGCCTCGAATAAAACAGAAAGTATAGCTTGAAACGTTTCTGTGTGAAAAACAACTCTGCAGAAATTTCAAAGGCTTTATTTACAGCCTTACTGTCGGTTCTTCTGATATTTTCAGGATGCAGAAAAAAAACGCCTGCTCCGGACAGCTATGATGCAAATCTAATCAGCAGACTTTACGGAAGGTCTGAAATTTCGGTTCATATTCTGCTGGAAGAAAATATAATAGACTGCTTGTTCGAAACTGCCGGGGCCTTCTCAATTACATGTCCCGAAAATTTAATCCCCAAAGCATCTTTCGAAAAGACCGTCGAACCTGTAAAAATCGAACTGCGAAACGGAAATATCAGCTTTGGCGGCTGGATGTGTACGGCAAGCGAAATAATTATCACTACTGACGAGCCCCATATATTCACTTTAAACAATTCAGCCTATCGCGGAAATCTCCGGCTGATACTCAGGCCGGACGCTAACAGTTTCGACGTAATAAATCAGCTTGCGATAGAGCCTTATCTTGCCGGTGTTATCGGCGCGGAAATGCCCAGCTACTGGGAAGCAGCGGCTTTAGAGGCTCAAACTATCACAGCCAGAACATATTGTCTGTATATCCAAAACAGATTCGGACGAAATCGAAACTGGGACCTTCGCAGAACACAGGCCAATCAGGTTTACCGTGGAATCTCAGCCGAATCACCGCGCATCTGGCGGGCGGTCAACCAGACAATCGGATTAGTACTGACATGCAGGGTTTCCGACGGCAACTACGATATTTTTCCGACTTATTACAGCTCAAGCTGCGGGGGTCATACTGAAAACAGCGCGAATGTATTCGGTGACAGCTTCGAGGCATTAGTCGGCGTCAAATGCACTTACTGCAAAAGCACCGCCAGAGCAAAAGATTTCAATTGGCCTGATGTTTCTTTCAAAAAAAGTTTTGTAAACGACAGGCTGACCGCAAGATACCCCAAACTTAAAGAATTAGAAACTATAGTAAACATTTCGCCGGCATCTCAAAGTGACTACGATGATTTTACGCGATTGACCCGATTCAGGCTTGCCGGCTCTAATGGCAAAGTCGATTTTCTCAGAGCTGAAGACTTTCGGCTGGCTATAGATTCAACCGGAATGAAAATCAAAAGCACCGGCTTCGAACTAAAAGAAAGCAATGAAAACTGGATTTTCACCAAAGGCCGAGGGTTCGGTCACGGCGTAGGTTTTTGCCAATGCGGAGCTCAGGCGATGGCCAGAGAACAAAAAAACGCAGAGGAAATTTTAATGTATTATTATCCCTGCTCAAAATTGAAAAAGATTTACTGACTATGAACAGATTTCAGTTAATTCAGAAAGACAGCAATTGCCCCGCAAGAACGGGTTTGTTAAAAACGCCCCACGGTGATATTAACACACCTGTATTTATGCCGGTCGGAACCGGCGGAGCGGTAAAAGGAATTACACCTGAACAACTTAGGGAAACCGGAGCGGAAATTATTCTCGGTAATACATATCATCTTATGCTTCGGCCTGGCGTCGATGCTGTCGAAAAAATCGGAGGGCTGCATAAACTTACTGCGTGGAATAAACCTATTCTCACCGACAGCGGCGGTTATCAGGTATTTTCGCTGGCGGCACTTACAAAAATCGACGAAAACGGCGTACAGTTCAACAGCCACGTCGACGGTGCTGCGGTTTCGCTGACGCCAAGAAGCGCTATGGAGATTCAAAACAGATTGGGTGCTGATATAATTATGTGTCTGGACCAATGCACGCCTTATCCCTGTGATGAATCTTTTCTCAAGGAAGCTGTCGAACGAACTATCAGATGGGCAAAAATGTGCAAGGAATCACACAGCAATGAAAATCAGATGCTTTTCGGAATAGTTCAAGGCGGAATAAATTTGGAACTTAGGACTTACTGCGCAGAGAAAATCATCGAAATAGGATTCGACGGCTATGCGATAGGCGGACTAAGTGTCGGCGAAGGCCATGAGAATATGATTAAAACTGTTCGCCATACCGCAGAACAATTACCCGCGGATTTGCCGCGATATCTTATGGGAGCCGGGACGCCTGCAGATATTATCGCTGCGGTCAAATCCGGAATAGATATGTTCGATTGTGTTATGCCGACCCGAAACGGACGCAATGCTTATGCCTTTACCGAAGACGGGCCGATTAGGCTTAGAAACAGCTCGCATACAACCGATACCCAGCCGATTCAAAACGATTGCCGATGTTATTGCTGCCGGAACTTCAGCCGGGCGGCTATACGGCATTTCTTCAATATCGGTGAGATGTTAGGGCCGATTCTGGTTTCGATTCACAACCTTATGTTTTACCAAAATATGATGCGGCAAATTAAAGAACAAATCAAAAATGGCACGTTTTCCGGCTGGGCAGATGAAAAAATCGAAAAATACCGCATTTTCAACTCAAAAACCGATATGGCCGAACAATAAATAATTGACTCTTGAGAAAATCTTCAAGCTATGCCACAATGGTTAAATTACCCAGATTTTTCTGTTAATTTTGCTGAATTTACGTTATAAAACACGGTTTTCAAACGCCGAATGAAAGGGTTTAAAATGGCTAATATGTGGATACTGGCTCAGGCACAAACGCAGGATGCAGCAGAAATCATAACCTCCGAACCTGTCAGCGAGCAGGAAACTACGGCTGTGGTTTCATCGGAATCGGACCAAACTCAGCCGGCTCGTCCGCAGCAGCGAGGTTTCGATTCAATGACGTTTATTCTAATCGCGGCGATAATATTTTTCGTTTTTATGATGTACCGCGGGCCTCGTAAAAAACAGCAGGAACATCAGAAAATGGTTCAGTCGCTGCAGAAAAATGACAGAGTCCGAACAATCGGCGGAATTTACGGTACTGTCGTCGATGTTAAAGAAAATGAGATAGTCCTGAAGATAGACGAATCTAATAATACGAAAATAAGGATTTCTCCGAACGCCGTTGGAAGTAAACTATCAGAATAAAAACTTTGCGGAACAAACGGTTGCTGAAAACCAATAAAATAATATTAATTTTTGCTTAGGACATTTCGGGAGTAGTTATGAAACGAGTTTTGGCTTGGAAGTTTGCGCTTATCGCGGTAATAATGGTTCTTGCTATACTGCAGGTTTATCCGCCTGAGAAAAGTTTAAAACCGGGCATAGACCTTGCCGGCGGAACAAGTCTTATCTATGAGATAAATACACAGGGCATTAAGGAATCAGACCAGAGAGACCTCGCCCAGAATATGATTACAGTTCTGCGCAGACGCGTTGACCCGGCCAATATTCAGAATCTTGTCTGGCGGGCTCTTGGAAACACCAGATTCGAAATTCAGATGCCGCTGGCAAGCCCCGAAGCAAGACAAAAACGAGAGAACTACGAAGCAGCTTTGGATGAGCTGCTCGCGCAGAATATCAATACCGCAAGGATAATGCGGTCACTGACGCTTGACCCGCAGCAAAGAGCCGCAGATTTCGAAGAATACACAGGCGGTTATCCGCAAAGACTCGAAATACTAAACGAGCTTTCCCAAGCTTATGACAATCTCCAGCAGGCAAGAGAAAAACGAGACAGCCTGTATGCAAAATTGGCCGAGCCGGAAAAATTAATCGAACAGGCAGGATTAAAGCTTGATGATATACAAGAAGCTGTCGGATACTGGATAACTATAAAAGACCCGAATACTTTAGTCAGTTCGATAAAATCATATCTTGCCGAAGATTATTCCGAAGTTAAAAGCGAGCTGCTGCTTAATTATGCGAAGATGTATAGCGAATGGTCTGAAGTAATGGATGAAATTACAGACCCCGATAGAGGTAAAAATGTTCTTTACAATCAAGCTCTGGCAAAACTCAACCAGCTAAGTCTGACCGAAGACCAGATTAAAGTTGTTCTCGATATGGCTGCAGGTACAACAAGAAGAAACACCGCCATCGCAGAGATGAAAGGACAATTTCCCGACCGAGATAAATTAATAGATAAAGTTGTAGCAACATTTGACGAATATCGTCCGTTTCAGGGAAGACTCGACGACCCGAAAGACCTTCAGAGAATGTTAAAAGGTTCGGGCATTCTCGAGTTTAGAATCCTTCCGACACGAGGTCATCCTAATAGCGATAATGAATTGCTGGACAGCTATGTTCAGAACCTCAAGGAACGAGGGCCGAGATTCGCATCTGACAGCAGATATGTATGGTGTTTGATAGAAGACCCTCAAGAATGGCTGGTTAAAGATTCGAGCGGCCAATTGGTTCCCCGCACAACCGACAGAGACGGCAGACCTGTCGTCTTAGGAACATTCGGTGATAAGATGTATGTTCTGGCAAGCAATAAACCCGAAGAAACAATGCTTCACAGCACCGAAAGGCCTTGGAAATTAAGACAGGCAAGACCGACTCAAGACCAGCAGGGAAGACGGGCTATCGGGTTTGCTTTCGATGACAGAGCGGCGTTTATTTTCGGAAATCTTACTGGAAGTAATTTAAACCGGCCTCTTTGTATATTACTCGACGGAACAGCTATTTCCGCTCCGACAATACAAAGCAGAATCACATCTGACGGAATTATCACAGGCAGTTTTACAAGTGAACAAGTCTCGGATATGGTGAATAAGCTCAATGCCGGTTCGCTTCCGGCTATGCTTATAGAACAGCCGATTTCAGTAAAATCAATCGGCCCGAGCATTGGCGCGGATAATCGAGACCAAGGTATAAAAGCAGGCATAATCGGGCTTGTAATCGTTATGGCTATTATGCTCAGTTACTACCTAATAGCCGGAGGTATCGCTGATGTATCGCTGGTACTTAATATTTTAGTAATCCTCGCGGCAATGGCGTGGCTGAGAGCTACTTTCACGCTGCCCGGAATCGCAGGTCTTATTCTTACTATCGGTATGAGCGTTGACGCTAACGTGCTTATTTTCGAAAGAATTAGAGAAGAACAGCTCAGAGGCGCTTCTCTGCGAATTGCGATTAAGAACGGTTTCCAGAAGACTTTAAGTACTATTGTCGATGCGAATTTAACTACGTTTATAACTGCTCTGATTCTTTTCTGGGTCGCACCCGAAGAGGTAAAGGGCTTTGCTATAGTGCTTATGCTCGGAATAATAACAAGTATGTTTACCGCCCTTTTCGTAACAAGAGCCGTACTCGATTTACTGCTCGAATGGGGAATTATAAAACAGCGTCTTT
>Ga0265293_10007216_pt1 | contig 17275 bp, 21 predicted proteins | sample Munlanlewell138R_FD_192505 | JGI IMG/M metagenome (GOLD analysis project Ga0265293, IMG submission 192505) | Leachate microbial communities from a municipal landfill in Southern Ontario, Canada - Leachate well 138R | ecosystem: Engineered > Solid waste > Landfill > Unclassified | place: Canada...
GGCCCAATGGCTGGGCCAGTTTGGCAGCGTCGAAAACATGGTCGAAGATATCAGCAGTTTTGTGCGTCGCTGGTTGCCCCTGTATTTACAAGACACCCGCAACTACCTCACAATAGCCATCGGGTGCACGGGTGGCCAGCACCGCTCGGTGTATGTGACAGAACAACTGGCGCGCCGGTTCGCAGACCACTCGCCCCTTATTATCCGCCACAGAAACCTGCCTGCCCCCGGCTAAAGCCTTATGCATGCACCACGCCTTACCCGCATCTGCCTGATTGCTCTGCTGGCTGTTCTGGCTGGCTGTTCTTCTTCGGGCAAACGGTCGGGCGGCTACTACCAGAACGACGGCCCCGGCAGCCGCATCCCCGCCAACATCGAAGCGATCCCCGACGCTGTCCCGCGTATCGAGGCCTACGCCCCCGCCAACTTCAGGCCTTACAGCGTGTTCGGGCGACGCTATGTCCCCGTCAAGGGCAACGTGCCCTACCGCGAAGAGGGCATTGCCTCGTGGTACGGGCGCCAATTTCATGGCAACAAAACCGCCAATGGCGAAATCTACGACATGTACGCCATGACAGCAGCCCACCCGACCTTGCCAATCCCAAGCTATGCCAAAGTGACGCGTCCGGCAACGGGTCGCACAATTGTGGTTCGCATCAATGACCGGGGGCCATTTCATCCGGGCCGCATCATTGATTTGTCTTATGTGGCGGCGGCCAAACTGGGCTTGATCGGGCCTGGCAGCGGCAAGGTCATTGTTGAAGCCATCACGCAGGCCGATATCGCCCGGGGTTCCTGGAAAACGCCGGCGGCGTCTGCAACACCAGCACAGGCGCCAGTCATTCCGGTGTCTACCGCGCCGATGGCCAGGCGCGCCGTCCTGATCAACGATTCTGAACCTGCCATGACGCCGGTCGTGCCTGATGCGCTGGCAGCGATCGAACTGACATCATTCAGCAACAACACACCCGCGAGCATGACGCCAGCCATGGCGCGCACCATTGATGAATCACCAATAACCAGCACACCAGCCACTACGGCCGCAGGGGCTGGTTTTTACCTGCAGTTTGGGGCATTTGGCAGCGAAGACAATGCCCAGGCACTGGCCCAGAAGCTCAACACCCTGATTGCCGGTCAAGAGCCTTATACAGTACAGGTCAGCCCGGGGGCTGACCTGTATCGGGTACAACTGGGGCCCTACCCCAACCGCACACATGCCGTCAATGCGGCCGTACGCCTTTACGATATTATCGGCATGAACCCTGCCATTGCATCACGCCAGGGCGGGATTTAACGCAGCCCGAAACTAGCCTATAACGCGGAAACGATCGGCGTCATCAATGAACGACTGCTCTTTGACCGCCCCTTCGTTTGAACCAAACGGCATTTGCGCACGCAACTTCCACTGTGCAGGCAGGTTCCATTCGGCAGTTACCGCTGCATCAGCGACGGGGTTGTAGTGTTGCAGGCTGGCACCAATACCGGCATCAGCAAGCGCTGTCCAGACCGCATACTGCGCCATGCCACTGGATTGTTCTGACCAGATCGGGAAGTTTTCGGCATAAATGGCGAATTTTTCCTGAAGCGCCTTGACCGCATCCTGGTCTTCATAGAACAACACCGTACCGACCCCTGCCGCGAAACTGGAAAGACGCTTGTCGGTAGACTCAAACTTGTCGGCAGGAACAATTTTGCGCAGTTCGTCTTTGACAATATCCCAAAACTTTTCACTTTGGGCGCCATACAAAATCACGACGCGGGAACTTTGCGAGTTGAACGCGGACGGACTGTGCCGGACAGCGCTCTGGATCAGCCGGGTAACGTCATCTTGCGGCAAAGGCAACGATTTGCCCAAGGCGTACTGACTACGACGTTTGGTGGCCGCCTCAAGAAATGCAAGCTTGGTCACGTGTAAATACTCCTATCAAAATCAAGTGAACGACAGTTGAATAGGGCATATGCCCTGTAAAAAAACAGTGAAAAAACAGCGGGCGCATGCAAACGGCCCAACCCTTAGCCGGCAGCACGCTGGCGTTCAAGAGCCAGCTTGTAAACAGTATCGCGTGGCAGGCCACTGACCCGCGCAACCACCTTGGCTGCATCACGCACACTGACTGTTTCCAGCAATATATCCAGCAATGCCAGCGTATCGGCATCGACACCCTCGGGTTCGCGCTGCGGCGCGGCATGCACGATAAGCACAAACTCGCCTTGTTCGTGGTGGCTGTCGGTATCAAACCAGTCGCTCACCTGTGACAACGGCATCGTAACTACCTGCTCGAAGCGCTTGGTCAGCTCACGGGCGATGGTCACCAGCCGGTCGGGACCACAAACCCCGAGCGTATCTGCCAAAGCCGGGCGAACCCGGTGCGGCGACTCGAACATTACGACCGGCGCCGGCATTGCGCACCAGTGCTGCAGCCACTTGCGACGCGCCATCGATTTGGGCGGCATGAAACCGGCAAACACAAAAGCGGGGTTTTCATCAGAGGTCGCCCCGCTGGCCATCAGGGCGGCCAGCACGGCACTCGCACCCGGAATGGGAATGACCCGGCACCCGGCCTGCTGACAGGCGCGCACAATGCGTGCCCCCGGGTCACTGACCCCCGGCGCGCCAGCATCGGAAATCAGTGCAACCCGTTGGCCTCCAAGCAGACGTTCGATAATAGCCTGCCCGGCCTGCGCTTCGTTATGGCGATGCGCGGCAATGAGGGGCGTCGTCACACCCCAGGCATCCAGCAACTGGCGACTTGAGCGGGTATCTTCGGCGGCAATCACGTCGCACAGCGACAGCGTGTGCAACGCACGCAAAGACAGGTCAGCCAGATTGCCGATAGGCGTTGCCACCACATACAAGGCACCGGCCGGCCAATCCTGGGCCTCGACCCGCCCGGCGAGACGTTTCCATGACCCTTCGAAGGTCTGCACATCGGTTTTTTCAAGCATACTGAACCTGTTGAACTGCACACGGGACACAAATGAGCGACCCCGAACTGACTGTATTTGAACTTGCCCGGGCTGCCCAGGCCAAGGCGCTTAAACGTCGCACGCGCCGTCGTCCGGCAACAAAAGCCTTGACGCCAGGCTTGCCTGCCACGTACTCACCCTCACAAAAAGCCGGATTTGATGCCGAAACAAAGGCGGCCGACCACCTGGTGCAGCACGGCCTGCAAATTCTGGGGCAAAACCTGCGCTGCCGTCTGGGCGAAATCGACCTGGTTGCCAATGACCGCGGCACCCTGGTATTTGTTGAAGTGAAATACCGTCAGCAGGCGGGCTTTGGCGGTGCGGCTGCCAGTGTAAACCGGGATAAACAGACGCGCCTGATTCGTAGCGCACGTTTTTTTCTTCCAGCCCTCGCCCGGCGGTTTTATGCAAACGGCACACCACCCTGCCGGTTTGACGTTGTCACCCTTGAGCCCGAAGGCCTTACCTGGATACGCGACGCCTTCAGCACCTGAACATTCGTGCCAGAAAACGTTACATTACCTGACCTCGATTTACAGCGCTCGTGAGATAATACGGCCATGGATATGACCTCTCGCATGTCGTCACATTTCGACGACGCCATCGACACCTTAAAGGCCAGCTCGCAAATGCTGGCCGAACCTTTGGCGGCTGCCGTCGACCAGCTCTTTGCAGCCCTGGCCAACAACAACAAGATTCTGGCCTGCGGCAATGGCGGTTCAGCCGCCGACGCCCAGCACTTCATCGCCGAACTGGTCGGGCGCTTCGAGCGCGACCGCCTGCCCCTGGCCGGCATTGCCCTGAACACAGATACATCCATCCTTACCGCAGTCGCCAACGATTACGGCTACGACCACATCTTCGAGCGACAGGTCATGGCACTGGGCCAGCCAGGAGACATCCTGATCGCCATCAGCACCAGCGGGAACTCTCCGAATGTTCTGCGGTCAATCGAAGCAGCCCACGATCGGGAAATGACTGTCATTGCGCTTTCGGGCAAGGGTGGCGGTACATTCAACGACGTTCTGGCCGAAACAGATATTCACCTGTGCGTACCTCACGACCGCACCATGCGCATCCAGGAAGTACACATTGTTTTGCTGCATGCCCTATGTGACGGCATCGACGCCCTGCTTCTCGGAGACACGCTCTAATGCCTTTGAATTTTTCACGCTTTTCCCGACAAACGCTGCTGGTCATCATGCTGGCAACTGGCACGCTGTTGTCAGGGTGTGGCGTTCTTCTGGTTGGCGGGGCCGCCACCACCGCGGCCATAGCCGCCGACCGGCGCACCACCGGCGAGCAGGTCGAAGACCAGTCCATCGAAATGAAAACCGGCGCTGAAATGCGGCGCCTGTTCACCGACAAGGCACGCGTCATTCCCGTATCGTATGCCGGGCGCGTGGTTTTGCTGGGCGATGTACCTACCGAAGCCGACAAGGCCACTGCTGCCGAGGCCGCCACCAAGGTTGAAAACGTCAAAGAAGTCATCAACCGCCTGCGTGTAGGTGACATGACACCGCTTGGTGTGCGCACCAACGACACCTGGATCACCACCAAGGTACGTACCGCCCTGATCAACGCCAAAGATGTTCCGGCCCGCACCATCGTAGTCACGACCGAACGCGGCATTGTTTACCTGCAGGGCAAGGTTACAGAAACCGAAGGCAATATGGCTGCCAGGGTCGCTGCCAGCGTCACTGGCGTCAACGAAGTCATCAAACTGTTCCAGATCGTTGCCCGCGAAACCCTGGTCACTGATCCCGTTGGCGGCTCGCCCGGCGGCACAACCCCGGCGCCGGGCACATCTGCCCCCCCCGCTACCACAACCGGCATCGGCGCCCCCGACACTCAGGCAATGCCCGTCCAATGAACAAACTAAAAATCATCATCGTTGCTGCTGTGGTGGCTATCGGCCTTCTGGCCTGGCAGCTTGGCAGCCCGTCCCGGTCAGCCCCACAGGTCAGCTTCACCTCACTTCAAGACAAAACATTCACGACTGCCGACCTTGAAAACAAGGTAGTGCTGGTCAAGTTCTGGACAACCGACTGCGTCACCTGCATCAAGCAAATGCCCGACATGACTGAAACCTACACGACGCTTGCGCCTGAAGGGTATGACGTCATTGCCGTGGCGCTGCAGCGCGACAACCCTGATTTTGTCCGTAATTTCGCACAAACCCGCGCACTGCCGTTTACCGTCGTCTATGACGCCGATGGCAGTATTGCAAAGGCATTTGGCGATATTCAACTCACACCAACAGGTTTCCTGCTCGACAAGCAAGGCAATATCGTCAAGCGCTACCTGGGCAACTACGACAAAAACGAATTCGTCAAAACGGTACAGCAGGCGCTGGCCGGTTAACACGCAACCTACCCCCCTATCCCATGACCTCTACCGACTCCCCCATCTATTCATCCGAAATCAAAGCGGCTGTCCTGTCCGAGGCCCTGCCCTACATTCGTCGCTTTCACGGCAAAACCGTTGTCGTCAAATACGGCGGCAACGCCATGACCGAGGAAGCACTGCAACGCAGCTTTGCACACGATGTCGTGCTGCTCAAGCTGGTTGGCCTGAACCCGGTTGTTGTGCATGGCGGGGGCCCGCAAATCAACGAAGCGCTTAAACGGGTCGGCAAAGAAGGTGAATTTATCCAGGGCATGCGCGTCACCGACGCTGAAACCATGGAAGTGGTCGAGTGGGTTCTGGGTGGCCAGGTGCAACAAGACATCGTCATGATGATCAACGAGGCCGGTGGCAAGGCTGTTGGCCTTACCGGCAAAGACGGCTGCCTGATCCAGGCGCATAAAAAAATGATTCCGAACACAGAAAAGCCCGGCGAAATGATCGATATCGGGTTCGTCGGTGATATCTCCCGCATCGAGCCTGCCGTGGTCAAGGCTCTGCAAGATGACCAGTTCATCCCGGTTATTTCATCGATTGGTTATGGCGAAGATGGCCGCGCCTACAACATCAATGCCGACCTGGTGGCGGGTAAAATGGCCGAGGTGCTGGGTGCCGAAAAGCTTGTCATGCTCACGAACACGCCCGGCGTGCTCGACAAGCAGGGCCAGTTGCTGCGTCACCTGTCTGCCCGCACCATCGACGAACTGTTTGCCGACGGCACCATTTCAGGTGGCATGCTGCCAAAAATATCGTCAGCCCTCGATGCTGCCCGCAATGGCGTCAACTCCGTTCATGTTGTCGACGGTCGCGTTCCGCATTGCCTGCTGCTTGAAATCCTTACCGACCGTGGTGTCGGCACCATGATCAGCGCACACTGATACGCGTGCGGTCTTTGCACACTCGCCTGCCCGCCCATCGGGTACGGCGTGCTTACGCCCACCACGCACCGGTCTGGCTGTTCGACCTGGACAACACCCTGCACGACAGCTCGCGCTCTATTTTTAAAGTCATTGACGGCAAAATGACGCAAGCGGTTGCGCAGTGCCTTGAGGTCGGCTTCGAACGCGCCGACGAACTGCGCACAGCCTACTGGAAGCGTTACGGCGCAACGGTCATTGGCCTGGTCAAGCATCACGGAGTCGATGCGCGCGAGTTCTTGCGCATCAGCCACGACTTTGATGCACGCCCTCTGGTGCACTCGGAACGCGGGCTGGCCCGCAAATTCGCACAGCTACCCGGGCGCAAAGTGTTGCTGACCAATGCACCCCACGACTATGCCCGCCAGGTGCTGCAAACCCTCGGTATCTTGCCCTGGTTCGACATGATATGGTCGATCGACCACATGCAGTTGCAGGGCCGCATCCGCCCCAAACCCTCCAGGGCATTAATGCGGCAGGTGCTGGCAAGGCTTGGCACACCTGCCAGCCAGGTCATCCTGGTTGAAGACACCCTGAAAAACCTCAAGAGCGCACGCCAAACCGGTATGCGTACGGTGCATTTATTTCATCCGGGAACACCATTTTCTGCCCTGCACAGCGGGCGCGACACTTACGTTAACTTGCGTATCAATTCGCTGACGCAGTTGCTGACCGGACGACGCCCACTGCGACGTTAAGCCGCACCAACCGGCTGCCCGCACACCTCGCAGCCGGGGTCTTTACGGTAACGGATCTGGTGCCAGTTCATGGTCAGGACATCCAGGCTTTGCAAGCGGCCAACCAACGGTTCACCCATGCCGGTAATCACCTTGATGGCCTCAGCGGCCTGCATGCTGCCAATTATGCCCACCAGCGGCCCAAGCACCCCCGTCGTGGCACATCGCAGCTCTTCGGCGTCATCGGCCTCGGGAAAAAGACAGTGATAGCAGGGGTTGGCAGCATCACGCAGGTCGAACACACTGACCTGACCTGAAAACCGGATCGCCGCCCCGGATACCAGCGGCTTTCGATGCTGCACGCAGGCACGGTTGACGGCATGCCGGGTAAGGAAGTTGTCGCAGCAATCAAGCACCACATCAACAGTCGCAATAATGCGGGATAACGCCTCGTCATCAAGACGCTGCACCAGCGGCTGAATGGTGATTTCAGGATTGATGGCCAGCAAGGTGTCGCGCCCCGACAAGGCTTTGGGGCGGTCAAGCCCGGCCGTCTGGTGCATGATCTGGCGCTGCAGGTTGCCAATATCGACAACATCGTCATCGGCCAGCACGATATGCCCGGCCCCTGCCGCCGCCAGATACATGGCCGCCGGAGAGCCCAGACCACCGGCACCCACCACCAGCACACGTGCCGACAACAGCTTTTGCTGGCCCTCAATGCCCAGCTCATCAAGCAAGATGTGCCGGGCATATCGCAACAGTTGCGCGTCGTCCATCACCGCACCTTGGTCATGCCCTCGGGCGTGACGCGATAGCGCTCAACACCATCGGCCGACAAACCATCGGTTGCCCGTGCACCACGAGCGGCTGGCGCTACGGCAGCGCTGTCATTTTTTTTTTCGGCGTCAGGTGCCTTGGCAATGACTTCGTTCTTTTTGGTCGGACGGCCCTGCAGCTGGTTGATGGCCTGCTGCAGCTGGAAATCATCGGTACCGCCGAACTCGAACATCTTGGCATCGGGCGGCGCCATGGTTTCATCATCTTCCTGCGGTGTTACAACCTCGGGGGCTGACGAGCCATTGGTAAGGTGATGCTGCAAATCGGCCTCGCGGGGAATACGGAACAGATTACCCTGAGCCGTGTCGTCTACCACAATATCGGGTTCAACCCCGGTGGCCTGGATCGAGCGCCCCTTGGGGGTGTAATACAGCGCCGTAGTCAGTTTGATGCCCGAATCTTCGGTTAAGGGCAGCACACTTTGCACCGAACCTTTACCGAACGAACGGTTGCCCATCACCTTGGCACGGTCATGGTCTTGCAAGGCACCAGCAACAATTTCAGAGGCCGAAGCGGAACCCACGTTGATCAGGACAACCATCGGAACTGTTTTTGCCCATTCGGGGAAGGCAACGTCGCTGTTTGAGACCCCGCTGAACCCCCGCACGTAATTGACAGGTTTGGCGTGGAATTCGCGATTGGATGACGGAATACGACCTTTGGTTGAAACCACCAGCACATCGGGCTTCAGGAATGCCGACGACACCCCGATGGCGGCATCAAGCAAACCGCCCGGGTCGTTGCGCAAGTCAAGTACCAGGCCTTTGGGTGCCTTGCCGCCACCCAGCTCGCGCAACTGGCGAGCAAGATCAGAAACGGTGCGCTCCTGGAACTGGGCGATACGCACATAGCCGATGTCATCGGGCAGCATTTTGCTGCGCACACTGCGCACCTTGATCATGTCGCGCACGATTTTCACCACCAGCGGCTTATCCTGACCGGCCCGCTGGATCGTCAGCACAATCGGCGTCTGCGGCTCGCCGCGCATAAGCTTGATCGCTTCGCTAAGCGTCATGCCCTTGGTCGGCTGGCCGTCAATGTGAGTGATCAGGTCACCCGACAAAATACCCGCACGCGCTGCTGGCGTGTCTTCAATCGGGGCAATCACCTTGGGCATGCCGTCTTCGCTGCCGATTTCAATACCCAGGCCACCAAACCCCCCTTGGGTGATGGCTTCCATTTCCTTGAAGGCTTCCGGGTCGAGATAGGTCGAATGCGGGTCGAGATCACTGAACAAACCCTTGATGGCTTCGTTCATGAGCTCTTGGTCGGTTAGCGGCTCTACATAGCTGGACTTGATGGCCGAAAACACATTGGCGAACTGCTGCAGCTCCCGCAGCGGCAGGGGCTCGCCACGCTGGGCGACCGCCGAAATTCCAAGACTGACCAGTACCCCACCGATCGCCCCCATCATGACCAGACCGAACCGTCCAAATTTGCGAGTGCTCATGCACATTCCTGTATGTAAACGAATTGACGCGCTAGCGTTTCAACCAAAGCTGCGGATTGACGGGCTTGCCGTTTTGCCGGATTTCGAAGTATAGACCGGACTCAACCTGACCGCCGGTTGCCCCAACCGTAGCAATCGCGTCGGAGGGCCGTACGACATCGCCCACCTGACGCAACAGGCTTTGGTTATACGCGTACACCGTCAGAAAACCCTGGCCGTGGTCGATGACCATAAGGTTACCAAACCCGTTGAACCAGCCCGCGTAGGCCACCTTGCCAGAGGCTACCGGACGCACCCGTGTGCCTTCTGGTGCACGCAATACAATACCGCGCCAGACACCGCCATCGGGGCGGGCCATGCCAAAGCGACCCTGAACCTCACCCTTTACCGGTGACGCCATGTTCTTGGTCAGACCACCGGATGGCGCGACAGGTTCCGCTTCGGACTCATCTGCCGGCTCAGGCTCAGGCGCGCGTACCTCGGGTTTGACTGGCGGCGGGGTCAACGTTGCAACTTGCGAGGCCTTGCCGCCCGTCGCTTCAGGCGCACGGGCCGCGTCAGCATCTTGCGCCTGAACAGTGACAACCCCTTCTTCAGGCGCAACCCTGACCGGCTCGGCTTGCTGGCGCGCACGCTCTGCCGCTGCCCGGGCCTCTCGGGCCTCGGCCTCACGACGTTCGCGATTGGCTTTTTCACGGGCCAGCTGCGCCCGACGCGCCGCCTCGGCCGCACGCTTTTCACGTGCAATACGTTCGGCCTCTTGCTGACGGGCAATTTCAGCCTGCAAACCATCAACCAGTGACTCAAGGCGCTTTTCGTTGCGCTCAAGTGTTTTCGCCTGTGACCGCTGCTGCTTCAAGTCGGCCTCAATGCGCGCCAGAACCGACTGACGCTCGGCCTGCTGCGCTTCAATCTCTGTTTTCTTTTGTTCAGCTTCTTCCGTCAGCGCCTTCAGTTCGGCCTGACGACGGGTACGCGAGGCCTGCAGCTTCGCCAGTTTTTTGACCCCGTCATCCAGCGCCCGCACGGCATCGGCCTGGGCCTGTGAAACGTATGCCAGATAACTGAGTTCGCGGCCAATTTGCTGGGGGTCTTCGCCGGACAAAAGCGCTGTCCAGGGCGACAGGCCGCTGGCATATTGCGCGCGCAACTGGTCAGCCAGCTCGGCCTGCTGGCGCTTGACCTCGGAGCGCCCTTGCGAAATTTTTTCGGCCAGCGACGCCAGATCGGCACGCACGGCCTTGTCTTGCCCAACCAGTTCATCAAGCCGACGATTCAGGCTTGAAATTGCTGTCTCGGACTCACGCAGCGCGGTTGCCGCATCGGCTCGCGAAACGGTTTGCCGGTCAATTTCTTTTTGCAGGGCTGAAATGCGTTCCTGCACTTCAGCCTGCTGACGGCGCGCTTCGGCCTGCCGGGCCTTCAAGGCCTCGGAAGGTTGATTGCCCGACACAACGCCCGCCCACAGGACCAACATCGCGCAACCAAGCGCACGCCGCATGATGCCTAGCCCTGTTTGGCTTTGCCTTGCGCTGCCACCGCAGCCATCGCGGCCTCGATTTCAGCGGCATCACCCAGATAATAATTGCGGATGGGCCTGAGGTCGTCGTCAAGCTCATAGACCAGCGGCTGACCCGTAGGAATATTCACGCCGACGATGTCTTCATCGGAAACACCGTCAAGGTGCTTGATCAGGGCACGCAGGCTGTTCCCGTGCGCCGCAACCAGAACACTGCGCCCGGACCGCAATGCCGGCGCGATAGAGTCATTCCAGAACGGAACCACGCGGTCTACGGTGTCTTTAAGGCACTCGGTTGCGGGCAGCTGATCGGCCGGGATTTTCGAGTAGCGTTTGTCAAAACGCGGGTGACGCGGATCGTCAAGGTCGAGTGGATTGGGTGCAATGGCGTAAGCACGGCGCCAGACCAGCACCTGCTCGTCACCGTATTGGGCCGCCGTTTCAGCCTTGTTCAGGCCCTGCAAAGCGCCATAATGACGTTCGTTCAGGCGCCAGCTCAGGCCAACCGGTGTATGCATGGCATCCATGGCATCCAGGGTAATCCAGAGCGTACGGATGGCACGCTTGAGCACTGATGAGAAGGCAATATCGAACTCAAAGCCTTCTTTCCTGAGCAACTCGCCGGCTTTGCGAGCCTGTTCGCGCCCGGTATCCGTCAGGTCGACGTCGGTCCAGCCGGTGAATCGATTTTCGAGGTTCCACTGACTTTCGCCGTGGCGCATGAGTACGAGTTTATGCATGACAAAAAAGACCTAAAAGTTGAATTATCGTGTCCATTTTATAATCCTGGTAAATATCGACTTCTTGAAGCCTCAACCTGGAACACATCGTGGATTTCATTCTTAGTGACTACAACCCCTATATTTTACTGATTGCCATCGTTTCCGGCGTGATGCTGCTGTGGCCCACCCTTATGCGCGGTGGTCGTACTGCGGTTGCCCCGGTCTCCGAGGCCGTACGCCTGAGCAACCAGAACAACGGTATTTTCATCGATGTGCGCCCGCACGAACGCTTCAAGGCGGGCACCATTGCGCAGGCCCGCAACATCCCGCTGGCCGACCTTGACGCCAAAATCAATACGCTGCCCAAAGACAAACCGCTAATCGTATTTTGCGACCATGGCCGTATTTCAGTTGGCGCGGCCAGCAAACTGCGCAAAAGCGGCTTTGAACAGGTCGTCAGCCTGGAAGGTGGCCTGACCAAATGGGTCGAGGCCGGCATGCCAACTTCGGGCAAGCACTAACCCTTCGTAAAACACCTAACGCTCGAAAGGAATACCGTGGCTATCGTTACCATGTACTGTACCGCCGTCTGCCCGTTCTGCGTTCGCGCAGAAATGTTGCTCAAGCAGCGCGGCGTTACCGAAATCCAGAAAATCCGTATTGACACCGACCCGGCGCAACGCGATGCCATGATGGCCCGCACCAACCGTCGCACTGTGCCACAAATTTTCATTGATGACACGCACGTCGGCGGTTACGACGACCTGGCCGCCCTTGACCGCGCCGGCGGCCTTATGCCGCTGCTGAACGCGTAAAATGCCTTGCGGCCAAAACAGCCGCACAACCACCAACAACTTACAGGAAGACAAATGGCCGATCAGGACCAAGCCGCACAAGGCAACACCACTCAGGACCCCGCATTCAATCTGCAGCGCACCTACGTCAAAGATCTCTCGCTCGAAATGCCCAACGCTCCGCAAATTTTCCTGGAACAGGAAGGTCCCAGCGTTGAAGTCACCATCAACGTTGGCGGACAGCGTCTGGCGGAAACCATCTACGAGTCAACCGTCACGGTTACGGTCACAACCAAAATCCAGGACAAGACCCTGTACCTGATCGAAGCCACCCAGGCCGGCATTTTCGAAGCGGCGAACATTCCCGAAGAACAACTGGATCCGCTGCTGGGCATTGTGTGCCCCACCATGCTCTACCCTTACCTGCGCGCCACCGTCGCTGATGCGATCACCCGCACCACACTTCCTGCACTCCACCTGGCTGAAGTCAATTTCCAGTCGCTCTACGAGCAACGCCTGGCCCAGTTGGTCGAGCAGCAGCAGTCGGGCATTGAGCTGCCCCCGGGCGCAACACGTCAGTAAACATGGCATCGTCGCCTTCTGCGCCATTACGGGTCAGTGTTCTGGGGGCTGGCAGCTGGGGCACTGCACTGGCAGCGCTGGCTTGCGCGCACGCCCACGTCCTGCTCTGGGCACGTAATGCGCTGCAGGCTGATGCCATCAACAGCACACACCAGAACTCGCGTTATCTGCCTGATATCCCCTTGCCATCAGCACTCAGGGCTACATCATCGCTTGACGACGCAATTAACCATGTGTGCGCCGACACCGCCAATCCGGGCCTGATCATCCTTGGGGTACCGGTTGCCGGGTTGGCCCAACTATGCGCTGACATCGCACCGCGTCTGGTCGGCACCAACCAGCACGGTCTCAGCCTGGTCTGGACCTGCAAGGGCTTTGAGCAAGACAGCAGCCGTTTGCCACACGAGATGGTACAGGCTGCACTGGGCCACCTGCCCGGCCTAGGTCTGGGGGTAGTTTCCGGCCCGTCGTTCGCCCGTGAGGTTGCCATGGGCCTGCCCGTCGCGCTCACGGTCGCCAGCACAGACGCCCGGGTCATCGCCAGCACCACGCAAGCGCTGCACGGCGCTACAGCACGCATTTACAACAGCCCCGACATCGTGGGTGTTGAAGTGGGCGGCGCCCTGAAAAATGTCATCGCTATTGCCTGTGGCATCTGCGACGGACTGGAACTGGGCACCAATGCCCGGGCGGCACTGGTGACACGCGGCCTGGCAGAAATCCAGCGGCTGGGTGTTGCTCTGGGCGGCAGCCCCGAAACATTTTCTGGCCTGACAGGCCTGGGTGACCTGGTTCTGACGGCTACCGGCCCCCTGTCGCGTAACCGCCAGGTTGGCCTGGCTATCGGTCAAGGTCAAACCCTTGACGCCATTCTGGCCAGCGGCATGACGGCCGAGGGTGTGCGTTGTGCCCGCGCAGCGCTGGCGTTGGGCCAGAAACATAAGCTGGACCTGCCTATTACACAGGCCGTCTGCGACGTTTTGTTCAATGGGCTGGCTCCACACGAAGCAGTGTCAGGCCTGCTGTCACGTGAAGCAAAACCGGAAGCGGTCGGGCAGCCAGGGCAATAACCGCTACACGCTGCCGTCGTAACCCTGCTGGCGCCAGGCCTCGTATACCGTAACGGCAACCGCATTCGACAAGTTCAGGCTGCGCTGTTGCGGTCGCATCGGCAGACGCAGCCGCTGGTCCGGTGGAAACAAGGCCATCTGCCCGGCCGACAAACCCGCCGTTTCGCAGCCAAACACAAAAACATCTTCCGGCAAAAATACACAGCTGCCAATTCTTGACTGGCCCCGTGTGGTCAGCGCGAAACGCCGCAACGGGTCGCCCCCGATCACCTCAAATGCTTCCTGCAAACTGTCATGTACCTTGACATCTGCCCATTCGTGGTAGTCAAGGCCCGCACGGCGCAGGCGCTTGTCATCAAGTTCAAAGCCCAACGGCCTGACCAGATGCAGTTGTGCACCCGTATTGGCCGCAAGCCGGATGACATTACCCGTATTGGGCGGAATTTCAGGAGACACCAGAACAATATGAAACATGCAAGCAACCAGAAAATCAATCGATACGTTCACGCAAGGGCGTACGTGCCAGAACCAGGGCACACACAGACCGCGCACCCGCCTGACGTACTACAGAAGACAACCGGTCAAGCGTTGCACCAGTCGTCATGACATCATCTACAAGGGCCACAGCGCGCCCTGCGACCGCAGGACTGCACCCGTACAATCCGTGAGCACCTGCCAGCCGCTGCACACGGCCCTGCCGCTTCTGGGGCACCCCCTCATGATGACGAAACAGGATGTCAGTGCGACACGGCAAACGCAGTGCCCGCGCCAGATGACGGGCAACCTCGGCAGCCGGGCTGAACCCGCGTTCATGCAATGAAATACGGCTGGCGGGTACTGGCAACAGCATTGTATCGTTGGCCAACGCCGGCATACTGGCACGCACCCGCCGGGCCAGCAGTTCTGACAACAGGCGCGCAACCAGAAACCGGCGCTGGCGTTTCAGCTGATGCACCAACAGCGTACCGGGAAACGCATAATCGAAAGCCACCACCACCCGTTCGTAGTGCGGCCGCAGTGCCTGGCAATCGTGGCAGACCCCGTACCGATCAAGCAACAAACAACAACACGCGCAGCGCGCACCGCCGGTCAACAAACTGCCGCAGACTTCCTGCGCACACGCCTGGCAAAGTGTGCCGCCGCGTGTGCGTGTTGCGCAAAGCGGGCAGTCGCCCGGACAAAGCGCCAAAAACGTCCCGAACCATTCACGCAGCATCGCCATATGCGCCATAATTATCCCCTGAGGTTGCTGTCTGACCTGTCTATCTGATCACGGGGCGGCCTGGTCGCCAAGCTGGTACGCGCAAAAATGTCATCTTTACCCACCCTGCCTGTCAACACCCGCCACGTCGCCCGGCAATTCGCCCGGCGCGCGCCGCTTGATGAAGCCCAGTTTCTGTACGGCGAGGTCGCCCAGCGCATGCTGCAACGCCTGAGCTACATCCGGGTGTCGCCCGATCTCTTGCTTGATGCCGGTTGCGGGGCTGGCCATGCCATCGAGCCACTGCGGGCCCGCTACCCCATGGCAAGTTACATCGGTATTGATCACTGCACTGCCCTGCTTGACGTCGCCCGCGAGCGCCATGCCGGCAAGAGGGGTCTCTGGAACCGCTTGCGCAACAAGCCTGTACCGAAAACAGAGTTTCTATGTGCCGACATGGCCACCGTGCCGCTGCCGCCGGAACACGCCGCACTGATCTGGTCAAACATGGCTCTGCACTGGCATGACCAGCCCCATGCCGTACTGGCCGAATGGCGCCGTTTGCTGCGCCCCGAGGGGGTTGTGATGTTTTCGTGCCTGGGGCCGGCAACCTTCAAAGAATTACGCGAAGCGCTGCTCTATGCCGGCCTTGAAACAGCCACCCCCGGTTTTGTCGATATGCACGACTTCGGCGATTTGCTGATTGAATCGGGTTTTGCTGACCCGGTCATGGACCAGGAAATCCTTACCCTGACCTACCGCACCCCGGAAAAACTGCTTGAAGACTTGCGACACCTGGGCGGAAACCCCCACCCTGAACGGCGCAAAGGCCTGGCCGGCAAGCCGTGGCGCCAGCGTCTGCTTGATGCCCTTGAAAAACAGCGCCACCTTGATGGCACCATTCATTTGACCCTGGAAATTGCCTACGGCCATGCCTGGCGTGCCAAGTCGTGGCACAGCGCCCCGGGTGAAACCCGCATATCGGCCAGCGCTATTACGCGCCGGCCAAAACCCTGAAAGCCAGCAACCAAAGGCCTAGCGCGACTCTTGTCGCCGGCGCGAAGCATCAATGCCCAATTGTTTGAGCTTGCGATACAAATGCGTGCGCTCGAGCCCTGTACGCTCGGATACCCGAGTCATGCTGTGATTTTCACGCACAAGGTGGTATTCAAAATAAATACGCTCGAATTCATCGCGAGCGTCACGCAAGGGCTGATCGAGAGGGATATTGCTAAGCTGCAGGGCATGGGGTTCAAGGGTAACGGCCGGCTCTGCCACAGATACCGTGCCGCCCCCCACCGCCTGGCCAGCATCTGGGTTCACCACCGCCGGCGCTGCAGCGGGCACTGGCGCCGAGGACGCCGCAGAAGAGCGGACAACCGGGCGGGCCAACGCCGCAGCAACTGTTTTGAGCAGCTTTTGCAGCGTAATGGGCTTTTCAAGAAAATCGACTGCCCCGATACGTGTGGCTTCGACAGCCGTATCGACGGTTGCGTGACCGCTCATCATGATGACCGGCATATCAAGCAACCCCTGTGAGCCCCACTCTCGGAGCAGGCTGACACCATCGGTGTCGGGCATCCAGATGTCAAGCAGCACCAGATCAGGGCGCGTTCGCTGCCGTGCCGCACGCGCCTGAGCAGCATTTTCTGCCAGCTCGACGGTATGCCCCTCGTCGTAAAGGATTTCGGATAATAATTCCCGAATGCCGACTTCGTCGTCTACCACCAGTATTCTGGCCATAAAGCTTCACCTATATTTTTTTCGCATTATCGTACCCCGGTCTGGCTTCGTCCAGCGTCGTTGACGAGTTTACAAGACGCGTGAACAAAATGGAGACCCGGGCCCCACCCTCGCGGCGATTGGATACGTCGATACGACCACCGTGTTCTTCAATAATCTTTTTGACGATGGCCAGCCCCAAACCCGTGCCCGTTGACTTGGTCGTGACATAGGGCTCAAAAACCCGCGTCAGTACCTGAGGCTCAAAGCCGGGCCCGCTATCGGAAACCGTGAAACGAACCGCCTGGGTTTCTTTGCCATCGTCGGCAAGACGTGACAAGGTCAATTTGGTCTGCACCTGAATTTTAGCGTCTGTTGCACCTGGGCCCGACAAGGCATCACGGGCAT
>Ga0265293_10007217_pt1 | contig 17272 bp, 24 predicted proteins | sample Munlanlewell138R_FD_192505 | JGI IMG/M metagenome (GOLD analysis project Ga0265293, IMG submission 192505) | Leachate microbial communities from a municipal landfill in Southern Ontario, Canada - Leachate well 138R | ecosystem: Engineered > Solid waste > Landfill > Unclassified | place: Canada...
CTAAGGTAAATGTGGTGGGAACAGTTGAACAGAACGAATCTAATATATCTGCCCCCAACTCTACCCACATAGTACCCTGTCTATCAAATACTGGTAATCCACCACGAGATTTATTCACTATATCAAATACATTCTCGTAAATAGAATTTATGTCTGTTTCAAAATATCTAACTGGCGTGTCAAATCCTGACCCCACACGTATATCAAAACAAGCTAAAGCAGTGGTAAAGTAATTCAAATAGTAGTATAAAAACTTCTTTACTGTCATTTCTGTAATCTCATGCCAACCCGAAGCTGAACTAGAACTATCAACAGATATAGATGTCATTGGGCGTAGAAGCATTCTTTCATTGCCAGTCCCTAACATAAACTCAGCCGTTTTTGACACAAAATCATACGTACCAGATTTACCAACAACATACCCAGAAAACAATATCTTAAATAGGTCGGAGTCCTGTCCACCAAAGTTATGTTCTGCAAATACTACAGCAGGATATCCTATTTGAACATCAGCCAAAGAGTCTTGTCCTATAAGCACGTTGGCTACCCATCCACCTTCTTCTCTACTACCAGAAAAATCGTTAGATATTACAAGGGTTTTTGGGGAGTTAACTCCAAACCTATCATAAACGGAAACATACCTGTAACCAATATTTACATACCCACTACTAGAAGTGGCTACTACTTTTGTTTTATAGTGCCCAGGAGTGTTATAGGTAACATCACCTGGAGTTTCCCCACTATAAGTTGATGGTGTTCCCCCCTCGAATACCCAAGTGTATGTAACAGAGTCACCAGAAACATTAAGAGATTCTGACGCATCCCAATATACCTTGCCACCTGTAAATACAGCCTGGTTACCACCAACATTTACAAATGTACCTAATCCCTCATCTACTGCCGCAAAAGCTGTATCACCGTCTATCTCGTATACAATTTGATCGCCGCTAAGATAAAAGGAAAATGGTCTATTCCACATATCTACGAAGTTTAAAACTGTAATATATAAATTATCTTTCCAGTCTATGCTATTCATTCCAACAGTGAGTTTTGTGGCTGTGCATGAACGTGCCCAAATTGTAGAAACATCATTCTTTCCGGCAGCAGTACCAATAAAAACAGTTGCCCATTTAAACACGTCTGTGTAAGCCCCAGTAGTAACAGTGTCAAATGTTATCTCTGTATCCCCTACTTTTGGTGTTGCCATATTTACTCTACAGGCAAACAAAACTGTAGGTTTATAAATAGACAAATAAGCCCGTGATTCAGACTCAGTTGTTTTTATTAACAGTCTTTGATCCTCAGTCAGCAGCATTCTAAGTCCTTATATTTCTAATTACCAGACTAACATCTGATATATGCTCTTGAAAATATTCACCAGCAGTAGGATGATTTATAACTGCCCCAGAAAACTCCCTAAAAGCCCATGCATTATCCTCTATATCAGGTAATTCTACCACATAAGTCCCTGTCAGGCTTTGACTTTCGTATAGAGAATACAGTTGGGCGTAGTCAGCAAGGGGCATATAATCCCACAATAATTCAAATTGTTTCACCGCTGGATATCTAGCCATTCCTGATATTCCAATACCCAGAGGATCGGGGATAACCCATCTACCAGAACTTGGTTGTAGTGATAATTCTGTACCACCTATTTTATATGCCATTATCCTCTCCTTCTAAATACTTTCACTAACTCATTAGTCATAACATCATTAGACTTCTTAATTATTCTACTCTCTAATCCTGGGGAAAGGAAGATTTCCACACCAGCTTTTTCAAACAAATTATTGGCTAAACCCATTCCGGAATTACCAAATATCATATTTTCCGTAGCCCCACGATAACCTATTGGCTCAACGGTAACTTTCTCTGGCATACCCCCCTCACCTACTGCTAATAGGGTAGGCTTACTTGCAATAAAAGTTCCACCACTAGCTAAACCCCTAGCTGTTACTCCAGAAGTTACTCCGCTAAATGGAGAAGTTTCTATTGCCCCAGCTCCCCCCAAAAGATCATAATAATATTTCATAATTTGGTCTATTGTGCTGTTTGGCCCATATATAGATGCTAATAATTTAGTTATTGCTGTTCCAGCATCTTGTATCATTCCATACTCTGCTACCAAAGCAGAAGCTACAGCTTTCAATCTTTCTTCATAAGCACGTATCAAGTCTCTTTGCTGTTCTCTATAACTAATCATCCTTTCTTTTCTTTGATTAGCCATAGAAATTCTAAGCTCATCTAAGTCTTGTTTATACTTAATCTGGGCTTCTTTTCTATCAAACTCATACTGAAGTCTGGTATCTTCGAGACGTTGTTGATAGGCTATCCAGGCTTCTTCTCGTTTTTGTTGTTCTGCCTGTCTGGCTGCTTCAATATCTCTTTGATAATCTCGTGCTCTAGCTTCTTTGTCTATTTCAAAATCACGAACAGTTTGTGAACGATTTAGTTGATATTCTCGTAGGGCTTTACGGGCTGCACTAGCGTCTCTTACACGAGCAGCTTCTTCTACATCAAAGATTAAACGCTCTCGAAGTTTACGTAAAGCTTCAATGTGCTTTGCTTCAGCATCTAACTCTTTATCACGATACTTTTGGGTAATCTCTGCAATTTTTCTTTGCTGATCATCATGTATCTTAGCAAGAGAGTTTTGATAATCCCTTCCGGCTTTAGCTATCTTCTGGTTATAGTTTCTTTCTAATGATTCTAATCTATATGCTAACCGTCTTGCTAATTCTTCTCTGCGATTAGCCCCATCACGTTCTATTTTTTCAAGATCACTTTGTAAATCTCTGGCTAGTTTAGCCATTTTCTCATTATGATCTTCCCAAATCCCTTCAATATCTCCCATAACAGTATCCAAAGATTCTGCTATTTGTTCCTCTACATTAGCAGCTTCGGCTACTTCAGTGTCTCCAAGTAACTGTTCTGGCTTTGGGGTTTGTCTTTCAAATATAGCCTTATACAACCCAAAAGCTTCTTCCCTAGCTTCTTTTATTCTATCTCTCACAGAAGCAAAGTAGGCTTTTAATCCACCACCCTCTTCAGAAATTCTTTTTATATCAGCTAATATGTCTCTCCAAGCCTGGGCATAAATTCCCATCTGCTGAAATCCAGTTATAATTGGAAGTAATATTGGCTGTAGTCTTAGTAGTAACCCAACAAAGTTTGTAAATAATTGAACTATTGTTATCCAAATTGGCAACAACTTAGTACCCAACACAGTACTAATATCACTAAGTTTAGATCTTTGTTCTTCTAATTTACCAGCTGATGTTTCTCTGTAAGCCAAAGCATCCTGCTCATATTTAACAATCTGCTCTTCTAAAATAGCTATAGTAGCCAAAGCTCTTTCATTTTCAGACAAGGACATATAATTACTTCCAAATCCCATTTCTTGGGCTTTTTTAGCAATAGAAAACCTACTAATAGCTATACCAAGTCTTTGTAAACCCTCCGTGTACCCAGATGATAAAGCCATAGCTATCATACGTTGGGTTTCTTCAATATTTTTGCCTGCTACCAAAGAAAGGGTAGCGGACATATCAATCAGTCTTTGTATTGAATCTTCATGTAAACCCAACTCTCTAGTAAGGTTATACATTTGAGAGTATCCAGCTACTAAATCCTTAGTAGCAAACACTCCATATTCATCCCTCATTTTCTGTATATTTTTCCAGGCACTTTCAAAAGTTATGTCCAAACCAGTTCTTTGTAAAGCTCTAATAGAAACTTCTAGCCTATATAATGATACAGAAAATTCTTCTGCTGCTTCAATTGATTCAGTAAAGAATTGTTTTATTTCCTGCAAAACCCTAAACCCAAGTAAGGCAGCCACAACTTGTAAAGCTACCTTGGCAAGACCAGTGAGAGATTGGGAAAAAGATTCAACTTTTGGTTTTGCATCAGCTACGCCCTCTGCTTCATCATTTATATCCCCAACAGCATCAGCAGCATCCTTGGCTTCCTTTTCCAATCTATTCAAAGCCTCTTCAAGCTCCTCCCAGGGTCTTGTGCCCTTAAAAGACATTTGTTTGGCAACCTCATCCCAAGCTAGACCAAACCTTTTAGCTATGCCCTTAATTTCTTCCATAGCTTTATTTACATTGAGCTCAAATTCAACTTCTGCTGCTACTCTATCTGAATCATTCATAGCCTATTCCTTCTAAAAATCTATGCAGTTCTCCCAAATTTATATCGGCTAGGGCTTCAACTATATCTTTTATAACTTCTGTTATTGCCATACCTTTTTTCAGGTCTTTGTCCGTACATAACTTATAAAACACACCAAAGTCGCCAGACTTTCCATTAGTCCTAATACTATTAACTATTGTATATAAATACTCACGCATTTGCAATTTGTCTGGGTCTTTTGGCAAGTGAGGTTTTACAAAATCATATAGTTTAAGGGCTTTCTTTAGGTTCATCCAACCTCACTACTGATCCAGATGGCATGAGACTCTTTTTCATTCTAGAAATCTTTGGGGCTTCATATGTTTTTCTCATCCAGGAAGGTCTATCCAAAGGAACAAACTTTGATTTCTTAGATGATGTATCATAAGGATATGCCATTTCTGATAAACTCCATTCCCATTCTCTATTAAATTGTTTATCTAATTCTATTTCTTGTATTAAAGCAAGGGCTGTGTTGTGGTCTAATTCATCTACATATTCTAAAGTCCACCCATATTCTTTACATAAAGGATGTACCCAAGCATAATAATTTCTCCCTTTATAGTCCCACTCTAACGGTTGTTTTTTACCAGAAGAAGATTTAAACATTGGTATTGGTAGCTCTACCTTAGTAGTATTGTTTATATCTAAAAATAATACAGCTGTTTCTGCCCAATGTTTAGAATCTAAATCTTCTTCTGATATAAACAGAGCAGTAGATACAAACTCGTAAATCTTACTTGATAACTGGTCTGTATCTACTGCCTTGTGAATATCATCCAATATATCTTGTAAGGATATCCACAGTTTAAATTTCATTAGGTAATGTCAGAGTCTCCACGTATGATAGTAGCAAACTTCTGGGCTGTAGGCATAGAAGCATCAGCAAAAGCATAAATCTTAATGCCATTAATCTTCCATGGTTCACCCAATGTCATACCGATAGACCAGGCATCTACGAATTGGCATTTGTGCAAAGTAATAGCCACATAATCACCAGCATCCTCATCATATACCTTTGGTAGATACACACGATAATACCGATTGTTATTAATATCACCCACCCCAACTTTTTCATCTACACCACTATTAGTTGTAACTGTTCCTAACTTCAGTAATTTAGATAAAGTTGGTAAACCAAACAAAGTAGCAATAGTAAGATTAAACTCTAAACGATTACGTCTTTGAATAGCTGCACGGTCACCAATGTTGTCACAACGAACCATATTGATTGTTACATCTTCTGTTAAAGAAACATCTTGTACACAACCTATTTCATAAACAGGGGCAGCTGTTGAACCAGAAAGATTCCAGTAAAAACCATCACTATCTGGTGCATTTAAATAATGTCCATCATCATATTCTTGAAAATAGACATAAGGTGCTCCGTCTACATAAATATCATCTTGCTGTAAGATAGTTCCTACAGGACTTCCAGTTGATAAACTCATAATAATACCTCCGAATTAATTTCTAAAAACATAAACTGTTGTACCCTAGAGCCACAACATGATTTAGGTAATTCTTTTCTTATAATATAGTCGAAATCGAACTCATTTTCAATCACTAAAACGTCCCCACCCTTTTCCCACACATAGCGGTTTCCAAGAGGAGTAGTGACTATTACCCTTCCAGGATAGTTTGATTGGACTTGTTTTTCAAATTTTGGTTCTTCTAATTCTTCTACTTCGAGGTAACTAGAAGTCTTAGTTGTATTCTTACTAGCCATATTTCTCCTACACTTTCTGCCCCACCTAGTGTTGAAACAGAAATTTTTATAGATTTTATAGAATCATTATTTACAATACTATCCGATATTGTTTTTTCATGCAAATATTCTGCTACAGAAAAAGCAATATCATTACATTGATCTGAACTTGGCTCTTCACTATTCACTAAAATAACAGCATAAGCATTTGAATAATTACAATTTCCAGATTCTATTTCCTGTCTTTCTACTCTTACCCTTATGTTTGGATATGAATAGGTTTTACCATGCCAATTATCTTCCCTCACTTCGGATGTATCTGGTAACAAGTTTGAATCAGAAGTATGTAATAATATTGTTTGAACTAGAAATTTTTGTATATCAGAATTATTTACCACTACTTACCTTCCATCCTAGCTTCTAAAAGATTCATTATTCGTTTCTTGTTTTCCTTCAATGCTAACTTAAGATAAGGTTTAGCTTCTACACCAGGATGATCTACGTGAGGCCCAACAAACAGTTTTTGTCTTTTTTCCCACCAAAATACCAGCGTTTGGGCTTTTTTAGCATCTATTGGGTAGGTATCTCTCTTACTTGGATCGTGAATACCAGACCCCTCTTCTACTGCCCTAGCGTATGGAACTTTTTCTAGTTCAACATAAGCACTTACTGTTATAGTAGCACCATTTTGTTTTCTAACTGTTTTTACATCACTTGTTTCTATATTATCTGCAATCTCTTTGTAGGTCTTAGTCTTTGCGTCTTTAACTACAATATCAATAGATTCCTTGGCAACCTTCTCTCCAATCTTTATTGCCTTGTCAAGCATTATTTTACTAAACTTGTTGTAATCTATTTTTACTTTAGCTGTAGACACTTCTGGCATTATCCTTTCTACGTAAATGAAACAATCTCATTCCCCTACCATCACGGGGATTAGTAGAAGGTTCTTGTAAACTTACTACTTCAAATACCTTTCCATAGAAATTATGATAAGGGGGAAAGGTCACTGTGATCTCATCATTTTCTTCCATATCTACTGGTCTAGATTGTCCTCTATAAACAGATGTAACATCAACCCCTTGTTGCAATAAAACCATAGTAGCTTTGGCTTCTTCTATTCTGCCTTCTACATTCTCTGCAATAATTACGCCAGAAATATTAGCACCACCAATTTCATCATCAGTCCTATTGGTCGGTCTTACTATCCTAAACTTAAGATTATTTCCGTGCATTATCTAGCCCTCATAGCTGGAAAACTTCCCTTTATGTTTCTTAACAATAAGAGAATCCTGTTAGCTACAGCGGATGTTCCAAAAGCTGTGTGCTTTAAAGCTACTCTTTGTTCGGAATAGGAAATAGCAGAAAATCCTTGCACACCTGGGTCTCCTGCCCCACCTTCGTTTGCTGTAGGATCAACAATTTCATTTAATTCTAATTGAGAAAGCCTAGTTAATACTGCCCTAACTATTGGTAAGTTTGTAAGGGATTCTGGTAATCCTGCTGTGTAAACTATTGTAGCAGTTTCCCCTTTTAACCCAGCCTTATTTCCACAAGAATCATACAAGGTAATATCACCATAAACATCATTTACTATTTTTGCATACCCATCTTCTTGGGTTATTTTCCCATAAGACCAGCAATTTATTTTTACATCAGATACTTCTGTTAAATAATATCCATATTCTAAATTTATCTTTCCAGGATCATAGAACGAAAAAGTTCCTGTAGCAGTTGTTGGTACAATAAAAGAATTTAGGTAAGTAGCTACTTGCATTTCTGCTATATTATAAGCAATCTCTCTTTGCCAATCTTGGCTAACACCAGTATAGCCTCCATACTGAACAAATAAATCTTCAGTCATAATCTGTGGGGTAACATATGGGTAAATAATCATTAAAGCCTTCTCCATAAAGTCCAGGGTTTACTTTTAATCTTACTCCCCCACCTACTAGCAAATAAATAGTAATTATTGTTCAGGGGATAAGCTATATTGTTTTCTTTTGCAGAAGCACCTACATAGTGTTCTCCAACTGCTTCCGGCTCATAATAGATTATAAATCCTTGTTCCTTTATATTCAAGCAAATATCACAATCTTCATATGTGCCAAGCCCATAAGCTACATCAAAACCTTTGACTTTTTCAAATAGATTTTTTCTAACAAGAATACTAGCCCCAGTAAGGGCATCTACTTCCCCGGCTACATTTACCTTTGGATTGTCTACACTCCAACCTATAAAAGTATGGGTTGGTCTACCGTGTACATCAAAATCTAAACCAGCATGTTGAACTGTTCCACCTTTTCCCATATTACCATCAGATGGAAAAACTAGCTTTGGCCCAAGTGCCCCTATTTTCTGATCAGATTTCATTTTGTCTACCATAACATCAATAGAGCCTGGTGACATAATGCAATCTGAATTTAAAAACAACAGGTACTTTTCATTTTTAGCTAAGGTAGCCCCAAGATTACAAGCTCCTGGAAATCCTAATGGTCTATCTGATACATAAAATTTATCTACTAAATTCCCAAACTCTTTCCAGAAATTTTTTCTTTCAAATTCTTCTGACCCGTTGTCCACAGCATAAACTTTATAAGATGTTTTTTCACTAGCTTTTGGTATTGCTTTTAAACATTTTTCTAGATAAGAATATCCATTGAACACAGGAATTACTATAGCCAATTGTGTTGTAGTCTTTTTTCTACTCATTTTCTTCTCCAAATATTCCACTCATTAGGGTCTTGTAAGATAATTCAAATGTTCTATCTAATAGATACTTTTCAACTTCTGGTTGGTAGTTCTTTCTTTCTCTAATCCATTTGACTATTAGATCAGAAGACTCCTCTTCATCTACAAAATATCTCCAACCATTATTATACATATCCCTATTTTTAAATTTTATTGGTAAGGGGATTCCATTCTTACCGTCTTGCAAGTGTTCTGCTATTGCACACGCATCTGTTCCCGCTACAGGAACTCCACACGACATTGATTCAAGAACAGGGAGTCCGAGGCCTTCTGCCTTGGAAGTGAGTAAAAATAGATCAGCAACATTGTAAATATCACATAGTCTTTCTTCTGCCATCCCCCGTTCTATAATTTCAAAATCTTTTAAACCAATCTCATTAGCATAATCACGTAGGGCATACCCCATTATATTATTTTCTCTTGTAACAAGATAATACCAAATACGTAAATGCCCACACTTTGTTTGTACCTTCTGAACAATATCCATTGAAGCAGTAAGGTTTTTTCTTTCCTGATTATCTGCTACTGTAAGAATAATAAAATCCTTTGGCTGTTTTCCATACTCTCTAAAAACACTTGTTTTATCTGAATAACTTTTCCACAAATCTCTATCTATTCCAACTGGTAGATACTCAACTTCAAACCCAAGATCATTACATGTTTGTGTGCCAAATTTCGAATAACAAAACATCTTCTTACAAGCAAGCATTGGTAACATCCAACTAAAAGTCATTGGCGGGGACTCAACAGGAAAAATAGCAACTACTTCTGTTTGTATTTGTGCCTGCTCAAATGTATCTAAATATCTACGGTGATATAAAAGATCAGCAGCTACTATTACAACATCTATTGGTAAATCTCTTTCTAACCTTTTTATGTGTCTTGCACAGTCCTTAGTATCCATTACAGGAATTAGATGAAAAGGATATAGATTTTCACTCATCAATGTATAATGAGACCCAAGTACAATAACATTGTGCCCATCTTTTACCATTAAATTTAATAAGGGAACAGCTATGTTTTTATAGCCACTCCCCTTTGGGTCAAAATCAGTAACAAAAATTATATTTTTCATCTAATCTCCTGTATAAATTTTATCAATCCTTCTTTAGTATCATTACTTGACACGGAATTATATACATTATTCTCTATTAAAGCCAAAGGTAACATGCACGCTTTCTTGGGAATTTCTACAACAATATCTGTTCCTAATATTTTTATAACTAAATTACATGGATTTTCATTAGACTCTCTAATAGAAACATCATACCCAGCTATCATGGCAAAAGAGCAAATAGTTTGTAAATACAACTCTTCCAGAGAAATCTCTAACTCCACAGATTTTCCCATTGATCTAATATCCTATCTATACTGAATCTTTCAATAGCTTTAGCTCTCATAGCTGTTCTTTCTTTTCCTAAGGCTTCTCTGTTATCAAGCAATTCTAATACCTTATCTAAAAACAAAGTTTTAAAATTATTATCATGAACCCTACCCAATAATCCAGAAGTAATATTAGTTGTTTTTAAAGCACCAGTATTTGAAGTTATGGGAAAAGCTCCAGCTACTTGGGCTTCTGCACAAGCAATACAAAATAATTCTTCATAAATACAAGGGTATAAAAGCATATCAGCACTTAGTTGTAGCCTCACTAACTCATCACGAGGAATAGCCCCCAAATAATTTACACCCTCTAATCCATTTGAAAGAGACCTATAATAATCAACTTCAGCCCTAGCCATTCCCCATAAACGATAATCAGAAGTAATATGCAAGGAAGCCTCCGGTACTTCTTTTTTAATATGTTTCCATAGGTATAACAAAAGCATTAGTCCCCGATCTGGAACAGAAGTAAATATAAATTTATTTTCTTCCCTTATTACCCCCAAACCCATATAATCATTTATTCTTATTGGTAAATCTATTATTGATATTGGTGTTCTAGGATTATCTTCTATTCTATACCTATGCCACCAAGAACCAGCATGAGTTTCACTAATAAGAACTGTGTGGTCTACCTGCTTTATAAAGGCTTTAAAATCACCAACAGTAGCCTGGTCACACGACCACCAAATTTTGTTCTTGGTTTTTATGGTATTTACTATGGGGCTTGGTGATCTAAATACAATAAATATATCAAAATCTTTATCCCTTGCTATCATACTTCTAGGCACTTGACGTATAGGAGTTTCCTGTGGAACTTTTGGGTCATTAAATAAGGTAACATCATAACCCCTATTAACAAATCCTTCTAAAACAGTAAAAAGGGCTAACTCTGCACCACCAACTCCTATTCGCCTGTCTTTTGCATAAATATCCTTATGGATAACCCCAATTGGTGACCCATCATTTGCCCAGCATCCTATTCTCTTTGTCATATTATATTCTGTCTCCCATTGGTTTAGAAACAATTTCAAGATGTTTCCAAGATTCTCTGTTTATTATTCTGCGAAATTGTGTGCTTTTTATATTATAGTCTTTCATAAGAGTCTTTTTTGGTATTCCATTTTTGTATTTTTCTATAATACTAATCACATCAGATTCAGAAAGAACAGCCCTACCATTAGTTTCACCGATTGGATGATGACTCCTCCCCCGTTCAACCTTCTCCCTTATGTTGTCATTATTATCCCCCAAATGTAAATGGTCTGGATTTACACAAATTCTATTATCACAAGAGTGCAAAACACACATTCCATCTGGTATTTCTCCGATATGAATCCTATAAGACAGCCTGTGGGCACGTTCTGGTTTTTTGCCGACTCTCATGTGCCCGTATCCCCCCGTATCTGTGCTTGCAGTCCACTCCCAATTACTATTTACCTTACTAAAAAAGCGTTCTTTAGTAGACTCGTCTATCTCACAAGTTTTTGTCATATTTTATCCTAACTATTTAGTGAAATTAATATTGTATATTTATCCTTTAGAAAAGAATATTTCATTGATTCTAAATCCAAATCTATTTGTAATTCATTTACAACAAGATTTAACTTTTCCGCTGTAGTATATTCTGTAATCAACAAACTTTTAGCTACAGCTTCTCGAATCATTTCATTCTTTCCTTCTATCTGCCCATTTAAGATTCCTTCAGCTTTTCTATTCTCTAAATTCATCTTTGCAGTAACCAGGTCATTTTTGGCTTCTAAGTAGCTTTTTAGCAAGTTAGAGCGTTTTTCATATGACTTTTGTAGTTCTACCAATACTTCTTCTAATTCCTTCTTATAATCCATTTTTATCCTCCTATATTATGAACTTCCATCAGCATGTTTTCCGGTAGACTGATGAATATAACAAACCATTAGTAAACCTGTTTTTGTTGGGGACATATCATTTGCATATGCCTTACTTCCTACAACTACTCCCATACTTCCGCACGAACATTGAAACGAAATATAATTTTTCTTAGACACATCGTTTGCAAAAATAAAATGATTATCATATGGGGCAGATTCAACTAGACCACCATATTCTGGAATATAAAAGTATGGTTGTCTGGTTACTACCGTACCATCTTCTAACGTAGCACTATTTAGATCACCACGCTTTTTAATTACACTAAATTTTGCAGAACTTAACTGTGATAAATTTTTTCTTCCCATTATTCTCCTATATCATAAAGTCTATAAATACAATTATAACAGATATTATAATTCCAAATATGGTAGACCAAAATAAATATAGGAAACCCACCACTAAAAATTTAATAAAAGAGAAAAACCAATGGATTATATTTTCACCTGTTATTTTCATAATTGATCTTCCAATATCTGTTTTATTCTATTTGTATAGGTATGTGGTTTAACTTGCTCGTAAGCTCTTTCTGACATTTCTTTTGCTTTATCTGGATTTTCAACAACCCACTTCACAGCAGTAAGGGTATCATTATAACCCTCTACTGGATAATAGTGTTCATATTCCTTAAAGAATTTTGGTGTGTCTGTTACTGTGTTTGAAATAAGGGGCACATTCATAGCTGTAACTTCAAATGTTCTAGCTATTAAATCATCAAGAGAAGAAATACTTATCACTGAAGAAAATGAATTTAATACTTCTCTATACTCATCAAAGATATCACCTATTGAAAAGTATACTTTATATCCAGCGTCTCTTATTTTGTTATAAGCCATTACCCTAACATCATATTGCAATCCCACCATTCCGGTATCATAGAAAACTTCTCTATTCTCTACTGGATAGTGAACAAACTGACTGTAAGCATATGGTAAATAAACATCACCAGGTTTCATATAAACTTCTTGCATATTGTATAATTTAGAAACCTGTTTTCTTAAAGGCTCATAATTCAAACAATGGGGGTCTGTGGCAATACCAACGGTTTTATAGGGTGAATTTGTAAAATGAAATCCAGCATCTACTTGAATAAATAAATCTGGTTTACCATCTAATTCTTTTTCTATTTGTGAGATAAAAGGTGTTAGTGGGGCTTTACCCATAGAAATCATATCTTGCAATGGAATGGTAGGCTGTTTAGCATACTTCATTTCTACGTGCATACCCCCCTTCCATGGTATCCAATTTCCTGTATAAGGCCCTATTGTGCAGAGTTGTATATCTTCCATATTCTGTAGGGCTAATTCAAAATATCGAAGAATTGCCATTGGATAATATATTCCACTTAATAATATTTTCATCTCCTAATCTCCTTATGGTAAAACAATTCCTAACGCATTTAATACTAACTTTACAATACCTACTGCCACATAAACTAACACAGCAGTATTAACTGCTGAAGTAAGTTTATCACGTTTTGTCTTTAGTTCCTGTGTTTCTCTTAAATGAGCATTTAAATTTTCTGTTGTCTTATCTACTTGTTTTATTAAACCAGCATAATCATTTGACTCTACTTGCTTTATAATATTTTCTAATGACTTACTCAAATCCCCCATTTTTCCCACTTTTGTTTCAATTGATCTAACAATAGTAGTTATTGCATCAACATCTTTACGATCTATAATACGTTGATTTTCCAAATGATTGACCTTCTGCACAAGTCCTGGTAAACCATTTCCCTCTAGAATCTTATTCATTCTAGTTGTTATGTCTTTTAATTGTTGTAAAGCCAGGGCAATTTCTTGCTCATCCATGCTACTTACCTCCAAAGATAAATTTTAATTTACTTTTCCACTTTTCATCAAATTTATTTTTGTTTATCTTTGTTCTCTCTAGCCTTGCATTTCCTGAAACAGACGAAGAAGAAAAACTCTGTCCACCTATGTGTGAAAATACCTTTGGCTCTATCTCTGCTAATTCATATCCCTTTGAAAGGGCTGTAAGACTAAAATCTACATCTTCCATATCAGCGGGAAAATACTGTAAATCAAACCCACCTATATCTTGCCATATTTTCTTACTCAAAACAAGTAACCAACCCTCTAAATATGGAATTATAAATGTATTACCTTCATCATCTATTACTTTGTTCCATCCCCCATCCCATCCTATTAGCCTACCACCCAGTATTAACTTATCACTTATATTAGAATTTTTTATTGCTTTAAACAGGTTTAGATCAGAAAAAACTACATCTGGCTGGGTAATTATGTACACAATACCTTTGGCTTTTTCTACCCCAAAATTATATCCTGCTTGAAAACCTACATTTGATTTCATTGAATAAACTGAAAGATTAAATCCTAATTTTTGATAAGCATCAATCCAAAATCTTTTACCCTTTATAAACTCATCTTCAGTAGAGGCATTGTCTACCCAAATCAATTCCATTTCTTTATCCATCATTTTGGTAAACTGAATCAAACGGTTGTTTGTATTTCTATAGTCATTCCAACTTACCATAATGATTGAAAGTTTTATCATAACAAACCGGCCTCTGCTGCTTTTCTAGTATCAAGGGAAGTATTTTTTATTGCAAAAGAAGGGTAAACTTTGCCTAAAGCAATGCTATTATAATAAGAGTATTCCGTCAAAGATTTTGTAGCTACATTGTAAATACCCTGTGAATATTTATCTGGGTTTCTTTCTATTCTTTGTAGCACCTTTACTAAATCAAATAAAGAAATAACAGAAAGCCTTGTAAAAATTGATCCATAAATGCCTCTCATAGACCTTTTATTTATTATATCTATAAGACCCCAATCTTCTAATACATCTATCCTTAAAACAATATTATTTCTTCCCAAATCAATTCCTGCATCTAAGACAAACTCTTCTAAAGATAAGTCAATAGCACCATCTATAGTTCTTGGAGTTATCAAAGATTTAGATTCTTTGTGTTTAAATAAACTAAAAGGGTATACGGAGGTAGAACTTAAATATACTAAACTTCTAGCCCTAGCACACACCTCTTCCATATTTTTAAAAGAAAAAGTGTCACTTCCAGAAAAAGATGATCCAAATACAACCACAAAATCATCTTTTTCTATTTTTTCATACTCAGAAAAATCTAAAAAAGTAACTGGAACTTTTGATTGTAAAATTTCGTCTTTATTATAACTGTATCCAAAAATAACCATAATATTCTCCTGGCACAATTATATCACTACTAATATTTTCCAGTATAGAAAACAGCCATATCTCTTTCGGTTGCTTCCCAGAACAGGTTCTTTTTCTTATTTCCACAACACCCCCCACGTATATTTAGAAAAGAACTTACATCTTCTGGATAGGCAAATACAATAGCTACATTGTATTTTATCTGAACTACATAATCATGAGTCCCAACATGAAATAACTTTGGAACTGTTTGATAATATCTAAGAGCAACTTTTCCTTCATCATCTTTTATCATTATTCATTTCCTAAATATAATTTATTCTTTATTTTTCTTAAGCTATCAGCATATGTGCTTAAAGAACCAACTAACTCACCATTATCATAATCCACTTCAATAGACTCTAAATCCTTTTCTGATTTAAAGGCAAACTTTACATGACGCTGATCTGAGTAGTCTACTCCAACCAGTTTTGCCCCGTTGCACAAAAGAGCTGCTGCTAAATATATGTCTGTTGTTGTTTTACTATATGTTTTCATGTTTTATCCTCCAAGAATAAGTTTACCCCTATTAGTAAATTATATCAAGACAAATAAAGATAATTTGCTAAAAATAAAGGCTGTGTAAACACAGCCTTTATAAATAAAATGACAATTACTTACCCTATATGGTAGTAAGTCTGACCTTAACCTCAACTGCTGAACGTTGGGCATTAGACGATTTTAATTGTATATATCTCCAAGGATAAAATATTGCTGTTTCAAGAGATACAGCCCTTCCAACAATAGGATAAGACACTAATGCACTGGAATCCTGTAAATTGCCAACATTATCTCCGTCTAACCCAGCAGAAAATGTCATAGTAGACCCAGTAAAGTTCTCAGGAATAAATAATCCCACAGCATGAAAAGCCTCACCAAGGTCTTTAACCTCAGAAGAAGTAGACCCAGAAGCAAAATTTATAGTTTCCCACTTTTGAAAAGACACAGACTCCCCACTAACAAAAAGCCCACCTTCTTCTAAATCAAAAACTGGAACAGGATATCCAAGTTTAGTATGATAGTTTCCCATAATTCCTCCAAATAATATATCTTATTTTACTCCATATCACATTCATATTCAATCATACTTTATTTCTTACAAACTTCAACAACTGTTTCATCAGAAAATCTAATCAAGTAACATTCAGGTGTTCTAGTTGGAGTTGGTGTTGGAGTAGATGTTTTCGTTGGCGTGTTTGTTGGAGTTGCGGTAGGTGTATTCGTTGAAGTAGGTGTTCTGGTTGCTGTAAATGTTGGAGTAAATGTAGGAGTTGCGGTAGAAGTCGGTGTACTGGTGAAAGTGTTAGAGGGTGTAGCTGTCGGAGTAACGAAAACTACCTGCTCATAAGCACCAATATCATAATACATTCCTTGTGGTCTATTTATCCCATCAAAATCATTTGTAACAATGTCCAAAGACAGACCGGAATCAATTGCTTGAGAGTCGAGTTGTAAATGCAAATTCAATTTTGAAGTGTCTACAAATTTTGGGTCTGTTCTTATTGTTCCTGTATTTAATTCAATACAATTTGGAGCATCATTAGCACACACTGTTCTACCCCATGTTAGATTTCTATCTACCGTTACCTTTCCTAAAGCTGATTTATCAGCAAGTGTAATTTGGCCGACATATTTTGGATCGAAAGAAACTACATTGTTCTTTATTACAATATTCTCAATGTTTGTTGTAGCAATATAGATTCCAGCACCACCATTTCCAATACTTCTGAATACCGTATTGTTGAAAATATTAATATTCTTTCTCAGTCCATTACCGCCACCTTTGTGAAGAACAATGCCTGACCAAGAGGAATCTATTACAATATTATTATAGATATTTACATTCTCAACAATACCACCACGCTCTGAACCTACTGAGATACCACCCGCATGTTCTACTCTATTATTATAAATATCCACGTCATGCAGAGACTCTGAACCATTCAAACCTGCATCCCAAGCATCCAAATAGATAGCTCCATCTTGATAAAAACTATGAATATAATTATGATGAATACTACCATTTGAACTGGATACTTTAGCATCAATACCTACAGAGCCTAAATAGTTTTGAAAGTTTTCAAAATAAACTTCATTATTCTTTACTTCAAAATTCTTAGTAGAAGC
>Ga0265293_10007219_pt1 | contig 17264 bp, 20 predicted proteins | sample Munlanlewell138R_FD_192505 | JGI IMG/M metagenome (GOLD analysis project Ga0265293, IMG submission 192505) | Leachate microbial communities from a municipal landfill in Southern Ontario, Canada - Leachate well 138R | ecosystem: Engineered > Solid waste > Landfill > Unclassified | place: Canada...
CTAGCACGGTAACGCATCTCGACCAAATCATCACTGATGATCGAGTGATCGTAAGCAAAGATATGTAGCAACTCAGCCATTGCCTCAGCCGACGGCGTATAACCCCAGACCTTTTCCAAGCCTTCCGTAATCGGAATCCGCCGAGGGCAGGACTTATTTGACCTAGATGGTGTTAAACGTAAGCTTTAGCTGCGATTTTGTTCCTGTTTTGGATACAGCCAAAACGCAAACCAGCGCGTGAAGCGTGGCATCAACACATAAGACATTAATGGCATTAGAATGCCGGTAATCATCATCGTACGCAGCAACAAAGGTACCGGCTCAAGCAAACCACCGAACACTAAAAAAATGATTGATACTGTCGGGTAGAGTGCCAGCCAGCTGACCACAGTCATTTTATATTTAGATGGTGGTTTCACTGGATTTTGTGTCGGTAGAGTAAACCAAGTGACCATACCTGAGAGCACTTCGGTTTTCGCTGGAGCGACTAGTAGTTTTTCAAAACTATCTAAGTGGGCTAATCGTTCTGGAGAATTTTGCCAGTACTCAAGATCTTCTTGGCTGCGAAACTTAAAGACAATACGATATTCAGGATCATCAGCTGCCGCAGGACGGAACATATTGCTTCCCAGATGACCTGGAAATTGAGTTGCTGCCATAGACATAGCTGTACTTAATTTTTCGAACTCCGCTTCACTGCCCGGCTTAACTCGTCTAGAAACGACGACTGTAACAACCTTATCGGTATCATCAGCAACTGAAGTGACATGGTTCATTATTTATTCCTACCTGATCGTCATATAAGCCTATGCATTTAAAGTTTACTTACCTACCGAGCTTTTTAGCTGAACTGCCAGCAATCCCAAAGTGCTGCTTAGGCATTTCAGTAATGATCACGCGCACTGCTTCTCTGGGCGCTTTAAGTGTTTTCACTATGGCTTCAGTCACCTCAACGATCAGTTCTTCTTTAACCTCATCACTGCGGCCTTCTAGAATATAAAGTTGTGCAATTGGCATGATTATCTCCAAATTTTCTATTTAAAAACGATACTGTTAAATGTAAAGCCTCTAAGTTATGGCAGCAACACATATAGAATCGCTGCCATGATCCTCTAAAGGCTTTAACACATTTTTTGATCAGAACACTTTGGTGAGTGTCGCGCGGATAACCCGCCCTTTGAAATTATCCCGAACGGAGACTTCACGATAAGCGGCCAACTCTGCGCCTAACATCAAGCTGGGCCAAAAGTTACCTACGGAAGCGCCCACGGCATTTCTTTCGCCTTTACCACCACCGGTTTCTTTGGTGCTGTAACCGACCAAACCAACATCCAGCGTGCCATAGCTTTTACTTAGTGCCCACTCTAAAATCATCTCATCATCGAGCTTACTGTCATCAGGTATTTCATAACGCCCCAAAACGTTAAAAGAAATATCTTGCGCTTGATTCAGCTTAACGTTACCGCCATAGGTCAGCATCACCGACTTGTGCTCTTTACCTGGGCTGGCTAAGGAACCGCTTTTACCGCTAGTCGTCCAGTAGCCGATGCCGCCCACTGCATCCCAGCGCTCACCATGCCAACCAATAACAGTGCCTAAAAAGGCGTCACCAAAACCCGATTCTTTATCTTTAACCGCACCACCAGCGATACTTATGTCTGTTCGAGTCATGGGCAAAATAGCTTCAAAGGTTAAATCACCGCCCAGTACCTTTTGCTCTGTAACCCAAATCAGACGGTGCGCTAGCGCGTTCACAGTCACTTTACTATCGGACGGTAAGCCATCCGAGCTCGTCGCCCGATAGTCAACTGCGTAGCCTTTATAGTAAACACCTGGCGGTGGTACAGCACTGGCCTTTACCCCTTCAATGCCGGGCACATAATGGGAGTCCGAGGCATAAGCTGTCATTGCAAAAAATGACGTTACAACAACTGCAGCGAGCGGGCTAAGTTTAGTTTTCATAAATCACCTATTATTATTTTTGTTTATATTTCCTGGACGTCCTTGTCCTTCATTATATTTAGACGCACTGCCTGACTAAACAAACTTAGCCGTTATACTGCCTAAGCCTTGGTAGCGGATATTAATCGAATCACCACGGTTAACTGTCACTGCCGCTGTAATACCACCCGTCATAATAAAAGTGCCTGCCGGAATTTCTTCACCACGTTCGCCCATCATGTTAGCCAGCATGGCAACCGAAGCCGCTGGATGGCCTAATACCGCAGCACCGGCACCCGTAGCGACAATTTCGCCATTAATTTCCATGACAACACCTAGATTTTTAACATCAACATCTTCTAGGCGTGCCATACGGCCACCGGTAATAAAACGGCTGGAACTGGAGTTGTCAGCAATCACGCTTTTTAAGTCGAACTTAAAATCTTTGTAGCGTGAATCAATTACTTCTACGGCTGGAATAATAAAATCAGTGGCTCTTAACACATCACCAATATGGATGCCTGGACCTTTAAGCGGGGCTTTGGTTACAAAGGCAATTTCTGCTTCAATTTTTGGATGAATCAACTCATCCATTTTGATTTCACCGCCTTCTGGCACGCTAAAGTAGTCGGCTAGGTAGCCATAGCAGGGTTGTTCAACTCCCATTTGCGCCATTTTTGCCCAAGAGGTTAAACCCATTTTCATGCCAACAACTTTATGACCACGTGCCACTTTGCGACGACGTACTTCCCACTGCACATCAAAGGCATCACGGTAGGTCATTTCTGGATATTTATCAGTGACTTTGGTAATTTCTTGCTGCTTTAACTCTGCCTCTTCACAGTAGGTCGCTAGCTCATCAATTTGAGCTTTAGTGAGTTTGTTTGTATTTTCCATTAGATTAACCCTTGTTCTTTTGCCATGGTCAGTGCCAGGTCTTCAATCATGTCTTCTTGTCCACCCACGGTACCGCGACGGCCTAGTTCAACTAAAAGGTCACGAGCAGAGATGCCGTATTTTTCTTCAGCACGCTTAGCGAATAAGAGGAAAGAGGAATAAACACCGGCATAGCCTAGTGTCAGTGAGTTACGGTCGACTCGAACCGGATGATCCATCAGAGGAACAACGAGGTCTTCTGCTACGTCCATAATTTTGAATAGGTCAACACCGGTTTCTACACCCATGCGATCAAGCACTGCACAAAAAACTTCTAGCGGTGTATTACCCGCACCGGCACCTAAACCCGCGACCGAACCATCAATACGGCTAGCACCGGCTTCTATGGCAGCCAATGAGTTAGCAATACCCATACCTAGGTTATGGTGGCCGTGAAAACCCACTTCGATATTTTTAGGTAGTTCTTTACGCAGCAGGCCAATGCGAGCTGTCACATCATCGGGCAGCATATAACCCGCCGAGTCAGTGGCATAAATGCAGTTAGCACCGTATTCAACCATGAGTTTGGCTTGCTCCAGAATTTTTTCTGGGCTAACCATGTGCGCCATCATCAAAAAGCCGACTGTATCCATGCCCATTTTGGCAGCATGGGTAAGGTGCTGTTGGCTCACATCGGCTTCAGTACAATGAGTCGCCACACGAATACTGGTGACACCACAGTCTTTGGCCATGTTTAAATGATCAACCGTTCCAATACCCGGCAATAATAGGGCTGAAATTTTAGCCTGCTTCATTTGGGGAACAACGGCTTTTAGATATTCTTCATCACTGTGGGCTGGGAAGCCGTAGTTAACCGAAGCACCGCCTAGGCCATCACCGTGAGTCACTTCTATCATCGGCATACCCGCTTCATCTAAGCCTTTGGCAATACTAACCATTTCTTCGAGTGAAATTTGGTGGCGTTTGGCGTGCATACCGTCACGTAAGCTCATGTCGTGGAGGGTGACTTTTTTACCTTGTAAATTCATTGGGTTTCTCCTAGCCGCGAGCGGGTAATGTGATGGACTGATTTGCCGCTTCTTCAGCAAACATTTCTGCGGTACGCAGTGCTGCTGCGGTCATTATGTCGAGGTTACCGGCGTACTTGGGTAGAAAATCACCCAAGCCTTCCACCTGCATAAAGCAGGACACACGATTGCCATCAAACACTGGGCCATTGACTAGCTGATAACCGGGCACATAGCGCTGTACTTCTTTAACCATGGCATGAATGGACTCAGTAATTTTGGCTTGATCAGGAGTGGTTTCAGTTAGGCAATGCACGGTATCGCGCATCATTAAAGGTGGCTCGGCAGGGTTAATAACAATGATCGCCTTGCCTTTTTTAGCACCACCCACCTGTTCTACACCGCTGGCAGTGGTACGGGTGAATTCATCAATATTAACGCGTGTACCAGGGCCAACAGAGCGTGAAGAAACGGTGGCAACGATTTCACCGTATTCAACCGGCTGCACACGAGAGATAGCTGCGACCATAGGAATGGTTGCCTGCCCACCGCAGGTCACCATATTCACATTCATGGCAAGGTTTTTAGTTTGTTCAGCTAGGTTGACGGGCGGCACACAAAAAGGACCAATTGCAGCCGGTGTTAGGTCAATCATAATCACGCCTAGCTCATTCAGCTTACGGCTGTTTTCAGCATGAACGTAGGCAGAGGTGGCATCAAAGGCAACACGGATATCGTCATCAATAATGTGTTCTAACACACCATCTACGCCGGTTGCACAGGTTTTAATACCCATGGCTTCAGCGCGTTTTAAACCTTCTGAGGTAGGATCGATACCCACCATCCAAACCGGCTCTATCCATTCAGAGCGTTGCATTTTCATCAGCAGATCAGTGCCGATATTACCTGGGCCGATAATGAGGGCTTTTAGTTTTTTACTCATAGTAATGCCTGCTTTTATTAGGTGAAGTGAGGCTTAAAAAATGGTGCTTAAACAAAACGTACCGAAGCGTTACCCATACCGCCAATACTTAGGCTCATGTGGTCACCGGCTTTGACTGGTACTAAGGGTACGAGTGAACCCGAAAGAATCACTTCACCCGCTTTCAGTGGAATTCCAAACTGGCCTAAGGTATTAGCCAACCAAGCAACACAGTTAACTGGACTGCCTAACGCCGCTGCGCCTGCACCCGTACTAATCACTGATCCATTTTTTTCGACCACCATACCGCAAGTCGCTAGGTCGACTTTTGTTGGGCTAACGGCTTGATCGCCTAAAATAAATAAACCACAGGAAGCATTATCAGCTACCGTGTCTTGAATTTTTATTTTCCAATCTTCAATGCGTGAATCCACCACTTCAAAGCAAGGCATTACGCAGTCAGTGGCCGCTAACACATCAGCATTAGTAACACCTGGCCCCATCAAATCTTTTTTCAAAATAAAGGCAATTTCACCCTCAGCACGGGGCTGCATCAGCATTTGGCTGATCGGCATTTCTTCCCCCTGGTTAAAGGCCATTGTATTGGTTAAATAACCAAAATCGGGCTGGTGAACATTGAGCATGTCTTGCACGGCTTTGGAAGTAACGCCGATTTTTTTACCAATAATGTGTTCACCTGCGGCTAGGCGACGCTCTAGCATCCGCATGGAAATGTTGTATGCGTCTTCGATAGTGATGCCACTGAAACGCTCGGTCAGTGGACGAACCGCTACGCGGTCAAGCATTGCGTTATAGAGCTCATCACCACAACGCTGAATCTGTTGTTTATCCATAGAAATCTCTTTTAGTGAGTAGATTGAAGGCGATCTGCTTCGACAAGGAAGCCGGATACCAGGTTGATGAAACGTTGGCTGTGTTCGATCTGGGTCCAATGACCGCAGCGCCCGAAAACATGCAGCTGCGACTTGTTGATCCACTGCGCTAGTGTCAGGCTGGTTTGCAGCGGGATCACTTCATCTTCGCGGCCATGCACAATCAGTGTTTCATGAGGCAGGGCGCGGATGTCGGCTTCCGAGCTTGCCATAGCATCCACCCAACGCTGGCGCGGTGCCGGAAACATTGCGGCAAAAGACTCATGGAAACCGGGTCTAATGCTGGCCTCATAGCGCATCTTAGCCAGCTCATCATTCACCAGTGAGCGGTCATAGGCGAAGATGTCCAGCAGCCGACGCATGGTTTCAAGCGAAGGCTGATAACCCCACACGGCATCCAGCCCCGGTGTGATGGTAAAGGGCACGCCAACACTGCCCATCAACACCAGGCGGCGCACCCGTTGTGGATGACGGATGGTGAGTGCCAGTGCCAGTGCGCCACCAAAAGAGTTGCCGACCAGGTCGGCCTGCTCGATTTCCAGCGTATCGAGCAAATCAACGGTGTGCTGTACCCAGCGATCCATGGTGTAGCTCTGGTCTTTGGGGCGCTCGGTATAACCGAATCCGAGCATGTCCAGTGCGATCACCCGACGAGTATTTGCCAGTTCCGGCATCACCAGCCGCCAGTTGGCCCAGGCCGTGACACCGGGGCCTGAACCGTGGATCAGCAGCAGCGGGAACCCGCTGCCAAGATCATGAACGTTGGTGTTGATACCCTTGACGTCAATAATGTTTCCAATCTCAGAGTTGTTCATTGCTGCGTTCCTGTTGAAGAGGTTGGCACTTATAACTTGATGCAGATGTTTTTCATTTCGGTATAAAACTCCATACCATGGATACCACCTTCACGACCGATACCTGACTGCTTAGCACCGCCAAACGAGGTGCGCAGATCACGCAAGAACCACGAGTTAACCCAAACAATACCGGCTTCCATGTGCTCAGCAACGCGAATCGCACGCGAGGTGTTTTCAGTCCAAATAGCGGCGGCAAGGCCATAATCAGTATCATTGGCTAAGGCGATCACTTCTTCTTCGTCATCGAAAGGACGGATATGACAGCAAGGACCAAAAATCTCTTCGCGGATCACCCGCGCGTCATCAGCTAAGCCGGTCCAGATCGTCGGCTCGATCCAAGCTCCAGCATTCAGCGCTTCACCCATATCTGGAATGCCACCACCGATTTCTACGGTTGCGCCTTCCTCAACGGCAAGGTCATAGTAGTATTTCACTTTTGCGCGGTGCTCGAGACTCACCAACGGACCAAAGTTTGCCTCGCTATCTTCAGGTCGACCCAGCTTAAGCTTGGCCACTTCTTCTTTCATGCGCGCAACAAATTGAGCAAAAATAGGACGCTCAACATAGACTCGCTCTGTACCCAGACACACCTGACCACAGTTGACAAACGCTGAACGCATCGTGCCTTCAACGGCTTTTTCCAGATCGCAATCAGCAAACACCAGTGCTGGGTTTTTACCGCCACATTCTAGTGAGATGTTACGTAAACCCACTGCAGCAGCTTTCATAATCGCTTCACCAGTGCGGGTTTCGCCGGTGAAGGTAATGGCGTTAACATCCGGATGCGTAGTTAAGAACTCTCCAGCAGAGTCAGGACCAAAGCCGTGTACGACGTTAAAGACGCCCGGTGGAACCCCACACTCATTCATCACTTCACCCAGTAAAGTGGTGGTCATCGGTGTTTCTTCCGAAGGTTTAACGACCACGGTATTACCACAGGCTAAAGCAGGTCCTACTTTCCAAGTCATCAGCAGCAGCGGTAAATTCCATGGCGCAATAACGGCAATCACACCTTTAGGGGTACGATGTCCAACGTTCATCGCGCCTTTGCCATCGGGGGTATCCATACGGAAACCTTCAGTGGGCAAATTAGCCACTGTTTCCGTGAAAGCTTTAAAGTTAGCGGCACCACGTGGAATATCAATTTGTGCAGCCATAGAGCGAGGCTTACCCGTATCTAAGCACTCTGCCTCTAAAAACTCATCAAAACGCTCATTGATTCGCTCAGCGACTTTATTGAGTAATTGCGTACGCTCGACTTGAGTGAGTTTGCTCCAAGGTCCTTTGAGCGCGGTTTTAGCGGCTTGTACTGCTGCGTCAACTTCCTCACGACCTGCTTCGTGAGTTCTACCAATCAGGCTATTATCAACCGGACTACGGTTTTCAAAGGTTTTACCGCTCACCGAAGCAACATACTGACCATTGATAAAATGCTTAAATTCTTTCATAAAAACCTTCTCTATTGCGCTTGCTTCTTCGTCAAGCAGTTTTGGCGTCAACCAATAACGGCTGACGCCAAGGCTTTGCTTAAGTTAAAACCGACAAAAAACGCTCGTTGAGTTGACGGTCATGGTAGAAAATAGCTTTGCCAAGATCCTCAGCTTTCCAAGTGGTTGGCTCGTGATCTGGGTAGTAATAATCACCGCCACAAAACACTTCGTTACGGTTGCCGGACGGGTCAAAGAAGTAAATGGTTTGCCCGTGGGTTAAACCATGACGGGTCGGACCAATATCCAATGACGTATTGGTCATGGAGATCAAGTCGGCGGCGCGTAAGACGCTTTCCCAGGTCTCTAAGTAAAAAGAGGCATGGTGAAACTTGTTCTTTTCAGGATGCTTAATAAACGCCACATCGTGGGCTTTCATCGAGGCAGTTAAGAACAGCGCCACTCGATTACCTTCTGGATCTAACACCTGCTCAGCTAATCCAAAACCTAAAGTTTTAAACAGTTCCAAATTACCCTCGAGGTCATCACCATAGAGTAGGCAGTGGTCAAAACGTGTTGCCTTCATGCCTTTTAAACCGTGCGGCCAAGCTTCGGGGTTAACGTTAGTGACGCCCCATTTACCGGTCTGTTCCTTAGTGGCATACAGCTCAAAAACATGACCTGTTGGCGCAACAAACTGCATACGTCGGCCACAGTCTTTTAGATCACCAGCAGGGATTTCCTTGACCTCAATACCGAGTTTCTGAACATCTGCAGCGAGCGAGTCGAGAGTGGCTTCATCAACACACTTAAAGCCCATAAAATCCATGCCAGGCTCATCTGCTTCGCGCAGAATCACTGAATACTTGTCAACTTCCGTCCAGCCTTTAAGGTAGACACGACCTTGCTCATCACGATCTATTTCGATCAAGCCTATTAGGTCAACGTAGTGTTTAACGGCCTCTTCAATATCCAAAACACGGATTTGTACATGGCCGGGACGCATTACACCTTTTCTCATGATAAATTCCTCATTGTTTTTGTTATCTAACTTATTTTGCTTGCTGCGTTTGCAGCTTAAAATGATCTGATTCAACAACCAGATCACTCAAGGGTGTTAACCGACAGGCTAAGGCGAAACCCAAAGCTTGTTCTTCCTCGCTAACATGGGCGCGACTCATTCGTTTGGTCTGATACTCACCTTGCAAAATTTTGATTTTGCAAAGTCCGCAGCCTCCGCCTCGACAGCCCACGTTAATCGCGTGCTGACAGACTTTTTCCATTGCCATCAGCAAGGGCTGGCCTTGCGGCACATAAAACACTTGCTGACGGTTGATCACCGATATTTGATAAACGTTTTCTATAGCCATAAGTCATCTTCCAGCCAGCTAAATACGTTTAAATAAAGCCGACCTTGAATCAGCTTTTGCTCCATCTGAAGCGGTTAAAAATTTCTCCATATGAATATCTGCTTCAAACACACGTCCCTGCATCAGCATGGTAATCGCGGCATCAATCATCGGTGGCGGCCCACACAGATAAGCCTTATGGCCCGCTAAGCGACCATCAAAGTGACTGTTAGCAGCTTCATGGACAAAACCGCAAAAACCATTCCACTGCTCCGTTTCTAAAACTTCACTCAGAGCCGGTATGTAATGAAAATTACTGTATTGCTCGGCCAATGCTTCTAACGCTTCTCGTTTATAAAGTTCGACAAGGTTTCTTGCGCCTTGGAAAAGGAAAATCTGTCGAGTATCACCCGTTTCTAACATGCCCTGAATCATCGACAAAGCACTGGACAGCCCTGATCCACCGACAATAAAGATAACGTCCTTGTCATCTGATTTACGGACAAAGAACTGTCCATAAGGGCCTGAAATCTTAAGCTCATCGCCCGTCTGCATGGATTGATGGATCCAACTGGTACCCTTGCCGCCTGGCACCAAGCGCACATGTAAATCGATATAGCCGGCATCAGCACACGAGTTGGCAATTGAAAAAGCACGCGTCCCTTCTACGCCTGGCAAGTTAAGGTTGACGTACTGACCTTCCTGAAATTGCATCGGCCGATCCAGTTGCAGTCGCACACCTTTAATGGTTGGCGAAAGATCCTCCATGGCAACCACCGTTGCTTGGTAGTCTTCAATCGGATAACCAGAAAAATCCGGATCAACATCGACATCTGCTTCAATAACCAAATCGGATTCAGGTAAAGCACAGCACGCCAGAACTACTCCTTCGTCACGCTCCATATCCATCAGAGCAAAAGGGGAAGCAGCGCCGACGTCAGCATCGCCCTCTAGCACCTGTACTTTGCAAGTGCCGCAGGTGCCATGCCCACAAGCAAAAGGCAGCCATATACCTTGCCTAAGCGCTGCATCGAGTAGGGTTTGCCCCTCTTCAACCTCAAACACATCGCCTGTTGGTTCAACCGTAACCTGATAAGACATAGCTTTCTCCTCAAACGCCCGCGTTCTGATAACCCTTTAGTTCTGGTGTCTGAAACCTGAGTAATGACTTGTGACCAATGCCTTGCTCTTGCAGGCTTTTATCGAGCTGTGGCGTGAAGGGCTCACCGTCAAGCAACCACGTTGCGCTATCCCAATTGATTTTGCTGTACTCAGGGTGCAGCGAAAAACCTTTAGGCAACATGCCGTCGCGTAATTCAGCAAAGGTCGCGGTCGGCGCTATCAAGTATGTGAACGCCGCACAAAACATCAGATGATGATCCCAACCCACATACACGAGTTGATTGCCGTCATAGTTTTCCACGCGGTCTCTGGCTGGAAACTTATAGTCAGGTGTTATAGCTACTACTGGCATAGTCTTTATTTCCTGTTCTAGGAGCTGCTCAGTCAGCGTTGGCTGAGCAGCTTTATTTATTATTGTTCGAGTTGTAATCGGTTATTAAGCAACGTCTTTGTCTTTATCCTTGGCGTCTTTATTCTTGGCATCTTTTTCTGTGCCTTTCCACGCGTTCCAGCGCTGCTCGTCCGGCGACCCATTAAAGTCCATATTGTCATGGCCTAAATTGATCTTGTAGTAATCGCGCAACACATCTTCAACGCCCGGACCACCACAGTTACCTTGATAAATCTGGTTAACTGGCAGCCATGACTGGCTGAACTTTTCCGGTTCTTGATCAAAGATATGCTTACAGCCGTCAGAGCAGAAATGGTACTTCTCACCTTCATAATCGCTCGCGCGATAGGAAATCATTGTCGGGTCATCCATTTCCGTAAAGGCCATTGGAATCTGGCAGGTGGTGCACAGCTGTGGCAGCTCTTGAGTGTAGAAACGCTCACCACGCTCTTCCATCTCTCTGGCCAGCTCCCAGCGAGGACGGTAGTACTTATCAAAAGTGTCAGGGTATTTCTCACTCAGCCAATCGAGCTCTTCTTCACTGGGAATCCAGGTATGGAATGCTGCAGCATGGCCGTAGTTATAGAAAATCCACCAGGTTTGGTGAGAGATATGCTCTTTTTCTTTGGCCGTGGTCTCAACAAATTTAGGCATACGAATACCGTAGCGGGCTAAGTCTTTAAACAGCGCACCACCGGCATCTTCGAAGTAGACTTCCCACGCTTCTTTCCAGGACATCACTTTGTTGGGCAGCATGTAGTCCATCATCATCGCGACGATGGATAACAAACGGGTGCCGCGCCAGAACCATTTATCAATCCACTTCTGCACAATCGGCACGTTGTCTTCATGCTGTTCAAGCAGGAACTTGATGATTTCTAGACCCAAGGTCATGTGGCGTGCTTCATCCGACTGCGCGGAGAAACCAAAGGTGCAGGTGGCCATATCACCGTTGTGCGCCGCGCCTGACATAAAGGGCACAAACAACAGGTTGGTGAGAACATATTCAAAGCTAAAGCTAATGGCAATTAAGAACTCAAAAGGTCCAGCTGAACGGGCATCATCAAAGAAGGATTTAGTCACCGACAAGTACCAGACACGGTCATGCATATGTGTCCAGTCTTGCAGGCCATCAAAAAACTTATTGTAGTGGCTCATCGCATGAATCTGAGTTTGCACGTGACGCAGTTCATCAATGGATTGCAGCTGGCAAGCAATCCGTGCGCCGGCACCACTAAACTGGCGGCCCACATGCGCATAGCCTTGATAGGCTTGGTATTCTAACGGTGAAACACCGGTTAAAAAAATCTTTAGGGCATTCACATAACGCGCATCGGTAACATTTAAGTGACCATTGTTTTGTGCGAACGCATCAAAAATAGCGTAGAGCTTTTTCTCTTTTTCAGCTTGATACTTCCAGTACGAATCCATGGTTAAACGGAAAGGGTCTTCCCATTTGGACCAGTCAGTAATTTTGATGCCTTCAAAATCTTCATAGGGAAATGCTTTTTTACGATCGGCATAATCGTAATCCCAGTCAAGATCACGGGTCAGTAAACGATACTTATCTTTAAGATTCAGTTTTTTCGCAGCCATGATAGTTACCCTCTTATTATTGTAGTCTGCTAAACATTCCAGCTCAGGCTAAATTGATCTTCATCTTCATCAACATTGCCGCCGATCGTAATCAGGCTTAGATGCAACTCCTGCACATCCCAATCACGCCCTATTTTTTCTTCTACAGTCGTGCGGCGCACCACCAGCCCATTTTCACTTTCACTTTCAATGCGAATCATCGCGGGCTGACGAATGACCGAAGCCTCAGGATTGTCATCCACAATGGCGTCAACGATATAGCGAGAATCGTCGTTATCCTGCAGCGCTAAATAAACCTTAGACATGGTGACTCCTTATTGGATAATGCCTATTTTCTTCAGGCGTTCTTCGAGCAGCCTATCGGCTATGGATAACGCTTCACTGTCATCCAGCATTGCTGTGACTAGGGGATGTAAAGCGTGCAGCGTTTTTTCGCGCCAATGTTTAACCCAACCAGCCAGCAGCACTCGATTGTCTTCTGATTCACTGGCCACTGTTTTCAGAACACTGTCTAACCAGCGGCTACTGTCTTTGGTCCACACTTGCATAAACTCAGTGAGCAGCGCGACATCGCGACCGCCCATCGAGGCAAGTTTTTGATCAAGTTGCTCGTAGAAAAGATTAAAGACTAGAGTGTCAACCACCAGATCTTGCGCAACAAACACCTCAAACCAGTCCTCGACTGTGGTCATCTGTTCACACAAGGCACGCATGGCTTGCCAAGCAGGATTTTGCATCCACTCTTGTTTGGCTGCAGCGAGGGAGTCACCGGTATTACCATCTAAAATCAAACCGATTTTAGATAAGTACTGAGCATTACCGAGGCGGTCGATGCCGTTGTACAACAGAGCTTGGCTAATCGCCGCACCATAGCTAAAAGAGCAGCCATACATATTATTCAGGTTGGCGGTGTGTTCGACATGACGCAGAGGGATAAGGTAGCTGATCAAATGCGCCCTGACAGCTTCAGGCAAATGCTCAGCCAAACCACGTTTTTCAAAAAAACTATAGTTGGTTTCAGCGGCTTCTTGATGGCGAGCGCGCTGCTGCACATAAGTGCCATAGTAAAACTGGCGCGGATCTTTCAGGTCATACCAGTCTGCCATGACAATTTGTGTGCGGCTTTTATCATTCAGCTCATGCTGTGGCTGCCACAGTGGGCGGTAATGGTAGTTCGTTTCTGCCTGCAAATCATAGGTTGCTTCTTGATATCGAGAGGCGGGTTTATCACCAAAACGTCGCTCAATATTGGCAAAAGTATTACGGATAGGCTGCAAAGTTGCTGTTTTTATTTCAAGTGCCATCAGCTTATACCTCTTCAGTAGTTTTATTATTATTCAGTGGGTCTATCACGATCACGGTTGCGAGACATCAGGGTGTCTTCGCCATATCGCCATTTTTCCAGTTCTAGATCGACATTCGCCATCTGCTCAGCACTCATATGGATCACGTTATTATTAGTGCAAAATTCTTCAAAGACGGCGGGTGGCATGATTAACTCTACAAACAGAGAGGGCTCTCCTATTGCAAAGTCAAACTCTACAAAGCGAGCGCTAGGTTGACTGCGCACGCGTATGTATTTAGTCAAGTCTCTAATATAATCTCTAGGTCTTGACTGTTGATCTTGATCGTTCTGTGAATGTGACATCTGGTGATCCTCTAATTTTTATTTTCACACACTCAACAAGACATAGAGCAACATGCATGCCAAGAAAACAAAAACAAACATAAGATATTGATATATATGGATTTTATTTAATTTATTCACATTGAAAATTAAAAACCTTAAACTATAGTCCAACTCAAAAAAATTGAAAAAACTCATCAAATGATTAATCCTAAAAGACGATTTGATCATTTGATGAAAAACTGATGGTTAGACTTCTGAAGGCTCGTTGGTTAAGAGCGTTGAGTTACACTTGCGTATTTTTTGTTACGCTTGAGCCTTACGGCATAACTGCTGTATAAGCACAGGTTCTACTTCTAAAAAACGCGCCCAAAATACGGCGATAGCGAAATCATAATCTGCTTACGGAATCGAACCAGCAGTACTAGGACCCGGTAAAGAAAGGACAACAGCACCTGTGTCCTGCACAACAACCCATACGGAGCAGCAGTGGCTAAACTTGATTTGCAAATGCCTGACCTTGACCTGTTACTCAAGAAGCTTAAATTCAAGCCTGAAGAAGGGAAGATTTGGCTTGCTGAGCAACGCTCCGTATTGATGAGCCTCGGTTCCCTAGCCAGTTTTAGAAAAGAAATTCTCACCTCGTTAGGGCAAGAGCGGGGCAAAGGCTTTTTTATGCGTTTGGGTTATTTTGGCGGGGCAAAGGATGCTGAACTGGCGCGCAGCTTAGGTCAAGATTCCAGCATCGAACAAGCCTTCCTGATTGGTCCGCTGTTGCATAATTTACGCGGTATGGTCAAGGCGGTGCCATTAGCGCTGGAGTTCGACCCAAAGAAACAACATTTTTATGCCGAATTTGAATGGGTTGATTCTTTCGAAGTTGAGATCTGCCGCAGTGTCTTTGGACAGCTCGACGAGCCAGCTTGCTGGATTTTACTGGGCTACGCCTGTGCCTATACCAGTCATTTTGCCGGAATGGATATTCAATACCGCGAGGTGGAGTGCTGTGGCCAAGGCGATCACCGCTGCCGCATCGTCGGCAAAGTTGCCACTGAGTGGCCTGACCACGAAGAGTTCAGCTACTTATTTAGAGAAGCCCCCTTAATTGATGAGTTGTATAAGCTGCAATCACGTATTGCCGACTTAGAGCTTTCGTTAGCCTCCAGCCCTGACAACATCTACCCTACAATAGGTGAAGCACCGCCCTTTACCAGCGCTTTAAAAATGATTGATCGCGGCGCTGACTCTGAAGTTACCATGTTATTACTGGGTGAAACAGGTACAGGTAAAGAAGTACTGGCACGCCGTGTGCATAGCATGAGCAAGCGTCATAATCAGCCCTTTGTTGCAGTGAACTGCGCAGCAATTCCACCCGAATTGATTGAATCCGAGCTATTTGGTGTTGAAAAAGGTGCCTACACAGGTGCAACCCAATCTCGCCAAGGGCGCTTTGAACGCGCCAATGGTGGCACGATCTTTCTCGATGAAATCATCGAACTCAGTCCCCGAGCGCAAGCTGCTTTATTACGCACGCTACAAGAAGGCGAAATTGAGCGCGTGGGTGACAGCCAAACACGCAAGATTGATGTCCGAGTTGTGGCGGCCACCAACGAAGATTTATCCCTAGCGGTTAAAGATGGGCGTTTTCGCGAAGACCTTTTCTACCGTATTAACGCCTATACCGTGGTTATTCCGCCTTTACGCCAGCGCAAAAACGATATTATCTTACTCGCTGAACACTTTCGTAAGCGCTATGAGAAGCACTACAAAAAAGCCACCTCTGGTTTTACTGACTTTGCCATGCAAGCACTGCACAGCCATAACTGGCCGGGCAATATTCGTGAATTGGAAAATGCCGTTGAGCGTGGGATTATTTTAACCGATGACAACCAATCGATTACCGAACAAAGTCTATTTAATGTCAGCCAACCATTTAACAGCAACAGCCACGATATTCACAGGCTCAATCAAGAGTCCGGCCTCATAGAAAGTGTCGACAGTACCAGCCCGTACAAGACAGAGCTGGTTGAACAAATACTGTCCCATAACCTAGGACTGCCCGAGCTTGAGGGCGCCTTGATTGAAAAAGCCATGGCCAATGCTGACGGCAATGTATCAGGCGCAGCCCGCGCATTAGGCTTAACCCGAGCGGCTCTAGCATACCGACTCAAACGCACTGATGAATCAACGCCAGAGTAAAGACCTAACGTGCTATCTGTTCGGCAAGCTATAGCCATGTTTAATTAGCAGTCCAGCGTGGTACTTTCAAACGGCGGCACTAGGCATTGCAGCTAATTGTCACCAAGATGCTGCAGAGCAAATATCTTGTCGAAAATCAGCGTGAAAACAAAAGTGTAGACTAAGAAGAAAAGCAGCAAGGCGGCCTCCATTACCAGTGCTTGCCATACGCCAACGCCGTACCAAAGCATATAAATGGGCAGACAAAAAAGGAAAAGACCGCCCTCAAAGCCCATGGCATGGATAGCACGGATTTTGAACGTGCGCTCTTTGATTTGACTGCGCGACTCCCAAGACTCAAACAGAGTATTGTAAATAAAGTTCCAAATAACCGCCGCACTTGAAACGATAATAGCCACCGGTAGCGACTGTTTGGCATCACCGCCACTTAGCGTCATCAACACGATGGTGGCAAAGACGATACCCAGCACTTCAAACACACTGACGTATAGCAAACGACGCTTAATAGGACTTAATGTTATCAGCTGAAACTCCACAGAGCCGTGTATAGCTCTTAGATCTGATCAAGAGCCGGCCCGTCCCGGTTGAAATATAAGTTTAGGAGAAGAACCCTCCGCTGCAATGCCACGGTTTCCGCCTGCAGAATCGACATAGTTTACTGTAAATCTATAGCAAAAACAGGCCACGCTTGAGCTACTGTACTTGCATACGCAGCCATTCAAAGTGAGCGATGCTCAATAATATTTGAGCGCAGCTACAGGTGTCTACGTTGCGGACAGCTGTTAGGTGATAAACACAATGCTGTCTTGCTCATTCTGCACCAACTGCATCGTAATAGTGAAAATCCAGCACAGCGCAATGCCCCATCTAAGCGCTTGAAAAGCCCCCAGTTATCAAGGTCAAAGGGAGGCCAGCCACAATACTAAGATGATTTAACGAACTTTTCTAAGTGTTAAAATTTGCTCACTGCGCCCAAACGGCCCCTGTACATCATGCAAAATTGAGCTCGTCAGGCCAATGCCATCCATACCATATT
>Ga0265293_10007220_pt1 | contig 17263 bp, 14 predicted proteins | sample Munlanlewell138R_FD_192505 | JGI IMG/M metagenome (GOLD analysis project Ga0265293, IMG submission 192505) | Leachate microbial communities from a municipal landfill in Southern Ontario, Canada - Leachate well 138R | ecosystem: Engineered > Solid waste > Landfill > Unclassified | place: Canada...
GATTATCGCAGCCACCAATAAAAACCTAGAAGAAAAAGTGCAAAACGGTGAGTTTCGGGAGGATCTCTTCTATCGTCTGAACGTAGTGCGTATTGCGATCCCACCACTGCGCCAACGGCGAGAGGATATCCCCATCCTTGCCGCTGGCATCCTGCGACGCTTGCGCAGTGAGATGGGACACCGGGTCCTTGGCCTATCGCCTGAGGCGCTACAGCTTCTCTGTCAGCATGACTTTCATGGCAATGTACGCGAACTAGAGAATATCTTGGAGCGAGCGGTAATCTTTGCCAACGGAGAGGAGATCCAAACCGATGAATTGGACCTCAGGGGATCGGTGGCCATTGCTACTGGCGCCGATGAGGAGGTTATTCAGGATCTGGGCAAACCTGCGAGCCTCAAAGAGCTTGAGGTCGAGGCTATTGTCCGAGCCCTGCACCGTTGGGAAGGCAATCGCACCCGAGCTGCTGAAGAGCTGGGGATTAGCCGACGCACCTTGATCAATAAAATCGCTGAGTACGAATTGAATCTGTAAGGAGATTAACACCAATGAGCATCGTATCGAACTGGGACCTGACTCCCATTTATCCGGACATTGAGAGCGAAGAGTTCCGCAGTGACTTAGAAGCAATAGTGGAGCAGTCAGTGCAGCTTGAGGCTTATGTCGCCGAAGTGAAGAGTGACCTCAAAGAGGCGGTCGATCGCTATGAGGCGATTATCGACCGATATGTAAACCTCTACGCCTACGCATCGGCGGTATTGACTCTCAACACCTCCAATGAGGTTGCCATACGAGCCCTCTCTCAGGTAGAGGAGAATGGCCTTGCTGTGGAGCGAATGGCCGTTGGATTTCTCAACTACCTGGCTACCCGAGTCGAAGAGATTGAGGTACGCACTACCGAAGGCGGAGATTTAGAGCTGTACCGCTACCCGCTCTCCCAACTGCTTGAACAGCAGCGCCACCAGATGAGCGTGGAGTTGGAGGACCTGGCAGCTGACTTGGCTCGCAGTGGAGGCGATGCGTTTGGACGCCTTCAGCAGGCCCTCGGCTCTGCTATCAGTGCCGAGTGGGGAGAAGAGGGACCTAAAACGGTTGTGGAGTTACGTAACATGGCCAGCGACAAGGACCGCGAGGTACGCCGTCGCGCCTATGAGATTGAGGTCAAACTCTTTGAGTCCTATGAAATCGCTTTTGCAGCGGCTCTCAATGGAGTAACGGGGACCACCCTCAGCTTGGGTAAGCGCCGCAATTGGGAGAGCCCGCTCGATGCTTCTTTGGCATCTTCTCGCATTGATCGTGAGATTCTCAACTCCCTTATCGGCTCGATTGAACGCAACCTTCCAAACTTCCGCAGATACCTGAAGGCTAAAGCTGCCCTCCTTGGTGTCGAGAGCCTTGCCTTCTACGACCTCTTTGCCCCAGTTGGAGAGAGCGCTCGCACCTACACCTATGAAGATGCTCACGCTTTTATCGTCAAACAGTTTGGCACTTTCTCTGAGAAGATGGCCTCTTTTGCGGATAACGCCTTTAAGAAGGGATGGATCGATGCCTTTGCAAAGAGCGGAAAGGTCGGCGGCGCATACGACACCTCCTTCCCTCTGGCAAAGGAGAGCCGTATTTTGGCTAACTTTGACTCCTCCTTTGGTGGGGTGTCGACGCTCGCCCACGAGCTAGGCCACGCATGGCATGACAGTGCCGTCCTCGATAAACCGGCGCTTCTCAGAAGTTATCCGATGCCCCTAGCCGAAACTGCTTCAATTTTCAGTGAACAGTTGGTCTTCCAAGGAGCCTTACAGCAAAGTAGTGCTGAGGAGCGGATTTCGTTGGTCGAGCACTTCCTGCAGGATTCTACCCAGGTGTGTGTCGATATCCTCAGTCGGTTTTACTTCGAGAGTGCTGTCTTTGAGAAGCGGGCTTCAGGGGACCTCAGTGCCACCGAGTTCAGCGACCTGATGGAGGACGCCCAAAAACGCACCTATGGTGACGCTCTTGGGGTTTACCATCGGTATATGTGGGCAGCAAAGAGCCACTACTATAGTACCGGCTTCTCCTTCTACAACTACCCCTACGCCTTTGGCCTGCTCTTCGCCCTCGGCCTCTATGCCCAAGCACAAGCTGAGGGTCCGGCCTTCTTTGATCGGTACAATGCAATCCTTGAGGCTTCCGGGCGCCTGAGCGTACGCGATGTTGCGGCCCTTGCCTCCATCGATCTTGCCGACCAGAAGTTCTGGGATGATGCGATGGGGGTGATCAACACCTACATCGAGGAAGTGGTTGATGCGTCTAATCGTTGATGCAGTCGTCTCTCAGGGCCGCGGCCTTGCCCTCGATACGGAGGGCAAGCAGGTCCTGGTGCGCGACGCACTGCCTGGGGAGATCGTTGAGGCGGTAATCCAGCGAGAGCACCGCTCCTATAGCCTCGCAGACACCATCGAGGTGTTACAACCTCACCCCAGACGCATTACTCCTCCTTGCCCATATTGGGGCATCTGTGGAGGCTGTGACTTTCAGTATGCCGACCAAGTGTTTCAAGCCGAGCTGAAAGAGTCCATCGTCACCGACGCACTCTCTCGTACCGGGAAAATTGAACCAGGCTCTTATCGTTTGGAAGAGCAGGTAACTGGCTCTGGGTGGGCCTATCGCAGCCGGGCACGTTTTTTTGTCAACCTTGGTGCCAAGCAAGTAGGCTTTATGGCACGAGGGAGCAATACACTGGTGAGTATCGACCATTGTCCGGTGGTCACCGACTCCCTCAATGCATTATTAGCTGACCCAAGGCCCCTCTTTGAAGCAGCAAGGGCCCAGATGTTCGCCAACCGGGTTACCAAAAGTGGTCTGGTTGAAGTGCCGGCCTTTGGATGGGAGGATCGCTCTGCCCTCCTGGATAAGGAGATTACCATCGAAGCTGGGGGGCGACACTTTACGCTCAGCAGCATGGTCTTCTTCCAATCCAATGTGACGCTCTTAGGAGCGATGGGTGAGTATGTCAGTTTTTTGGTAGAAGGGGAGCGGGTGATGGATCTCTACAGCGGGGTGGGAACCTTCTCAGCCTTCCTGGATCAAGAAGGGCGAAGCGTTACTGCAGTGGAGCGACAAAAACAATGCCTGAACTTTGCACGGCGCAATGCACCACACGCCACCTTCTATACGGAAAGCGCGGAATCTTGGGCACAGCGCCAACGAGGCGGTGTCGATACCGTCATTGTCGATCCTCCTCGTGTTGGTCTTAATGCCACGCTTCCTCCCTTGATCGCCTCATGGAACCCAAGCCGAGTCATATATGTCAGCTGTGACGAAGCCAGCCTTGCCCGCGATGTACAACGCTTCGTTGCCCTAGGCTATTCAGTCCAATCCTTACGTCTCTTTGATCTCTACCCCCAAACCTTCCACACCGAAAGTGTGGTACTGCTGACCAGATCCTAACCATTCTGCCCGCTGCCCGACAAATTTTCATGAAAGATGCATGACGAGGTGGTATGCTTACAAAGCAAGTGCGTTAAGGAGGGGAGATATGGACTGGTCGACCGTTACCAAGGCATTGTTGAAGTTCGCGAGTACCCTTGTAGTAGCCATTTTGTTACTCTTTCTTCCCGCAGGTACGGTGCACTATCTCTATGGATGGCTACTCTTGGCTCTGCTCTTCATCCCCATGGCAATCTTAGGACTCGTGCTGCTCATAAAAAATCCTGAGCTACTGAAGAGGCGCCTTAATACAAAAGAGGCAGAGCGCGAACAGGGAATTATAGCACGATTGGGAGGCGTATTGGTTGTTGCTGGCCTGATAACAGCTGGTTTGGACTTTCGATTTGGATGGTCTGGTGTTCCCAATTGGGTGGTGGCAGTGTCCTCAGGAGGGTTTATCGGTGGGTATGCCCTTTGGGTCATTGTGCTGGCAGAAAATCCGTTTTTAGGACGGACTATTGGCGTTGAAGAGGATCAAAGACTGATCGACACCGGCCCATACCGGTATGTGCGACACCCCATGTATACAGCCTCCATCATTCTCTTTATCGCCCTTCCTCTCGTGCTGGCGTCCTGGATTTCTTTTGTCATCTTCTTGTTCTACCCTCTGTTGATGGTGTATAGGATTAGCGGTGAAGAGCGATTTTTGAGGGCGCAGCTTGCAGGCTATGAGGAGTATTGCAAGCGGGTGCAATATCGCCTGATCCCCTTTATATGGTAGGAACAATCAATGGATTCAGTAACAAATACAAACGAGCGAGTAGCCCAAATAAATGCACAGACCATCGATAGGTGGGTCGAAGAGGGGTGGATCTGGGGAGTGCCCATCGATGCAAAGACCTATGAAAAGGCGGTTAATGGCCAATGGTCAATGTTGTTGACCCCCACCAAAGCAGTGCCGAGTACTTGGTTTCCTCCTTTGCAGGGAAAGAGAGTATTGGGTCTAGCATCAGGGGGAGGGCAGCAGATGCCCATCTTTGCAGCCCAAGGGGCAGAGTGTACCCTCCTAGAGAACTCTGACCGACAGATTCAAAGCGACTGGGAGGTCGCTCAGCGTGAAGGCTATGAGATACAGATCATCAAAGCCGATATGAGTAAGCCCCTGCCATTCGCCGATAACTCTTTTGATCTCATCTTTCACCCTGTCTCCAACTGCTACATTGAAGAGATACAGCCCCTGTGGCATGAGTGTTATCGAATCCTCACAGATGGAGGAGTCTTGATGGCAGGCCTAGACAACGGGTTCAACTATCTCTTTGGTGAAGATGAGCGAGTTATCGTTCATTCGCTTCCCTTCAACCCAATCAAAGACCCATCCTTGGTGACATTTTTGGAAAAAGAGGATGCTGGCATTCAATTCTCCCACACCCTTGAGGAGCAAATCAGGGGGCAACTTAAGGCAGGGTTTCAGATTGTTGATCTCTATGAGGATACCAACGGAAGCGGCTTCTTGCACGAGATGGGAGTGCCAACATTTTGGGCGACACTTGCTAAAAAGTCTGCTCGATAACGCTAGTGAATACGATTCGCTCTTATGATAGACTACGTAATAGGGGGGCGCTATGAAAGATGGATTTATCAAAGTAGCTGTTGCAGCCGTTGAAGTGACCGTAGCCGATACCACAGCTAACGGTAAACGAATCATCGCCCTCATAGAAGAGGCGATAGAGCAAGATGTTCGTCTGTTAGTCCTTCCTGAGTTGGCCACTACCGGCCTCTCTTGTGGAGACCTCTTCTACCAGCATCAGTTGCAGCAGGACGCCCTTGCCACGGTCTCCGCGATCCTCAAAGCCAGCGAAGCCAGTGATCTCTTGATAGTGGTGGGATCGGCGATAATCAACTGTGGAGCACTTTACAACTGCGCGGTCGTAATTCAACAAGGCAAGCTGCTGGGTGTAATTCCCAAAGAGCATCTGATCAGCCCCTGTGGCGTCGACCAACGCCGTTGGTTCGTCGGCCCCAAAGTTCCCAGTATCCAAACTGAGCTGTTAGGACAGAAGACATGGTTTGGCACGAACCTGCTCTTCCGTTGTACGAGTATGGATAACTTTATCATCGGCTGTGAGGTCGGCGTTGACCTCTACGATGTGGACAGCCCAAGTCGCCGCCTTGCTGTCGGTGGAGCAACGATCATTGCAAACCCCGCGGTGATCAATGAACTGATTGGATCGCGTGAGTATCAGCGCCTGCTGGTCACCGGTCAAAGCGCCAAGCTCTCCTGCGCCTACCTTTACAGTGGCGGTGGAGAGGGTGAGTCCACTACCGACTTTGTCTACACTCCTCATCTTCTCATCGGAGAGAATGGACGAATCTTGGCGGAGGAGAATGATATCAGCGGCTCGCTGATCACTACCGAAATCGATGTACAGCGCCTGGCCCTAGAGCGTAGGCGCAGGCAGATTACTACCTGCGACCAAGCCTTTACTACTATCCCGTTTACAATGGAAGTGCGCCACACGCCATTGACCCGAACCTTTAACCCTCACCCCTTTATCCCGCCAGAGGCTGATCGATCGACACGATTTGAACGGATTTTGACCGTGCAATCATACGCACTGCGTAAACGTCTTTCTCACATCGGCCTCGATTCGGTTATCCTGGGCCTCTCAGGAGGCTTGGATTCAACCCTAGCACTGCTGAGCTGCGTGCGCACCTTCGATTTGATGGGTTTGGATCGAAAAAAGATCCGAGCAATCTCCATGCCTGGCTTTGGGACTACCGGGAGAACAAAGAGTAATGCTGAAGAGCTCGCCGCCTTGCTAGGGGTAGGGTTTCAGACCATCCCTATCGAAGAGGCAGTGAAACAACACTTCAAGGATATCGACCATGACCCTGCTGTCCACGATGTGACCTATGAGAACAGCCAAGCTCGTGAACGGACCCAAATCCTCATGGATTTGGCCAACAAGCATGGGGCTTTGGTCATCGGTACGGGAGATCTCTCTGAATTGGCTTTGGGTTGGGCTACATACAACGGAGATCATATGTCGATGTATGCGCTCAATGCCTCGATTGCCAAAACGCTTTGTCGTCATCTGGTGCGCTATGAGGCACACCGAAGTAAGGATCCCCAACTTGCCAAGGTGCTCAACGATATTGTTGAGACACCGGTGAGCCCGGAGCTACTGCCAGCAGCGGAGGGCAAGATTGCCCAAAAGACCGAGGATATCCTCGGCCCATATGAGGTGCATGACTTCTTCTTATACTACATCTTGCGATGGAATTTCTCCCCAGAGAAGGTTCTGCGCCTTACTGAACATACTCTGGGCAGCATTTACAGTCGAGAAGATCTCACTGTATGGCTGCGGACCTTCTATCGCCGATTCTTCGCCCACCAGTTCAAACGTTCTTGTCTGCCCGACGGGCCTAAAATCGGTTCGGTAAGCTTGTCGCCGCGCTCTTCGTTCAGTATGCCTAGCGATGCATCTGCTCGATTATGGCTAAATGAGCTCGAATAGCAAATTTGTATAAGAATTCTATAGAAATATTGGACAATCCTTGTAATTCTTTGCGTCTAGCGTTGTTAGTGTAATGAGGAGTGTCAACTAATCATGCATAAAAAAATCTTGGCCTTGCTGCTCTTGCTAGCTTTGCTTGTTCCTGTCTCTATTGGAGCGCGGAGCTTGGTCAATGTAAGTCTTGGATTTGGTGCAGCCTATTATCCAGAGGAGGGAGTCGATTTCAGCAATGGGCTGGAGAATCCGGATAATTGGCTTTTCCATGGGGAGCTGTCCGCACGGCTTGCGTTCTTGCAAGCACAGGCACTTGTCTTCCCGATTCAAAGTGATGAAGGTGGGCAGGGAATCTTGCTCGTGGGTATGGGCTCGTTGAGCCTGCCCATTATAGGTTCACTGCTCAGTCTAGAGCTCGGCGGTGGTGTAGGACTAACCTATGTTCCCACTACATCCACTGACTCGAGACCATATTATATTTTGGCAGACCATACAGAGGCCGATGCATCGGCGATGAGTTTTGGTGACGCTCTTTGGAGAAGTCCACTCTATCTCCAAGCAGGGCTGGCTTCTGAACTCGGACCGATTGGAATACGGCTGAGATATCTGATGGCCTCCAAAGCCACCCTCTCTTCGCTTGTTGAGACGAAGGAGTGGTGGAGTATGTTTAACCTGGAAACAGGGGCTGTCTCACTTGTGCTGTCACTAAAAATGTTTTAGATTTTAGACAGAGTGGGCGAAATGACGAGTAGAAAGAGGTAAAACATGAAAAAGAAACTACTTATTGTAATGGTGTTAGTCGCTGTGCTGGTCCCCGCAACCTTGAGTGCGAAGATGTTTGACCTGAGCTTGGGACCGAGCGTGCAATTCAAGCCAGACCTTGGTCAACTTACTGACGACTCTGCCGACCTTGGTGAGCTGTTCACTAGCTTGGACAGTTATGCCTTTGGCGCTGACCTTCGGCTTAAAATCCTTCTTGCCCAAGTCGATGTAGCTGCTACCTTTGGCCAGCACGTCGATGCTTCCGATAATAAATACACTGAGATCTCAGTGCTTACAACCGGAGGAGTCTCCTTTGATCTCTTTGGGTTCACCCGCCTTGGTATCGGTCTTGGTCCTCGCTTCAGGGTGCTCTTCGGTGATGACGGCCCCTCGGTACTTAGTGATACAGGAACGGTTGAGACTTGGGAGAACCTTGGTGATGCCTTCATCAAGAGCCCATTAGCCCTGCGAGCCACTGCTGACTTTAAGATTGGCAAGATGTGGCTGGGAGTGAACTACTCTCTGGATACAAAGTATACCTTTGAAAAGTTTGATGAATTTGACAAGCTTTTCAGCCCTAATTGGGATGAAGGACGCTTCGGGGTATCGCTACTCTTCTCGTTCTTCTAAACAATAGGTTTGTTTGCTCTCTCAGGCCCGGAGTTTCCGGGCCTGAGTTCTCTTTTCTGTATGGTTCAAGTGTGGTACAGTAGCTCCAAGGAGTTCGTATGGGACAGAGAGGAATCTTACGTACGTTTCTGACATCGGTGCTCGTAGCTATCGTGCTCTTCTTTATCATCTACTTCTTCATCCCCAGCATGTCGATGCAATACTTGGGAATCAGTTACTCCCTTAGAGATGGGTCGGTGAACTCGCTGACCTTATCAACAATTCGACAGGAGTTCGGAGAGATCCAATTCACCAAAGAGGGTAGAGAACTGCTGTGGAAGGAGATGAATAGTCGAGAGTTCCGTCAGCGTTTCAAACTTGCTGGTGAGCAGGGAGAGCAGGCCATCAAGGCATTGGTCAGCGATCTGGTGGAACGGGTGCGATGAGCACATTGACCTTTTTGGGGACCGGTACCAGTCACGGGATACCGGTCATTGGTTGTGATTGCTCAGTATGTACTTCTACGGATGAACGGGACCGTCGCTACCGCTCAAGTGTTCTCTTTACCAAGCAGGGCCATCACTTGCTCATCGATACCGGCCCTGAGTTTCGCCTACAGGCGCTTCGAGCGAATCTGACTGATCTTGACGGGGTGCTCTATACCCACGACCACGCTGACCACTTCAATGGTATTGATGACCTCAGAGTCTTCAGCGGAGAGCGGCAGCTGGGGGTTTGGGCCAGTGAGTCGGTCAAAGAGGCAATTGAAAGTCGCTTCGCCTATGTGCTGAACGGCGATGCGATGGGCATCCCCCACCTCAACATTCAAGTCCTCACCCCTTATCAGCAGGTACAAATAGGTCCTTTTTCAGTGAGCGCTATCCCCATCATCCATGGCCGACAGACAATCTACGGCTATCGGGTGGATGATACTGCGTACCTTACCGATTGCAGTGAAGTACCGAAAGAGAGTATTGCTCATCTGCAAGGCTTGGATGTCCTCGTCGTAGATGCGTTACGCCATTGGCCGCATCCCAACCACTTCAGCGTTTTTGAAGCAACGGCGCTCGGTCGCCTTTTGGCCCCAGGGCGGGTTTATTTCACCCACTTGAGCCATAACCTCAGCCATGCCAAACTAGAGAGTGAGTTGGAAGAAGGCTTTTTTGTTGCATACGATGGGCTGACCATCACCACAAAGGATTGAGAATGGACACACCGAATACCACTACAGGGCGCAAACAGCTCTATATCGTCGATGGCTATGGGCTTATCTACCGCTCATTCTTTGGGTTTTTCAACAACCCGATGCGTGATGCCCAAGGCAACAATATCTCAGCTGTCTACGGCTTTTTCTCTACCTTGCTCAAACTGATCAGAGAGTATCACGCCCATTACCTGGTCATTGCCATGGATACCAAAGGGCCTACCTTCCGCCATGAAATCTACCCTGAATATAAAGCCAACCGGGATGCAGCCCCTGAAGAACTGCACAGCCAAGTGCCAATTATTGAATCAATTCTCAAGGCCCTGAGAGTTCCTACAATCGGCCACGAAGGCTATGAGGCCGACGACGTTATCGCCACACTCACCACTGAAGCCACTCGTCACGGTCTTGAAGCGGTCATGTTCACCGGGGACAAAGACCTGCTTCAGCTGGTCGATGAGCACACCAAGGCTCTGCGTCCTGCGAAAAAAGGGGAGAACTTCTATCGATTGATGGGAGATGACGAGGTTATTGCCGAGTTTGGCATCAAGGCCTCCCAGATGGTCGATTACCTGGCCATCCTCGGTGATAGCAGTGACAACGTGCCTGGGGTAAAGGGGATTGGGCAGAAGGGAGCGGCAAAACTCCTCGGTGAGTATGAGGATTTGGACGCAATCTATGCAAATCTCTCCTCTCTGGCTCCTGGAATGAGAAAGAAGCTGGAAGAGGGCAAGGAGAGCGCCTACCTCAGTAAGCGTTTGGTTACCCTGAAGCGGGACCTCTTTCACGTTGAGAGCTTTGACACCCCTCAGTACCTGGTGGAGGATGTCGACTATCTTGGAGCCATCCCACTCTTTGAGGAGATTGGGATGCGCTCGATCATCAGAAACCTCGAGGAGGCGGCTCAAGTGGAAGGATCTGTCGAGCGGGAGGAGACACCGGCTATGCCGGTCGGTTCCTACCGACGTATCGATGATCTTGCTCACCTCAAGAAATTGCTTGATCAAATAGTTGTAGCTGGGGGTGTGGCCGCATTCGACCTTGAAACAACCAGCCTCAATGAACATGAGGCAGAGATTCTGGGCTTCTCTTTTAGCTGGGAAGATCAAATAGCCTATTACATGCCCTTGTCCCATGGCGGACAGTCTCTCGTAGATGAAGCAGCTGTACATGCGCTGCTCAAAGAGTATCTGGAGGATGGTTCGATTGCCCTCGTAGGACAGAACATCAAATACGATTACAAAGTCCTCTCCTTATGGGGAATCGAAACCAAAGACATTCGCTTTGATACGATGGTCGCTGCCTGGTTGCTCGATAGTACATCAGTCTTCAATCTCGATTACCTGGCTGAGAAATATTTGGGTCACACCACAACCCGATACAATGACATTGTGCCTCGTGGTAAGAGTCTCTCTGACATCGACATTGACCAGGTAATCTCCTATGGGGCCGAAGACGCCGACGTGACGTGGCGTCTCTATATCCTCTTCGGCGAACTCTTGAAAGCTCGTTCACTTGAGAGGCTGATGGTCGACCTTGAGATGCCATTGCTGTTGGTCATCGCTCGGATGGAGCTTGCTGGTATTCACTTGGACACAGGCAGGATGTTACCGCTTTCTGAGGAGTTTGAGAGTCGAATTGAAGCGATCCGAAGTGAAATCTTTGATATTGTTGGCTACGAATTTAATCTGAACTCTCCCAAACAATTGCAGGAAGTCCTCTTTGTTGAACGAGGTATTCCGACCGGCGCAAAGACTCGAACCGGTTTTTCCACAGCAACAGATGTCCTGGAGCCGCTGAAGGAGGAGTTTCGCGAGGTCGCCTTGATCCTCGATTACCGAATGCTCAACAAACTCAAGTCGACCTACATCGATACTCTGCCTTTGGAGGTGCGTTCGGCAACCGGGCGAATCCATCCTTCATTCCTACAAACTGGCACCGAGACCGGACGACTCTCCTGCAGAGAGCCAAACTTACAGAATATTCCGGTACGGACAGAGGAGGGCAAGCGTATCCGTTCAGCCTTTACCGCTAAAGAGGGGTGTATGCTCCTTTCGGCTGACTACTCCCAAATCGAGCTCGTCGTCTTGGCTCATACCGCCGATGACCACAACCTCAAGGAGGCTTTCCTCCATGGCCTGGATATCCATAGTGCCACCGCAAGCCGTATTTTTGATATTCCGATTGAGATGGTAGACAGCGATCAGAGGCGTGTGGCCAAGACTATAAACTTCGGGGTGATGTATGGCATGGGACCACATGCGCTGAGTCAAGATTTGAAGATCACCTTCTCCGAAGCACGGCAATTTATCGCCCAATACTTTGAGCGCTATGAGGCGGTCAAACTCTTCATCGAAGAGACCAAGCAGCTCGCCGAAGAGCAAGGGTACGTACAGACCTTGCTCGGTCATGTGCGTACCATCGCCGAGATCACCAGTCGTAGCCAAGTCGAACGGGCGCGCGCTCAGCGTATTGCGGTGAATACGGTAATCCAGGGAACAGCTGCGGACATCATGAAGCTTGCAATGTTGCGAGCCGATCGACTGATCGCAGATCAAGGTCTTGGAATGCGATTATTGTTGCAAATCCATGACGAATTGATCTTTGAGGTCCCTGAGGATGAGATCGAAGCGGCCAAAGCGTTGGTAAGACAAGCGATGGAGGGAGCCGTTGAGCTCTCCATTCCGCTACGAGCCTCTCTTGCCGTAGGCCATGATTGGGGAGAGCTCTCCTGATGGTAGTCATCGGACTGACTGGCAAAGTATGTGCAGGTAAGGATGAGTACGCCCGAGCCTTTGGCGAGCGAGGGGCGTTGGTCATCGATATGGACAAGCTGGGCCATCAAGTGCTTGAAGAGCAACACAAAGCAATCTCAGAGACCTTTGGCGCTTCATTGGTTGTTGATGGAAAAGTTGATCGAGGGGCTTTGGGGGCACAGGTCTTCTCCGACCAAGCCAAGCTTCGCGCTTTGGAGGAAATCCTCCATCCGGCGATGGTAGAGCGCACTAAAGCCATTATTAGTGAGGCTAAGGAAGAGACTGTGGTCATCAATGCAGCTCTTTTGAAACGCATGGGATTGGTAGAACTCTGTGACCGGGTGGTCTTTATTGCCGCACCCTTGTGGCTACGATATTTACGTTGCTATAAGCGGCAAAATTTGTCGATTCAATCGTTTTGTAAACGCAATCGAGCACAAAAGGATATCAATCCATCGGTCTTTGGTGGCAATGTGCAGCTAACGGTCTTTCACAATAGGCATACAACAGCGATAATTCATCGACAAGTGGCAAGTTATTGTGATACGATGGACGCAGATGTTTCAACCAAGCGTTGAAATCTTGTTACAATGAGGGTTTGAAATGAAGAAATCGGTACGGATCAATTTGCTGGTCATCACCATTGTCGTGACGCTGTTCGTCTTTGGTGGACTGTGGTTCTTGCGACCTGGTGTGTCGGATGACATCCTCGAAAAAGCAAAACTCCGCCAGAGTCAGCCTTTGATGACAGTCGTTGAACCTCTGAGAGTTCCCAAGGCAGAGGACCATATCGATACTACCCAGATTGTAAAAGAGGTACAGCAGCAGCTTGAGAGCTCTGTCACCGCTGCGGTGAAGGCAGCGCTCCTGAAGGACAGCGCCTTCCTCGATGCCCTCAAAGACCCCATTGACGAAAGCCAGATCGCCCGCCGTGTGGCAACCACTTTAGCAAATGACCATGCGTTTATCTCCTCGGTAGGTGCACGCTTTGATTTCAGCGTAGAGCGTGACCAGTTGATTCACGACTTGGTACCAGTTGTCCAGCCGCTCCAAGAGTCTATTTTAGACGATGCTGAGTTGGATCGCAGGATTGCAGAGACAGTCGATGCCCAGATTCCTCGTATCGTGGCTGCAGTAGTAGAGCGGATAGAGGAGAACAAGGACCTGTATGTTGCCGTTGCTCGCCAAGAGCTCAGTGACTTCATCAGCGAGGATGAAGTGGTAGATCTTTACTTGGAGTATCGCTCGGCTCTCGTCCAAGATTTAGTGCCAACAATTCTCGATGACGTTGAGCGCTCCCTGAAAGAAGAGGTCGTAGTTCCTCCTTCCATTCCTGTGGTAGAGGCTATTGAAGTTCCTGTTGTTGTGGCAGTACCTCCTGCACCTCCACGGGTCAGGCTCCGCATTGAGCGGATGGCGGTCGAGGAGCCAGTGGTAGTGCTTCCAGAAGAGCCAGTGGCCCTTGAGCCGGTGATCGTTGAGCCGATCATTGAAGAGATTGAAGTTCCAATCGTTGAACCTGAGCCTGCCCAGGTAGCTGTTGTAGAAGAGCCATCAACTCCTGAAGTTGAGCCAGCACTCATAGAAGAGCCCGTAGTTGAGGAGCCTGCTGCTCCTATTGTTGAACCTGAGGTGGCTGAAGAGCCAGCTGTTGAACAAGAACCTGAACATGCGCCGGCAATCCAAACCGAAGATGACTATGAGGCCAAGCGTCAGCAGTTGAGAAAGGAAGCGATTGACGAGGTGCTGAAGCGAATCGGTCAGTAGACCGGATCGTAATAAAAGCGCTTCTTCCCATCGACGGTGATAAACTCCCACACTCCCTTCTCGCGCTCTCCCACAAGATAATGAGTACTCAAAGGAACCTTGCCCCCACCGTGGGGCAAGTCTACTGCTAGGGTAGGCATACCTAAGCCGCTGACTCGCTTCCTCAGCTCTGCCTCTAAAATCAAGGTTTTATTCAGAGGGACCCGTAGATGCGCTGTTGATTGCACTAGGTCCCCTTGGAAGAGGTAGTAAGGCACGATACGGCTTTGCACCAGGCGCTCAGAGAGCAAGACCAGAGTTTCTACGTCGTCGTTCACCCCTGAGAGTAAGACACTTTGGTTTAGCGCCATAATTCCTCGGTCGACGAAGCGAGCGACTGCCGCCACTGCTTGCTCACTGAGTTCGTTGGGATGGTTGAACTGAGTCATCAAATAGAATGGAGCGCTGTCAAAGCTCTTGATCATCGCTACCAACTCATCGGTTATCCGGGCGGGGTGGGCTGCCGGCATGCGGGTACAAAGTCTAATTATGAGATCGGGTCGTACTGCACGGAAGGTTGTGATCATCTCTTTAAGTTGAACATTGCTGAGGGTCAGCACATCTCCCCCGGTAAAAAGGATCTCTTTGACTTGGGGGTGCTCTGCCACATACGCCGCTGCCTCCTTGATCTGATCGCTTGTTGCAGGGCCTTGGTCGGTAGCGGTGAAACGGCGGCGAAAGCAGTGGCGACAGTGGATCGCACAGATATCGGTGGTCAAGAAGGCAACCCGGTTAGGATAGCGGTGGATCAGGCGTTCGGTAACTCCATACTCTTCTTCAGCAAGTGGGTCGAGGGTAGTACGCTCATCGATCTTCAACTCCTCAGAAGAGGGTACAACCTGGCGCCGCAGTGGATCATTTGGGTTGTCGGGGTCAATCAAAGAGGCATAGTGGGCTGGGATCTTCAGTGGAAGCATCCCTTCTTCAGTATCATAAAACCGCTTCTCCTCTTCGGTGAGATTGAGTAGAGCGATCAGTTGTTCCTTCTTGGTGATCATATCCTTGGTGTACTGCAAAGTCGTCTTTTGGTCCAGAGCCAGTCAAATCTTCTGCCCGCATAACCGTATTCATGGTACACTAAGTCCATCTTGATGCTTCACAAGGAGTCTTGCTGTGGCCAAACAAAAGAAAAAAGGACTGAAAGGCTATTATTTGACGACCTTCCTCATAGGTCTTGGATTTTTCACCATGGGGCTCATGGACCCCCTCTATGACACCTATTTGCCAATTTTCTTGGCACGGTTCGTCGATTCAAAGGCGCTCATCGGGGCCATCATGACACTGGATAACCTCTTGGCTATCCTCTTGATCCCAGTCTTCAGTGCCCTCAGTGACAGAACCCACACCAGAATTGGAAGGCGGATGCCCTTCATCATCGTCTGTCTGCCAGTCAGTGCCGTCGCTTTTGGTCTGATACCCTATGCCGCACTCATCAGCCTATGGATGTTGATCATCTTGGTCTTCGTCCTCAATCTCTTCAAACAGGCAGTGCGAGGACCGGTCGTCGCCTTGATGCCCGATATGATTCCTGGCGATTTGCGTAGTGAAGCCAACGGGGTGATCAACACGATGGGCGGTATCGCCACCATCGTAGGAACCGTCGGCCTTGCCCGTCTGATGGACATCCCGATCAACGTACCGGGCTTTGGACCGACCAAAGAGATTTTGGCCTTCCCACTCTCGGGTTTGTTGGTTCTCATCGCCGTTGTCATGCTCTTTGTCTTCATCAAGGAGAAGAAGGCAGTGGGGCATGAAGAGAGTGAGAAGAGTGAGCCAATCCTCCAATCCTTGAAGGTCATCTTTACCGAGGATGATAAGAGTGCGCTCTTCATCCTTTTGGCACTACTCTTTTGGTTCATCGGCTACCAGGGAATCCTTCCCTTCGTCGGTCTCTACTCCAAGGATATCCTTCAGACCTCAAGTGGAACAGCAAGCCTTGCCGCCGGTATGGTCGGTATTGCCTATGCAATTTTTGCCATCCCTAGTGGAATTGTTGCCCACCGCATCGGGCGTAAGCGCACGATCCGCATAGCTCTCTCGGTTCTGGTAGTCTTGCTTGCCGGTATCTTCCTCCACGACCCGTTGACTGCCTCCTTGAGCCAGGCACTGCGTCAGTACACCTTCTGGGCACTGCTCTTCTGCTTTGGTATCTTCTGGGTCTCGGTAGTAACCAACAGCTTTCCGATGCTCTGGCAGATGTCCACCTATCAGACCGTGGGAATCTACACTGGCCTTTACTACTTCTTCAGCCAGCTGGCCTCGATCATCAGTCCACCGATTACCGGAGCATTTATCGACCTCTTTGGCTTTAGGGCAATCTTCCTCTACGGCTCGGTTTCGATGCTCATCGCTTTCTTCTTGATCGGCAAGGTCAAGAAGGGAAGGGGAGAGCCTGAGGATGTAAAACAGGAGGCGTAAGAGCAATCTGTCCTTTTGCTACGAATATGCGATCAGCCCACCCATACGCTTTGGGTGGGCTTTTGTTGGCTGTATAGGTCGACAGGAGTCGAGCTCTTGTTGGAAATCCAACATACCAAACAATTCATTTTTGCTACCCTAAGAGAAGAAACTACCCTTCAGGACCTCCCTGGAGTACAACAATTCATTTTTTTAGGAGCAATGCATGGACAACAAGATGTTCTGTTTCCAGTGCCAGGAGACGGCACGTAACTTTGGATGTACCAAAGTCGGAGTATGTGGCAAGAAGCCTGAGACCAGTAACCTCATGGATCTGATGATCTGGGTTACCAAAGGATTGAGCCAGGTCTCCACCCGTCTCCGCTCAAGCGGAAAGAGTGTCTCCCAGGATGTGAACCACCTGGTCACGTATAACCTTTTTCAGACCATCACCAACGCAAACTTTGATGACCAGAAGGTCATTGACCGAATTCTCTTGACCATCGCAACCAAGGAGAGCCTGCTCAAGGAGCTTGATGACAAGGCTGGTCTTGACGCTGCAGCGCTCTTCAACAACACTGACACCGCTTCCTATGAAGAATTTTCCAAAACCGTTGGTGTGCTGAGCGAAGAGAACGAGGATGTGAGAAGCCTCAAGGAGCTGGTCACCTATGGATTGAAGGGAGTGAGCGCATACTCCAAGCACGCCAACAACCTCATCAAGGATAATGAGGAGCTCGATGCTTTCATTCAGCGGGCGCTCAGCGACCTATTGGAAGAGAAGAGCGTCGATGAGCTTGTCGCCCTTACCCTTGAG
>Ga0265293_10007221_pt1 | contig 17262 bp, 18 predicted proteins | sample Munlanlewell138R_FD_192505 | JGI IMG/M metagenome (GOLD analysis project Ga0265293, IMG submission 192505) | Leachate microbial communities from a municipal landfill in Southern Ontario, Canada - Leachate well 138R | ecosystem: Engineered > Solid waste > Landfill > Unclassified | place: Canada...
TCTTCTTCTAATCTGGATTTTTCAGATATATAATTTTCTAATATTGAAAGATTATATGTTTCTTTTTCTTTATTAGATATTAAAATTTTATTTAATTCTATATCTGATTTTATTTTATTTAAGCTATCTATTAAAATTTTCTTTTCATCTAATAATTTAATTATTGAATTTTTTTCTGTAAATAATGTTTTTAAAGTTTCTGAAAAAGATGCTTCCTTGTTTTTAAATTCTTCTTCCAAGTCACTTTTCTTTTGAGAAAACATTGTGTATAATTTTTCAGTAACCTCTGTTAATTTTTGATTAATTTTTAAACAATTATCATTATATGTATTATTAACTTCCTTAGCTTCTACGTCTGTTTCTATTTTTGTATTAGAAACTAAATTTTCTATATTACTAATCTCATCATGTATTGAAGCAATTAATTTTTCCAATTTATCATTTTCTTCAATTATCTCATTATTTGTTTGAATTAAATTATTTAAAGTAGTAGATAAATGAGATTTAACTGATGGATCCGTCAATGGTTTTCCACAGGTTGGACAAGTTGCATCTGTTTTTTCCAAAGATGTTCTTAATTTTAAAATTTCTTTATTATTTTTTTCTGTTTCTTTTTTATTAATAGATATTTTTATTAAACCATTTTCTTTATTACTAGTTAAATTATTAATATTTTTTTGAATCTCTGATTTATATTCTTGAAAATTTTTATTTATCTCAGAAATTGATTTTGTTTTTGTTAATTCTTCCAGAGATAATAATTCTTTTGCTTTAGAATTAAATTCTGTTTCCTTTAAATTTTTAGTATTTATCAGTGATTGTAATTGATTATTAAATTCCATTTTAATTTTATCAATTTCATTTTGAACTACCGAATATTCTTCATTTATTCTGTTCAACTCAAAATCATTGATAACTTCATATTGTTTTATTTTTTCATTTAACTCAGATAAATTATCATTTAATGTATAAATTTTTTGAGTTAACTCTGAAATTTCTGTCTTTTTTCTTAATTCAAAATCTTTTATATCTTCTTTAGTAAGCACAATTCTAGATTCTGTATCAGACAAAAATTTTATATTTAATAAAATATTTTTTTCTATTGATTCTAATTCAATTATTGATTGTTTTATTCTTTTTGTTGTTTCATCATAATATAAAACATAATCATCTAATTGGAGAACTTTTCGGAATATTTCCTTTCTTTCAGAATCAGGAAGATCTGTAAAGAAATCTTTTACTTTTTGACCAAATAACAATGTATTTGTAAATAATTTTTGAGGAATTAATATTTTTTCTATTTCTGGTAAAACCTCTCTATGTCCTTTTTTATAAGCTTTATTCATATTATTTTTAAATAGTAAAACAGTATCACCTAACTTAGAATGTTTTACATATCTATCTATTCTATATGAATCCAGAATTCCATTTTCTTCCGACGTAAATTCTACAAATGTATGACAATTTTTCCCAGTAACATTGTTTAATACATCTGTTGATTTAGCACCTTTTCCGGTTTCCCCAAACAAACTAAATTGTAAACTATCTAAAATGGTAGATTTTCCAACTCCATTTGGTCCAGTAATTAAAATAATCTTATCGTTTTTAAATTCATAATCCATGGGGTCAATATAACAACAGAAATTTTCCATTCCTATTTTTGTAAAATTAATATTTTTCATAGATTTTCCTCAGTTATTCATTTCATTTCATTTCAGATACAGAATTCATAATATCTAAAGCTATATTTCTATAACTATCTCTTTTTTCAACTGAAATTTCTTTAATTTCTAAAAATCTATTTAATTTATCAGATGTAGACATAGAAGAATTTATTCCCCTATTAGTTACATCTTGTTCTGTTTTATCCACTACATCAAAATCTTTTTCAATAGAAGATAAGTCAAAATTATCAGTTTTATTAATTTTAATAAAATGTCCTTCTGATTTTAATTTTGTAGCTTCTTCTAAGATTTCATCTTTATTTTTTAAAGTAATATTAAATTCATAATGTTTTTTATAACCAGAAGTTGGAATAGATTTTTCTTCACCAGTTTCTGAATCAAAAACTATAAATCTTTTTTCTTGATTTTTATCATTCCAGTCTAAATGAGTTGGGTTACCAACATATGTAACATTTCCTACTTTTTGTGGGGTATGATAATGTCCAAGATATACGTGTTTATATTGTTTTAAATCTTTTAATCCAATATCAGACACTAAAGAAATTCCACTATTTAAAATTCCTTCATTTAAACCTAGATGAGAAATTAAATAATCTGCGTTTCCTTCTTTAATAGTAGATATCATTAATCGAGGATTCCATGGCACAAATAAAATATTCTCAATCATTTGTGAAGTATGAATAGTCGTTACATTTTTTTCATTATCTAAACATTTTGTGGCGGAAACACCATCTCCAGTCATAGATGACATATCATGATTTCCAGATAAAAATATAAAGTGCATATTATTTGAATATTGTCTAACTATATCTAAAACTATTGATTGAGCAACAGTATATAATATAGATTTATTATGGAAGGTATCTCCAGCAATCACCATATTATTTATTTTATTTTGAATTCCATATTCTATCATGTTTATAAAACTAATATATAATCCAGATAATCTTTCAGGTAATTTTGTTTTTGAATCTATTTTATCTTGACTATATGACGAAAAATGTGTATCCGCAGTAAGGATAAATTTCATGTTATGGTTCCCCCATATCTATTTTTCTACGCATATAAAAATTAGTTAAATTAACATTAATTTTTTATGACTTGACTATCTGAAATATTATTTTATCCTTTTCCCAAGGCTCTTTTTAATTTTTCAATTTCTTCCGCATTACAAGCTATATTTAAATATCTTGCTTGATCATCTGGGCCCTCTTCATCAAATTTAATAATATATCCTTCTTTTAGAGCTATTTGATGAATTCTTTCAAAAATTTCATTATTTTCAAAATATATATATCCATAACTATTTCTGATTGACTTTTTAATCGGATCTGATAATTGATATTCTTCTTCAATTTTTGTTATAAATTTTTCTACATTTGGAATACATACAATATAAGAACAAGAACTAGAATTTGTTACAAAATCATATTTGATTTTCATTATTAGTTTCTCCTGAATTATCATCATATTCATCTATATATCTTCCATATTGAATATTTTCTAATAAACATGTCCCAAATCTTTTTAAAAGTCTTTGTTCAAATCTTCTAGGTTTTAATTTTGATGTAAATTCAGTTGATCCGCAACCAGTTGCTGCAAGTTCCATATGTAATTTTTGAATAATAAAATCTTCAACATATATATTACAGATTTCATCCGGAACACTTACCATAAATATTTTCATACTTTTCCTCATTTCTCTTTTAAAATTTCAATTACTTGATTTTCATTAAGTTGATTTTTTATTCCTGTTGAAGAAATATAAATAAACTTTATGTCCCAATTTTTAGATTTATAAAAATCTAATCTTCCGAAAAACGTTCGTTTAATTTCAGGAATTCCAATATCTACCATATCAATAATAATTGGCTGTATTTTTCCCTTTTTGATTCTTAAAACTCTACCACACATTTGTTCAATATTTGATATTGGGCTTGTCATAATTAAACAATTTTTATCGACTAAATCTACTCCATCCCGACACTTTCCTGGGGTTGAAAATGTTATCTGATATTCTGTTTGATCTAGTTTTGAATTTTCAGTAAACATTCCTTTATTATCACATTTACAATGTGAATATAATAATTCTAATAACTTAATTCTTTCTCCCATAAAAATTATTTGTTTGCCTTCATTATAAAATTTCTTAATTAATGAATAACAAATAGTCATAAAAACTTTTGAATTTTTTAATATCGTTAAATATCTAGATTTTTGAAAAAATCCACCATAATATAAGTAATAATAACTTTTTGGTAAAAAACCATAATTAAATAATAATACAGTAACTCTCCCATCCATTGTACTAGATTTTTCTTGAGAGATAAAAATTTCCCCCAAATGATATTTTATAATATCTAAATTTCCATCCCATCTATATGGTGTTGCACTTAAGCCAAAAGTAATTTTAGTTGGAATATGAATCGAACATTCTGAAAATGATGGGGCCCCAATAGTAGTATGTACTTCGTCAGCTATAAAAATTCCTATGTTTGCATTATTTAATTCTATTAAAAATTCTTTTCTATTTCTTTTTAAAATGGAAATAAAAGTTTGATCTGTACAGATGATAATTGATTTCTTTAAAACTTCTTTAAAATTACGAGAAGTTAATCTTCCAATTTCATCTCTATTAATATCAGTATATGCTAAAAATCCTTGACCTTTTTCTGGATTACCAATCCATTGATCTGAAAGTGAATCTCGGTGTACTAAGATAAAAGCTTTTTTCTTTAAAGTAGCAATTACATAAATTGAAATTATAGTTTTTCCTGACCCAGGATTAGCTTGTATAATTCCATTTTTATTTGTTAACATGTAATTTACAATATTCTTTTGTAAATCATCCCTCAATGTTATATTATGATTAATTTTAATATCATGGCCATCATGAAGATTCTCAATTAAATTAAACTTATTAATATAATCTTCAACCGGAAAAAATCTAGGAATTTTTAATACAGCATCCCCCTCTAAAAAATATTGATTTGTGATAAATGTTGATTTTTGATATTCACGACTATGTCTAGTTAATTTGATTTTTATGTCGCGATACCAATCACAATTTTCATATTTTCTTGGGATTGTTATTCCAGATGTTTTATTTAATGTAATCACTATTCTAGATTCCTTTTTTTAAAAAAAGTTTAAAGATGTTTCTACTAAAAATTGTTTTTCTGTATTATTAACATTTCCAAATATTTTATTTACATATACCGCCACCCCATAAATTTCCAATAACTAATCCTTTTCCATTAAATATTTTATTATGGATTTTTTCCATTTGATCCCTCCTAAATATATAATATGGTTACTATCGTATATAATGTCCTTATATTAAATTTTTAATATTTAATCTTTTCATTAAAAAATTTTTCCATATCATCATAATAAGTTTTTAAATATGCTGTAGAATTTAACATATCATCTTTAGTAACTTCTGCTGAAGATTCTGGACTTTCCCATATTTTAATTTTATTCATTCCCTTTAATAAAGCATTTTTTTCTAATCTTCCCCAAATCCAAACCAACATGTTTTCAGCAGTAGGATTTTCTTCCATTATATCATTAATATATCCATGATCAAATTCTTCAACTATATATTTGTTAACAATTTTATTTAAAGTAGAAAAATCCATTACCATTCCGGATTCTTTATTAATTCTTTTTTTAATAGACACTGACAGGAAATATGTATGACCATGAAGTTTTTTACATTTTCCATCATAATTTAATAAATTATGAGCAGAATCAAATTTAAAATCTCTGGTAATTTCTACAAAAGGTTGAAGATTTCTGTCTTTTCTATAATGATTATCCATATGATGAGATACACATAACGGTTCTAAATTAGTAATTAAAAAATTAGAATAATTTTCATCAACATGATGAACATTAATTATGTTTTGATTGAATGTACATTTTTCTGCATTACATTCCAATTTATGATGATATGTTAAACAAATTTTAGAAAATCTATTTCTTAAATATGTTTTTATATTAAATTCTGGGTGTTTTTTTCCAATTCTTCCTTTCATCCCATTTATTCTTGAATCATATTTCCCATCTTTCCATAAAGTTGAAACAGTATGGCTTATTTTTTCAATGGTTCCTTCTTTAAAAACAGGATTTTCTTTTCCTTTTCTTCTCTGTTGAAAAATTATCTTCCTTCTATTTCCTTTATATATTTGATAAGATCTTGAATTAATCAAACTTTCTGTTTTAAATGGATATTTATCTTCTAATATTTTTTCTATTTCAAATACATAAAGATTATTTTTTAAATATTTGTCAATTTCTTCATAAACTGATTTAATATATTTTTTATGATTTAAATCCTGTTTTTTGATAAGATGTAATGTCAAATTTAAATATTCTTTATTACAAACTGGACATTTATTTTTTTTCATTATTCTTTAATCTCCTATGTTTATATTTTTTGTATAATTATTTTTAAAGCTTTTCATATTGATCAATAACAAATCTATCAATATTGTTAATATTATTTTTTATAGATTCTAGTTTACTATTTAATTCATCAAAATCCGCTTTAAAAGTTAATAACTTTGTAATTCTATATTTTTGAAATAATTCTTTAATCTTATCTTTATCTTCTTTAATCTCATTTCCAATATTTTCTATAATTTGATCAACCATTAATTCTTTATTAGAAATATATTTCTTTAAAGATGGTTTAACTTTTTCTAATAATTTAACTTCCTTTATTGCTTCATTAATTTTCAATTCATTTGATTTTAACATTCTCATATTAATTTCTTGATAAATTTTAAATGTATTTAATAACATTTCATCAACCGACATATTTTTCACATTTTTTGTTTCATGATTAACAACGATTGTTTCAAATGGTACAGTTGATGTCATTGCATCTGTTAATTTTTTAATAAAGGATTTAAATATAGTATCTCTATTTCTTTGTTTTAATACTTCGAATACAATATGAGTACCTCCATGCTCAGATGAAGATTCATCAATCCAGCCAATATCCTGATTATTTAATTCTTTTACAAACTTATTAAGAATTGTTTCAAATTTTTTACCAGGAGGAAATGATTTAATAATAACTTTACATTTAATATTATCTACTTTAAAAAGACCTTGATAAATAATTTTGGCTTTTCCAGTTGTTAATAGTTGTTCAAAATCATTATCATTCGATAATGTCTTACAATTAGTTATTGGTTTAATAATTGGTTTTTCTTTTTTCTCACCTATTAAAAATAATAATCTATTTTTTAAATCAGATATATTATAACAAGGAATTAATGTTTTATAACCAAAACCTATTCCTATTGTATATTCTTTTCCTAAAAAACATAAAGGAAACATGGTTGGAAAATATTCTGGTTCATCATCCAATTCAGATGACCCCCAGCTAACAAAATCTATTAACCTCAATGATATATCATGAATTTGCCGATTAAGTTTACATTCTGTATATCTTAGCGCCGCAGGAGGTGTTGGTTCGATTCCTATATTACTTCCAAAATTTCCTTGACCATCTAAAAATCCCTGATTAACCAATTGCACTATTGTTGAATAGCAAGAAGAATGAGGATGATATGATGCAAGAGTCCCACCATCAATTTTTGCTGATTTTACAAATCTTTCTCTTGCAACATAATATGCTGTTAATAATACTCGTCTTTCCACTGGTTTCAACCCGTCAACTGAATCACAAAATGCTCTTGAACTATTTACATATTTACCATATTCCCTATAAAGATGTGGTATTAAATTGTCCAATTTTAATTTCCTCCTATTCTAACGGTTCTAAATTTAATCTAATATTATAATTTCCATCTCCACCCATTTTATCAAGAACCAAACATCCATATGGTGGATTTTTAAAATAATCTGTTTGATTTAAAATCTTCATCCATAAACCATCAGATTTATCTTGAAAATGATAACATGGATCTGATACTATTACTTCTTCTGAGTCAACATTTAAAATACCATTTCCCACTATTGTACCATTCCAAGTTTTAGGCATTATCCATTGAACTTTGTATTTTCCCTTTTTAATATTAAATTTTTTACATATAGAATAATCAATCTCTCCACCATTTTCTTCATAAAAGTTTTTATCAGAGATTAAAATTAATCCAGCATCAACCATAATATTATGAAAATTTTTATTCATATCACATCCCCATTTTCTTTAATTTTCTCATCTTCATATGGAGAAACAATTCTTCTATAAAATTCTAATTTAGCACATTCAACTTCTGAAATTAAAGATGACATTGTTTCAAAACATTTATTTTCTTTCGTTAAATCATTTAATATTTTATATATAACATAACATAATTCACCAGGATTTATAATCACCATTGTTAAATCATTTATTTTATCATTTAACTCAGGTCTATACTCTTGTTTTATATACGGCATTTTGCACACCCTTTCTTAATTCTTCAATATCGGATAATATAAATGTTTCTTTTGATTTGAAATTTTTTAAATTTTCATCATCTATTATTAAAATATTTGTTGTAAATTCCAAAAACATATCAGAAAAAATTTTTACTAATTTTACATCTTTTTCTAATTTTCTCTTATTTTTGTATGGCCCATATATTTTTTTATAAAATAGATCAACAATAAATGTTTCTTTCATAACTAATCCTTCAACAATTTTCTCTTTATATTAACATCAGAAAATAATTGTATTATTTTATCAATATCCTCAGAATAATTTACTCTTTCTAATTTTCTTGTTTTTTCATCTAAACAACATATCTTTAATTGCCAAGGACTCAATTGGCCCAAACCTTTAATCAATATAGTTTCTTTATTTTGATTTTTAATATTATTTAATTCTTCATACGACCAAATTGGATTGAATAATTTTCCCTTTCCAATTTCTGCATATAATGGAATTCTTGATAAATAAAAATGACCTTTCTTAATTACCTCAGGAACCAAAATTGCTAATGCAATAGTCATTAAACAAAAGATGTGACCACCATCTGGATCTGGATCTGTTGCACATATAATTTTATTATACTTCAACTTACTGATGTCAAAATTCGGCCCAATCCCTGTTCCTAATGAACCAATTAATTCTGATATTTCTTTATTCTTTAATATGTCATCTTTATTATTTACAATTGATGGAATCTTTCCTCTTAATGGTAAAATTGCATGAATTCTTGAACTTCTACAATCTATAAAACCGCCGCCAGCACTATCCCCTTCAACCACATATAGTTCCCCATGATTTCCAGTACAATCTCTCAATTTTGTAAATTTTGTGGAGGCTCTCTTTCCATTAATTGCCCCGCCTTTTATTTTTTTAGAATCTAATTTTTTTCTATATTCATCAAAGAAAGTAATAATTTCAGCCAAATTTTTTGAATTATTTGTAAAATATTTTTCTAATTCATTCTTTAATTTAACAAATAATTTATTAAAATGATCTTTTCTATTAATTAATTTATCCTTACTTTGAGATGAATAGTCCGGTTTTTCTAATTCCAATGAAAAATAAATTCTTAATCCGGAAAGACAATCATTTGGTTGAAATTTTAAATTACTCTTTTTAGATTTTGTAATAAAAAATTCTTTTATTAAATCAAAAAATCCATTCACATGAGTTCCACCATCATCAACAGGCAATAGATTAATAGAAGAAATAATTCTTGGTGATATGGAACCTTCAAAAGAATAACAAAATTTTATATTAAATTTTTCAATACCGTCACTAGATTCAATATCAATTATGTCAGACATGGATGTATCAGAATCATGTAAACAATACTTCTTAAAAAAGTCATCTTTGCTCAATTTGATAATTTCTTTTTTATTATCAATATTTAAAACTAAAGTAGTATTTGGAATTTCAACTGAGGCAATGATTAATCTTTTTCTAATTCTTTCAATATCAGGAATTAACGTTTCAAAAACTTTCTTGCTAGGTTTGAATTGAATTTTTGTAGAAAATGGAGGGGTTCCTTTAAAATCTTCAATAATTTTTTGTTTTAATTTTGCATTTTCAAAAATATATTTAGCATGTTTATTATTTCGATAAATTTCAACGATATAAAAATCAGATAATGCTAAAATAGTAATTAATCCAATTCCATTTTTCCCAGCAACCACTCTATATGCAGTCTTAGAACTATTAAATTTAGCTCCAGTATGAAGTTTACTAGAAATTAGAATTGGAATATCATTTTCAAGTGGTATCCCTCTCCCATTATCAATAATACAATAAATATTATTTTTTGTATTTATGTTAATTGCAATAATATTGGCATACCCAGATATTGCTTCATCGAGCGCGTTATCGAGAGCTTCTTCAATTAAATGAACTGGATTTTGTGTATTACCAATATACATTCCAGCGCTTTCGATAACATGTTCAATATCTGTTAAGCTTTTTATATCTTTATATGTATAAGATTTTGTCATAATTCTCCTATATTAAAAATCTTTTAAAATTAAATTCCATTTTCCATCAATCCTTGTAATTTTCCCAACTTTATTTTGATTTGTAAGTAAATCATATATTGTAGTATATTGACCCATTGGATCTCCTTGATTCCAACCATCACCAAAAATTTCTATCGCAAATTGGGAAAATGAAAATTCCAAATTTCCAGAAATTTCTTTAAAGGCTTCTTTCAAAATCTCTATAATTTTATCAACATATTTTGATTCTGGGTCCCCATTTAAAATTTCAGATGTTAATTCAAGATCTGTCATAAATTCAAAAATATCTTTAGAATTTTCATCTGAATAAATTAGTGAAAGAACACTAAAATCTAATTCAGCAACATTTTCTTTATCATATTCAGCATGTATTATATTCGACTTAAGATTCGAATGATTGCTATAATTTGAAATAATTGGTTTTGTTCCATTTAAACTAAATTTTTTCCCAATTTTATTTACAATTTTTTTTAAATTTATTTTATGTGGATCATGAATATCTGTTTTAGGTTCTAATGAGCAGAAATATTTCAGGATAAAACTTGTACTAGAACTATTTGTTACAAAATCACTTTTCACTTTCATTAAATTCTTCCTCATCTTCTTTCGAACTTAGGTCAAGTTTTTTATATACTTTTTTAAATTCTATTTCCAATTTATTTGAATATTTTTTATTTTTTTCAATTTCTATCATATCCTCCTCTAAATCCCAGATCGATTCATCTATAAAACTTTCTGGAAATAATTCTTTTAACATATTATATGGAAAAGAAAGTGTTTCCAATTTTGTTTTCGAAAAACACCAATTTGAAATTGGTGTACAAATATGAATATGAAATAAATCTTGTGTTGTTCCATACCAAGATCTTAAATCTGTTTCCTCCCCATCTCTTTTAATTTTAATTTTTGGAAAAGGAATTCTTGGAAAATAATCACAAATTATTTGAATAATATATTCTATTGCAAAAATATACCATGGTGCTGTGTCGAGAAAAATTTTCGATGTAAACCAGTAATTATTTCCTCCAACTGACCATCTTCTCATATTGGTAACCTCATTATAAAGCCTGTTTGATCAATTCTATTGCGTATACCATCTTTTGTTAAAATATAAATTATTTTTCTTGGTAATAGTTTTCTGTTTACATTATTAATATTATCACATTCACCATCAGTAAAAACTAAAGTTACATCTGTATTTAATTCTTTACATCTCACAAGTGCTGGCAAAAGTATTGTACCACCTCTTCCATTTATCGTATAATCAATATCCTTTAATTTTTTAACTTCATATTCTTTTTGAATAATTGTATCTATTTCTAAAATTGTTGTTTTACAATATTTATCATTTTCAATAATATTTTTTACCCCAGATAAACCTTCTAGAACATCATCCTTTTTCATACTTCCTGAGGTATCTAAAATTATAGAAATATTAAAACTAAAATCTTTTGTTTTTCCAGGAAATGGGGAAATAGATGGAAGATTCTTATCATCAATAAAAAAGGTATACACTCTTTTTTTGTTAATTCTTGTATATGCTCTTTTTTGTTTTGATAATCTAGATCCTTTTACCAATTTTGCAATCATTTGATAATATGGTAATTGTGGAGGTTTTAAAATTTCATTTATTCTTTCCTTAATATAACCAGGAAGATTACCCTTTTTTCGTACATTATTATATGATTCTTCAACGATTGAATCTGTATATTGTTCTAACCTGCTCGCTAATGATCCAACATCTGAAACTTTAGAAATATTTTTTATCCAACTTTGATGGTCATCTATTTTATTAGATGAACCATTATTAAAAGAATTTTGATTTTTATCCGTATATGTTTCAGAAAATGATTGTTGACCATTAGAATTTTGATTATTTTTTGGATCATCTGGAATGTGTTCATTATAATATTCCGCTGTTTGTTTTATTGGGAGATTATATAAATCCGGATGAATTATTTTAAATTCGTTTTTACCAATATGATATATTTTCTTAATTGGAATGATTGTATTAACTGCACAGTCTGCCGCAATATTCCATTTTTCAATTTTATTATTTTTAATACTTTGATTAACCTCATTAGAAATGATTCTTAATAATCTTGGAATATGATTATTTAAGATATGAATGCCTTCATGTTCAATTACAATACTTAAAAAATCATTATCCATTTCATCAATATAATTTGAATTATATATTAATGAAATTGTTCCATCTATTTCTGGAGTTACCCCCATTGGTGCTGGAAGATTTTTATCTTCACTTCTATTTATTTTTGAAAACAAATGGCCCCAATAAGAATCTTTAAAGATCAATTCTGTGATTAAATTTTTAATTCTATTAGAACTACTTTCCTGAATCATAATGCATTTACCTTCTTATTTGTATCAACCATTACTCTATAAAATTTAGTTTTATAATCCGGAAATTTTTCTATTAATAAAACATGAATTCCAGTAACATATTTAAATTCATCTGATTTTATATCAAGCAATGATAATTTTGAAATAAACAATACCCCAATATCAGATGGAATATCTGTCAAAAACATTGAAATATTTTTTAATTCTTTATCAGAATATTTTGGTTTTGATGTTGTTAAAAATGTAACAAAAGATTCTATCAATTGACCCATCTTAATATTATTAGAATTTTTAGCAAATTCTAAAATATCGTTTCTTACTTTAGGATAATCAAAGAAAACATCCCTAGGACTAATATCTTTTCTATCTTTAACAAAATTAAGAAACATTCTTGTCATATTTTGATTAAGAAGACCGCCAAACAATGTTGCTAAATCATCTAAATTTTCTAAAATCCCATTATCTTTATCATACCCCCAAAGAATGTTAGAAACTCTTTCCCATGATGCTGGATTAGAATATATCATACCTATTCTTTGAGAATCAAAATCATATAAATAATCTGGATGAATTTGAATATATTCAATAACCAATGAGTGGAAATTATTTGTAATTGCATATTTTAAAAAAGATTCAGCATTAACTTCTGAATATAAATGAAGAACTCTTCTTAATCCTGCTGCATCCTCCATATAATTCATTCCGCCATATTCTTGATCATCTGGATTATCCAAACATAAAACAAACCAGTGTTTAGGAAGTGGATAAGTATGAACTTTTTGCTCGTTTTGAATTTGCCAACATAACTGTTGAAAAGATGAATCCCCTCTGCTTAATTCGTCGATAACAAAAATTCCATAAGAATTCTGATTTAATGGAATAAAGTCAGAATACAACATTTTGAATCTAGTATTCCCATTATCAATAATTGGGAAAGGACACAATAAATCATCTCTAGATAATACAGGAGCTTTTAACATTATACATTCAAAATTTATTCCTATTTCAGAAGATAGTTCTTTTGCTAATTGAAAACTAATTTCGGTCTTGCCAATTCCTGCTTCCCCTGTTACTCTAAATGTTTGTTTTTCAATATTTTTTCCTTCATTCCAACATTGAATAGTATTTTTAATATTTGTTTTGATTATTCTTTTTATATTATCAATACTAATTGGAACTATTCCTAACCGCTGATAATATCTTTTTTCTTCATTTTTTCTCGTTGACATTCATTCACCTTTCTCAGTAAAAGATTATTGTCTATCCATACTCATTTTGTGGGAATGTATATTTATATACATTCCCTTCGATATACTAAAAAGCTACATCTTCAAAAGAAAAATTATCAACCTTTTTTGTTTCTTGTTTTGGAGTCTCCTGTTTAGAAGAACCTTTTGATTCAAAATCAAAAGTTTGATCCTCAGTTGGTTTACTGGCAGGTGAACCGGAATAATCTGAAGAATCATTTCCTTTATTTCTTGACCAATCAAATTTTTCTTTAAACTTTTCTAAAGTTTCTTTTGATCTATTTAAAATACTTTTTACAGATTCAACTGATAATGGGGTAGATGCCTGAAATTCAAAAATATCTTTCATTCCATAAGAGCTTGATTGTTTTCCAACTGTAACTTTAACAATGAAACGTTTATGATTTACATTATCTCTTTCAAACTTTTTAGTCTGTTCTGTTACTGGTGTTACAATGGGTTCTAAATCATCCCTTTTTGCCATATCAGAAAGAAAATTTGCCACTGCCCCATATTTAATACCCTTCGCTCTAATAAAAATATATACTGGTTGTCCATCAACCAAAAAAGGTTTTCCAGTGGACTGATCAACATAAATGCCGCTAACAATTAATTGTGATCTACATGGTGAACAGTATGGAACAGATGCTCTTTCTGTAGCATTTTTTCCACACATTTGTCCAGATGTTCCTTTCCATGGAGGAGGTCCTTGCTGATAACAAAAACATTCTAGATTATCTCTATTGTTTACTCTAATTGTTTTAACTAAAACCTGTTTAACATGGGTAATAACCATATCAATTTCATCTAGATTTCCTTTCAATCCTCTAATCTGTAACTTGCCAGGAATCTCAGTTTCCCCAAGATGATTCTTTCTCTGCTGACCAGAAATATATACCGCGTGAAAAAATTCATCTTCTGGCAAAGTTGGTGTTTTTGTAGAAAATCCAGTTCCCTCATCTACTAATTCTGAATACTCTGAAAAATCAATACTTGACATTTTTGTTTCTCCTTTTTAAGTAATTTTTAAGTATTTGTTGATTGATTTGGTACAAGACACCAGTTTGAAAAATTTCTATCTTCTGGAATAGTGATGATAGAAAACAAATCATTAAACCAGCACTTCATATTAGTTTCTAATAAATCATTAGAACTAAAATTTACAATTTTAGAATATTCTTTAATTTTTAAATTTGGATCTTCGATTGTAATGGGGTTAACTTTTCTTATGTTACTATCCGTTAATTCTTCTCCTATTATTTTAATTAATTTTGGATGAGGACAATATATAATTACCAATTTATCTCCCATCATTTTAAAAATTTCGTTTTTAAAGAAATAAGATCCAGTATCTGTATCATACCCAACATTATCTCCATTCATAACTCTTGAAATAGATGTATGTTGTCTGCAAAGAATATTTTGATCTTTTTTCAACATACATTGTTCACAATTAGAATTATCCAATAAATATTTTGTCCCCCTTAATTCAAAGTTTTTATTGGAAGCTCTATTGAAATAAGATAAAATTCTTCTCCTATTTAATAAAAATTTAATAATAGTTATTGGATACACTTCTATACTTAACTTCTCTATAAATTTTTCTGTAGATACTATTTTCATTCCTTTCTCCTTAATTCTGATCGTTTGAAACAACAAAAAGCTAAATAATATAAATTAATCTGATGCACCAACTAATTCAAAAATATAAATAATTAAAATTTAGAATTAGTGGTGCATCAGATGCTATACTAATTTTTATAATTAAAATAAATATTATTGCTTTTTCTTTTGCTCTTGCGGTTTTGTATCAATATCTAACAAAATTGCAAGACTAATAATTTTTTGTTCTGAAAGCTCTTTTCTAATTTTATCTTCAATTTTTCTTCTAATTCTTTTTATTTCCTCTGAATGTTCAACTATTAATAAACTCCTCCTTTCTAAAAATTAAAAAATTCAACGGAAGATAAGAATATATCATTCTTATCTAAACCAATTTAACATAAGTATTCCTATAAGTATTTCAAAAATTAATATATGTAGCTATGTGTTTTTAAATGAATTTATAATTATTTTTTTGTGGGTTCAACAATTACTGGTTTATTATAATTCAGTATATCAAAAACTAAATTTGCAGTAGGAAAACTATTAGATGTATTTCTGATAATATCCTTTGTATGGATTGGCATATCACCATCTGTACAATAAATTTGAATTCCACCTTTTAATGTAAAAACAACACCATCATGTGTTTGTTCCACATTTATTAAATTACTTCTTTCTGTTTCAACAAATTTCATTCTTCCCTTTTTAATAATAATAATATCACTCATTTTTCACTTTCCTTTCTAATGAATTTAAAATAATTAACATTTTATCTTTCTTTAATTTTGAGATAATAAATTCTTGCAACTCTTTTTTATTATTTGTTCTAAGAAATTTAGAAATTATCTCATTTTTTTGATAAGAAATTATTTGTTTATATAAGATATTCCAGTTTGTAATTACAAAATTCTCAACGTCTTTTTTCAAAAAATTAAAATCTGTATCGGTAATTATTTCTGAAAGAAAATCTATATAATCAAATTCAATAAATTCAATAAATTTAAAAAAGTTTTCAGTCTCATGTTCATTGTCAAATGTAAGTTGTGGAAAAAAATTAAAATCATATTTTTCGAAAATTTTATCTATTAATTTTCCACATAATTCTCTTTGTTTTTCTAAATCCAAAGATCTAATTTCGTTATACAAGTTTAAATATAATGGTTTAAAATCTTCAGTTCCAAAGTAATTTATAATTGTTGCAAAGTCAGAATTTATTTCAGCTTGTGGTATTAAATCATCAAGATTAGATTCTTCATCATCTACTTCATCTAATGGAATAGATTCACCAATTAAAATTTTTTCATAGTCTGACATTTATGTTCTCTCCAAAATTAATGAAATGAAATAAGAGTTTAATAAATCTCTGGCTGGGGATATTTTAGCATCTCTATATTTTGCAGAACCAGTCTGAATTATTTCAGAAATAATTTCATTTTTAGTTGTTAAATCATCACTTAATGGTCCTAACATTTCTGATAATAAGGTCGGACAATTATATGAAATCAATGAATATGTATCCGCCTCCCCTAGTCTCTGGCCGCCTTCTCTTCTTTTTCCTGCAGTTGGTTGTAAAGTTTTTCCAGTAACAGGGCCAGTACTTCTTCCATAAACTTTAATATCTGCAAGATGTTCCAATTTCGAAAAATACATATAACCAACTGGAACTTCGCTTTTTGTTTTTGAGCCATAAAATGGTAACATTAATTGATAACCAGGTTTTAATCCTAAAATTTTTAAAGCTTCTTTTATTTGATCTTGTCTAGGTGCTTGAAATGGAGGAATTATAATTGGCGAAAAACCACTAATTCTTATTTGATTAATCAGTTTTAAAAATTCTGTTTGATTTAAAGAAGAGATATTATTAATCAATCTCTTAGAAAATTCTTTATTTTTTGATG
>Ga0265293_10007222_pt1 | contig 17260 bp, 14 predicted proteins | sample Munlanlewell138R_FD_192505 | JGI IMG/M metagenome (GOLD analysis project Ga0265293, IMG submission 192505) | Leachate microbial communities from a municipal landfill in Southern Ontario, Canada - Leachate well 138R | ecosystem: Engineered > Solid waste > Landfill > Unclassified | place: Canada...
GGTCTGTCCCTCTAGGGGTAAAAGCAACCATGGGGTCTGTTCCCCTGGGGTTATTCGCAGTAGATGTTTAGGGCTTTGCTTAAGAACTGGGCAGTGCCTTCTCCTACGCTGTCGTAATAAGCCTTAAAGCGCTCGTCTGCTACATACATCAGACCTAAGTTTCTATGTGCTTCCTTTGTATACTTTCCGTCTTCCCAAAACAAACAGAGCCACTTCTTGTGCAGCTCACAAGCTCGCTGTGCTAGCTCCCCTGCCGGGTCTCCCGTCGCCATGGCCGCTGCAAGCGTCTCATTGATCTCAGCGGTGAGTCCTTGAGCTTGATCATACTGGTCCTTACTCATATTCATCACCTTGGCATTAGACGCATCCACAGCCTTGTCTCCGTATTTTGATCTTACTTCATTTCCGTATTTTCCCTCGTTCTCATCCACAAGCTTCTGCTTGAATCCTTCAAACTTTTCATGATCTTTCATTTCTATTTCTCCTTTCATCGAGCGAATGGTCTTGTGCACGGTTTCAATCAGTGTCTCTAGCTGATCCTTTTTACGCATCAGGTTTTCCAAATGGCCCGTCAGCGCCTTTGCCTGATCATAATCCGATTCTGACAGTAGCCTTTTTATTTCTTCAAGACCGACCCCCATTTCTCTGTAAAAGAGGATCTGCTGTAGCTTATCCACTTCTGCACCCCCGTAGATGCGATACCCGTTGGAGCGTATCTTCGCCGGTTTCAGCAGGTCGATCTCATCGTAATATCGTAGCGCCCTAGTGCTCACGCCCGAAATACTCGCCAATTTATTCACCGTATATTCCACTCTCATCACCTCACAAAAAGAGTATAAAGCTTTACGCTACGTTAATGTCAATACTTTTTCAAAATTTATTGATATGTATTGAACGAACAAATTCAGCCATAGATTGCTTAAACTCGAAATTATGGCTGATTCTCTAGGTCTAGATAAGCCATAAATCACTTAGACTCAAATTCTTGGCTGATTCTCAAGTAGAAGGTAAGCCATAAATCCCTTAAGACCAAACTCATGGTTGATTGTCTAGTAAAATGTAAGCCATAGATTGCTTAAACCCGAATTCATGGCTGACTCTCGAGGTGGAGATAAGCCATAATTCACTTAGACTCAAATTCTTGGCTGATTCTCAAGTAGAAGGTAAGCCATAGATTGCTTAAACCCGAAATTATGGCTGATTCTCAAGTAGAAGGTAAGCCATAAATCCCTTAAGACCAAACTCATGGCTGATTCTCAAGTAGAAGATAAGCCATAATTCACTTAGACTCAAATTCTTGGCTGATTCTCAAGTAGAAGGTAAGCCATAAATCCCTTAAGACCAAACTCATGGCTGATTCTCAAGTAGAAGATAAGCCATAATTCACTTAGACTCAAATTCTTGGCTGATTCTCAAGTAGAAGGTAAGCCATAAATCCCTTAAGACCAAATTCATGGCTGATTCTTGAGGTAGAGATAAGCCATATATCCCTTAAGCTCAAGCTCATGGTTGATTCTCGAGGTGAGGATAAGCCTTAGATTGCTTAAACTCGATATTATGGCTGACTCTCGAGGTGGAGATAAGCCATAAATCACTTAGACTCAAATTCTTGGCTGATTCTCAAGTAGAAGGTAAGCCATAAATCCCTTAAAGCCGAAATTATGGTTGATTCTCGAGGAGGATGGAACGGGGACGCTTTGTTTGCCACCCGCGCCATCCCGACAGGGCCAAATATCCTCAAACTACATATAATGATTAATGATATATCTGTTTATATAAGGTTCTCTCAATAGGAGATCCTATAGTTTCCCAACCATGAAGCAAATTGGAGGTATCAATTTATGGCAAAGTGTTACACAGAGCGTCGAGCGACAAGGAATAGCATGACTCTATCCGGGCAGGGTCAGGTTGCCGCATTACCGGATCTGGCAATCATACATTTAGGTGTGCAGACTACCGGGTTTGACTTGACGACCATGCAGGCGGAGAATGCACGGGCAATCGAGGCTGTCACACAAGCTCTTAGGGCAATGGGAGTTTCAGATATAAAGACTGCCCAGTATTCTATCGATAAAAACTACATCTTCGAGAATGGGAGGCAAATTGACAGAGGCTACACCATTCGTAACATACTTGAAATACGGACAAATCAAATCGATGATGTAGGAAGGATCATCGATACAGCAGTGATGATGGGAGCTAACCGGGTTGACTTCATTGCATTTGACTTGTCTGATCGCGACTCATACTATCGCCAGGCGTTGAATCTGGCTTTAAAGGATGCACAGCAGAAGGCTGTATCTATTGCTAGGAGCATGGGAATACAAGCGGACTCGATTCCTATTCGCATCGTTGAAAATAGCTCATTGCCCATTCAGCCTCTCCAGTTCCAAAGGGAAGCGGCCGGTACGCAGATCATGCCCGGGCCGTTAGTGATAGAGGCATCCATAACGGCAGAATTTCTATACTAATCTAATATGAGGAAGATAAGACTGATCCTAGCGCTTTAGGAGAGGTAAAAGTTCCATAGGTTCATCGATGATGAAATCCGCTCCCTCCCGGACCAGTACGTCTCTGGAACGGTAACCCCAGGTTACGCCCACACAAGCCAAGCCTGCATTTTTCGCTGTCCGGATATCCACGTTGGAATCCCCCACAAAGATAGTTTTTTGCTTTTGGGATCCCAGTTGCTTGATTGCTTCATATACATTGTCCGGAGCGGGCTTCCGATTGCGCAGTGGGCTGTCACCGATAGCAACATCAATATAGTCTTGAAAATAGTGTCTGCAGGCTTCCTTTGTGGCCTCATCCATCTTGTTTGAGACTACCCCCACGCGAATTCCCAGGTTTTTCAGTTCTTTAAGCAGAGATAGAATTCCTTCGTACGGCCTTGTCTTGTTTGCAATATTGGAAAAGTATGCGTTTTGGAACAACTCTGTACACCGGTCTATCTCTGCCGCTGGCGTCCCGGAGGGGAGAGCCCGTTCAAGCAGCATCCTATAGCCTTCTCCGATAAAGCTCCTGACCTCTTCCATACTCCGCAACCCATAGTTCTCCTGTCCAAGAACCACGTTAAGACTATCGGTCAGGTCCTCCAGTGTATATAAAATTGTTCCGTCCAAATCAAAGACTACAGTATCAAATTTCATAGTTCCTCCATTAAATTGATATCAGTGTGACAATTAAGGAACGTCCCCACTGTCACCAATAGTGGTGGAAGCAAAAGAACCGTCCCCCTGCTTCTATTAATAAGAACAGGCGGCTCAGAGAGCCGCCCATTGTTTATTGTGTATATCAATATCTATTTTGCGTATTCGATGGCTCTGGTCTCCCGGATGACGTTAACCTTAATTTGCCCCGGGTATTCCAACTCGCTTTCAATCTTCTTACTGATTTCCCGTGCGAGGAATACGATTTCCTCGTCGTTCATCTCTTCCGGTTTTGCCAGGATACGGATCTCTCTCCCTGCCTGGATGGCGAAGGATTTCTCTACTCCCGGTGTAGTGTTGGCGATTTCCTCGAGAGTCTGCAGTCTCTTTATGTAGGACTCCAGGGTCTCTCTTCTCGCTCCGGGCCTTGCCGCAGACAGCGCATCCGCTGCCCCTATCAGCACTGCCTCAAAGCTCTTCGCTTCGTAGTCACCGTGGTGAGCAGCCATACCGTTAATAACCGCATCCGATTCTTTATATTTCCTCAGTACATCGATGCCGATGTCCACGTGGGTGCCTTCCACCTCATGGTCAAGCGCTTTTCCGATATCGTGCAGCAGTCCGGCGCGTTTGGCAAGCTTCACATCTAAACCTAATTCTCCTGCCATCAGTCCCGCAAGATGAGCTACCTCTATGGAATGCTTCAGTACATTTTGTCCATAGCTCGTCCTGTATTTCAATCTTCCCAGTAGTTTTACCAGTTCTGGATGAAGATTATGGATTCCCACCTCAAAGGTGGCCTGCTCCCCTTCTTCTTTGATGATATTGTTGACTTCTTTTTCAGCCTTCTCCACCATCTCTTCGATCCGCGCGGGGTGAATGCGCCCGTCAACGATAAGCTTCTCGAGAGCAATTCTTGCAATTTCACGCCTTACCGGATCAAAGCCGGATAAAATAACAGCTTCCGGAGTATCATCGATAATCAAGTCCACGCCGGTAAGCGTTTCAATCGCCCTGATATTCCTTCCTTCTCTTCCGATGATCCGGCCCTTCATGTCATCACTGGGGAGAGCAACTACAGAAACTGTGCTCTCTGCCACATGATCTGCCGCACACCTCTGAATGGCGCCGGTGATAATCTCTTTGGCTTTTTTATCCGCATCCTCTTTTGCCTTTAGCTCAATGTCTTTAATCATGAGAGAGGCTTCGTAGCGAATTTCTTTCTCCACATTGGAAAGCAATAACTGCTTTGCATCTTCAACGGAATACCCTGATATTCTCTCCAGCTCCTCGATCTGCTTTGTTATAAATGTGTCCAGTTCCTGGGCTTTGTCCGCAAGTCGCTGTTCCTTCTTAATCAGACCTTCTTCTCTCTTCTCTAAGTTGTCGGTCTTTCTGTCAATCGCTTCTTCCTTTTGGATCAGGCGTCTCTCTGATTTGGAAATCTCAGCTCTTCTCTCTCGTACTTCGCGCTCGATATCGCCTCGAATCCGATGGGCTTCCTCTTTCGCCTCAATAGTTATTTCTTTTCTTATGGTCTCAGATCTATTTTCTGCGTCTAAAATCAGGTTTTTAGCCTTTTGTTCGGCACTGCCGATGGCTCTTTCTCCCACTGTTTTTCTGAATATATATCCAATCAAAAATCCCAAGGCAAGGGCTACAATTGTGATAATGATTCTTAATATAAGTTCGTCTATAGCAAAAACACCTCCTTCTTCTATAATGTATATTTCGTACAATCGCATTTAGGTATTGATATAATTACACAATCTATATTATAATTTACAAAGTCGCCTGATGTCAAGATATTACTACTGCATCTGAAAGCAGGAATAGATTGGCGAGAGATTTTTGTGCATGGCGCGAAACAAAACACAGGCGAACCTGTGGTTCGGCGAGGCTTTGTGACAAAGCCAGGCGCAAAAATAGCCGCCAAGGTTTCCTGCTGTTAGGTGCAGTAGTAATAAATGAGGATGTGTCATTCATGCAGTATTTTAGGGAATTATTGAAGAATATCGATTTAGTCTTGCTGTTTATACCGCTTGTTTTCGCAGCAATAAGCGTTATTGTCATCGGCAGTACTGCATATGACGATGGCTTTGTCTTTACGCGTAGTATGAAAGTACAGCTGCTGGCATTCTGCCTCGGCATGGTGCTCTTATTACTGGTCCTGTTAGTGGATTATAAAATTCTGGACGGTCTGGGCAGAATCATATATGTCGCCTCTCTCTTATTCCTGCTGACTGTTTTCCTACCCGTTATCGGCTTGGAGCAGTACGGGTCAAGAGGATGGTTGGATTTAGGTCCTGTTAATCTGCAGCCCGCGGAAATCGTTAAGATCACTTTCATCATCTGTTATGCCGAGTTTCTCTCCCGTCGCCGGGAGAGCCTGTTCACCTTCAAAGGCTTCCTGCTGGCGTGTGCCGCAGTACTACCTGTGGTGGGGATCATTGCTGTGCTTCAAAATGATTTGGGCAATGCTATCGTCATCTGCGTCATCGCCGCAATCATGTTATTTGCCGCAGGGGCAGACGGAAAGCTTTACGCTAAAATTGCGGCCGCTGTAGTGCTTCTCATACCCATCGCATACCGGTTTATGGCCGGCCATCAGAAAGACCGTATCGATGCCTACCTTCACCCGAACGATCTCTCCCTTCCCGGCAACTACCACGTATGGCAGTCTAAGGTGGCGATAGGATCGGGGGGAATCAAAGGAAAAGGCCTCTTTGAAGGGACACAGAAAGAATTGGAATTTCTCCCCGTTCAGGATTCGGACTTCATTTATTCTGTCATCGTTGAAGAATGGGGTTTCCTTGGAGGCAGTTTGATTATAGGCCTCTATGCTATCTTCCTCTACCGTATGCTCCGCATTGCACGAAATGCAAAGGACCTCTTCGGGTCCCTTATCGTTATCGGTATATTCGGTATGTTCTTCTTTCAAATCTTCGAAAATGTAGGTATGACCATGGGGCTTATGCCGGTAACCGGTATCACACTACCCTTTATCAGCGCAGGGGGTAGCTCTGTGGTAACAAACATGATTGCCCTTGGTCTCGTATTAAACATCTGCATTCGGAGCAAGGTCATCAATTTCTGAGGTGATCCTCTCTCCTACCCTCTTCAGATTTTTAGCAATATAGCTCTCTTTTACAGTAGCTATCGGTATACCGACGTTGGTAGAAATATGGATATTCTGGTCATAAGGAATCAATCCTGAAACCGGCATCCTAAGAATTTCTGCGATTTCTTCCGGATCGGGGACCAGACCAGTCTGATGCAGTTCAGGCATTATTTTATTGATCACTACGCTTCTATCTTTAATCCCCTTGCTCAAAAGCAAGGCATTTATCCCTTCTGTATCACGGACGGCCGCATACTCCGGAACGGTGACCACTACGGCCCTGTCAGCGGGAGAAACCGCCTGGGACAAAGCGTTCCCCGCACCGGCAGGCGCATCTATAATAATGAAGTCAAATACCTGCTTCAGTTCCTGACAGAGCGCCATAAGCTGCCCTTCTGTAATAGGTGTTTTATTCCTACTCTGCGGAGCTGAAATGAGATAGAGATTTTGAAATCTCCTGTCTCGGATCATGGCCTGTTTAATCCTGCAAACACCTGTCACAACATCTACCAAATCATAAACAATCCGATTCTCCAAACCCAGGGAAATGTCCAGATTGCGAGACCCCACATTCAGATCCATCAAAACAACGGAATGCTTGTTCTGTGCAAGCACTACTCCTAAGTTTGATGCGATTACAGTCTTGCCCACTCCGTCTTTTCCGGAGGTTACAGCAATAACTTCTCCCATTTTCTCTCCTCATTCCACATATATCATCCGCTAATCCGTAGCGATAGTATCCAAATTATAGTCTTCATAGCTTTTGTCCAGCTCCAGATATTTCCCGATGACCTCCCTGACAACAGGTCCGGCATAGCCTCCGCTTCCTCCCTGAAACAGCAATACGGCTACTGCAACTTTGGGCTTATCCGCCGGAGCCATAGCCACAAACCAGGAGAAGTTATCGTAATCATCCTTGAACTTATCGATGGTGGCTGTCGTGACCTTTCCTCTGGAAAGATTCAACACTGCCTGTCTTGCTGCTGAATTTTCCGATGTGTAAACATCAGGATAATCCTTTAGAAGACGGTCTTTTTCCGCTTCTACCTGTTCCCAGGATAAGGCCGGGTTAATCCCCTTCAAATGAGTCTTCAGATATTCCACCTCATCCACCGGATTGATTTTACCCGCTCTCTCAGCGGTACCGGTCTTGGCCGCTACTGATACAGGAAATCTTGCGAAAAGACTTCTGGCGCTGCCCCTGCTCCCGTGTGCCACGCGGCGCATTCCTTCTGTGATATCTTTCAAAATACCCGGATCCTCAATATCCATGGAAGCTCCGGCTTCCTTTTCTATGAGACCCTGACCTTCTGCTGCACGGATGAGGCTCACCTTATTTCGAACTCCCCCGTTACCGATTGTTGCAACATAGTTGGCTATTTGGAGGGGGGTATAGGCGTTTTCACCCTGACCAATAGCGATGTTCAACTCGTCGCCCAGGGTCCATGCGGCCTGGTTGAAGTAAGAGAACTTGCAGAGGTCGCATACCGTTTCAATCATTTCCTCCCGGATGCTCAGTTTGCTCAAACGTTCTAAAGTCGTGTTACGGCTTGGATTCTCTTCCGTCCATCCCACAATGGTATTGATTTCCTCCATCAGCAGTTCTTTGTTTTCGATGGCCTCATCTTTGAAATACATCTCCGCCCGGCCGATCAGCACGTTCCTTAAATAGGTTTTCATCGCCGACATCTTGCGTTCTTCGCTCGGTACGGCTACTACCGTCTCGGCAATCTCAATCCCTGTGGGTTGCCCTAATCCATACTGCTCAGCGTATTGGGTAATCTTTTCGATGTTCATCTCATCCTTCAGCCCCAAAGAAGTGCCTCGGTAGAAATCTCTGCCTGTGGCTATATCAAAGAAATAGTAGTTACAGGAGACCTCTATGGCCTGGTAAAGATCCAGGTATCCGTGATTGCCTCCGTACATATTCCAGACGATGCAACCATAAGTGCGGTTGCCGCTGCGAACGGCGCCCCCGTCTCGGAGCTTTCGCTTGGGATCCAGCCCGCTATCCAGCGCTGCCGTTGCCGTGACCATCTTAAAGGTCGACCCGGGCTGAACCGCTGTTCTGGCCGCTACATTGAACAGCGGCAAGGGCGACAGCGGGTCTCTTGGGTTGACAGACTGAAGAGAAGCCCAGTCCACGCTGCTGATCCCTGTGGCGAAGAGATTGGGATCGTAAGCAGGGTATGATGCCATGGCTAACACGTCTCCCGTCTCAACATCGATCGCCACCACAGCTCCCACATTAGCATTTTTGTAGGCTTTTCCATATTTATAATTGCCGTAGACGCTCTCGAAGGTGCCGGCGACCCTTATTTTTTCCAAAGCTTGACTGAGGGCACTTTCTGCAGTTTTTTGCAGTTCCAGATCCAGGGTCAGATAAATGGTTTGCCCTTTTTCCGCCTTGGTTTCACTGATCATACGTACGAAATCGCCCCAGACATTGACTTCAACATTTTTCATCCCGTCTATGCCTCGAAGGGTTTCCTCAAATGACTTCTCCACACCGTCTTTCCCTACCATGTCACTGGAGCTATAACCCTTCTCTAGATAGCTGGCCTTCTCACTTTCGGAGATTTTTCCCAGATATCCGATAACGTGTGAGGCTGTCGTCCCGCCGGGATAATAGCGTATCGACTCTGCAACTACGTCAACGGCAGAGAAATGAGATCCTCGCTCCTCTAAAGTTACGATGGTCTGGGCACAAATATCGCTGGCAATCGTGGCCGGTATATAGCTCATATACCCTTGGGCAGCCATTTCGTTGCGTACAATGAGGATTTTCCTCGCTTCCTCATCAGACAGTAAGGGATCAATTTCAAATCGCTCACGAAGGGATGCGAAAGCTTCCTCCGCTGTCAGCCCGTAGTCCAAATAGTAACGACCCAGAAAGCTCTCTTTCTCTAAATCCTGCAGGAACTTCATGTTCTTAACAGAAATGGGTGGATAAATGCTATACATGGTTTGAAGCTGGGATTGGGCTTCATATTTGTCCAGACCTTCATCAATGCTGTTCCTGGCACGAATCTCTTTAAAAGCATCTTCTGCGGTATAGTTTACCGGCATCACCTGAGCTTCCAGCCACTCTTCAATCACCTTCTGGTATGTGTAGTAAAAACTTCCGTCCCCATTGCGAATGATGGGTAGGTTGTCGTTTACGGTGTCTCCGTTTTGTTCCAGCATATTCACAAGCTCCAATGCCTGCCTGTTGATCTCAACGTTCTTGAGATTGCCTTCCGAAACGAACACCGTGAAGCTGGGCCGGTTACCCGCAAGCAAACGCCCGTAGCGATCTAAAATTTCTCCCCTGGGCGCAGAGGAATATACGCGCTTTATGCTTATGGACTCTGCCTCTTTTGCCCATTCGCTGCCTTCTACTACGGTCAAGTCAAAAAGCCTGACTAACAAAATCGTCATCAGAATCATAACTGCCAGCAATATTTGGTTGTGTCTGAACTTAATCCATCTCATTTGAACTTTATATTCCTTTACTCGTACACAAAACCTCTAGAGTCGAAATTTGACCGGAGACTTATAATACCGATCCTGGGGATGCCGGATAGATCTTTTCCCTACCGTCAAGTAGAAAATCACCATGGTGATAAAGTGAAACCCCAATAGGATAGGAACATCCTTCAGCATATACAAAAAGCTGTAGTTCTCTTTGAAAATCATAAGTATAAGCCAGTAGGCCATATAGTACACCCCGGTACCTATGGCGGAAGCAAAAAAAAGGTTCAGTATACTATCTCTGTATAAATAGTGTCTGATCTCACTCATCAGTAGAGCAATGAGAAAGTACAGTATTGCAGCAGGGCCTATGAGGACAGAAAAAGCAATATCCTGAAGAAGGCCGAAAATAACCCCGAAAACCATACCTTGGTTTCCTTGATACAAAAATCCAAACAATATAGTCAGGCAAAGCAGAAAGTTAGGTGTAACACCCCTAACATTAAAATTCTGCACCAATGTGGATTGGAGCAAAAAACCTACCAGAAAAAAAATAAACGCACTTCTGTATTTCATTGCTCTGCCTGCTCCGCATCCGCGGCTCCTGTGATGATTACCGTAACTTTTTGAACCTTGGTAAAATCAACAGCGGGCTGAATCTCAACCGTACGCAACAGCGCATCCTTATCCCAGGTAATGCGGCTGATTTTTCCGATCGGAATTCCTTGGGGGTAGATCTCCATGCCGGAGGTTACCAAAATATCACCTTCAATAACCGAAGCTTCTTCGTCCAGCATGTAGCCGGTAATCTTTCCTTCTCCGTCACCGGAGAGAATTCCTATGAGATCCAGTTGGCGAAAAACTTGAAAGCTCACGTCGTTATTCTCGTCGATGACAGTGATCACTTTGGCCCAATTGGGACCCACATCCAGAATTCTACCTACAAGGCCATCTCCGTTTATCACTACGGAATTTTTCCTGACGCCATCCTCGGAACCGGCGTTAATAGTAAAAATACGATACCAGCTAGACCCATCCATGGCAACAACCTTGGCAGTCAAATAGCTGTAGTCCTCAGTAGGGTCTATGTAGTTCATAGCTTCTGTCAGACTTCTGAGTTCCGCAAGATCAGCACGAGACAAGGCTTGATCGATGAGATCCCTCCTAAGCCGGGCGTTTTCTTCCGAAAGTGCATCTCTTTCTGCCAGCAATTGCTTTAGTTGAAAAATACCTTTAATCGTCGTGGAAACCCCGTTTCCAGCATCGCTGACCGGTTCCTGCAAAAATGCGCTGACACGTTCCAGCTGTATGCCGATCCATGAGTTGCTACCTTGGCTTACATAGGATGCGACTGTCAAGCTTAACAGCAACAGCAGTATTACTCCCGCTATGGTAGCCCTTGTGTGTTCCCGGTACCACTTCATAGCCTACTCCTAAAATCTTTTCTCTCTCGCGGTATAACGTTTGATGTTCTGGATCTTTTCCAAACTCTTTCCGGTACCATGAGCCACTGCTTCAAGAGCGTTCTCCGCAACGATTACCGTGATACCGGTCTGATCCTCAATCAACTTGTCCAAACCTTTGATCAGAGCACCCCCTCCCGCCAGAACAATTCCACTGGTAACGATGTCTGCGGACAGCTCAGGCGGAGCATTTTCCAGAGTGGTTTTGATGCCCTCCACAATGATACCTATGATCTCTTCCAACGCTTTTATCATATCAATCGTGGAGACGGTAACGGATTTAGGAAGTCCGGTGATTACGTCTCTGCCTCTTGCCTCCATGGTCAGCCTGGAATCCGCCTCTCCCATATCCGGATAGATGCAGCCTATATTGATCTTCAAATCTTCTGCGGTCTTCGCGCCTATAAATAAGTTGAAATTTTTCCTTAGGTAAGCAATAATCGCTTCATCCATTTCATCGCTAGCTATACGCAGGGAGATGCTGTTGACGATCCCTCCGAGAGCGATGATGGCTATGTCCGACGTTCCTCCGCCGATGTCCGCAATCATATGACCGTTGGGTGCATCCACCGGGATACCCACACCGATGGCCGCAGCCATGGGTTCATCCAGTATATAGACCTCTTTTGCCCCCATCTGGCGTACAACCTCTTCCACCGAGCGCTTTTCCACACCCGTGACCCCCGAAGGCACACCCACAACGATTCTAGCCCTTGTGAACAGCGCCCTCTCCGGAAGCACTTTGCGCAGAAACTCCCGGAGCATGGTCTGAGTCATCATAAAATCAGATATTACACCATCCTGCAAAGGGCGTATCACACTAATATGTTCCGGAGCCCGTCCGATCATATCCTTTGCTTCCCTTCCCACGGCCAGTATCTTTTTTGTGCTGTCATCTACTGCGATGACAGAAGGTTCATTTAGGACAATTCCTTTATTTTTCGTATAGATCAGTGTATTGGCTGTTCCGAGATCTATACCGATATCTTGAGTAAAAAAGCTTAGGCACATTCCTGTGTGCTCCTTTCGTTTTTGCAATCAGCCGATATCTTACATCAGCATCTTTTCCTTCAAACTGATAAAAATACCATCGCCTATAATCAGATGATCAAGGACCGGTATACCCAGCAGCTGCCCTGCCTCTTCAAGCCTCCTGGTTATATCCAGATCGTTTTGGCTCGGTGTGGGATTTCCGCTAGGATGATTGTGTATCACAATGATAGCTGCTGCTCCTTTTTTCACTGCATTTCGAAAGACTTCTCTCGGATGCACAATGGAGCTGTTCAAATTACCGATAGAGGTATTTTCTGCGGACAGAATTTCATTTTTCGTATTCAGAAACAGTACTTTAAAATGTTCCTTCTTCAAGTGGCGCATTTCATCCATGTACAATGCCGCCACCTCTCCGGGAGTACCGACAGAGTATCGTTTCTCCCCGGGACTCTGGGAAATCCTCTTGCCCAACTCCATAGCTGCAATCACTTTACATGATTTGGCTTTACCCATCCCCTCAATTTTACACAATTCCTCAGGGGTGCAGTCCACCAAATAAGAAAGCCCTGCTTTCTCCATGGACAATATCCGATTGGCCACAGAAAGGGCGGAACTGTCTCTCGTTCCCGTGCCTATGAGAATAGCTAAAAGCTCGCTGTTGGACAGGAATACACTGCCATACCGCAATAGCTTCTCTCTTGGCCTCTCATCCTCAGGAAGTTCCTTTATGGTGACATGGCCCATTTTCATTCGATTGTTCATCTTGAGTTCCTCCAAGACAGCCTTCTGCCCTAAACGAACCCATCGCCACAAAGCCCCTGTGTCAATGCCTGCGACATTGTATTCTATTCTAACATAATGCAGGCAAAAAATATATTCTTTCCTCAAAAAACGCAATATATATTCGTTACCGGTCGCCTTGCAAGTCCTTATTTGAAGGGGACAGACAACAGACTCGCCCCAACCACATATACTACTAACACAAAAAACTGCCCACGGTGGAAAGGAGCTATTACATATATGAGTATATCATTGATATTAACCTCTCTTCTGCTGTCCAATCCACTGGTACTTTTAACCTCCTATGTTTCTATGGGGAATTCCTTCCCTCAACCTCTTAGCGAAGAGGAAGAGGCACATTATCTGGCACTTTTCGAAAATGGCGATACCGCGGCCAAAAACACCCTAGTTGAGCACAATCTTCGCCTCGTGGCTCATATTGCGAAAAAATATAATACTTCGGGTTGCTCCCCTGACGATTTGATTTCCATCGGCACCATTGGCCTAATCAAGGCAGTTAATACGTTCAATCGAAAAAAGGAAGTCCGCCTGGCTACTTACGCTGCCAAGTGCATCGAAAACGAAATTCTCATGCACCTTCGCATGTCGAAGAAATGCAAGGTCGAAGTATCTCTGAACGATCCCATCGGCACGGATAAAGATGGCAACGAAATCAGCTTCAACGATATATTGGGCAGTGACGTGGATGACATCATCGAAGGACTTGACACTAAGATAAAAGTCAAAAATTTGTATAAAGCGATCCGGGAGCTTCTCAGTGAACGGGAACAGACAGTCATCGTGAAGCGCTTCGGTTTGGATGGAGGTCCCTGCAGAACCCAACGAGAGGTTGCAAAGCATCTGTGCATCAGCCGTTCGTACGTTTCCCGCATCGAGAAAAAAGCTATTATGAAACTGAAAGACGCCTTCCCGGATTGCGATGAGGAGAACTAAGGATAAAGGGCGGATATAATTTCCCCGAACATAGAAGAGGCAATACTTTCTCCGGGGTAGTCGTCTTCGATATAAAGAGTTATTCCGTACAAGGGATCTTCTTCGGGAATAAAAGTGCTGTACCAATGAGGGCCACGGAAACCTTCCGCCTGCTCTTGTATTTTCTTTATGGATTCCGCAGATATAGCTTGTCTTCCTTCTATTTTCGGAAAAAAGGATGCACCTCTGATTCCCTCTACCGTTCCTCGTATTACTGTCAATTTGGAATCCCATCCATCCAATGCGATAATACGGGTTATGCGGGCAGCCTGCATGGGGGTTATCGTCAATAATGACTGTCCCTCATCAAATGTTGCATCTCCGGTCTTCAATGCTTCTACAAACTCGGACAGATTTCCTTTTGCCTGTCCCGACAATAGCTCTACCGCCTCTTCGGATAATCCGTAGGCTTGAGCTGTATCAACAAAGGACTCGAGGGAGACAATTTCTGATAAACCCTCCATGTCCGTTTCCGGAGCCGCTGTGGCAGTAATCAATGGAAAGAAAGGCCCTGCAGGGTAGGTAGAACTTGTTGCTTTATTCACCAGCTCCTTCTCTCTTTCGTGTGGATCGAACCCCGGAGTACAAGCAGAGGCCAGGATCTCACCGGAAGGAATATGCGTTACCACGACAGCCCCGCTCTTGCCACTGTCTGACAGGACCATCTCTACCCTGTTTTGGATATTCAGATCCAGAGTCGTGAGTACGCCCCACTCTCTGCCGTCATCTTTCATATGGATACCTGCTCCGGGAATGATATAGCCCCGTCCGTCATTTTGTACAGAATACAGCTTTTGCCCTGAAGCCAGCACCGTATCAAAATCCTTTTCAATCCCACTCACTCCCAGCTGATCCAATTGACTTACATAACCGATTATATGCATAGCCGGTTGATTTTCACTGTATCGATTCCGAGATTTCATCACTAGCGCGCCATAATCTCTGCAAAGGGCTTTAATTCCCGTCCTGTCAATGTCTGCGATATTGTAGACGTGATATTTGTCATTGCTGCTTTCGATGAAGCGTGCATCCATCTTGTGCAGCAGTTTTTCAGCGTCTTCATCCACCTTGCGATCTTCAATCAGCAAGAAAAAGCTTTCTTTCATATTTGTCAAAGGCCGGTTGCCCCGATCGTAAATAGTACCTCTGACACTCAAGTCAGAGAGAGCTGTTAGGCTTTGGTTCTCTGCAAGCAGTCTGTATTTTGATCCTTCCATCAACTGAATTACAGCCAGACGAGCCGTGAGGCCGAACAGCAATAAGCTAGTGATTACAAGTAGGAAAAGCATACGTCTTTTCATTTCTTTCACCTTTCGCGCGTTTGCTACGCACCAATGTTATCCTTGACTTAATCCTGGTTTTTTATGCTATAATAATAGAGTTTGAGCTTTGAATGCAGCACGTATGACGATATAGAAATGACCTCTAGAAAGGACTAAAATTATGGCAGTTATCCGACCGTTTGCCGCTCTGCGGCCATCAGAAAAATATGCAGAAAAAGTTATCTCATTACCCTATGATGTAATGAATCGCAGCGAAGCTCTTAAGCTTTCCCAAGGGAATCCCCTGAGCTTTCTGCACATCTCCCGATCCGAAATCGATTTGCCCCACATAGAAAACCCCCACCACCCGGAGGTCTACCGCCAGTCGAAGCAAAAACTAGACGAATTTGTATTCCGGGGTATCTTAGTTCGAGAGGAGCAACCCTGCCTTTATATCTATCGACAAACCATGAATGGACGTAGCCAGACCGGAATTGCCGGCTGCGTTTCCATCGATGAATATCTGGATGGCACAATCCGAAGGCACGAGCTTACCCTAGTAGAAAAAGAACAGGATAGGATTCATCACTTTGATGCATGCAGTGCAAACACAGAGCCTGTTTTTTTGACCTATCGCCACAGTGCCGAGATCCACGATTTCACGGAGGATTGGATTCAGAATCATGCCCCGGTCTATGATCTGATTGATGTCCATTCCGTTGGACACACTCTTTGGGTAGTCGATGACCCCAAAAAAATTGAAGGCATGGCAGAGTGCTTTCATCGAATCCCCACCCTTTATATAGCGGATGGCCATCACCGTTCTGCATCCGCAGTTAAGGTGGGCATGAAGCGCCGGGAGGAAAAGCCGCACTATGACGGCTCCGAAGAATTCAACTACTTCATGGCCGTTATCTTTCCCGATTCGGACCTGAAGCTTTACGATTACAACCGGGTCGTAAAGGATTTGAACGGAATGAGTAAAGAGGAATTCTTAACCGCTCTTTCCTCTTCTTTTCGGATTGAAAAAATGAGCGAAGCTCCCTTTGATCCTGATGAACCGCATGTATTCTCCATGTTTCTCGAGAGATCATGGTACCGGTTGTCCGCCAAGGACGGCATCCTTTCCAGTCATATCATTCAGGGACTCGACGTGTCCATCCTACAGAACCACGTCCTTGAACCCCTTCTAGGGATCCGGGATCCCCGAACAGACTCCCGTATCGAGTTCGTGGGCGGAATCCATGGAATGGAGGAACTAGAGCGCAGAACAGAAACGGACATGGCTGTAGCCTTTGCCCTCTACCCAGTTTCTATGGAAGATATGTTAACAGCATCCGACCAAAATGAGACTATGCCCCCAAAATCAACCTGGTTTGAACCCAAATTGGGCAGTGGACTGTTCATTCACATGCTTTAACTGTGTTAACATTTGTGGATTATATTCTGATTATGTTCTGCTGAAATAGAAATAGGACAAGAAAACTCATAAGTTAAGCAATATGTCCTATCTGACAATCTTGGAAGTATTAAAATTAACCATGTGCCCTCTGGCATAGGACACATTCCTTCCATGTAGATGAGATGTGTCCTATAATTTTGACAAATATAGGACAGGGGACTTTCAACATTAAAAACCCTGTCCTATTGAATGGAATTTTAAACGGCTTGGAGCCCACTATTACATTGAGTTAGGACAAAAGATAAATACTATAGCTACTCGTGTCCTAAATGGTGGAGGAATTATTATCATAATCTCTGCTTCTGTTGATATGGTTTAAGATATATCGTGCCGATTGCTCTATATCCATATCCGTGGTATCGATCTCAATTGCATCCTCGGCCTTCTTCAGAGGATTCAATGGCCGGGCACTGTCATTATGATCTCTGGCTACAATGTCAGCCTCTACATCGGCAAGTTCAACCCCTTGCCCTTTCTCTCTCAGCTCAAGCCATCTTCGTCTGGCTCTCTCAGAGACGGTGGCTGTAAGAAAAAACTTGTATTTCGCATTTGGAAAGACATTGGTTCCGATGTCTCTGCCATCC
>Ga0265293_10007225_pt1 | contig 17252 bp, 10 predicted proteins | sample Munlanlewell138R_FD_192505 | JGI IMG/M metagenome (GOLD analysis project Ga0265293, IMG submission 192505) | Leachate microbial communities from a municipal landfill in Southern Ontario, Canada - Leachate well 138R | ecosystem: Engineered > Solid waste > Landfill > Unclassified | place: Canada...
CGGCTTCTTCCTCCGCCACTGCCAGACCGGATAGCGAGACGACGGATAGAGCAGAGACCAACAAGTTGGTCATGCTGCCCGGATTATTCTTTTTGCGACTGACGATACAGCCCATAAATCTCTCCATAGTAAGCTTTCTTCTGAAAAAATCGGTTAATGCCACACATGGATACACCATGGATGGCTGTCCTTGCCCGCGCTATGGCTGGCCATTCGAGCCATCGAGTAGCTGCCGCACCGCTGCATTGCGAACCCAGTGGCAGTACCCCAAAAAAAAAGCGCAACAATCGTTGCACTTGGTTTTCTCTTTGTCGCTGGCTTTGAGTATGGTACCGATAATCACCCTTATTTGCAAATGCGGTTGCAAGGATGGCAACTACCTGTCTTCAATGACGATATTGAGGCTGGATTGGGATAATCGGCGGACGCCGGACGCTGTCTTCAGGTGATCGCGCCAAGCCCCCGGGTGACTACCGGCGAGGGATAATCCTGGAGCAGCTGCAGGCGTGCCATGGCGCGGCGGTGGAAAAAACGCAGCAGGGCTTCGTCTCTGTCCTCGCCCGTTTCCAGGACATGGCGCTCCAGGGCGGCTTCGCCGGCGGCGATGGTCGCCGGGCGTGTGCCGAGCAGCTCCGCGATGCCGTCGAGTTCCAGTGCCTCGATGGCGGGGCCGAGCTGGTCGACGCGTCTGGCGTAGAAGGCGAGGGACAGCGCCGGGTGCTGGCGAAAGAAGCCGCCCGTAGCGGGCAATGCTTCGCATTGGGCGACCAGGTCCGCCAGGGCATCGTCGTGGACCGACGGCCGCACCGGCAGTGACGGCGCCGGCTCCAGGGTGACACCCATGATTTCCGCCATGGCTTCAAGGGCCGAGCGGGTGCCGGACAGGCCCCAGGACAGATATTCCATGAAGGCCGGGTGGGGCTTGATAGTGCGCAGGCTCGGGCCTGAAATCATCGGCACCGCGATAAACTGCAGCACCGAGTAAAAATTGATGGCGGCGATATCGAGGGCTTCCCCGGACTGGCGGGCGTAATGGGCGAAAATCCTCGCCAGATGCCCGGTGGGTTCGTTGGTATCGCGCACCCTGAGGGAAGCGAGGTCGAACATCGGATCGCCGATGCGGGCCATTTCCAGGTCGTAAATGCAGGCGATGGTGTCATTGCGGTACAGGAACTGGGGCGCGTCGCCGACCAGGAAACAGCGTGTGTTGCGGCCTTTCGGTACATTGCGGCGCAACCAGCGGCGCACGAATTCCACCAGCGGGTCGGGGCTTGCCCTGTTGTCGAGCCAGGTCTTTTCCGCCATATACAGGTAGGCGAGGGCGCTGTCTTCTTCACTGTCGGCGAGCTCGAGACCGGCATCCGCGAAAGGCGCGGTGTCGAGGCGGTGGATATCGGCGAGGATGGCCACGTAGTCTTCCACCAGCCCGAGCATGCCGGGGTCGGTCTCGGCGCCTCCCTGGTAGGGCTCGCCGGCGACATTGTCCATGACGATGGCCCGGGGCTCGCCGCACCAGCCATATACCCGCGGCACCGGGATGCCGTTTTTGGCGAGTATCTGCAGAATACGCATTTCCATCGCGAGTGGCTGGGTTTCAAGGCCGGCGCCCCGCTCGCCGCGGACATGCAGGCGCAGAGGCGCGCCGCCCCCGGCGGGGGCGGCTTCCACATTCCACGACGGCCGCCAGCGGGGGAGTTTTTCCATATGAGTGACGCGGCCGCCGAGATTGGCGTCGATCCATTGCGCGATATCGAGCGCATCCTGATCCTGGTATTCCGGAATATTGTTCATAGTGGCTGTCTGCGGTGGTTATCTGCGTCGAATGGGGCGCGGTAATGGTTTCACAGGAAGCAGCCATAGGGGGGAAATAAAGGTATCGCTAAAAGACGGCGAGTATCGCTCAGGCCCGTCAGCCGCTCGATGGTGCGGCGCGGGTTGCGGGGAGCCACGGCATTGGTGGCCGCGTTTCACAAGGCGGCCGGGACGACGCCGGCGGCATACCGCCAGCTTGATTGTCGAATTCCGTGACTCTCAAGGGCAGGCCCTGAGTTGACCCTGGGCGACGCCGACTGCCGCGCTCAGTAATCCTCGAGACCATACAAGGAGTCGGATTCGATGTTCGCGAGCGGGTCGTCCATGGATTCGGGATTGAACAGGCTGTCGGGGTCGAGGCTGTCGTCATCGCCCACCTCGTCGTAGGACAGGCGCCAGTCCTCTGGGGGTTCGGCAGGCAGCACCACCATCTGCATCCAGGTTTCGAAATCGAACTCGTCCACCGAGCCGTCCTCGTACTGGACCGCGATGGTCGCGGTTTCCTCATCGACGGCAACGACTTCGAACAGCACGTCTTCAATGGCGTCCTGGTACCAGTCGTTGATGACAGGGATCTGTTTGGCCATGCCAGCTCTCCTCTTGTCGGTCATGTCGGGTCAACATAGCATCAAGGTCCAGGCGGGTGTAGTGTCGCCCGTCAGCCGGGGCGGCGAAAACTGTGGCCTGGTCCTCGATTTTTCTGCAGATATAGTCGGTAACATGCTTGATTTTAGATGATTTTTACTTGTCATTGGGCAGTGGTTAATAGCCCTGGCATATATGCAGATATATTGACATGAACAAATTGTCTAAAGACGAGGGTTTACAAGTCGTCGGTTGACATTGGCTCCGGCGGTTTCTAATGTCGCGGCTTGTCGCGGGCTCCGGCCCTGCCGTGAAACAGTCCAGGCCCTCGGCCTGTCGAGGATTGATCGATGATAGCTGGTCCCCTGATGCTCGATCTGGAGGGCACCGCCCTTACAGCTGAAGACCGAGAACTGCTGCGCCACCCGATGGTCGGGGGGGTGATTTATTTTGCCCGCAACTTTACGTCCCGCGAGCAGATCGCGGCGTTGTCGCAGGAAATTACCGCCATTCGCCCGCAGTTGTTGATTGCCGTGGACCAGGAAGGCGGCCGGGTGCAGCGCTTCCGCGACGGCTTTACCCGGCTCCCGCCGATGCAGGCACTGGGCGAGCGTGTTGCGGCGAATGCCGTCGGCGGTGCCCGCCTGCTCCGTGATTGCGGTTGGCTGATGGCGGCGGAAATACTGGCGGTGGGGGTCGATTTCAGTTTCGCGCCGGTGCTCGACCTGGATCGCGATCGGTGTGCGGTGATTGCCGACCGCGCCTTCGGCGACGATCCGGCGCTGGTCAGTGTCGCCGCCTGCCATTTCATCGACGGCATGCACGAAGCCGGCATGGCCGCCACCGGCAAGCATTTTCCCGGGCACGGCGGGGTGGCGGGGGACAGTCACCTGGTCACGCCGTTCGACCACCGCGACCTCGACCAACTGGTCGCCCGGGATATGGTGCCGTTCCGTGAATTGTCTGCGACCCTCGACGCAGTAATGCCCGCTCATATCGTCTTCCCGGCCATTGACGAACATTGTGTGGGTTTTTCCCGCCGCTGGCTGCAGGAGATCCTGCGCTCGGCGCTCGGCTTCAACGGCGTGATCTTCAGCGACGACCTGTCGATGAAGGGCGCCGACCACGCCGGTGGTTATGATCGCAAGACCGAGCTGGCATTGGCCGCGGGCTGCGACATGGTGCTGGTGTGCAACGACCGGCCCGGCGCCATCGAGGTGATCGAGTGTCTGGAACGCAGCCGGGCGGCGCCTTCGCCCCGGCTGGCGAAGATGAAGGCGCGCCGGCGCTGGACATGGCATGAGCTCGAGAACGGTGGCCGCCGTCAGGACATCCGTGAGCGGCTGCAAGAGCTTGAAGGATGAGGCTCGGCCTGATCGGTGGCACGGCGCTGGAGCACCTGGCGTTCGACCGGGAGCGACGCGTTGCGGTGGATACCCACTGGGGGGCGCCGTCCGCGCCTTTGGTGTGTGGCCAGCTGGGGGCTGTCGAGGTGGCCTACCTCAACCGCCACGGTGAACGCCATACCATCCCGCCTCACCGGGTCAATTACCGCGCCAATATCGATGCCCTGGCGGCGCAGGGGGTGGCGGCCATCGTCGCCGTCAACGCCGTGGGCGGGATCACTCCGGCGATGACGGCGGGTACCCTGGTGTTGCCCCATCAGTTGATCGACTACACTTGGGGGCGGATGCAGAGCTTCTGCGACAGCGACGACCTACCGGTCGAGCACGTGGATTTCACCCACCCCTACGACCCCGCGGTGCGCGCCGTGTTGCTCCGTGCCGCGGCCCGTGCCGATATCGCGCTGCTGGATGGCGCGGTTCATGCGGTGGCGCAAGGGCCGCGGCTCGAAACCGCCGCCGAGGTGCGACGCCTCGAGCGGGATGGCGGCGATATCGTCGGCATGACCGGCATGCCGGAAGCGGGGCTCGCCCGTGAGCGGGGCATTCCCTATGCCTGCCTGGCGGTGGTGGTGAACCCCGCGGCGGGCAAAGGCACGGGGCTGATCACCATGGATGAGATCGGCCAGGTGATGGCGGCATCGACACCGCGATTGCTGGCGTTGCTGGCGGCATTCTGTTCGGAGTCCTAGCAACTCGCGGGCACCCGTTTTCGATAGGGTGCGCTGAGGAACGAAGCGCACCGTCGGGTTGACTGGTTATCGGTGCGCTTCCTGCGTCAGCACACCCTATGGTCGGCAGCATTCTGTTCGGAGTTCTAGCAGCTCGCGGGCACCCGTTTTCGATAGGGTGCGCTGAGGAACGAAGCGCACCGTCGGGTTGGCTGGTCATTGGTGCGCTTCCTGCGTCAGCACACCCTATGGTCGGCGGCACTCTGTTCGGAGTTCTAGCAACCCGCGGGCACCCGTTTTCGATAGGGTGCGCTGAGGAACGAAGCGCACCGTCGGGTTGACTGGTTATCGGTGTGCTTCCTGCGTCAGCGCACCCTATGGCCTACAGCCCCGTTCGGCTCAATCTCGGGGCTCGTCGCTGTCGATGACGCCTTCGCTCCCGAAATCTTCTTCCGGGGCATCTTCCACCAGCTCGTCTTCCGCCTGTTCGGTGGGGTCGTAGGGAATGACCCGTACCAACGCTCCGAGACGCGGGTGATCGATATAGTACAGCTCGCGGCTGTTGACGATCTGCTGGTGATTGAAGGTGTCGAGGTCCACCAGGGCGTAGTGGGCGGGCGGGGCGCCGTCGATATCGGGCGCTTCGCCGTCGTCACCATTGTCGCCAGCAGTGGCGAAGATCGCCGGCAATGATTTTTTCTCTGGTTGCGGTGGCGTGGGCAGTATCGGCCACTGGCTGGTGGGGGACGCCTCCTGCGCTGTCGCCAGTTGTGGCGCCTGGGCGCCGAACCGGGTGCGCCACAGCCGGGCGTCGATGTTGATATGGCCCTCGCGATCGCTGAAAAAGCGCAGGCTGCCTTCGAGCTCGTGATGCTGCCCGGTCATTCTGCCGCCCTGGACGACGACCCAGGGGCTGGCGTTCGAGCCCGGAATGGTTTGTCGCCAGGCCTGGTGGAACAGCACCTGGTAGCTTCCCGAGCGGGCCAGCGCCGCCGCCTCGTTGTCGAGCAGGCGCTCGCCGGCATCGAGCGGTGCGAAGGGCACGGGCTCCAGTGGATCGCTGCGGTACAGTTGCTGTTCCGCCACCATGGCGCGGTACAGCGCGAGATCCGCGGGCGCCAGGCGGGCGAGTTGCCTCGGGTCGATGCCGTCATCGCCACCGCCGAGGAAAACCCGCGGGCCGGGGTAGTCCGGGCGCACCGACTTGAGATTGGCTTCGCTGCCGAAGGTGTCGGACTGGGCAAAGACCACCACCTCAACCTGGTACCAGTTGGCGCCATGAGCCATCGGCGTGGCGAGGAGGACCAGCGGCGCGCTCAGCAGGGCCAGCAGGGAGGCCGCTAGCGGGGCCTTGATTCGATCCATGTTCATCCGGTTGATACCCACTCAATGTTTGCGTTTTCTGGCGGGGCCTGTCCTGGCCGCCGCCGGCGGTTCGGCACTGGCGGTCCGCGGTTGTAAAGTGTCCAGCAAAGCGCCGAGGGTTTCCAGCCGCTTTTCGCCGTTTTCCATGGCGGCGTTGAATCTGAGCTCGGTGGCGCCGCCGAGCCGGTAGATATCCGGCTGTTTCTGTACCAGCTGGACGATGGTCAGCGGCTCCACAGAGGTATGCTTGCCGAATTCGATTTTGCCGCCGGTGGCGCCGGCATCGATGCGGCGGATGCCGAGGGCCTCGCAGCGCTGGCGCAGCTGGGCGACCCGGAACAGCGTCTTGGTCGCCTCCGGCAGCAGGCCGAAGCGATCGATCATCTCCACCTGCAATTCCCGCAACTGGTCCTCGGTGGTGGTGCTGGCGATGCGCTTGTAGAGGATCAGCCGGGTGTTGACCTCCGGCAGGTAGTCGTCGGGGATCAGCGCGGGCAGGTTGATGTTGACTTCGGCATTGTCGTCGAGGCCGCCGTCGAGATCCGGTATCTTGCCGCTCTGGATGGCCTTGACGGCTTTTTCGAGCAGCGACATGTAGAGGGTGAAGCCGATGCTGTGGATATGGCCACTCTGGTCGTCGCCCAGCAGCTCGCCGGCGCCGCGGATCTCCAGGTCGTGGGTGGCGAGGGTGAAGCCGGAGCCGAGATGGTCGGCCTCCGCGAGGACGTCGAGGCGCTTTGCCGCATCGTCGGTCATCGCCTTCGGCTCGGGCGTCAGCAGGTAGGCATAGGCCTGGTGGTGGGAGCGGCCGACCCGGCCGCGCAGCTGGTGCAGCTGGGCGAGGCCGAACTTGTCGGCGCGCTCGATGATGATGGTGTTGGCCGAGGGAATATCGATGCCGGTCTCGATGATGGTGCTGCACACCAGGATGTTGAAGCGCTGGTGGTAGAAGTCGGACATCACCCGCTCCAGTTCCCGCTCCCGCATCTGGCCGTGAGCGAAGTTGATGCGGGCCTCGGGCACCAGCTTGCGCAGCGATTCCATGGCCCGCTCCATGGTCTTGACGTCGTTGTGGAGAAAGTACACCTGGCCGCCGCGCAGGATCTCGCGGAGGATGGCCTCGCGGATCACCCGTTCCTCGCGCAGGCGGACAAAGGTTTTCACCGACAGCCGCCGCGGCGGGGGGGTGGCGATGATGGACAGATCGCGCAGTCCGCCCATGGCCATGTTGAGGGTGCGGGGGATGGGCGTCGCGGTGAGCGTGAGGATGTCCACCTCGGCACGCAGCGCCTTGATCTTTTCCTTTTGCTGGACGCCGAAGCGGTGTTCCTCATCGATGATCAGCAGGCCGAGATTTTTGTGGGTCACCGGGTTGTGGAGCAGCTTGTGGGTGCCGATCAGGATGTCCACTTTGCCGTCGGCGACCTGCTGGAGCAGTTTTTCCTGCTCCTTGGCGGATTTGAAGCGGGATATCACCTCGACGGTCACCGGCCAGTTCGAAAACCGGTCGCGGAAATTGTCGTGGTGCTGCTGGGCGAGCAGGGTGGTGGGCACCAGCATCATCACCTGCTTGCCGTTGGCCACGGCGGTGAAGGCGGCGCGCATCGCCACTTCGGTCTTGCCGAAGCCGACGTCGCCGCACACCAGGCGATCCATGGGCTGGGGCGCCAGCATATCGTTGAATACGGCGTCGATGGCATCGCGCTGGTCCGGGGTTTCCTCGAAGGGGAACTCGGCGCAAAAGCGCAGGTAGTCGGCGCCGGGGTCGCTGCTCGCGAAGCCCTGGCGGGCGGCGCGGCGGGCGTGAATCTCGAGCAGTTCGGCGGCCGTGTCGCGAATCTGCTGACTGGCCTTGTCCCGGGCCTTTTGCCACTGCTCGCTGCCGAGACGGTGGAGGGGAGCCAGTTCCTGGTCTCCCCCGCCGTAGCGGCTGATCAGATGGAGGTTCGCCACCGGCACATAGAGCTTGGCGTCGTCGGCGTAGGCGAGGCAGAGAAATTCCTGGCCGGCGCCGTCCACGGCGAGGGTTTGCAGCCCCAGGTAGCGGCCCACGCCGTGGTCGATATGCACCACCGGCGCGCCGGGTTTGAGTTCGGTGAGGTCGCGGACCATCATCTCGCCGCCGTCGCGGGAGCGGCCGCGACGGCGGCGCTGCATCACCTGCTGGCCGAACAGCTGCGACTCGGTGATCACCCGCAGCGCCGGCTGGTCGAGGGTCAGGCTTCGCTCCAGGGGCGAGGTGGTGATGGCCAGGCGCTCGCCGCCGGCGACGAAGTCGCCCCAGTTCTCCACCGCCACCGGGTCGATGCCGCTGCGATCGAGCAGCTCGAGAAGGGCTTCGCGGCGCCCGGCGGATTCGGCGCAGAACAGGGTGCGGTGATCGCTTTCGAGGAGCAGGGCCTCGAGACGCAGCAGCGGATTGGCGGCGCGGCTGTCGACGGTGACGACATCCGCAGTGCGCGCCGGGAAATTGGCGGTGCCGGCGCGCTCCCGCGCCGGACCCGCGTGGAGGTCGGTGCGCGGGTGGGCGGCGACGGCGGTGAACAGTTCGCCCGCCGACAAGTACAGGTGTTTCGGCGGGAGCAGCGGCCGCTGGCGGTCGCCGCCGTATTCCCGGTAGCGCTCGTCGACTTCCTTCCAGAAGTGCTCGATGGCGCCGTTCAGGCCCTCGGTGGTGAACACCAGGGCGTCGCCGGGCAGGTAGTCGAACAGGGTGGCGGTCTGGTCGAAGAACAGCGGCAGATAGTATTCGATACCCTGTGGCGCAATGCCGCTTTTGACATTCTGGTAGACAGTGCAGCGGCGCACGTCGACATCGAAGTGGTCGTGCCAGTTGTCGAGAAAGCGCTTGATGCCCGGCTTGTCGAAGGGGAACTCCCGCGCCGGCAGCAGGCGGATCTCGTCCTGTTTGTGAAGACTGACCTGGGTTTCCGGATCGAAACTGCGCAGGGTGTCGATCTCGTCGTCGAACAGGTCGATGCGAAAGGGCAGCGGGCTGCCCATCGGGAAGATATCGATCAGGCTGCCGCGCACCGTGAATTCGCCGTGTTCGTAGACGGTGTCGACAGCCCGGTAGCCGGCGTTTTCCAGTTGCAGGCGCAGTTTGTCGACATCGAGGGTTTCCCCGACCCGGTAGGCGAAGCTGTTGCCGGCGACATGGCTCGGCGGCGCCAGCCGTTGCAGCAGGGTGGTGATCGGCGCCACCAGGATCCCCCGTCGGGTCTGGGGCAGCCGGTAGAGGCTGTGGAGCCGCTCCGAGACGATGTCCTGGTGGGGGGAAAACAGATCGTAGGGCAGGGTTTCCCAGTCCGGCAGGTGCAGCACCGGCAGGTCGCTGCCGGCGGTGAAGAAGCGCAGCTCCGCTTCCAGTTGCGCAGCAGCGGCGGCGGATTCGGCGATCACCAGGCACAGCCGGCGGTCGGCGAGGGCGGCTTCGGCGATCGCCAGCGACTGGGCCGAGCCCGGCAGGCTTGCCCAGGTGCGGCGGTCGCCGGGGTCGTTGGCGGCTGGGGTGTGAAGAGTGGCTGTAATCATGATGGGGTCGGCAAAAAAGTGGGTTATTGTAGCGGCAGCCGATGCCGGCGTCATGGGCGCGCACGCTATGGGCGGACTGAACGCTCTTGAGCTGGCAGAAATAGTGGGGCCAGGGCCCCTGGGACGTGCGTCCGAAACTCTCAGCGCCAGGGATGGCGCTGTCGCGCTTGCACGGATGTATTTACAGCATGTCTCGAACGCGCTTCCCAAAGGTTGTGGCCGGGCCGCGGAGCGCCGGACACCCCGAGTCAGGCACGGTGCGATGGCCCTGGAGCGCGATGCGCCAATGCGGGCGCCGGGCAGGGTTGTCCTTGCGCCGGCGCGAGGTAATCAAGATAATAGCGAGCCTTTCCCCGACCTCCGTAACCGCAGAAAAGGTGACCGTACGTGAAACGACCGCAACCAGACGATTTTTTCAAGGACTGGAAAGAGCGCGAAGCGCTGGCCGAGGGCATGATTCCGCTGATTGGCAAACTCTACCGCGAGCACAACGTGTCGCTCTACATGTATGGTCAGAACCTGGTCAACCGGGCGGTAACGGATATCATGCAGGCGCACCGCTTCGTGCGCCAGATCGAACACAACGAACTGTCGGAATTCGAAACCTACCCGGTGGTCAAGGCCCTGGCGGGCATGGATCTCGGCCCCGCCCATATCGATATCGGCAAGCTCACCGTGCTCTATCAGGAACAGGGCAACGGCCGCGGCCTGGAAGCCTTCCTCAAGGACGAGGTGGGCGATGACATCGGCAGCACCCGCAAGCCGATTCCCCAGCCCCAGGACGTGGTGCTCTACGGTTTTGGCCGCATCGGCCGCCTCGTCGCCCGGCTGCTGGTCGAGAAAACCGGTGGCGGCGATGTGCTTCGCCTGCGCGCCATCGTCGTGCGCAAGGGCAAGAGTGACCGCGACCTGAAGAAACGCGCCAACCTGTTGCGCCACGACTCGGTCCATGGGCCCTTCAATGGCACCATCCGGGTCATCGAGGAGGAGAACAAGCTGGTCTGCAACGGCAACGAGATCCCGGTGATCTACGCCGACTCCCCCGCCGAGATCGATTACACCGCTTATGGAATCAACAACGCCATCGTGGTCGACAACACCGGCGTGTGGCGCGACGAGGACGGGCTTGGTCAGCACCTGAATTGCCCCGGCGTCGCCAAGGTGCTGCTCACCGCGCCGGGCAAGGGCGGCATTCCCAATATCGTCTACGGTATCAACCACAAGGATATCGCGCCCGAGCAGCGGATCGTCTCCGCCGCCTCCTGCACCACCAATGCCATCGTGCCGGTGCTGAAGGTGCTGCTCGACGACTACGGCATCATCCAGGGGCATGTCGAGACCGTGCACTCCTACACCAATGATCAGAACCTGATCGACAACTACCACAAGGGCGATCGCCGGGGCCGCAGCGCCGCCCTCAACATGGTGCTCACCGAGACCGGCGCCGCCAAGGCCGTCGCCAAGGCCATCCCCGAGCTGGCCGGCAAGCTCACCGGCAATTCGATCCGGGTGCCGACGCCCAACGTGTCGATGGCGATCCTCAATGTGCAGCTCGGCCGCGAGACCACCGCCGAGGAACTCAACGAATTCATGCGCCAGAAGGCTCTGTACTCGCCGCTGCAGCAGCAGGTGGGCTACTCCGTCTCCGACGAGGCGGTGTCCACCGATTTTGTCGGCGACCGTCACGCCTGTGTGTTCGACGCCAAGGCCACCATCGTCAATGGCAACAGCTGCGTGCTCTATTGCTGGTATGACAACGAGTTTGGCTACAGCTGCCAGGTGGTGAGGGTGCTCGAGACCATGGCCGGCGTCGAGTGGGCCATTTACCCGAAGACCCAGTGAGCCCCATCGGCAGGCCGCGCCCAAAAAATAGCCTGTGTCAGGCCCCCGCGCACGACTCGTGAGGGGGCCAAAACTACATCTGGGACAGCGAAACCGGCCGATACCAAGGCCATCATCAGATCACAGGTAGCGACGCGTTCTGCGACCGGTGGCTCCATGTCCGCCCGGCGCAGCAGCGCGAAGCGCTCTTCGCGAGCGAACCAGCGCTCCCATGCGTCGAGCTGCGCTCGATAGCCGCCGAGATCCAGGGCGTCGCGATAGACACCTACGACCAGGGGCCGATAGGACTGGTTTTCGTTCATGGCGTTTCTCCCATGACTGAATGCGCAGCCGGTGAAGCGGCGGCCAATTGCCAGCCCCGCGCCTCCTGCTGGCGCTGCCACAGCACGGCATACAGTCCGCCGCGGTCGAGCAGTTCGTCGTGCCGGCCCTGTTCGACCAGGCGTCCGTGGTCGAGCACCAGAATGCGGTCGGCATGGCGTACGCTGTGGAGCCGGTGGGCGATGACGACGACAGTTCGCTCGTGAAGCAGTTCGCCGATGGCGCGTTGGATGTCGGCCTCGGCCGACGGATCGACGCTGGCGGTGGCCTCATCCAGCAGCAGGATCGGCGCGTCCTTGAGCAGCGCGCGGGCGATCGAGATGCGCTGGCGCTCACCGCCAGACAGCGACGCGCCGCCCTCGTCGAGCACGGTGTCGTAGCCCTGTGGCAACGCTTCGATGAACTCATGCGCCTGCGCGCGCCGGGCGGCCTGGACGACGTGCTCGCGCGTGGCGTCCGGTCGGCCGATGCGCAGGTTGTCCAGCACCGTGCCGGAGAACAGCAACACGTCCTGGAACACCATCGCCACGTGGCGGTGCAACGCCTCGGTGCCGATCGCGCGCAGATCGACGCCCCCGACGCGGATCGCGCCTTCGCTCAGGTCCCACAGCCGGGCAATCAGATGCACCAAGGTGCTCTTGCCGGCACCGCTCGGGCCGACCACGGCGGTCAATCCGCGTGCTGGGATCACGCACGAAATATCATCGAGTGCCAGCGTCGTTTCTGCGTCGTAGGCGAAGCGCACGTGATCGAACACGATGTCGTGGCCCTGGGGCGTCTGCGGCAAGGCGGGCTCGGGCAGCGCCGGTTCGGCGAGCAGGGCCTCGATGCGCACCAGTGCGCGCCGTCCGAAGCGCAGCAACAGCGTGGACAGGCCCACCTCGAACCATTGCCGGTAGACCGGCAGTGCGAGTACCAGGAACACCAGCAGTATCTGCGGTGTCAGGGTGCCGCCGGCGAGCCGCCAGGCGCCCGCCAGCACCAGCGCGACGAAGCCGGCCTCCAGCACGAAGCCGAAACCGACCAGCCACGGCGCGGGTTTGCTCTCGACGGCCAGTTGCGCCGCATGATGCTCGTCGAGCACCACCTCCAGCCGCCGCCACGCTTCGCCGAAGCGGCCAAAACTACGAATCATGGCGATGCCCTGCACGTATTCGAGCAGCGCCGACTGGGCGGTGGCATTGGCCGCGAACATTCGTTCAGTCGGGCGCGCAGCGGCGCGCTGGGCCACCATCAGCGCCAGCACCGCCAGCGGGAAGGTGACGACGGTGACCAGCGCGAACCGCCAGTCCAACCACAGCAGGAACGCGAGCAGGAACACCGGCATCGCCAGCCCTGCGATGAACACGCCGAGAAAATGCGACCACAGGTGCTCGATCAACTCGATGTCGGAGGTCAACCGGGCGGCGAGATCGCCGCCGCGCTGCCGACCGAACCAGCCCATCGGCAGCCGCCGCAGGTGGTCGGCGATGCGCAGCCGCGCCTCGCCCATCATCGCGTAGGCGCCCGTGAAGACCAGCGGCATGCCGCGCTGCCCGGCAGCGATGCGCAGTGCCACGCACACCGCCATCGCCACCCCGTAGCCCAGGGCCTGGCCCGGCGTGGCATGGCCGGCAAACACGGCGCGCAGCAGCAGGTACAACAACGGATACGGCGCGGCCGCGAACAGCCCTTCGAACACGGCCCAGCCGAGACCGCGCAGCAGGCGCGGATCGCGCGTGCCGGACAGGCGAAAGCCCGCCTGCATCAATTCGCGAATCATCGGTCCGCCTCCTTTGCCCCGGCACGGTCGGCGCTGCCCAGCGACCAGTCCCGAGCCGCCTCGTGGTCGCGCCACAGCCGCTGATAGTCCGGACAGTCCAGCAGCAGCTCGTCGTGCCGGCCTTGTCCTGCAACGCGGCCCTGGGCCATGACCACGATACGGTCGGCGTGCATCACCGTACGCAGTCGGTGGGCGATCATCAGCACGCTGCGGTCGCGGCACAGTTCGTCCAGTGCCTGCTGGATCAGCGCCTCGTTCTCGGCATCGACGCTGGCCGTGGCCTCGTCCAGCAGCAGGATCGGCGCATCCTTGAGCAGCGCGCGGGCGATGGAGAGGCGCTGGCGCTCGCCACCCGACAGGCGTGCGCCGCGTTCACCCAGCGGCGTGGCGTAGCCCTGCGGCAGCGCCATGATGAAGTCGTGTGCCTGCGCGGCCCGCGCGGCGGCCTCGACCTGCGCATCGCTCGCGTCGGGCCGCGCCAGCCGCAGGTTCTCCGCCACGGAGCCATGCAACAGGAACACGTCCTGGAACACGATGCCGAGGCGCGCCAGCAGCGCGTCGAGCGGCCACTCGCGCACGTCCACCCCACCGACGCGCACGCTGCCGGACTCGAATTCATAGAGTCGTGGCAGCAACCGCGCCAGCGTACTCTTGCCCGAGCCACTGGCGCCGACCAGCGCGGTGAGCCGGCCGGCCTCGGCACGAAAGCTCACACCGTCGAGTGCCAGCCGCTCGCCGTAGCGGTGGCGCACGTCGATGAACTCCAGATCGAGCGGTCCTTCCGGAACACGCGCATCGGCCGGCTCTGCCAGTCCCGGCGCGGCCAGCACGTCGTTGATGCGTCCAAGCGCCTCGGCGCGCTGCATTTGCTCACCGAATGTGAAGGTCAGGCGCAGCAGCGGCAGCGGCACCGCCGGCGCCACCAGCAGGAACAGCACATACGTCGGCAGGTCCAGCATGCCGCGCGCGTGCAACCAAGCGCCCAGCGGCGCGACGACGACAAGATTGGCCGACAGCAGCCCAGTGAACAGCACCCAGCCGGACGAACTGCTGCGCGCGTAGCCGGCGACCCAGGTGGCGGCGCCGCGCAAGGCGTCGGCCAGTTCGCCGAAGGAACGCGCATCCAGGCCAAAGGACTTCACCACATGCACGCCGCGCACGTATTCGCCGACCTGATCGGCGATACGCTTCTGCAACGCGCTCCATTCGCGCATGCGCACGGCCGAGCCGCGCATCATCCACGCCTGCGCGGCCAGCGCCAGCGGCAGCGGCGCCAGGGCCGCCAACGCCAGCCGCCAGTCGGCCGCGAACAGCAGCGCCAGGGCCGCCAATGGTACGGCGGCCGAGGCCACGGCGTCCGGCAGCATGTGGGCCAGGAAGCCTTCGAGCGAATTCACGTCATCGGTCAGCGTGCGGCGCAGGCTGCCGCTGCCGCGGCCGGCGAAAAATGACAGCGGCACTTCGCCGAGGCGGCGCGCCATGCCGAGCCGCAGGCGATGCTGCACGGCGAAGGCGCCCGTGTGTGCCAGCACGTGACTCACCGCCATGAGCGCCCAGCGCAGCGCCAGCAGCCCCAGTGCCCACCATGCCAGATGCCAGACCTCGCGCAGGTCCGGCTGGGCGGAGAACAGCTCGATGGCGATGCGGTAAAGGAACCAGAATGGCGCCACGCTCAGCGCGGCCGACAATACCGCGGTGGCGACGGCCCAGCCCAGTTCGCGGCGGGCGAGCCCGATCAGGCCGGGGAAGGTTTGCGGCCCGTCAAGGGCGCGTGGATGGTGTGCCATCTATGCCTCTCTCTGCTTTCGATGTCTGGGGCGGCCGGCATATCCCGTTCGCGGCTCCATCAGAAGTCCATCGTCAGGCCCATGCCGACAGTGCGGCCCGGCGCAGCCACTACCGTGGTGCCGGCCAAGGCGTTGGTGTAGTAGGTCGCATCGGTCACATTCTTTCCGTAGACGCTCAGCGCCCAGCGGGAGAAGCGGTAGGTGATCCGTGCGTCGACCAGTGTGTAGGCGGGGTTGTGGACCGTACTGATCGGGTCGGGGTCGGAGCCGCTGAAATGGCGTACCGACAAACTGGCGTTCCAGCGGGCAGTCGGCCGCCAGTCAACTGCCAGACCGTAGCTCCGGCGCGGGGTGTAGGAGAACTGCCGGCCGTCATACTGGATGCCGGCATTGGTGTAATCGTCATAGACCGCTTTCACATAGCCCGCGAAGCCCGAGATCTCCAAGGTGCCGCCTGGTCGCACGGACGCCGTCAGTTCGGCGCCGACGTTGTGCGAACGGCCAGCATTGGTCACTAGGCTCTGGCCGCCATTTTCGATGGTGTTGGTCACCACCTGTTGATCGCGCAACTGTGTATAGAAACCTACGATTCCGGCATCCCATGCGTTGCTGGCGCCGCGCAGCCGGTAGCCAAGTTCGGCGTAGTTGCCGTATTCGGGCGCATAAGGCGTCGATGCCGATGGCAGGTCGGTCGCGAACAGGTTGAAGCCGGATGCCTTGTAGCCCCGGGCCAGCGTGAACCAGGCAAACTGGCGCGGATCGGGGCGGAACTCCAGCGTCAGCCGCGGCAGCAGCACGGTGTCGTGGATTTTTAGGTTCCGGATCGCGTCGGTCGTCACATAGGGTGCATCGGGAACGCCATCGCCATCGCTGTCGTAGACACCGCTCTGCTCACTGAGCCAGCCCATGCGGCGGCCATCATTCTCGATGCGCAACGCGCCAGCCAAGCGCCAGCGTGGAGCGAAGCGCCAGCCCAGTTCTCCGAACACCGCGGCGGTACTGCCCTCAATGTCGGCCGAAGTGTAGCTGCGGAAGTAACCGGGGACGGCGAACAAGTACGGCGCCTGTTTCTTGAGATGCGAGGCATAGGCCCCAGCAAGCCAGTCAAACTTGTCGCCGTCATTGGGCTCGCGCGCCAGGCGCAACTCGGCACTGTAGCTGTCCGTTTTCATGTTGTAGCCGGACGGACCGCCATACAGTGACTGCGGCAACCAATAGTTCCAGCTGGCGTGAGTGCCGCCCAGCGAGATGGCGAGCTTGACGCCATTCGCCAGGCGCCGATCGTAGGCGCCGGTCAGCAACGTATAGGTGGTGTCGCTGGCGCCGGCATCGCTGGCATCGGCGCGGTGATGCCGGGCGAGCGCGGCGGGGGCGAAGAAGTCGTTACCGCCATCCTTGTCGACATGGTGCAGGCCGATCCGCCACTCGCCGCCGGCGGCGTCGCGGTGCAGGAACTTGATGCGGCCGAAGCGGCTGCGCCAGCCGCCGGTGTCGTCGCGATCGAGGGTCAGATTTTTGATGTCGCCATCGGCATCCTCGCCGCCGGCGGCGATGCGCACGGCCGTGTCCGGCGCCAGCGGCACGTCGATCGCGGTGCTCAGGCGGCGGAAATTGCCCGTGCCGTAGTCCAGTTGCGCATTGCCGGCGAAACGAAAATCCGCATCGCGGGTGCGGATCGCCAGCAGACCTCCCATGCTGTTCTGGCCATAGAGCGTGCTTTGCGGTCCGCGGAGCACTTCGATCTGTTCGATATCGAACAGCGTGCCGAGCGTCAGGTCGTAGACCGGTACACCGTCGATTAATATACCGGTGCTGGCGGTGTCGGACTGGTAGTCAGAGAAGCCCAGCCCGCGCAACGTCAGATGAGGCGTGCCATGGGTGAAGTCCGTGAAATAGACATTGGGCATGCGCTGCGCGATGTCCGACAGGCTGCGCAGGCGTTCGTCGTCCACCGCCTGGCCGCCCACGACACTGACACCCGCCGGCGTCTCAAAGGGGGCTGTGTCCTGCTTGGTGGCGGTGACGACGACGGCCGGAAGGGTGGCCATTCCGTCAGCCACAAGCGAACGGTCGGGCACGAGCGTCTGAGCGGAGAGGTTCGATGAGGTCGGGGGAATGTCCGTTTGTGCCTGAACAGCCATAGCGGCAAAGAGGATGGACATCGCGGGAA
>Ga0265293_10007226_pt1 | contig 17247 bp, 10 predicted proteins | sample Munlanlewell138R_FD_192505 | JGI IMG/M metagenome (GOLD analysis project Ga0265293, IMG submission 192505) | Leachate microbial communities from a municipal landfill in Southern Ontario, Canada - Leachate well 138R | ecosystem: Engineered > Solid waste > Landfill > Unclassified | place: Canada...
TGATAATGCCTGGTGACAATGTGGCAATAACAGTTAATCTAATCACTCCAATTGCGATGGAAAAAGAATTAAGATTCGCAATCAGAGAAGGTGGAAGAACAGTTGGTGCTGGTGTTGTTACAGAAATCATAGAATAAAAGAGGTGAACTAAAATGCGTGACAAAATAACACTAGAATGCACCGAGTGTAAAAACAGAAATTACACAACAAAGAAAAACAAAAAGCTGCATCAGGAAAGAGTGGAGTTTAAGAAGTATTGTCCACACGATAAAAAACACACTATGCACAAAGAAACAAAGTAATTTTGTTATAAACAAGGTAGGGTAGTAGCTCTAACTGGCAGAGCGTCGGTCTCCAAAACCGAATGTTGGGGGTTCGAATCCCTCCTACCCTGCCATATTTTTGTAACGGGAGCAGTGAATATTATGAAGAAAATCAGTAAGTTTCTTTCTGAAGTAATGGCTGAACTTAAAAAAGTCAGCTGGCCTGGAAAAAAAGAAATAATTATTTCTACAAACATAGTAATTACACTTTCCCTGATTGCCGGGTTATATATATTTTTTGTGGACTCAGTGTTCAACTATTTAATTAACTTTGTTATCAGGTAAAGGAGAAAATTTTTATGGATAAAAAATGGTATGTAATACATACATATGCTGGTCAGGAAGATAAGGTAAAAGCAAATCTTGAGCAGAGAATTGAAAAAATGAAAATGGGTGATTTTATTCATGATATTATTATCCCTAAGAAAAAAGTTTTTGAATACAAAAACAAGAAAAGAAAAGAAGTTGAAAAAAGAATTTACCCTGGCTATGTTATGGTTGAGATGATTCTTACCGACGACTCATGGTTTGTTGTAAGAAATACTCAAGGTGTTACAGGTTTTATAGGTTTAGGTAACAAACCTACTCCATTATCTGATAAAGAAGTTCAGAATATATTCGAACAGATTGGTCATGGTGTAAAAGTTAAGAAAGTTGATTTTGATCTTGCTGTGGGTGCAAAAGCCAAAATTACTGATGGTCCTTTTGAAGACTTTGTTGGCGAGATTAATGATATAAATATGGAAAAACAGGTTGTAAAGGTCAGACTTAAGATTTTTGGTCGAGAAACACTTGTTGAACTTGACTTCGGTCAGGTTGAAGAAGCCTAAAAGCAAGGGAGGTGAATAGAAAATGGCTAAAAAAGTAATCGGACAGATTAAACTACAGATACCTGCGGGTAAAGCTAATCCAGCTCCACCTATCGGACCTGCTCTTGGTCAGCATGGTGTTAATATCATGGGTTTCTGTAAAGATTTTAATTCCAAAACATCAAAACAGGCTGGTTCTATAATACCGGTTGTTATTACTGTTTATGCTGACAGAACTTTCAGTTTTATTATGAAAACTCCACCTGCTACTGATTTATTAAAAAAAGCAGCTAAAGTTCAGAAAGGTTCTGGAAATCCTCTTAAGGATAAAGTTGGAAAAATTACTAAAAAACAGCTTGAGGAAATTGCCCGCCTCAAAATGCCTGACTTGAACGCTAATGACGTTCAGGGTGCAATGAATATCATTGCAGGTACAGCAAAAAATATGGGTATTGAAATTATCTGAAAAATCAGTGAACGGGAGAAGTTAAAAAATTAACTTCGCTTGAACCGAAAGGAGAAAAAATGGCAAAAAAAAGAAGTAAAAGATATCAGGAAGCTGCCAAACTCATACAGAAAGAAAAATTATATTCTGTTGAAGAAGGCATTGAAATTTTAAAAACCCTTCCTAAAGTGAAATTCGACCAGTCCGTAGAATTTCATTGTATATTAGGTCTTGACCCTAGAAAAGCTGATCAGCAGATCAGAGGAACAGTTATGCTTCCACATGGAACTGGTAAAACAAAAAGAGTTTTAGCTTTTGTTTCAGCTGATAAAGAAAAAGAAGCTAAAGAAGCTGGCGCTGATGTAATCGGTAACGAAGAAACAGCTAATCAGATTATCAAAGGATGGCTGGAATTTGATGCAGTTGTTGCTACTCCTGATATGATGAAAGTTGTTGGAAAACTGGGTAAAATTTTAGGACCAAGAGGTATGATGCCTTCTCCTAAAAACGGAACAGTTACTCCAGATGCAGCTGCTGCAATTAAAGAAATCAAAGCTGGAAGACTTGAATACAGACTTGATAAAAATGCTATCGTGCATACAATTATCGGTAAAGAAACTTTTGATAATACTAAACTTATTGAAAATTTCAGAACTATGTTTTCAACAATTTTAAAAGCTAAACCAGTTGCTGCAAAAGGTCAGTATGTTAAATCAGTTGCAATAGCTACAAGTATGAATCCAGGAATTAAACTTGATATTAACTCTTGCAGAAAATTATCTGAAGGTGTATAATATATAGAAATTTTACTGTCAAAGACAGTTGGTGACTTAGTTTAAGTCTTAAATTTTACCAGCCGAGACAGGGAAAAGGTAACCGGTTCTTTTTTAAAAGAACATGGATAAAAAAACTTCCCGTCTTTGCTGGCAAGTGAAGGCGGGAAGTTTTTTTTATAAAATCTTATAAGGAGGTGAAATAGTGCCTACACAGATTAAAGTTGATCAAGTTAAAGAAATAAGCAAGAAACTTGAAAAAGCAGTTACAGTTGTTGTTGCTGAATACAAAGGTATGAGAGTTGATGAAGTAACTGCATTGAGAAAAAAATTCAGAGAAAACAACGTTGAATACTTTGTGGCAAAAAACAAACTGATTGAAAAAGCTGTTGAATCTATAGATTTCCCTGGAATCAGTGAATTTCTAAAAGGTACAACTGCTCTGGCTATCTCTTATGATGACCCAGTTGCTCCTGTTAAAGTTGCTACTGAATTTATCAAAGAATTACCTGAACCAAGAAAATTTCTTGTGATTAAAACAAGTGTTCTCGAAGGTAAAATTCTTACACAGGATGAAATTAAAACTCTGGCTGAACTTCCATCAAGAGAAGAACTTATTGCGAGACTGGTTAGAGCGTTCAACTCACCAATTCAGGGTGTTGTCAATGTTCTTGCAGGTCCACTCAAAAACTTTGTTAATGTTATAAATGCTGTAAAAAATCAAAAGGAAGAAAATTAATTTAGGAGGAATTCTATAATGAAACATGAAGAAATTTTAAGTGCAATTGAAGGAATGAGCGTTTTAGAACTTGTTGAGCTTGTAAAAGCTGCTGAAGACAAATTTGGTGTTTCCGCATCTGCTCCTATGGCAATGGCTGCTATGCCAATGGCTGCTGCTGGACCAGCTGCTGAAGAAAAAACAGAATTTGACGTTGTTATGGCTGGATTCGATGCAGCTAAAAAACTTAACGTTATTAAAGTTCTTAGAGAAATCACAGGTTTAGGTCTTAAAGAAGCTAAAGACATGGTTGATACAGTTCCAAAAACAATCAAAGATCAGCTTCCAAAAGAAGAAGCAGAAGAAATGAAGAAAAAACTTGAAGAAGCCGGCGCAAAAATGGAACTTAAGTAATTTTTTCTTTATAAAAAAAACAGGGTTGTCTTATTTTTTTAAGGCGACCCTTTTTTTATTTCTGGTCACTGGTAAAAAAAATTTGACATTGACAATGTTGGTTGGTATAATTTTCTAACTTTGGGACTGCTATGTCCTGAAAAAGCGTCACAATCTCGTTTCCAAGGGGGATTTTCTTAATGCCTGAGTTAAAAAGAATGGCTGGTCGAACAAAAATCAATTTTGGCTCAAGAAGACAGATTCTTGACATTTATGAACTTATTAAAGCACAGACAAGTTCATATAACTGGTTTCTGCAACCTGAGCTGTCACATGAGGAAAGAAAAAGAAGAGGACTGCATGAAGTTTTTCTGGAAATTTTTCCTATTAAAGACTTTTCTGGCAATCTTATGCTTGAATACAAGGGTTATAACCTTGGTCTTCCTATGTGTAAAAAATGTCCAAATAAGGCAGCTGGTTTAGAGTGTCGTTATGAAGACTGTCATTATGACGAAAGAGAATGTCAGATTTCTATGGTCGGTGATGTACCGTTCAGAGTTAAAAATTCTGAATCAGAATGTAAGAGAAAATCTCTTACTTATGCAGTCAGATTAGAACTGATTGTTGAATTAATTAATAAATCAACCGGTGAAATTAAAAGACAGACTCTTTACCTTTGCGATCTTCCAATTATGACTAAAAGAGGAACTTTTATTTATAATGGAACTGAAAGAGTTATAGTTTCTCAGCTTCACAGATCTCCAGGTACATATTTTGAATATGATAAAGCTAAAAAATCATACACTGCAAAAATTATACCTTATCGTGGTGCATGGCTGGAGCTGGAACTTGATGTTATCAAAGATTTGATGCATGTCAGACTTGACAGGAAAAGAAAAATCCCTGTGACAACATTTTTAAGTGCTCTTGGTTATTCAAGAGATGATATTAAAAATATTTTTGGTGAAAACTATTATATAACAAAAACATATGAAATTGATAAAGCTGAAGATTACAAAGATGCTTTAAAAGAAATCTTCCATAAATTAAGACCTGGCGAACCTTTTGCAGCAGAAGCAGCAATTACACTTCTCAGAAATCTATATTTTGATCGTAAGAGATATGATTTTTCATATGTGGGAAGATATAAACTTAACAGAAAAATTCGTCTCAGAGATAGAATTATTAAAAAACAGGTTGCTGAAACAATAAAAGATTCAAAAGGCAAAGTTATAATAAATGAAGGTGAGTTTATAAATCTTAAAACTGCAAAAATTATTGAAGAGCTTGATCTTAAAACAATCAAAGTTAAAAATAATGAAGGTGATGTTGTTCCAACAATAATTGAAAAAGATGTTGAAACTATTTATCTTGTAGATTTTATAACTTTTGCTGATGATGTTCTTTTTGGAAAAGATAAAGTGCTGTTCAAAAAAGGTGAAGTTATTACTGAAGAAAAAATTGAACAGCTTGAACAACAGAAAATTCAGAAAGTTGATATTAGAAGAAAGGGAGTTTTATATCCTGAAAAATCTCTTGTTGAATTAAGACATATTATTGGGGATATTGAGCAGAATGATATTGAACATTCAATCGAAGTTCAGAAATATCTTTTAGGAAGAAATGTATCTAAATCACTTGAGCTGGAATATGAAGGTAAAAAATTCAAAATTACACCAGAAAAGGAAATTACCATAGGACTTTCTGAGGTTATTATCAATTCTGGTCTTGAAAGTATTGAAGTTACCAAAGGCAGAGTTTTAGCTGAAAGTGATATTATTGCAATTGTAAGATATCTTATAGATTTATCCGGTGGCATAGGTCACCTTGATGATATTGACCATCTTGGAAACAGAAGGGTTAGAAGATGTGGTGAAATGCTTCAGAATCAGTTCAGAATTTCTTTAACAAAAATGGAAAGAGAAATTCGTGAAAAAATGACTCTTCAGGATAATCAGGGTGTTACTGCTCAGAATTTTATAAATAACAGACCTATAAAAGCTATGCTTGACGATTTCTTTGGAACAAGTCAGCTTTCACAGTTTATGGATCAGACCAATCCTATTGCAGAACTTACTCATAAAAGAAGAATTTCAGCTCTCGGACCAGGTGGTGTAAAAAGAGAAAGAGCTGGTTATGAAGTTCGTGACGTTCATCCAACTCATCTTGGAAAACTATGTCCAATAGAAACTCCTGAAGGTCCTAACGCAGGGTTGATTGCTTCTCTGGCAGTTTATACAAGAATTAATAAATATGGATTCCTTGAAACTCCATACAGAGAAATTGATAAGAAAAAAATCTCTGATAATGTTGTTTATATGGATGCTTACGAAGAAGATGATTTTGTTATTGTTCCTCCAGATGTTTCAATAACAAAAGACGAAAAATTCACAAGTGATCTTATTCCGGTGAAATATCTTTCTGAAGTTGGTCATGAGTTTTCCTATATGGAAGCTGATAAAACTGATTTCTGTATGGTTTCTCCAATGCAGATGATTTCTGTAGCAGCATCGCTTATTCCATTTCTTGAACATGATGATGCTAACAGAGCTCTGATGGGAACAAACATGCAGAGACAGGCAGTTCCACTTCTTAATACTGAGCTTCCGTATGTTGGAACCGGTATAGAAAGAAGAGTAGCAATCGATTCAGGTACAGGAATAGTTTCAGCGCATGATGGTATAGTTGAACAGGTTGCTGCTGATTATGTTTTAATCAGAAGAACTGATAAATTTGAAGATGTTGCACTCACAAGTGACATTGCAAGAAAAATTTTAAGAAATAGAAAAGTTGCTGAAGATGTTGTTAAAGGTAAAAAAGTTCTGATTGCAAAAGATGAACTTCTTACCCCTAATTTAGTTGATAAACTTTTTAAAGATAATGTTGAAACAGTTAAAATGTATCTTTATAAAAAATATACACTTAATAAGTTCCAGCGCTCAAATCAGTCAACATGTATTAACCAGAGACCTATTGTCAGAGAAGGCGATGTTGTCAAAGCTGGTGAACCAATTGCTGATGGTGCTGCGACTTCCGCTTCTGAAGTTGCTCTTGGAAGAAATATCACAAGTGCTTTCATGTCATGGGAAGGATATAACTACGAGGATGCTATTATTCTTTCAGAAAGACTTGTAAAAGAAGATGTTTATACTTCAATGCATGTTGAAGAATATGAAGTTGAAACAAGAGATACTAAACTTGGACCTGAAGAAATTACAAGAGATATACCTAATATCAGTCAGGATGCTCTTAAAAATCTTGATGATAAAGGTATTGTAAGAATTGGTGCAGAAGTAAATTCAGGAGATATTCTTGTTGGAAAAGTTACACCTAAGGGTGAAACTGACCTTACTGTTGAAGATAAACTCTTAAGAGCTATTTTCGGTGAAAAAGCAAGAGATGTCAGAAATACTTCCTACACAGTTCCTCATGGTGAATCAGGAACAATAATTGATGTAAATGTTTTTACAAGAGAAAACAGCGATGAATTACCTCATGATATTAATACTCTTGTAAGAATTTTCATAGCTCAGAAGAGAAAAATCCTTGTGGGTGATAAAATGGCTGGAAGACATGGTAACAAGGGTGTTATTGCAAACATACTTCCAGAAGAAGATATGCCTTTCATGGCTGATGGAACACCAATTGATATTATATTGAATCCTCTTGGTGTGCCTTCCCGTATGAATCTCGGACAGGTACTTGAAGGACATCTTGGCTATCTGGCTTATGTTTTTGATGTTTACTGTGAAACACCAGTTTTTGATGGTATTGAAGAAGAAGATTTATTCAGATTTGTTGTACTGGCAAATCTTGTTAGAAATTCATCAATGCCTGTTTATAATAAAGAAGGTGTTAAAATTGCAAGAATTGCAATTGACACAATTTCCTCAAAAGAAGATAAAAACAGTATTATTGAAAAAGCTGTTGAATGTTCAGTTTATGATTCAATAGCTTCAATACTTCATTCAAAATCTGCCAAACTTCTTCATGCAGATAACAATTTTGTTATTGGAGAGTTTGTTTCAAAAAGTGAAAAAGCAACAGCTGAAGCGCTTAAGGCAGGTAATCTTACTACTGTATTTAAAAATGTCAAACCAGCAAGTTATGTTAAAGAAAATCTTGAACCTGTATGGCAGTTGAATAAAAAAGACAGTGGTGTTGATAAAAATTCAAAAGTTAATTATGAACCTGAATTCTTATCTGTTGAAGAATCTGTTGATTTTAAAACTTCTTTCTCTGGTTGTGAATTGTTTGCTTTTGAAACTGGTAAACAATACATTTTTGATGGAAGATCAGGTAGAAAGTTTGAAAATCCCGTAATGGTCGGAAACTCATATATGTTAAAACTGGCTCATCTTGTTGATGATAAAATTCATGCAAGAGCGACTGGTCCATATTCACTTGTTACTCAGCAGCCTCTTGGAGGTAAAGCTCAGTTTGGTGGTCAGAGATTTGGTGAAATGGAAGTTTGGGCACTTGAAGCTTATGGTGCAGCTCACATTTTACAGGAAGTTCTGACAGTTAAATCTGATGATGTTGAAGGTAGAGTTCAAGTGTATGAAACAATCATCAAAGGTGGAAACACAATTAAAGCTTCAGTTCCTGAAGCATTTAAAGTTCTTGTTTCCGAGCTTCAGTCATTGTGTCTGAAAATGGAGCTTATTAAGGATGATGAGCTTGAAAGTATTACAACAGAAACGGGTGGAACTGAAAAAGTTTCTGAATCAAATACTATTGCCTAATTAAAGGAGAACTAACCGATGTGGGATATTGAAAAATTTAATGCGATAAAGATAAGTGTTGCTTCACCAGACGATATTAAAAAATGGTCTTATGGTGAAATTAAAAACCCTGAAACAATTAACTATAGAACACATAAACCTGAAAAAGATGGTCTTTTCTGTGAAAAAATCTTTGGACCAACCAAAGATTATCAGTGTTCATGTGGTAAATATAAAAGTATAAGATACAAAGGTATTATCTGTGAAAGATGTGGTGTTGAAATAACAAGAACTAAAGTTAGAAGAGAGAGAATGGGTCATATTGATCTTGCTGCTCCTGTTGCTCATATATGGTTTTCTAAAGGAACTCCTAACTATATGGCGACACTTCTTGACATATCACCAAGAGATCTTGAAAAAGTTCTTTATTTCAACTCTTATATTGTATTAGACCCAGGTAAATTGCCACTTGCAAAAAAACAGCTTCTTACAGAAACTGAATACAGAGAATATTTTGATAAATACAAAGATATTTTCCGTGCATGTATGGGTGCTGAAGCAATAAAAGAACTTTTTGCAGAAATAAATCTTGATCATCTTATTGCTGAACTTCATAATAAACTTGCTACAGAAAGTGGTTCTCAGAAGAAAAATATTGTAAAAAGACTGGAAATTGCTAAATTATTCAAAAATTCAGGTAACAGACCTGAATGGATGATTGTTGACACACTTCCGGTAATTCCTCCTGATTTGAGACCTATGGTTCAGCTTGACGGTGGAAGATTTGCTACTTCTGATTTGAACGATCTTTACAGACGAGTTATTAACAGAAACAACAGGTTGAAAAAACTTTTATCTATTGATGCTCCTGATATTATTATTAAAAACGAAAAAAGAATGCTTCAGGAAGCGGTTAATGCTCTTATTGATAATGGTAAACACGGAAAAGCAATAGTTTCTTCAGGTAAAAGACCTCTGAAGAGTTTAAATGACATGCTTAAAGGTAAACAAGGTCGTTTCAGACAGAATCTTCTTGGTAAACGTGTTGATTATTCTGGTAGATCTGTTATTGTTGTCGGACCTAAACTTAAAATTCATCAGTGTGGTCTTCCAAAAGACATGGCACTTGAACTTTTTAAACCTTTTATCATGCATAAACTTGTTGCTAAAGGAAAAGCTTTTAACATTAAATCAGCTAAAAAAATTATAGAGAAAAAAAGTGATGATGTATGGGATGTATTACAGGAAGTTATTGAAAATCATCCAGTGCTTCTGAACCGTGCACCAACTCTTCACAGACTTGGTATTCAGGCTTTCCAGCCTGTGCTTGTTGAAGGAAAAGCTATTAAAATTCACCCTCTTGTATGTGCAGCTTTCAACGCTGACTTCGATGGTGACCAGATGGCTGTTCATGTACCTCTTCTTGTTGAAGCACAGACTGAAGCAAGAATGCTTATGATGGCATCCAGCAATATTTTTGCACCATCAAGTGGTAAACCAATTACAGTTCCAACTCATGATATGACAATTGGTATTTATTATCTTACATGGGAAGTTGAATCAAAAGATTTTATTAATATTAAATCTGATTCTCATGGAACCGTAGCTCAGAAACTTAGAACCGTTCTTGTGCCATGTAAAACTTTCCAGCCTGTTGTAGATAAAAATGGTGTGGAAATTTGTGATTCATTTGAAAAAATAACTCCAGCTTTAATTGATAAAATTGAAAAAACAGATGTTAAAGAACTTAAAGTATTAAAATATCAGGTTTTTTCAAATTTTGAAGAAGCAATTTTTGCTTATGAATCTGAAAAAATAGATCTTAAAACAAAAGTTTTTCTTAATCATAATGGTGAAATGGTTGAAACCACTCCTGGTAGAATTATTTTCAATACAATTCTTCCTGAAGAACTTCGTTTTATTAATAAACAGGTTGGTAAAGGCGTACTTTCAAGAATTATTACTGACTGTTATGAAAAATGTGGTCAGGTTGAAACCACTCTGCTTCTTGACAGATTGAAAGACCTTGGATTTAAATTTGCAACTCGTTCAGGTGTTTCTATTTCTGTTTCCGAGTGTTTAATTCCACCAAGAAAACAGGACGTTTTAAAGAAAGCTAAATTGAAATCTGAAGACTTTACAAGAAGATATGCAAAACGTCAGATGACCTATGATGAAAAAAGACAGGCTACAGTTGACGTTTGGATGACAGCCGATCAGGAATTGATGGATGATTTGCAGAATAACTTTAACAAACAGGTTAATGATGGAAATTTCAACTCTGTTTACATGATGGCGATTTCGGGTGCAAGAGGTAGTTTCAGACAGATGAAACAGCTCTCTGCAATGCGTGGTCTTATGTCAAATCCAAAAGGTGATATTATGGATTTCCCTATTACAGCAAACTTCAGAGAAGGTTTGTCTGTAACAGAATATTTTATTTCAACATATGGTGCGAGAAAAGGTATTGTTGATACCGCGCTTAGAACTGCCGATTCAGGTTATCTTACAAGAAAACTTGTTGATGTATCTCAGGAAGTTGTTGTTAAAGAACATGATTGTGGAACTGAAGATGGTGTTATGATGCTTCCACTTCGTAAAAAAAGAAGTGCAAGTAACTCTCTTGTAGATGAAATTATAATTCCTCTTTCTGAAAGACTTACCGGTCGAGTTCTTGCAAAAGATGTTGTAAATCCTTCAAATGGTGAGGTTGTATATAAAGCCAACACTATTGTTGATGAAAAAATCGCAAAAACAATTGAAAAAATTGAAACAGAAATGCCTGTTAATGAAAATATTATTGGGCTTATTACTGCAGAACAGCTTATAGATCTTAAAAACAATAAAATCATAATTTCACCTGATAAAGTTATTGATGAATTTATTGTTGAAAAACTGAAAGATGCTAAAGTAGCTGAAATCAAGGTAAAACCTCCAGTTTTCCTGAGATCTGCAATTACCTGTAAAGTTGAAAATGGTATTTGTGCTCTGTGTTATGGTAAAGACCTTGCCATCAACAGACTTGTTTCAGAAGGTGAAGCAGTTGGTATTGTTGCTGCTCAGTCAATTGGTGAACCTGGAACTCAGCTTACCATGAGAACTTTCCATACTGGTGGTGTTGCGGTTGTTCAGCGAATAGTTATTAAAGCTAAAAATGAAGGAACAATAAAATTTGATCATCTTGTATGGTCCAGAAAAGTTGATAGAAAAATTGCTGTTGAAAGTAATTTTATTGAAGGTCAGCAGGATGAAGATGATGATAACGTTAAAAGAATTGCACTTAGAGGATATGTGACAATTGAAACAGTAGAAGGAAAAAGTCATAAATATAATCTTCCGGCTGGTTCAGTTCTTAAAGTTGAAGAAGGTGATTTTGTTGCAATGGGTGATACAATTGTTGAATATGATCCTGCAAGACTTGTTTCTTCAATTAATGGTAAAGTGATTTTTGAATCTCTTGTGGTTCAGGATAACGTTGTTGTTTCTGAAAAAGGTCGATTGATTATCAAAAATGATGAAATTAAAGAAGTTTACTTTATAAACCAGGGTTCCTATCTTCTTGTTTCAGAGGGTGAAGAAATTCAGGCTGGTGATATAATTGCAGAAACATCTTCTGAGCAGAATGCTGCTATTGCTGGTATTAATGGAACAGTTGACTTTTTTGATATCAAAGTTAAAAACCAGAAAGTTATTTCCAGTGATGGTATTTTATTTATTGTTCCTGATTCTGGACATAAATTTGCTGATTATGACCTTGCTAAAAATGTTAAAGAATATGTTTCCGGCACTACAGCTACCGGCGGTGCTGAACTTAAAGTAATAAATGGTGCAAATGTAAAATACAATGATGACCTTCTTGTTATAACATCTGAAATTGATGGTGCGGTTAAATACAAAAAAGACTCAAACAGTCTTATTGTAAAAAGAGATACAAGAAGAGAATATCATATTTCAAATGACATGCCTTTAAAATTTGATGAAAAGAAAAAAGAAGTTTGTTTTACATCAGATGTTGAAGGTAGAGTTACTATTGCTCCTACTAAAACAACAAGCTCAAAATTTACTGAAAACGTGAGAAGAATACTTATAACTAAAGAAGAAGAACATGATATACCTAAATTTATCAAGTTCCCAATTGAAAAAGTATTAATTAAGCCAGGTGAGGTTGTTGAAAAAGGTATTAAAATAACAAAACCTATAAGACTTCAGCCTTCAATTGAAGGTATTGTTGAAATTATCAAAGACAATAAATTTAATATTGTCAGAGTTAAGAATATTAAAAATCTGAAACTTAATCAGAAATCTATTCTTTCTGACAAAATTAAAGATAAGGAAGTTTACGAAGATATTTATTCTGTTGATGGAAAACTTGTTTTGAAAAAAGGTGACAGAATTTCAGATGATTTCCTTAAAAAAGAACTGCTTGTTGCAACTGAAGAAGGTATTGTTGAAGTTGATGATTTCAGAATTGTTGATATAAGAGAAAAAAGTGGTTTAGAATATATTTTCGGTAAACCTCTTTATTCTAAAGTTATTGTTGATAAAAAAGAAATTGCTAAAAAAGGCGATTTGATTGATGAAAAACTTTATGAAACAATCAAAAAGAATGTTGATAAAATTGAAACAGTAAAAATTGATGTTCCTGCTTTAAGAATTAAATCCAAAGTCGAGTTTATTGTGAATAAACGTGAACAGTTCAAACACAGAATTACAAACAGAACATTACTTGAACCAGTTATAAACACAAAAACTGGTGAATGTATAGCTGAAAAAGGTCAGGTTATAAGCGAAGATATAGCTGAAAGAATTGATAAGGAAAAACTTAATATTAAAAATATCAAGTTTACCGAAGTCAGAGAATATAATATTCCTTACGGTGCTGCACCTAAAATTAAAAACGGCTCCGCTTCAAAAGTAGGTCAGGAGCTTATTATGCCTACACATCTTAAGAGTGTTGTGATTGTAAGTGAAGAAGAATACCATTATATACCTGAAACAGTTGAACTTCTTGTTAAAGAAAATCAGGAAGTTAATTCTGATACTGATATAATTAAACCACTTCAGCCTCTTGTTACTGGAATAGCTGGAAAAGTTAACTATATTACTGAATATGATCAGGATACAGGTCTTGAACTGGTTAAAAAAATATCAATATTTGCTGGTAAGGAATTTGTAATTCCTTACGGATTTGACCTTAAAGTAGGAAAAGATGATTATGTGAATATTGATGATGAAATTACAAACTTCATACCTTATGTTTCAAAAAAAGAGAAAAAAGATGGTAAAGTTGTTGTAAGTGTTGAAAAACTTGAGAAAAAATACAAACTTACAGAAGATATGGATGTAATGGTTGAAAACGATCAAGAAGTAACAGCTGGTCAGACTCTTATAGTATTGAAGAATAAAAAACTTAAACTTATTGAACAGGTTGAGGAAAAAATTATTCTTGATTCACAAAATATTTATATGAGTAACTATCATCCTGTTTTTGAAGATAGTGAAACTATTAAAAACAACGGTAAAAAACTCAGCAGAGATAAAGATTATACAATCAACTATGCTAAAGGTGAAATCAAATTCCTCAAAGAAGTTGATGAATCTAAAACTTATGTTTCTTATTCCTATGAAAAAGAAGGTGTGGTTAAACTGATTCATTCCTACACTAAAAAAGGAAAGAGAAGAAACGTTGTTGAGGCTATTCGTGTTCAGGCTGGTGAAACACATCAGATTTTTGAGGGTGCTACTCTTAATGTTGACAGCCAGCTTATTGACCTTAAGAAAAAAGGAAGTATTGTTCACAGAATAAAAGATAAAATCTGTGCTTCTGAACTTAAGGATAAAAAAGGTAAGGTAATTGTTTCTGAATATCAGAAAATTGATAAGAAACTTGCAGAATTCATTGAAGAAAATAAAATGAATATTAAAGAAAACTTTATCAAAGTTTCTGATTTTGTTGAAAAGGGAACTATTCTGGCTAGATTTGAGCAGTCTTCGAGAAAAACTATCGATATAGTTCAGGGTCTTCCAAGGGTTACTGAGTTATTTGAAATCAGAAAACCAAGAAAAGAAGCAATTATTGTTGCTGAAGATGGTGTGGTAAGAGCAAGTGGAGCAAACTTCTTTATTGAAACTTCAAATGGTGAAAAGAAACAGACAAAAGCTCAGCTTGGTGCTGCTTCTGTGGTGCTTTCAGACGGTGAAATTGTTAAAGTTGGTGATTTTATTTCTGAAGGAAGTGTTTCACCAAAGAAAGTTCTTAAAGTCGCGGGTCTTGAAGCTGTACAGAAATATATAATCAACGAAGTTCAGCAGATTTACCGTGAGCAGGGCGTTAACATTAACGATAAACATATTGAGATTATAGTATCTCAGATGTCTAAAAAAGCTAAAATTAAAACTGCTGGTGATACAAAATATATTGCTGGCGAAGTTGTTACTGTTGATGAGTTAAAAGAAGAAAACGAAAAAGTTGTAAAAAGAGGTGGTCAGCCAGCTGAAGCTACAAGAATTATTCAGGGTATTACAAAGGCTGCTCTTACAACTGATTCATTTATTTCTGCTGCTTCCTTCCAGGAAACAACAAGAGTTTTAACAAGAGCTGCAATTGAAGGTAAAGTTGATAAGTTGAAAGGTCTTAAAGAAAACCTTATCATTGGTAAACTTATACCTTGTGGAACAGGTTTGAGAAAATACAAAAATCTTAAAATCTGGAATAAAAATGAGAAATTTGAAGAACCAGTAGAAGAAATTTTACTGGAAGAAGAAAACAGTTAATTTTTAGTTTAATAAAATTAAAAGCGGTGGAGCAATCCACCGCTTTTTTTTATCCGTTTCATCCGCGTTTCACCCGGTGTTCTTAAGTTTTTGATTTATTGGATTACGGATTACTGTTTACGGCTCTTAAGGTTCATTCCCGTTTCATCCGCGATTCATTCGCGTTTTAGTACGCGATTTTAAATGTTTCACTTATATTTATTTTATGGTATAATTTTTAATTATGGCTATCAATGTATTTGGTAAAATTATTGACCCTGTCGAGGGTGCTTCTTCTATTAATTCCTATTTTTTAAATTTATCTAAAAAAAGAGATACAGCAGGCGGTGAAACTGAGTTTACGATTGGAAAGACTTATTTTGATTCTGGTGATTATTCAAATGCATTTCGACATTTCAGAAAGTCTTTGCAATTAAATCCAGCATATACAATGGCTTATTTATATATTTCAAGAATTTATCAGGAAAAAAATATGCTAAATGATGCAAGAAAAATTCTTGAAACCGGGATTAACTATATTCCCGCATATTCTTTTTTTACCGAACTTTCAAAAATTTATTCAAAACTTGGTATGAAAATGCGTATTGGGGAGTTATGGAAGAAGTATATTGAAAAATTCCCTGATAATGAAAAAGGATATTTAAATCTTGGTAATTTCTATTCTTCCTGTGGTCAGAACAGTAAAGCAATAACTTTTTTTGAAAAAGTACTTGTGCTGAAAAAAGATAACGTAGCTGTACGTGAAGAAATTGGGGATATTTATTTTAATAATGGTAATTTTGATGAAGCTGGAAGAATATTTCGGGAAATTTTTAACTCAACAGATAATTCAGGAATCAGAACAGAAATTGGAAAAAAGCTGATTGATATAGATATGAAATTAAATAATATTGAAGATGCTGTAATTCTTGCGGATGAACTTTCAAATTTTATAACCGATGATATTTTTCTAATTAAGATAGCAGATGTATTTATTGCTTCGCAGGATTTCAAAAAAGCGTTTGAAATTCTTGAAAAATCAAGAAAAATAAATCCTCTTAACTATAACGTATATTATAGATATGCTTTTCTTTCTGCGTTAAAAGGTAATGTTGAAGAAATGGAGAAAAATCTGAAACTTGTAATAAAATTTATCGAAAATCCTGCGATTTTAAATTTTCTTAACAATATTGAAAATTATGATAATAATGACGCAATCAAGTTAACAAGAGAGCTTCTTTCAAAAAATTCAAATATTGATGAAATTTTACTTTCAAATTTTAATTCTAAAACAGAATCAGTTAAAAAGAAAATTCCAGAAGAAAAAATTATTGATGATAAAACAGATTTTACAGAAGAGATTAAATTTATCATAAAAACCATGGAAAATATGAATATTATGTTTGAAAAACAGGTTGAGAATCAATTCAATCTGATAGGTGAAATTGTAAGAACTGTTGAGAAAGCAAATCAGATGAATTTAAGTGAAATATCAAAAATTTCAGATTATATTGAGGCTCAGACTAATTATTATTATAATATAAAAAATATTTCTGAAAAAAATCTTGAACAACTGTTTGAAAAAACTGGGGCAAATATTAAAAAAGTGATTAATTTCAGCTCTAAAACAAATAAAGTTGTTTTTCATAAAATTAACGAATTCAGAAAAAAAAGTATAAAAATACATTCTGATCTTGAAAAACATTATTATAACTTGAATAAATTAAAAAAAATGTCTGAAAGAGCTGAAAAAATTGACAAAATAGCCAGTTTTTTATCAAAAATTATTGAAGAAAATAAAAATTCAGATTATGAATAACTCGGGCAAAAAATGGGAAGAACAGGGGTCAAAATTCCTTGAAAATCAAGGTTTTAAAATAATCGATAAAAATTTCACATGTAGAATGGGTGAAATTGATATTATCGCAGTCAAAGATGAGGTAATCCATTTTATCGAGGTCAAATTTCGCAAAAAAGGATCAATTTCTAATGCAGCGGAATCTGTAACTGTTTCTAAACAGAAAAGAATAAAATCAGCAGCTGGTTTTTTTCTGATTAAAAATCAGAAATACATGGATTTTTATCAGCAGTTTGATGTTTTTGCCATAGATGGAGATAGATTTGATTATATAGAAAACTGTTTCTATTGACAAAACAATTAAAAACATGTACACGTAGAGGAGCGCGGGTGAAACTTAAGAGCCGTAAACAGTAATCAGTAATCGGTAATCCGATAAAGCAAGAACTTAAGAGCCGTAAACAGTAATCAGTAATTGGTAATCCGATAAAGCAAGAACTTAAGAGCCGTA
>Ga0265293_10007229_pt1 | contig 17243 bp, 16 predicted proteins | sample Munlanlewell138R_FD_192505 | JGI IMG/M metagenome (GOLD analysis project Ga0265293, IMG submission 192505) | Leachate microbial communities from a municipal landfill in Southern Ontario, Canada - Leachate well 138R | ecosystem: Engineered > Solid waste > Landfill > Unclassified | place: Canada...
AGGATTTATAAATAGAAGAGGAAGAGTCGATTTAAGAAAATTTCTAACACAGGTGATAGTTTGCATCATACTGGTCATTACTGTTATTATCATAAAAAAAGCAAATTCAACCGTTACAAATAAAATTTCTACCATGATTGAAACAAGTATCAAGCAAGAATTGACGATCAAGGATGTGGCTACAAGAACAGTTGATGGTATAAAATATATTGGAAGTATTCCGAGGAACATTGCAGGCAGGTTTATACAGGATAATAATCAGTTTGCCTTTATATCACCCATTGATGAAGGTAATGTTATTTCTACCTTTGGTGGCAGCTATAATCAACTTGAAGAGAAAAGCACATTTCAAAGAGGCATTGATTACATCTCACAAGGGGAAATACAAGTGCATGCAGCTGAAGATGGTGTTATAACCCTTGTCAGTAACAGCAATAACTATGGCAATTACATCAAGGTAAACCATGATGAAACAGTATTTTCTATCTATTCCAATTGCACCAATATCTATGTTTCAGAAGGCCAAAAGGTGAAAAAAGGAGATTTGCTAGCTTCAGTTACCAACGAAGAAGAAGCCGATAATTGGTTTCATTTTGAATTGTGGATGGACGGAGAAATAGTTGATCCTAGTGAATATATCCAATTAAAATAAAAATGTTTGTTCTCAAAATACCCAAAACAAATATAGAAATTGGCCTGAGCTTAATAGCTATCATGATAGGCGCTATTTTAATCCATGAAATAGGTCTATTTTTTCTATTTTTTGTTTTTACATTTTCCCATGAAATGATGCATTATCTTGTAGCAAAAGGCTGTCACTACAAAATCAGTAAGGTAAAGCTCAAAATATGGGGTGGGGCACTGGAGATGGATGATTACCTCATCAAACCATCTCATGAAATGCTGATTCTCATCGTTGGACCTCTTTTTAATTTAATCATGGCCTTGATAGTCATTATCCTTCAAATTAAATGGAGTCACCCTATTTTAGAAGAAATACTCTTTATTAATTTAAGCCTTGGTATTTTTAACCTGATTCCTATCGCGCCACTGGATGGGGGAAAAATTATCAGGCTCTATCTATCCTATTTTATTGGCTATGGCAAAGCCATCAAAATATCGCTTTTTATTTCTAAAATCTTCGCTATATTACTAATAATTGCAGGTGTATACTTGCTAAACTACGATTTTTCTTATATAATTATGTGTCTGGTTGGTATGAATATCTATGTTGCTTCTCAGGTTGAGAGTAACTTTTTATTTTATAAAATAGTCCGATATATGGAAAATAATGAAGTCAAAACAGATACGATTGTTGTGTGTCGAGAACATAAAAATATAAAACATGCTATGGATACATTTAGTCCGGGTAAAAGCAGACGATTTACCATTGTGAATGAAAAAGGGCAGTATAAAGGTCAGCTTTCTGAAAATGATATTTTAAAGGGCCTTTTTAACCATGGTTTATATACAGATTATAGTAAGCTACTGGACGCCAAAAACATGAAAGGGAGCAAATAATGTCACTAAAAAAAGATATTGAAAAAATTTTATTAAGAGTTGAAAAACCTGCCAGGTATATTGGAACTGAAATAAATTCTGTTCTTAAAGATAAAAAGGACTATAAGGCGAAATTTATTTTTGCTTTTCCTGACACTTATGAAATAGGCATGTCTCATTTAGGCATGCAAATTATTTATCATGCCCTCAACGAGGACAAGGATATATTTTGTGAAAGAGTCTTTGCACCGGCTGTTGATATGGAAAATATCATGCGAGAGAAGAACATCCCCTTGTTTTCCTTAGAGTCCATGGAGGCTGTAAGAGATTCTGATATGATTGGTTTTACTCTACAATATGAATTAAGCTACACCAATATTTTGAACATGTTGGATTTAGCAGGTATTCCATTTTATGCAAAGGACCGAGATGAGTCCTATCCCTTTATTACAGTGGGAGGACCTTGTGCCTATCATGCTGAACCCTTAGCTGATTTTGTTGACTTTTGCATACTGGGCGAAGGAGAAACCCTCAATGTGGAAATCATGCATCGCTATATACGTTGGAAGGAAAAAAACTGTCCTAAAATAGAATTTTTAAAAGAGATTGCAACCATAAAAGGCGTCTATGTGCCTTCATTTTATGATGTTCAATATAATGAAGATCATACTGTAAAATCCATAGACAAGCTCTATGATTTTTTACCTGACAAACTTGAGAAATATATTGAAGAGGATTTGGACAAGGCCTATTATCCCGAAAAATTTATAGTTCCTTTTATTGATGTCGTACATAATAGGGGAATTATTGAAATATTCAGAGGTTGTACAAGAGGTTGCCGCTTTTGTCAAGCCGGCATGATTTACAGGCCTGTTCGGGAGAGAAGCTTTGAAAAGATAACTGAGTTAAGAGATAAAATCATTGAGAACACGGGCTTTGATGAATTATCTTTAATCTCCTTAAGCTCCAGCGATTATTCTAAAATTGACGAATTAGTGACGAATACCATGAAAAAATGCAGAGCTGAGAATATTTCCTTAACCCTTCCTTCACTCAGGCTTGATTCCTTTTCCTTTAAGGTTTTGGATGAAATACAAAGCTATAAAAAGTCAGGATTAACCTTTGCACCTGAAGCCGGTTCCCAAAGGCTTAGGGATGTTATTAATAAAAATATTACAGAGGAAAACATCTATTTTGCCGTAGAAAATGCTTTACAGCTAGGCTGGGGCAGTATAAAATTCTATTTCATGATAGGGCTTCCAACGGAAACGAATGAGGACCTAGACGGTATCGTAGAGATTGCAGAAAAGGTTATGGAAATCTTTAAAAATATGAAGGATAAGAAAAGCAAGCGTTTGAATGTTACGGTCAGTGTATCTAATTTTGTACCGAAACCCTTTACCCCTTTTCAATGGTTCCCGATGGCCACTCAACAAGAGCTGACAGAGAAAAAGGAATATCTCTTCAAAAAATTTTATAAGATGAAAAATGTAAAGTTTAATTATCACGATATAAGCACCAGCTTTATTGAAGGCGTGTTTGCTAGAGGAGACAGGAGGCTTTCAAAGGTTTTGGTCAAAGCCCATGAGCTGGGATGCAAGTTTGATGGTTGGAGAGAAAAATTTGATTATCAAAAATGGGAAAAAGCCTTTAGTGAGACAGGCATTGATCCTCAATTTTATGCCAATAGAAGAAGAGATTACGAAGAAATACATCCATGGTCCCATATTGATGTAGGCGTAACAGATAAATTTTTAATACGTGAAAATGAAAAGGCCAAAGCAGGTGAACTCACTACAGATTGTAGAAATCAATGTGTAAGCTGCGGTATTAATACTCAATATCTATGTTTTACAAAGGATAATAAGAGCAAGGCAGGTAATGCCCATGAATAGATATCTTATAAAATATACTAAAACCGATAACATGAAGTACATTTCTCATTTAGATCTTATGAATGTGCTTCTCCGGGCTTTTAAAAGGGCCAAAATTGATTTAGCTTACTCTCAAGGCTTTTCACCTCACCCTAAAATCAGCACAGCTCATCCCTTATCCTTAGGAATCGAAAGCATAGGAGAATACCTGGAGGTTGAATTGCAGGTAGATCTATTGCCGGATGCAATCGCTTCGGCCATGAAGCATCAATTGCCACGAGGAATAGAGCTAACTGAAATTAAAAAAGTAACAGAGCCCATGAAATCTATAGCATCCATCGTTGAAGTTTCCGGGTATCTTATTTCTTTTTACAACGATTCATTGACAGCAGATGAATTAAGAGAAAAGATTGCAAGCTATTTGTCTTTAGATGAAATTCAAATGATAAAGATCAGCCCCAAGACAAAAAAAGAAAAGGTTTTAGATATCAAGCCCTTGATTTATCAAATAGATGTACTCGATCATACCGATGAGGAAAACTACTTTTTACTCAGTGTTTTATTAAAAACAGGCAGCAACGGCAACTTGAATCCCATGGCTTTGATGGAAAATATCTCAGATAAATGCAGCCTCAATATAGATAGGGATAGACTCTCTATTATGCGAAAAGAAATGTATGGAATAAAGGAAGAAAAAAGGGTTCGGCTTATTGACATAATTTAGAGATTATGATAACATAATTATCTGTAAGCCGCACGGGAAAGGTATTGAAAATACATACTTAAAGAGATGTTACCTGTTTTCGGCGAGATTGGTAAGAGGAGGTGCGATCAATGTATGCAATTATAGAAACTGGTGGAAAACAATATAAAGTATCCGAAGGAGATGTTATCTCCGTTGAAAAGCTAGGTTTAGCTGAAGGCGATGCTGTAGTGTTTGATAAGGTTTTAGTTTATTCAGACGGTACTGACGTAAAAGTCGGAACACCGGTTATTGAAAATGCTAAGGTCTCCGGCAATATTACTGAAAATGGAAAAGGCGATAAAGTTATAATTTTCAAATATAAGGCTAAGAAAGATTTTAGAAAAAAACGTGGACATAGACAGCCGTATAGCAAAGTAAAAATAGAAAAAATTGAATGTTAGTATAAAAATTATACTTAGATCAGAATATAAAGGAGGTGGATTTCATGGCTAGTAAAAAAGGAGTAGGTAGCTCCAAGAACGGTAGAGATAGTGAGTCCAAACGATTGGGTGTTAAAAGAGCTGACGGTCAATACGTAAGCGCTGGTAGCATCCTAGTTCGACAAAGAGGCACAAAACTTCACCCAGGCAACAATGTAGGAAAAGGTGGCGATGATACACTTTTCGCTAAGATAGACGGTGTTGTAAAATTTGAAAGAAAAGATAAGACTAGAAAACAAGTAAGTATATACGCTAGAGAAGCTTAGTTTACAAAATCCCCCTTGCATAAAAAAGGGGGATAATTTTTTGATATCAACAGAATGAAGATTAGGATATTGGGAGTTGATCAAATGTTTATCGACAGAGCAAATATTAATATTAAATCCGGTAAAGGTGGCGACGGCAGTGTTTCTTTCCGCAGAGAAAAGTATGTTCCCGATGGGGGACCTGATGGTGGAGACGGAGGTAACGGCGGTGATATCGTCTTTGTTGCCGATAACAACATGCGTACCTTGATGGATTTTCGTTACCAAACAAAATATAAGGCAGCCGATGGAGAAGACGGAAAAAAGAAAAAGCAATTTGGAAAAAACTCAGAGCCCTTAGTGATAAAAGTACCGGTAGGAACGACGATTATCGATGAGGAAACAGGCTTGATTATGGCAGATATGATTGAAGATGGACAACGCTTTGTTGCCGCTAGAGGGGGCAAAGGAGGAAAAGGAAATGTTCATTTTAAATCATCAACACGCCAAGCCCCTAATTTTGCTGAAGCCGGTGGTTTTGCCCAAGAAAGAAATGTTATCTTAGAACTCAAACTACTAGGTGATGTAGGATTAGTGGGTTTCCCTAACGTAGGAAAATCAACCTTGCTTTCTGTGATTACCAGTGCTAAACCCAAAATAGGCAATTACCCCTTTACAACGCTAACACCTAACCTAGGTGTCGTTTATATTCATGATACTAGCTTTGTTGTTTCGGACATACCCGGACTTATTGAGGGAGCTCATGAAGGCTTAGGACTAGGACTTGATTTCTTAAAGCATATTGAACGCAATAAAATATTGCTTCATGTAGTCGATGTAGCGGGCAGTGAAGGCAGAGATCCTATCGAGGATTTTGATAAAATCAACAATGAACTTAGTAAATATTCCGATAAGCTAATCAAAAAGCCTCAAATTGTAGCAGCTAATAAGATGGATGTTGCTGACCCTGAAATATTTAGATTATTTAAAGAACATGTTGAAAATAAGGGTTATAAAGTTTTCCCTATTTCTGCTGCAACCCATCAAGGCATTGATGAATTGTTAAACTATATAGCCAATGAACTTCCAAAGATAAAGGAAGAACCTGAACCTATGGATTTATTTTTCGATGAAGAAATACATGGAAATGACCAGAGTTACAGAGAAATCTTCGCAAACCGAGAAGACGGTATCTATGTGCTTAGCGGCAAGCAGCTCGAAAAAATATTTAACTCCACGAACTTTAATGATCTTGAGTCTCTTCGCTATCTGGATAACTATTTAAAGAAAAGAGGGGCCTATGATAAGCTCAAGGAACTTGGAATCAAAGAAGGGGATACCGTTAAGATTAAAAACTATGAATTTGATTATTATGAGTGAAGGCTAAGGTGGGACAAATATCCCACCTTAGCTTACCTTTTAAGTAATTCGGAATTTGGTGAGCAAAATTTCAGGTAGTGTGTGGTTTATTTTTAGAAAACCACACACTACCTGAAATTTTGAACAGATTTAGCTTTTAAATTACATTTTACACCAAAGTATCAACACACTAGTTGAAAATTTGCTCATTTTTTAGCTAAAAGCTTAAAGCATCAATCGCTCCACCCCTGTACCCGTAGACCACCCCTTCACTAGAAATTCATTTTGAAGGATATGACTTTCCCTAAATAATAAAATTCATCATCGCTTTTACAAACGTAGATCTCAGAATCTTTATTTTCAGGAATGAGTAGGATGACACCATTTTCCTTATAATAACGACGAACCAAGGGCATTTTACTGTTTTCGAGATGAAAAGCAACAATATCCCTGTTCTTAAGTAAATTTCTGTTTGTTGGTACAATTTTTATATGTGCATTGATAGAAATAATAGGTTCCATGGCTGTGTCACGGATGAAGAAAAAAGAGCTGTCTCCTTGAGTGGATTCCTTTCTGATATTGCCGGAAAGGCTATCCAATTCGTCCATAAATTTATTGAAGTTATTTTCTTTGATGCTTTCTAAATATTTTGCTGATAAATCTAAAGTAGAAATAATATCCAAGTTATTGAGGAAACCTCCATATTTATCGGTAAAATCGGATGAATCTTGTAACATGTTTTCTAAAATGTCTTTCAAAAGAAAAGAAGATGTGAAAATATATTTCCTGACCATTTCAGGCGCCTTTTCTAAGTAGCCTTGAAACACCAGCTTGGTAGGATTTTTTTCTCCGCATACAATCGATAATTTTGTGGATACATCCTCAGATGGAGGGGATAATTTACCATTTTTTAATTGACTAATATAAGAAGGTGTTATGTTGCAATCAAGCTCTTTGCATCGTTTTGTAATATTTCTGAGTGAAAGCCCGCTGTCAGAGATCATTTGGTCTAGGATATTAGCGTAATTCATTTTTCTACTCCTTTTATATTATCTTTGTGTTAAGTATAACATTTACACCCTGTTAATACAACACAAGGGAGGAATTTTATAATAATATAAAGAATATTAAGGAAATTGAAGTTAATTTTAGGAAAAAACCCTCTGTAAGAATGAATATAAAAATATGGGGAATTGATTATTTTTTTGTTTCTGTTAAAATTAAAGATAGGATAAGGAGACAAACTATGGAAAAGGTTATGGTAGTTGGAGCAGGTACAATGGGTTTTGGAATAGCGCAAACCTTTCTTCAGTCAGGGTATCAAGTTATTCTATATGATATCGATACACCTAAAGTTGACAAAGGAATAAGTAATATTGAAAGCAATATTCAAAAAATGCTTCAAAAAGGAGATATCTCAGCCGATCAATATGAAGAGATAAGAGCACGCTTAAAGGGAACTATTGAACTTGCCGATGCTAAAGATGTTGATTTGGTTGTTGAAACAGTTATAGAAAATAGTGATATCAAAAAAGATATTTTTAAAAAGCTTGATCGCATATGTCAGCCAGATACAATATTGGCTACAAATACATCAAGCATTGTTATTTCATCCATTGCTGCTGCAACAAAAAGACCTGAAAATGTCATAGGGATGCACTTTTTTAATCCGCCTCCTATGATGCCTTTAATCGAAATCGTTATCGGTATGAAGACATCTGAAAAGACATTAGCAACGATGAAGGCGATTGTCCAATCCTTAGGCAAAGAAAGTGTAACAGTAAAGGATTCTCCGGGTTTTGTATTTAATCGAATCATGATACCTATGATCAATGAAGCTACCTATCTTTTATCAGAGAGTGTCGCTTCAGCAGAAGATATTGACAAAACATTGAAACTGGCGGCTACACATCAAATAGGACCTCTTGCCCTTGGAGATTTCATCGGTCTGGATGTATGCCTACATGTAATGGAGGTTTTGCATAAGGAAATTGGGGAAGATAAATACAGACCAAGTCCTTTATTGAAACGTATGGTGGCTGCAAATCAATTAGGAAGAAAAACTGGAGAAGGTTTTTTTAAATATTAATTTTAAATGAGGAGATAAAAGATGAAAATAACCGAAATTAAAATAGGTGATAAACAAACCCTTACAAAAAAAATTACGTCAGAGGACAATGAAAAGTTTGCTGAAATCCTAGGTGACAGTAACCCTGTCCATTTAAATGAGGAATATGCACAAAATACTATGTTTAAAGGTCGTATTGCCTATGGTATGCTGGTATCAGGATTAATTTCTACCGTTATCGGAAGCAAGCTACCCGGGAATGGCTCTATTTACCTTTCTCAAACTTTAAAGTTTACAAAGCCTGTATGGCTAGATGATACCATCACAGCCGAGGTTGAGGTTGTTGAAATGGATATTGAAAAAAACAGATTAACGCTTAAGACCAGATGCTATAATCAGAATGATATCGATGTTATTATAGGTGAAGCTATAGTAATGCCTGAAAAATAAGTTGGCATTTGACCATGTTAGAAAATGATGATATAATTTCGAAAAAATAGGAGAGTTATTTGATGGAGAGTGACAGTAGTACGTTAATTATTATTTTTATTATTTTATTACTTTTTTCAAGCTATTTTTCTGCAACGGAAACTGCTTTTTTGAGCATGAATCGGATAAGGATGAAACATCTCTCGGCCTCAGGAAACAAAAAAGCAACACAGACTTTAGCTTTAGTGGAAGATCTTGATAGAGTTATTTCAACACTATTGATAGGCAATAATATAGTAAATATTGGTGCTGCCTCTGTTGCTACGCTTATTTTTACGAGATATTATGGTAATCCAGGCGTGACAATTTCTACAATTGTGACGACTCTTCTCATTCTTGTTTTTAGTGAGATATCACCTAAAAGCCTTGCAAAGGAAACACCTGAAAAATTTGCAATGTTTGCTACACCCTTTTTAAAATTCTTTATCTTTCTACTGATGCCTTTAAACTTATTCTTTATTTTATGGAAAAGATTACTTTTTATCGTTTTTAAATTTGAGGATAAGCAAACCATTACCCAGGGTGAACTGATTACCTTTGTGGATGAAGCAGAAAATGAAGGCGGTATAGATTCTCACGAAAGTGAATTGATCCGTTCAGCTATTGAATTCACCGATTTAGATGTACAGGAAATTCTTACACCAAGGGTTAAGGTTATAGCTATTAATGAAAATGCATCCATTAAAGAAATCAAAGAAAAATTTATTACTCACGGCTTCTCAAGACTGCCTGTTTACCAAGATACTATTGATAACATTATAGGAGTTATTAATGAAAAAGACTTTTATACGATGCTTTATCATCTCAACGAAAATATTCAAACCATTATTAAACCAGTAGACATCGTTGCTCCTCAAATGAAAATTTCAGAGCTTTTACGTAGGCTTCAATATTCAAAATCTCATTTATCTGTTGTGGTGGACGAGTATGGTGGTACCATGGGGATTGTTACTATGGAGGATATTTTGGAAGAGCTAGTAGGGGAAATATGGGATGAACATGATGAGATAGAAGAATACTATAATAAAATAAGTGATTCCCAATATATTATCTCAGGTGAAGCGGACATAGAAGATTTTTTTGATTTATTTGAACTATCAGGGGACACCGAAGATATTGATGCTTTTACTGTAGGTGGTTGGATAGTAGAACAATTCGGAAGAATACCTGAAATGGGAGAAACACTCGAAGTTGAAAACCTCAAAATAACAGTAAAAAATACGGATGCTCGACATGTCATAGAAGTTTTCGTAGAGATAATCCAAGAAAATCAAAATGAAAACAAAAATGAAGAAGAACAAAAATAAAAAAACATATAACGACAGCTTAAGGAAAGAATCCTCTTTTCTTAGGCTATTTTTTACTATAAAAAAAGTTTTTCTTATGATATGATTCAAATAGATTGTAGCATCAGCAAGGAGGAGAGATATGTACAAAGTAGGTATCATCACTGCCAGTGATAAAGGTTCCATCGGTGAAAGAGAAGACTTAAGCGGCAAAATAATATCCGATATACTGAAAAACAATGGATATATTATAGAAAAATATATTATTCTACCTGATGATGAAGAAAAGTTGCTTCATGAAATGATTGCTATGGCTGATGATTTAAAGGTTGATCTCATACTCACAACCGGCGGAACAGGCTTTGGTCAAAGAGATAGGACACCGGAAGCAACTTTAAGGGCCATTGACAGGTTGACTCCCGGCATTTCGGAGGCCATCAGGGCTTATAGCTTGCAAATAACGCCGAGAGCAATGCTTTCTAGAGCCACCTCTGGAATCAGAAATCAAACCCTCATTATCAATCTGCCCGGTAGCCCAAAAGCAGTTCAAGAATCCTTGGAATATATACTTGCTACCCTTCCTCATGGACTGGAAGTCTTAAAAGGACAAGCTCACGAATGTTCAAGGTAAAGATAATTTTTATTTGAATTTATATTTTCATTTAAAAATAAAAGGATTTTTTAAATAAGTGTCGAAATTTGTAAATGTAATCAAAGCGAATTTTCCGAGTTTAATATCCTAAAGCGCCGCTATGGAATTAAACCAATGGGTATAAGGAGAAATTCTTATGCCTCCCGTATTTGGAAAGGGAAGTTTAACTTTTGAGTGAGTTTTTTGTAATACTCAAAATAGTCCCTTCGTAGCTCGCCCAATTTACTATGCAAATTGATGGCGAACTGATGCAAGGAAATCACAAATCGAAGATTTGTAGATTTCTACTGCTTATGTTATGGACTATTTTTGTTTTTTGTATTCAATAACGCATTCAAAGCGGGGATTTAGTAGTTTTATGAGAGGAGGTTATGTTGATTATCAATAATCGACTCGGAAATTTTCAAACTAAAATATAAGAATAGTAGGTGAATAAAAAATGAGAAAAATATTGTCCATATTATTAATTTTAGCACTGGTATTTTCATTTGCCTTGGTAGGTTGTAGTAATGATACTGATCAACAACCGGATCCACAGGCTGAAGAAAGAGATATTATTTTGGCAACGACTACCAGTACAAGAGACAGCGGATTATTAGATTATTTATTGCCGATCTTTAAAGAAGAATCGAATATTAATGTTAAAGTTGTAGCTGTAGGAACAGGACAAGCCCTCCAAATGGGTAGAGACGGCGAAGCTGATATTCTCTTAGTTCATGCTAAAGCAACTGAAGAAATTTTTATGCAAGAAGGACATGGCGTTGTGAGACATGATGTGATGTATAATGATTTTGTTGTCGTTGGTCCAGAAGACGATCCGGCCAAGCTAAAGGAAAAAGCACCTCAAGACATCATAGCAGGATTCAAGCTGATAGCCGAAAACGAAGCACCTTTTGTATCTAGAGGAGACGAATCAGGCACCCACATTATGGAAAAGAATTTATGGGCTGAAGCAGAAATCGAACCTGAAGGAGAATGGTATATTTCAGCAGGTAAGGGAATGGCTGATGTCTTAAAGATGGCTGATGAAAAATTAGGCTATACCTTAACCGACAGAGCTACATACTTAAATCTAATGGATGTTGTAGAATTAGACATTTTGCTAGAAAAAGATGAAAAATTATTTAATCAATATGGCATCATCCCTGTTAACCCAGAAAAAAATGAAAATATAAAAGCTGAAGATGCAATCATTTTCATGGAATGGATGCTTTCTGACGAAACACAAAGCTTAATAGGTGAATTCGGGGTGGATAAGTTTGGAATGCCACTCTTTACACCGAATGCTAATTAGTAAAGAATAATTTGTAAAGACTAAGAGGGGTAGTGGAAGAAATGGATTATATTATAGATGGATTTTTTAAGGCAATTCAATTATTGACAAGCTTTGATCAAGAAGTGTACGGTATTATTATTTTATCACTCCTTGTATCCTCTACAGCGACTCTCATTTCTTCCACTTTCTCTATTCCTTTGGGAATTTATCTTGGTGCTAAGGAATTTAAAGGAAAAAGAATCTTCTCGAGATTGCTTTTTACATCTATGAGCGTGCCATCTGTTATAGTTGGATTAGTTGTAGCTATCCTGTTGGCCAGACGTGGACCTTTTGGTTCCTTGCAATTATTATTTACACCTCAAGCGATGATCATTGCTCAAACCTTATTAGTTATTCCATTATGCCTTGGATTAACCTTTAATCTTTCAAGGACAAGGGGTAAAGAAATTAAGGAAATGGGTATAACCATGGGTGGAAGCAAAATAAACACCCTCTTTTTAATGATAAGAGAATTAAAAATGGATATACTCATCAATATAGTCACTACATTTTCCCGGGCAATATCAGAGGTTGGAGCAGTGATGATCGTTGGAGGGAATATAAAAAATGATACACGCGTTATTACCACATCTATTGCCATGTTCAACTCCATGGGAGATTATCCAACGGCAATAGCGTTAGGTTTAGTCTTGCTGTTGTTGTCCTTTATTGTCAACAGTTTAATCTATAATTACAATCAAGGGGGCTGAAATGGAAATACAATTAAATGCTATCAAAAAAGCCTATGGAGAGCGCTTGGTTTTAGATATAGATCATTATGGAATTGAAAAAGGACAGATTATGGGAATCGTTGGCCCCAATGGTGCAGGTAAGACCACCTTGCTTCGAATCCTAGCAGGTCTGGACCATGATTATGAAGGTCATGTGACCTATGACGGGCAGGAACTTAATAGAGCCATACAGAAGAAAATGACATTGGTTTTCCAAAAACCCTATTTATTTCATAGAAGCGTTTACGAAAATATTGCCTATCCGCTAAAAATCCGTAAAACTCCTAAGGAAAAGATAAAAGTTAAGGTAGAAGAAATATTAAATAATCTGGAAATTACTTCCCTTAAGCAGCAAAATGCCAGATCCTTGTCAGGAGGGGAGTCACAAAAGGTTTCCCTAGCAAGAGCTTTGGTTTTTGAACCCCGATTACTCTTATTGGATGAACCTACATCCAATATCGATCCGCTTTCACTTGAGATATTGGAAAGAGAAATCATCCGCTATAACCGAAAGTCATGTGCTTCTGTCATTATAGTTACACATAGTATGGAACAAGCTGAGCGATTATGTGATAAAATAATCTATATGAACAATGGAAAGGTGATTAAATAGATGGATTTTTTTAACGTTATTTCTGTCGATGAAGCCAGAAAAAGAATAAATGAAACCTTTATGCGTCTGAAGCTGGGAACTGAAGAAATCGGGATATTAGATGCTTTAGACAGAATAGCTGCAGAAAACACTGTTTCAGGTATCGATGTACCCGGATTTAATCGTTCTATTGTAGATGGGTATGCGATCAAGAGCCAAAATAGTCATGGTGCCAGTGAAACATTGCCAAGTTTTCTGAATCTTATCGGTGAAACCATCATGGGAGAAAACACAAATTTAACGATTTTGGACGGAGAAGCAGTCTATGTTCCTACGGGAGGAATTGTACCCGAGGGAGCAGATGCGGTAATCATGATTGAGCATGTTGAGCAATTAGGCGACAATCTAATTGCTCTTTATAAACCTGTTGCTTACAAAGAAAATATGCTTTTTCAGGGGGATGACGTAGGAGAAGGTGAGGTCATCCTTGAAAAGGGTAAAAAAATTAGACCCCAAGATATAGGTGTTTTAGCCGCTATAGGTATGGCCACTCTTAAGGTTTATAAAAAACCTCGTTTTTTTATCCTATCCACAGGAGATGAGATTATAGATTTACATGAACCGCTGGATAAAGGTAAAATTAGAGATATCAACGGTTATGCTCTCTATGCCTTGATAAAAAAGCTTGGAGGGGATGTGGTCCGCAGGGTTATTGTGAAGGACGATTTTGAAAAACTAAAATGTGAATTGAGCCAGGCGCTTGATTCTGCTGATATCATCATTATATCCGGCGGAAGCTCAGTAGGCACAAAGGATTATACCTATGAATTAATGAATACTTTGACTGGACAAGGTGTTTTTATTCATGGTCTTTCTATCAAGCCCGGCAAACCCACCTTGGTAGGCGAAGCTCATGGCAAGCCTGTATTTGGACTTCCGGGACACCCTGTATCTTCAATCATTGTATTTAAAGCCATTGTAGAGTATTTTATAAAGAATAAGATGGAAATAAAAGAGGACATCATCAAGACCAAGGCCATCCTGGATTTTAATATTCATTCTTCGCCCGGACAGGAAACTTATCAAATGGTTAGCCTCGTTGAAAAAGATGGTCATCTTCATGCAGTACCGGTCCTTGGAAAATCAGGAATGATTACCTTGCTTTCGAACTCCAATGGTTATATTGTCATGAAAGCTCATGAAGAAGGTTTATATCAAGGTGAAGAAAGAGAAGTCTATTTTATATAAATATAAAAATTGGGCGAGCTATGAAAGGAGTCCCTATTATGAAAAAGGAAGATAGAAACGTCTATATAGCCAACATGGATGTAGAGGAAGCTCAAAAAATCTATTCGGAAAAATTGATAAGCGGTTCATCCTTTGAAGAAATACATGTACTGGAATCACTGGGGAGAATAACTTATCGAGCAGTTTACGCAGAAAAATCATCCCCTCATTATACTTCGGCAGCTATGGACGGCATAGCTGTAAAAGCTGAGAAAACTTATGAAGCCAGTGATATTCATCCCTTAACATTGGAAGAAGAAAAGGACTTCATTTACATCAATACAGGACATTTGATCCCAGCTTCTTATGATGCGGTGATTATGATTGAGGATGTCATTGATTTGGGACAGGGTAAAATTCAAATCATTAAAGCAGCCTATCCATGGCAATATGTCCGCACAATAGGGGAGGATATTGTCGCTACGGAAATGATTATACCCTCAAGGCATAAGATAAGACCAATGGATATGGGAGCCCTTATATCCGGAGGAATCGAAAAAATTGATGCCTATAAAAAACCTTCTGTCGGTATTATTCCAACAGGTTCAGAACTGGTGGAAAGTTTTTCAGAATTGAAAGAAGGCAAGATCATTGAGTCCAATTCAAGAGTATTCGAAGGATTAATACAAGAATACGGTGGAGAATCCAATCGCTACTCGCCGGTAGAGGATAACTTGGAACTGTTAAAACAGGCCATCTTAAAAGGTGTAAAAGAAAATGACATACTTCTGGTTAATGCAGGCTCCTCAGCCGGTGATAAAGACTTTACAGTGAAGGCAATCAAAGAATTAGGAGAAGTTGTTGTCCATGGCATAGCCATGAAACCTGGTAAACCAACGATTTTAGGCATAGTTAACAATAAACCAGTTATTGGTATCCCAGGTTATCCTGTGTCTGCTTATTTAGTTTTTGATACTTTTGTGAAATCTTTAATCTATTCTTATACAGGTCAAAAGGAAGTAAAGGATGAAATAAAAGCCATTATCTCTAAAAGAATCGTTTCTTCCTTGAAAAACAAAGATATCATCAGGGTTAATCTCGGTTATGTTCACGAACACTATGTTGCGACACCTTTATCCAGCGGTGCAGGCGCAACCATGAGCCTTGTGAAAGCCGACGGACTTGTTTCTATCCCACAAAACAGTGAAGGGGTCGAAGCAGGGCAAGAAGTTGATGTTAGGCTTCTGAAAAGCATTTCTAATATTAAGGAAACCATCGTTTCAATAGGTAGTCATGACCTTATTATGGATGTCATTTCGGATATGATGCCCCTCAGTTCCGGCCATGTAGGAAGCATGGGAGGAATTATGGCCATGAAAAGAGATGAATGCCATCTTGCACCTATTCATTTATTAGATATGGCGACAGGTCAATATAATATCTCCTATATCAAAAAATACTTTCAAGGGAAAAAGATGGCCCTTATCAAAGGGGTAAAACGTCTTCAAGGTTTGATTATAGCACAAGGCAACCCTTCCAATATAAAGGGAATTGAAGATATAGCACGAAAAGATGTCACCTATGTCAACCGTCAGAGAGGGGCAGGTACCCGAATGCTGCTGGATTACCTTTTACAAAAACTATCTATCGCTACAACAGATGTGAAAGGCTATGATAGGGAAATGACTACCCATATGACCGTTGCCATGGCAGTAAAATCAGGTACAGCAACAACAGGATTAGGCATCGCCTCAGCTGCAAAGGCTATGGATTTAGATTTTATAGAAATTGGTTTCGAGGATTATGATTTCCTTGTTCCTCATGACTTTCTGGAGGATGAGAGAATGAAAAGATTTCTGAAAATCATTCAGTCACAGGAATTTACCGATAGGGTGTATGCACTAGGAGGTTATGATTGCAAGGGCATTGGAGAAATCATTGTTATAGATTAGTTTTTTAGGTTGGTCAGTGAGGTAGAGGCTATGAGGGATCTGTTTTTAAGAGAAATCAATTATTTGCGTATATCTGTTACAGATTTATGCAATTTAAGATGCAAATATTGTATGCCCGAGAGTGGTATAAGCAAAACAAAGCATTCAGACATTTTAACTCTTGAAGAGATTGAAGAGATTGCTAAGGCTTTTGTAGGATTGGGTATTAATAAGATAAGAATAACAGGTGGTGAACCCTTAGTAAGGCATGGCATACTCCATTTAGTCCAAAAAATAGCCCAAATAAAAGGTGTAAGCGACTTAGCTATGACAACGAATGGCCTTTTGCTCAAGTCCTATGCCAAAGGTTTAAAAGAAGCAGGGCTAACCCGAGTCAATATCAGCCTAGATACTCTTCAAGCGGAAAGGTATTCGGATATCACAAGAAAAGGTCAATTAAAGGATGTTCTTGAAGGAATCGAAGAAGCTAAGCGTGTTGGACTTAAGCCAATTAAATTGAATGTTGTCTTGATGGGCGGATTTAATGAAGATGAAATAGAAACCTTTGTTAACCTTACGAAGAATGAAGAAATCGATGTTCGTTTTATTGAACTCATGCCTACAGGCGAGGCAACTCACTGGGCATTGCATCATTTTATTCCAAATGCCACTGTTTTGGAAAAAATGAATGCATTGGTAAAAGTAGAAGATGAGGATATTTCCTCTGCAGCTACCTATTATCGTTTACCTGAGAGCAAGGGAAGAGTAGGGCTCATCAACCCTATTTCA
>Ga0265293_10007230_pt1 | contig 17242 bp, 19 predicted proteins | sample Munlanlewell138R_FD_192505 | JGI IMG/M metagenome (GOLD analysis project Ga0265293, IMG submission 192505) | Leachate microbial communities from a municipal landfill in Southern Ontario, Canada - Leachate well 138R | ecosystem: Engineered > Solid waste > Landfill > Unclassified | place: Canada...
GGAACTAGCAATATTGCAATTTATATGGGATGAAAAGCTATCCAATGATGGCATGGAACACTATTAAATAACTGCTATTACTAAAATAGTGAGGTAGTAGAAAATGTATATATTTTTTTGGTACTTATATATATATGCTTTTTTGGGATGGTGTGCAGAGGTAGCATATGCAGCGGTAAATACGGGTAAATTCGTTAATCGTGGTTTTTTAAATGGTGCGGTATGTCCAATTTACGGATTTGGAGCTGTAATTGTAATTGCTGTTATGACTCCTTTACAAGATAATATACTTATCTTGTTTTTTGGTTCGGTGTTGTTTGCAACGTTATTAGAATTGTTAAGTGGGTGGACTTTAGAAAAGGTCTTTTCCCAGAAATGGTGGAATTATTCGCACTTACCTTTCAATATAGGTGGGTATATTTGTTTGAAGTTTTCACTTATTTGGGGTATTGCGTGTGTGCTTTTGATAAATGTTATACATCCTATTATAGAAAGTGTTGTATTAGTTATAGATGTCAGATTTGGACAACTGCTTCTTGTAGTTTTATATACTGCGCTTATTATAGATATAGTTGCATCTGTACAGTCGGTGCTGAACTTAAATAAACAATTAAAGCAAATTAACCAATTTGCAGCTAAAATGAGAGATATTTCAGACGATATTGGGGAGAAAATATTCGAAGAAAGCATTTCAATAATGGAGAAAACGGAAGTTCTTAAAAGTAAAGGATATAAAAGGATACTAAAAGCATTCCCTAATTTAAAGTCGAAGCATTTTGATCAAGAGCTAAAAGAACTTAAAAGCAGAATTTTCGATAGGAAATAATATAGAAAGTTTCAACTCCTTTTGTAGAATTATTGGCAAAAGGAGTGTTTTTTTGAGAACTAAAATGGTACCCAAACATGACTTAAATTTACGTATTGATTATCGACTTTTCTCATTATAATACTTCTAGTAATGATGTCGCCCGTTATTGGTAAATTGCACTCATTCATATATTGAAAGACGGGTGCTAGACTTTTATGACTAAAACCTGTTTCGGAATTACATTCATATGCTGTATAAATACATCGGCATGATGGATAGAATTTAATGTGTTTGGTCTCTATGATATTAAGGAAATCCGCATATTTTTTTGTAATACCAAAACCTATTGTATGCTCTAAATTAATTTCGTTATTTTCATAACTGAATAAAGCACTTGCAAATATAAATGGCATAGCTTGAGACCAATGGGATATTTTTTGACTCTTTGGGATTTTGGATATTTGATCAAAATCAATTAAATACATTTCTGGACGGTTAACAATTTGATAGGAACTCCGTAAACTCATAGCTTCAGATATATACTGCTTATTTTCCTCAGTAATTTTTTTCAGATTTTTTAACCATCTAATTTGTTGATATATATTGTCCTCTTTTTCAGAAAGGTAATGTGATATTTCATTAACGTCACAACGGTTAATACATTCTGCTGCTTCTTCTAATGAAAATCCAAATTGGCGGTACATTCTAGAAGTTATCAAAATTTGAATGTCCCAATCAGTATAATGGCGGTACCCATTTCTGGTTTCGCGTTTTGGCTGTATAATACCTTTGGATTCATAATAACGAATTGCTTCATGGGATAGGTTTAATAATTTAGCTACATCATTTACCTTTAAATCAGTAATTCTATCCATGATTAGACACCCTTTCAATTATAATGAATTAACTCTCAAGCAACTTGAAGGTTTTTTATAAACAATAGTAATAACTATATAAGTGACTATAGTGCGTTTTGGGAACTAGGAGTTGTATGTTTGAAATATATTCCTTTGCAGGCCTTGATATTCAAGGCTTTTTTGTTTTGTAAGAATATATAAATAAATTCATGCTGCAGGTTGTTGACTCTAAAGCTCCTATAGACTTTATAATAACAGTATAAATCACTAGTTAATTATAATTATAACACTTTATAAAATTTAATGGTAGATACGGCTGATTAAACACATTATATCTTCCTATTAGTTGCTATTAAATAAAAGCAAGGGAATCGCTTTAATAAGCGTTTGGTAACTGAAGGCGGGTGTAGTGATTTTAATAACTACTAAAATGTAAAGGGGAGGTATTACATGCTAGCAAGATTGTTTATAGCAATCGGGGTTTTCATAGGCTTGGGTTTTGGAGCTTATTGGGCTTATGATGCATCACGGCTCTATGTATTTCAGGCTGGTTATACAGGGTCATACACGTATAATCTATTATTTGAATCAGCCGTATGGGCAATCCCTGTAGCGATATTGCTTGGGATTCTTATAGGATCATTTGCTAAAGACGGACACGAATCCTATATTGATGCTCAAGGTAAAGTGCTACGACATGATGAAACAATGTTTTTTCAACACTGGAGCCATGCATTAGCAACATTATTACTTATAGGGACGGGAATTAGCCTCGGAGTGCTTATGTTTCCGAGATTCTTAAGTAATCCTCAGGATGTAGGATTTGCAATAAATCTACATTTTATTGCTGCTAGTTTATTCTTGTTTACAGTATTCTTCCATGTTACAAAGAACATTTTAACAGGAGAAATTAAAGAAAACATGCCAGAAGCTCATGATATTCCAGATGCTATCGGACATTACAAAGCAATGCTAGGCTTTGGTAAGCAACCTGAGGAAGGTAAATATTTAGCAAGTGAAAAATTATCTTATCCGGTTTGGGGAGTTCTTGTCGGAGGGATAATTCTATCTGGATTAATTAAAGTATCAGCATACATTTGGAATATGCCAGAAGGTTTGATGATAGCAGCAACTTTAATACACGGAATATGTACAGTGGGTATAGTTTTGGTACTAATTGTACATGTGTTCTTAGGGGCAATTATTCCACCATCATGGCCTTTGATTAGATCTATGATTACAGGCTATGTAACAGAAGATTATGTTAAAGCTCACCATGTTAAATGGTATAAGGAGATTAAAGGTAATAGAAAACCTATAGCAGATGAATCGGTAGAAGCACTACCAAACAAAGCAGAAACACCATCAGTTTAGACAAACTAGTTCTATAGATGTAACAAAATTTACCAATAATGGAGTGTAGAAAGGAGATATATATTATGGCAAACGAGCCTAGAAAAGCCTCACGAAGAGACTTTCTAAAAGTAGGTAGTGCATCATTGATTGGATTAAGTGTGGGTACTCTGTTTCCAGGAGGTACATGGTTAGATAATAAAATATATGCAATTCCAGCATCAGAAGGGTATTTGCTAGTAGATACAAAAAAATGCGCAGGTTGTCTATCTTGTATGTTAGCATGCTCACTTACACATGAAGGTAAAGAAAATCTATCTCTATCAAGAATACAAATTATGCAGGATTCGTTTGTAGGCTTTCCAAATGATATTACGATGTCGCAGTGCAGACAATGCGCTTACCCTCCTTGCGTAGAAGCGTGCCCAACAAAAGCTCTACATGCAGATGAGAATAATGGAAATATAAGAGTTGTTGAAACTGGAAAATGTATAGGATGTCAGCGTTGTATAGAAGCATGCCCTTACGATAGTAATAGAGTGGTATGGAATCATGAGAGTAAACATTCGCAAAAGTGTGACCTTTGTGCTAACACCCCGTTCTGGGAAGAAGAGGGTGGACCGGATGGTAAGCAAGCTTGTGTTGCAGTATGCCCAATGAATGCAATTAAATTTACTAAGACTATTCCAACTCAGAGTGATAGTGGCTACAATGTTAATTTGCGAAATGTGCATTATGGTAAGACTGGTTTCCCGACGAATTAATTTTAAAATATAAAAGAATTTAAAGTCGAGTAGGAGGTTACTTATATGAAAGGGTATATGGGGAAAATTTTACGAGTGAATTTAACAGATCGTAGTATTTCTACAATAGATACCAAACAGTATGAACAATGGGGTGGTGGGCATGGTATGGGCTCCGCTATCTTTTGGGATTTAGTTAAAGATAAAACTATAAGTGCTTTTGATTCAAGAAATGTTGTAACATTAATGACATCACCGCTTGTCGGTACGTTAGCGCCATCAGCTGCATCTAGAACAGAAGTACAAGGAATTGGACCGCAAGCCTATCCGTACGAATGGTTTACCCGCAGTAATGTAGGTGGACGCTTTGCACCGATGCTCAAGTATGCAGGATGGGATGGTATTGTTGTAGAGGGTAAGGCAGATTCGCCAGTTTGGCTGGATATTCGTAATCAAGATGTAAAGATAAGAGATGCCAGTAGTTTATGGGGAATGGATACTTATGAGACGCAACAAGAAATATGGTCTGATGTAAACAATGGATTAGATTATGGTAGTTGGAATCAGGTTGGTTTTGGTAGAGACGGTGGTAGAAGTACACAAAGACCAGCAGTTATAGCTATTGGTCAAGCTGGAGAGAATTTAAGCAGAATTGCTTGCCTAATACATGATGCCGGAAACGCAGCTGGTCAAGGTGGTTTCGGTGGAGTATTCGGATCGAAGAATCTTAAAGCTATTAGTGTTATAGGCACAGGTAACGTTGAAGTAGCTGATCCTAATGCACTGATGCAGGCTCGTATCTGGATGAAGGAAGTACATGGCTATAATGTTGATGAGCCTTTACGTGAATCTCCGGTTGATAACTTTTCGCTATATGGCACTATTACTCGCCGCCCGGGATTTGGAGCACTATTACTTGAAGTAACTGAGCCATCAAGACCAAAGGGTTGTGTTGGTTGCTATATGAACTGTCGAAAGAAAACAAGCACTGCCTATGGTAATGAAGCTAGTTGCGTAGAAGCAATATTCTACACATCTGACGGGCCTGAAAATGCTAACAAAGCAACAGATTTATTACAGAAATACGGAATAAATGTATACGGTATATTACAACATGGATATCTAAGAGATTTATATAAAATGGGTGTAATGGGTCCAGGTAAACAAATTCATAGCGAATTGCCTTTTGAACAGTATGGTAAAATTGAATTTGCAGAAGCTTTAACAAAAGCAATTGCATACCGTGAAGATATTGGCGCTGATCTTGCAGAAGGCTTACCAAGAGCGATTGAAAAGTGGGGTCGCTTGGAGGATATCGAGAGTGGATTGATAACATTGCCTAACTGGGGTTATAATGATCACTATGATCCTAGATTAGAAGTCGAATGGAGTTATGGTTCGATTTTAGGCGATCGGGATATTAACGAGCATTGCCTGAATTGGTCAGTGCACTGGTTACCGCTTGTATGTAATGCGATTGATCAAGAGCCGATTATATCTGCTGAAGATATGGTGAAGACGATTGCTAGTAAACTTGTAATCTTTGACGATCCAATGATGCTAGATTATAGTGCGGAAGGGATTTATTCTGAAGCTAAAGCAAAAATGATTTATTGGCATAGACATTACACTCGTTTTTGGAAACAATCAGTCTTATATTGTGATTGGGCATGGCCGTTCTTCGTTAATGCGAATGTTCCAGACTTTAAAGGATTTACCCCTGAAGGCGAACCGAAGTTCTTCAATGCCGTTACAGGTTCTAATATTACATTTGAAGAAGGTATGGAGATTGGTCGTAAGATTTGGAATCTAGACAGGGCAATCTGGATATTGCAAGGACGCCATCGTGATCAAGAGAAATTTGCTGGTTATGTATATGACGTTCCAACTTCAGCACCGTATGCATTAACTGCATTTGAAAATGGTAAATGGGTATATAGTGATTGCCTAGATCGATCATTAGATCGTCAGAAATTCGAAGATTGGAAGACAATGTACTATAAGTTGGAAGGCTGGGATCCAAGCAGTGGATGGCCGAAACGTAGCACATTAAATGAATTAGGATTAGGTAATGTTGCAGATGAGTTAGCATCTAAAGGTAAATTAGGGAGTGAATAGATACCATGCAGAGGCAACTATCTGATATATCAGTCGAAATGGCAAAAAAATTAATGGGTGAAGTAGAGTTTAAAGATCGAATAATAGGAACAAAAATGAGTGGAGCTGGTGGTAATAACAGGGTTTCCATGTATAGCTTGCAAGAAGCTGCAGAATTTCTATATTCGGATAGTGTTGATAAACTAATGCAAATGGGAAAATCGACGATTGCCCAAATTGATATACAGCAGTTAATAAAATGGATTGCTGATGTGTATGAAGACCAAGAATTAGCTAATGCAATTACAGAAGATACAGCTACTACAGATATTTATGTAGAGAAAATTAAAATAGCAAAAACCTTAATAGAAGAACGTATTAACCAATGTGAAGAAGTATTGAAATGACCCTTTCCTCGCCCCGGGTCCGCCCGGGGTATTTTTCTATCTTAGAGTTAGGAGGAGTATATAATGCAACCAATTGTACTTATTAATGCACCAGTAACTAAAGTCAGCCCACATTCTAAGTTAGCAATACCGCTAGGATTAGCATATATCGCTTCTGCGTTAATGCAGGCAGGTAGAAGAGTAAAGGTTATAGATTTCAATATTAGTGGTTTAAATTTACGCCGAGTAGATAATATCGTTAATGGTAGACCAGCTATCGTAGGCATCTCTGCTCATACTGAAACGTATCCCAATGCGCTGAAAATAGCAAAGAGAATTAAAGAACTTGATAGTAGTATTCCTATAATAATTGGTGGGCCACACGCATCGATTCTTCCGATAGAAGTTTTGGAAGAAGCTGCAATTGATTATGTAGCTATTGGCGAAGGGGAAGCTACAATGGCAGAGCTGGCCGATTACCTTATAGGTGGAAAAGGGCAGCTTAAAGATATTAAAGGTATCGGTTATAAAGATGAGCAAGGTCAAATTCATATTAATCAGCGTCGTGAGTTGCTAAATCCTGATGAAATCCCCTTTCCGGCGAGAGATTTGTTTCCATTAGATTTTTATCAAGAAAAATGGAATATTTCTACTGCTAGAGGTGGATGTCCTTATAAATGTCCATTTTGCTCAGCGGCATATATTTGGGAAGGCAATCGTAGACCAAGAAGTCCTGAGAATATAATCGAAGAAATTAAAATGGTCTATGAAGAACGTGGTGCAACATATATATTTTTCTCAGAAGACATTTTCACGGTAAACAAAAAGTGGGTCTATAAATTATTAGAGCTTATCAATCAATTAGATTATAAAATTGAATGGGGCTGCGCTACTAGGGTGGATTGTGTAAATGAGCAGCTTATAATGGATATGGCAAATGCAGGTTGTCGTGCAATTCAGTTTGGTGTTGAGTCGGGCTCGCAGCGAATTCTCGATGCTGTGAAGGGAATCACCAAAGAACAGGTTTTAAAAGTTATAAAAGCTTGTAAAAAGGCGGATATTGATGTAGCGTCATCGTTTATGATACCTTTTCCCGAAGATACTAAGGAAACAGTAAGAGAAACGAAAGAATTCATAAAGGAATTATATGATGCAGGAAGTAAAATCTATATGTCTTATACTTCGCCTTATCCTGGAACGAAATTCTATCTAGAGAAAGAAGAGCTTGGTATAAAGATATTAACAGATAAATGGGATGAATTTGATGCGAAGCACAATATTATAGAAACTAAAAATCTAACCTCGAAAGAAATTGAAGAATTAGTGGATGAAATTGTTAACTACACTGGGTTAAAGAAAAGGGCATAAATTATGTATATTAAGATTTATTATGTCTATTAAATTTTTTTATGGCGTTAAGTGATTTATTGGTTAATATCATGTAGATTATGAGCATATTGTGAATTTTTATGAAACTCGGATTGGTTGACCTATTCCGTTCATCGCAATATAGTTAATATTATAGTTAATTATGGAAGGAATCAGAAAATTAGTTTTTGTATTAAATTTTAGAAATGGGGGACAAAAATTATGTTTAAAAGTAGAACTTTAAAAGCTTTATTTTTAGCACTTACTTTAGTGCTTTCGCTTTCGTTGGTTGCTTGTGGCAGTAGTGATACAACAGTAGCACCAGCTCCAGCACCAGCTCCAGCACCTGCACCAGCTCCAGCACCTGCGCCAGCTCCAGCACCTGTTGAACCTGCAGAACCAGTTTATGAGGTAGGTTTAGTTGAGTGGATGGAGAAATACGAATCAGGTGAAGCGGCAGTTGTTGTAGATGTTCGTACGCCTGAAGAATTAGCGGAATTAGGCAAATTCAAAGATTCTATCAATATTAATAGTGTGGATATTACCGCTAATCCTGGTGTTATTAGTGAAAAACTTGATGCATTAGGTGTAGCTAAAGATGGTTTAGTATTAGTTCATTGCAAGAGTGGCGGTAGAGCATCAAAAGCTCTTGAGCACTTCTTAAGTCAAGGATATGAAAATACATTAATTTTAAAAGATTTTACTTACTTTACTGAAGAAGGAGATTTCCGTTATGGACTGAATCCTTCAGAATGGGATAAACTGTATAAGTCTGGAAATGCGGCAGTTGTTGTAGATATTCGCAGACCTGATGAACAACAAGCAGATGGTAAGTTGCCAGATTCTATTAATATAAATAGTGTAGATATTGAAGCGGATCCATCTATCGTTTCTAAAACATTATCTGGTATGGGAGTTAAAGAAGAAGATTTAGTACTTATTCACTGCAAATCAGGTGGAAGAGCTGCTAAAAATTATGCTGCTTTCCCTAATGCAGGGTATAAATATTCTTTCTACTTAGCTCATGCATTAACTTATGATGCAAGTGGCGGTTATACTTACCCCGATTGGGTATTGCAATAAGCTTTTTAATTTAAGGTTATAAGTCAAATATGGTGGTAGATATTCTTTGAATATCTGCCATTTTTTGTGTTTAAAGAACATTTTTTTATTACTATAATTCGCCGTATATCTTAAGTTATTATATTGACAAATAACGAAAATTGTATATAGTGTATATATACAATTTCAACAAAGAGTTAAAAACAAGGAGTTAAATATGAATATTATAATTAGCAATTCTAGTGGACAGCCAATTTATGAACAAATAATAACACAAGTAAAAGGACTAATTATTTCTGGACAATTGCAAGAAGGAGATGCACTTCCTTCTATGCGTCTGTTAGCTAAAGAATTACGTATTAGTGTTATTACGACCAAACGGGCATTTGAAGAGTTAGAGCGCGAAGGATTTATTGTTTCTATAACAGGGAAGGGCAGTTTTGTTGCGAGTAAAAATGTTGAATTTATTAAAGAACAACAGCTAAAAGAAATCGAAGAACATATGCAAGTAATAGTGGAGAAAGCAGGCAATTGCGGTTTACAGTTAGATGAATTAATTGAAATGCTATCAATAATATATAGGGGAGAGTAGCTATGGAATTTGCACTGCAATTACAGAACGTGTCAAAAAATTATAAGGATTTTTCTTTGGACAATATAAATATCAGTTTGCCATATGGATGCATTATGGGCTTTATTGGCGAAAATGGTTCAGGTAAAACAACTACTATTAAGTTGATACTTGATTTAATTAAACGTGATTCAGGGACAATTACAATCTTAGGTCAAGACAATATAAAGGATATTAAAAAGGTAAAAGAAAATATAGGTGTTGTTATCGATGAAAGCTGTTTTCCAGAGATGTTAACGCTTGCGGAAGTGAATTGTATTCTTAAAAATATATATAAGACTTGGGATAATAATAAGTTTGAGATACTTACAAAGCAATTTTCCTTACAAAAAGATAAAAAAATTAAAGATTATTCGAAAGGAATGAAAATGAAGCTATCTATTGCGATAGCACTTGCACATGATACAAAAATATTGATTTTAGATGAAGCTACAAGTGGTCTTGATCCACTTATACGTGATGAAATCCTTGACGTATTTAGAGATTTTATTCAAAATGACAGACATTCTATATTTATGACTTCCCATATTATTAGTGATTTAGAAAAAATATGTGATTATATCACTATGATTCATCACGGTAAAATAATCCTCAATCAAAGTACGGATGAATTGATGGAGAGTTATGGTATTTTAAAATGCTCAGAGGCTGATTTTAAAACAATTAATCCAGCAATAGTTAAGGGATTTCGTAAAAACTCTTTTGGAATTGAAGCACTAGTATTGAAAAACGGGATTAGAGGCAATTTCGTTATTGATAATGCTAGCATAGAGGATATTATGGTCTACTCTGTAAAGGAGGCTAAATTATAATGAAAGCACTAATTATTAAGGATTTACTAAACCTAAAAGGTCAGTATAAGATTATTATTGCAATATTTGTGTTTTACGCTATGATTTCATTCGGTAGTAGTGATGCAAGTTTTTTATTCGGAATGATATCGGTTATAATGGTACTGCTTACAATAACGTCTATATCTTATGATGAACGTTCAAAATGGGATAAATATGCTTTAACAATGCCTGTTAATAGGCAAGATATTGTAATAAGTAAATATCTTTTGGGGCTTATTTTGGCATCTGTTGCACTTGTATTAAACTTAATTTTTACGTTGTTATTTAGCGATTTATCTACGAGTGAATCCGTAGCAGTGCCATTTGCATTATTTGGTGTGAGCTTGTTGTTTTTGGCGCTGGTTTTACCACCGTTATTTAAATACGGTGTCGAGAAAGGCAGATTTATCATGATGATGATCTTTTTTGTGCCTACAGGGGTTATAATAATCGCATCAAAAATGGGGAATATCAGTATAGGTAATGATATATTAAATAACTTACCATATATTTTAGTAATATCTTTAATAATAGCAGTCGGCATTTCTATTAAAGCATCCTTACGAATATATAATAATAAAGAAATGTAAACAGGTTATATCTTGACATGCAGGCGATATTACAATAAACTGAATGATATACTAATTTCATATATAGCCTCACTTTACTAGTGAGGTAGAGGCGCAACATCTAACAGTCTCTAGTGGAGCTTGAGAAGCTATGAAGCTGGTGAGAAGGAGATGCTGCCGAAGCAGATAATAATCTCAAACATTATTTGCTGGGTCTGTAGTTAAGAGCTACAGGACTGTCTCAATAAATGTCCTAATTTATTGAGTTGAGCTATCTCATTTGGGAAGAAGAGGACTAAGGTGACTATGTTTCTAGAAGATCTGAGTTCAACTCAGGTCTTTTTTGATAGAAAGCTAAGTAGTTCAAGTATTAAAATAAAAATATTAAATAAGGGGAGAATAAAGTTGAAAAAGAGTTTTTTAATGATGATTATGGCAACATTATTGATTGCTGCATTAGTTGTAGGATGTGGTGGTAATACTACAGATAATACTAATGGAGCACAAAACCCTCCAGTAGCTAATGGAGATAATAATCAAGCACCAAGTGAACCAGTAAAGGAAGTTTTCCGTGTAGGTATGGAAGCAGGCTATGCACCATTTAACTGGACACAAATTGGTGATGCAAATGGCGCTGTTAAAATTGATGGAAGTCCTGAGTACGCAGGTGGCTATGATGTTGAAATAGCGAAGAGAATTGCCGAGGGATTAGGTAGAGAGCTAGTAATTGTTAAGACAGATTGGGATGGTTTAGTACCTTCATTACAAGCTGACAAAATCGATGCAATTATAGCTGGTATGTCGCCAACAGCAAAGCGTAAAGAGAGTATAGATTTCTCAGATAATTATTATAAATCAGATTTAGTAATAGTAGTGAAAAAAGGTGGAAAATATGATGGGGCTACTTCTTTAAAGGATTTCAACGGAGCAAAAGTAACAGCACAACTTAATACTTTCCACTATACTGTAGTAGACCAGATTGAGGGAGTTAACAAGCAATCAGCTATGGATAGCTTCCCAGCTATGAGGGTTGCATTAGAAGCGGGTATGATTGATGGTTATGTTTCTGAACGTCCAGAGGGTGTTAGTGCAGAAGCTGCGAATGCAAACTTTAAACTGATAGAATTTACAGAAGCAGACGGATTCCAAACTTCTGATGAAGATACAGCTATTGCTGTTGGTCTTGCAAAGGGTAGCGATTTAGTGGGACCAATAAATGAAGTATTAGCGGGTATTTCTTTAGATGAACAAAAGGAAATTATGGACAAAGCAATTGAAAATCAACCAGCAGCTCAATAATAAATATTAACCGGGTGTATGCTAATACATCCGGTTTTTACGGTTAAGGAGGAGCGAATTTGAGTTTTGCGTTAATTGTAGATATTTTAATCGAATATTGGCCGATGTTTCTTCGTGGTGCGGGTAAAACGTTATTAGTCGCCATAGTTGGTACGATTATTGGTTCGATCATCGGTCTAATGATTGGTGTAATACGAACTATTCCTGAACCTGAGAAGGGTATAAAGAAGCATCTACTAAAAGCAGTTAATATGCTTATAGGTGCTTATATAGAGGTGTTTCGTGGTACACCAATGATGGTACAAGCTATGGTTATTTATTATGGGTCGGCTATCGCATTAGGTGTTCAAATGGATATTCTTGATGCCGCATTTCTAGTAATTTCGATTAATACTGGTGCATATATGGCTGAAATAGTACGTGGTGGAATTATATCAATTGACAAAGGTCAATATGAAGCTGCAGAGGCTATTGGTATGAATCATTTACAGACGATGGTTAATGTTGTTTTACCACAAGCAATCCGCAATATTTTACCGGCAACAGGAAATGAATTTATCATTAATATTAAAGACTCTTCAGTTTTAAGTGTTATTGGTTTAACGGAATTATTCTATCAGTCTAAATCGGTTTCTGGAGCTAACTATAAATATTTTGAAGTGTTCTTAATTACGTCAGTTGTATATTTAATTATGACTATTTCAGTTACAAAAATTTTACGCTATGTAGAACGGCGAATGGATGGGGCAGAGAATTATGATATACTAGGCAATCAAATGCAAGTTGAGACGCCTAGGATAGTCGGACAAGAGCAGAAAGATAAGTAATCTTTAATTGTAGTAAGGAGGGTAAGCATGGAGCAACTAATTAATGTACGACATTTAAGGAAATCCTTTGGTACACGTGAAGTTTTAAAGGATATTAATTTTTCTGTAAAAAAAGGCGAAGTTGTATGTATTATTGGCTCATCAGGGTCAGGGAAATCGACATTATTACGCTGTATTAATCTCTTAGAGAAGCCGACTGGCGGGGAAGTTATATATAAAGGTGAAAATATTCTTGATGATAAGCATGATGTATATGAGTATCGTAAACATTTAGGGATGGTTTTCCAACAGTTTAATTTGTTTAATAATCATAATGTATTAAGTAATTGTGTGGTTGGACAACAAAAGGTGTTGAAGCGTTCTAAAGTAGAAGCTGAAAAAGTAGCAATGAAATATTTACAAGTGGTAGGTATGGAACAGTATGTTAACGCTAAGCCTAAGCAACTATCAGGTGGGCAAAAGCAACGTGTAGCAATTGCTAGGGCATTGTCGATGGAGCCGGATGTTATGTTGTTTGATGAGCCAACATCAGCACTTGATCCAGAAATGGTAGGAGAGGTTCTTAAGGTTATGAAAGAGTTAGCAGGGCTTGGACTAACTATGCTAATCGTAACTCATGAGATGGGATTTGCTAAGGAAGTTGCTGATCGAGTTGTTTTTATGGATCAGGGCGTAATAGCGGAAGAGGGTAAGCCAGAACAAATATTCAATAATCCTAAGGAAGAACGGACAAGGGAATTCTTAAAAAGAACATTAACCGAAGGTTAATATACAATTAGAATAGTACTGCTATCAATGGGAATATTGTAATTTATCAAAATTAGAAGTCAAATTAAAAGAGCTGTCTAGGATAAAACCTAGAACAGCTCTTTTATAACCATAATACATATTTTTGTAAAGCCTTTTATTTAAAAGGTTTTTTACTAGTACTTTTTTGCTTAGGAGTTCCATAAGCTCCTCTATAATAATTGTTGTTTAATTTAATTTCTATTAAGTTATCTAAGTTATTAGAAGCAAGTTTTTGCAGAATCCTTCTTTTATTCTTATTGCTTTCCATAGGATTGATGGTTTTAATCAGACCTTCTACTATTGATTCAAAATAATGATATGGAAATCCAATTCCAAGTTCGCTTTCAGTCCATTGCCCTACACATCTAGTTCCAGAACATAGCATTGAGATATTCATAGAGTTAGTTTCATAAGGATAGCTAGTGCATTCTTGACATATGGCACACATGCCAGCCATCTTAATATTTTTTAATTGTCCAAAGTTATATGAATAGCTTTGAACTATCCTCATTGCATTAAAAGGAGAAGCAATGACTATTACAACATCTGGTTTATCTTCAATGTATTGTTCAAGAGGCTTTATTTCAACGCCTTTACAGCTATGTTCACAGTACACCATATCTTTTGCAACAGATCTACTTATACACAAGTCTTTATATACGCCTAATTTTGTATGTCTACTTCCTGAAAGCGACTCTTCACTAACTTCTGTGAGCCCCAATGCTCGGGAGGCAGCAATGCAGCTTGAGTTTTCATAACTCATTTTATAATTAGAGCCCTTAGTTGCATTTTTGACTGCAGTACAATATGGCATACCACTTTTGAAATCTAAAGAAGTGCTTTTTTCATAGTCTGATTCTGTGAGTAAAAATCTAATCCCAACAGGTTTTCTCTCTAGGCTTAATAGCGACTTAAATATTAATGGGAGATTATTTTCCACTTATACCACCTTTTTCATTATTCAATATATTCGTATAGCCCTCCATAGTGATCATTTGCAAAAGTTCTTACTTTATCGCTTCTAAAGGATTCAACTAAATCCTTAGCCCACTGAGCATCTGAATTTTTTGCTTTTACAACAACTCCTTGTGGATAGTATTCTGGGTGCTGATCTCTAATTAAATATGCTTTAAAATCTTTATTGGCATTTTTCATATGACTAAAGAATGCTACTACTGCATCCATATCCTGTAGTGAACGAACTGTTTGAGTTTGATCCATTTCAGTAAATTTGAAATTTTTTGGGTTTTCCTCAATATCAAGCAAAGTGACTTTGTCAATACCTGCTTTTATTTTTATTAAACCTGCATCACTAAAAATTCTAAGTGCTCTATCCATATTCATAGCATCATTCATGATTGAAATAGATGCACCATTAGGCAAATCTTCTACTTTTTCGTATTTTTCAGAAAACAGACCCATTCCAACAGAAAAAACATGTGGTTCTAACATAACTAAATCAGCCTTATTAGCGTTGTTGAAATTCTCCATAAATGGTTTATGGACAACAAATAATGCATCAACACTTTCGTCATTAGTTGCAACCATAGTGTTAACATTATTGTCAAACATTTGATAAGTCACATTATATCCTTTTTCTTTCATTACAGGTACCACGGCATCTACAAGTGCTTGAGTAGTCTCTGCGCAAGCAATTACAATATCTACTTTTTTGTTTTCTGTAGCAGGTTCTTGCGCTCCATTAGAGTTACTACAACCTGCAACAAAAATTAGTAATAAAAAAACTGTTAATAATGATAATATTTTCTTCATTTTAATCTCCCTTTTCTATTTTTTTACTTTTCTATATACCAATTCTCCAATTCCTTGGATAATTAATACCATCACAAATAATATAATCACAATCGCATACATAATCACATCATCAAATCTTTGGTACCCATATGTTAAAGCAACAGCACCTAAACCACCAGCTCCAACAGCGCCAGCAAGCGTGGTACTAGCTAAAAATAAGATCGTCGTAGTTGTTAATCCTGCTACTATTGAAGGGAGTGCCTCGGAAAATAAAACTTTAAAAATAATTTGAGAATCAGATGCACCAAAGGATTTTGCTGCTAAGATTACATTCTTATTTACTTCTAGCATACTAGCTTCCATGTATCTTGCTATTACAGGAAAAGCTGCAATTGTAAGAGGAACTATAGCAGCTTTTTCTCCTACAGATGTTCCGACAATGGCTCTAGTTAATGGTGCAATGGCAACTATTAATATAATTACAGGAAATGACCTAATCATATTTATGGAAAAATCTAATATTCTATAGATTCTTTTGCTTGGTCTCAGTCCATATGGAGATGTTATTATAAGAATGATTGCTATTATGCTGCCTATTATAATTGCTAATATCATAGAGAAAAAAAGCATTCTTAATGTAGCGAATAATGCTGGCAATATAATTTGGGGCAAATATTCAAATAGTCTTGTTTCCGAAAAGCTAATAAACATCAGTTTCAAGCTCCTTCATTAATTACTATCTATCAATGTGTGCTCGATATTACGTGACATGCAGTATTTAAGAGCAGAATTTATTTCATCGTTATGAACACTAATAAAAATGTGCCCAAAGCTACTGTCTTTAAACTGTTCTATGTTTGCTGAAACTACAGAAAATTTTGTATTATTTATAGCGGATAATTCCCATATAAAATTTTTATTTATATCAGCATTTCGAATTGCTAATTTAATTATTTTGTGATTTTCAGGAGCAGCAATAATTTTTTTCCCTACTAAATCATCTATAGCTGCCGATTCTTTTAAAAATATATTCTCTACTGTATCTTCATCAATAATTTCCCCTTTTGAAATGACTGCTACTCTATCACATATATTTTTAATTACAGTCATTTCGTGGGTTACCACTATTACAGTAATACCTAATTCTTTATTGATATCTGATAACAGTCTAAGTATTGAATCTGTAGTATTTGGATCAAGCGCAGATGTTGCTTCGTCACATAAAAGTATTTCAGGACTCAAAGATAGTGCTCTAGCAATAGCCACTCTTTGTTTTTGTCCTCCTGATAGTTCACTGGGCATTGAGTTTCTCTTATTTGAAAGCCCAACTAAATTTAACAAGTACTCTGTCTTTTCCTTAATTTCGCTTTTAGTATATTTCCAGCACTCCATTGGCAAGGAGATGTTTTCCATAACATTTCTTCTATTTAGCAATGCGAAATCTTGAAATATCATACCTATTTTTTTTCTAAAGACTCTTAAATCCATTTCAGATATTGATAGTAGACTTGTTTCGTTGATAGATATATTACCAGAATCAAATTTTTCAAGACCATTTACACATCTTAACAGTGTCGATTTCCCTGCTCCACTTTGACCTATAAGACCGTATATTTCTCCTTTTTTTATGGATATATTAATGTTTTTTAGAATTTTTTCATTGTTGTATGATTTATACAAGTTATTTATTTGAATCAAAAAATCACCTCCTAAAGCCTTAAACGAAGCTAAGAGTTTTAGACATGCAATTAACATAATAAAAGGGCAAGTATTCGAAAATACTCACCCAACAATTGACAAAGAGCCATTAAAATTATCTGGTATCAGCGTGTAGTATTACTTAACCAAAGTAAAATTATATTCTT
>Ga0265293_10007231_pt1 | contig 17240 bp, 13 predicted proteins | sample Munlanlewell138R_FD_192505 | JGI IMG/M metagenome (GOLD analysis project Ga0265293, IMG submission 192505) | Leachate microbial communities from a municipal landfill in Southern Ontario, Canada - Leachate well 138R | ecosystem: Engineered > Solid waste > Landfill > Unclassified | place: Canada...
TCCGGCATTTATCGGCTCGACAGCAGTGGCTGCCTATACCTATATGGCGCTGGTGCCGATTATCCAACCCCCTATTATAAAATTATGCACCACTAAAAAAGAACGCGCCATCTATATGAAACCGCAATTAAGGGAAGTGGCTAAAAAGGAAAAAATCATCTTCCCGGTGCTGGCAGCAATTATTATCATCCTGCTGGTTCCCGATTCCGCGCCGCTTATCGGCATGTTCATGCTGGGGAACCTTTTGCGTGAAAGCGGAGTGACCGACCGGCTGGCGGATACCGCCGCCAATGCCATGATGAATATCTTAACGATATGTCTCGGGCTTTGCGTGGGCGCTTTTATGAGCGCCGAAAACTTCCTGCGCGTCGACAGCCTCTTGGTTTTCTGTATCGGGATTGTCGCTTTTTCTACGGCTACTGCCGGCGGAGTGTTGCTTGCCAAATTTATGAACCTGTTTATAAAAGAAAAAATCAACCCCATGATAGGGGCTGCCGGGGTTTCGGCCGTTCCCATGGCCGCCCGCGTTGTCCAGAAGATGGGGCAGGAAGCCAACCCCAAGAACTTCCTTTTGATGCAGGCAATGGGGCCCAATATCGCCGGTGTTATCGGCACTGCCACCGCTGCCGGTATCTTTATCGGTATGCTACAATAGCAGAAACCTGCTTTCGGTCATTCGGTAGATTGTTTCCTCTGTTTGAATTCAGCTCCATAGAGTCCATTCATTTTTCTACTTGTCTTATATGACCGGATAGCTTAAAATTATGCAATGGATATTATTCCCAAAGGCTTAGTAAGACTTGATAAGCGGAATATGGAAAAAGCATCGCAAATGTTTACGCGCGCTTTTTATAATGACCCGTTCAGCCTGTATGCCTTCCCCGATACCAAAGAGCGTGATTCAAGGCTTATCTATATGAATGAAATGTCCTTGCGATACGGCATGCGCTACGGTATGGTTTACGCCCCTTCGGAAAGAATCGAGGGCGGAGCTATCTGGATGCCGCCCGGCAAGGCTACGTTATCGATACTGGGGTTTTTACTATCCGGCGGTATAACTCCTATCATCAAAATGGGGCTTAAAACCGAATTGAAAATGCTGCCTCTGGATAAGTTTATGGAGCAGAAACACAGAAAGCTGGTCCCCTACCCGCACTGGTATCTGGCACTACTGGGAGTGGACCCGCAGTATCAGAAACAGGGATATGCCGGTAAACTGCTGCGCCCGATGCTGGAAAAATTGGATAATGAAAATATGCCCTGTTACCTCGAAACCAGTTCCGAAAAGAATTACCTGATGTACCGGCACTTCGGATTCGAAATTATAGACGAATATGTCCTTCCCAAAGCCGATATCAAACTCTGGGCAATGCTCAGAAAGGCGAATGATTAGGCTTTATTGCCGGTCACTCTCTCTCAAAGCGATAAGATTGCCATCCCGATGTTATATCTGTATTATAAGCAGTGGATACTTCAGACGTTACTATTATGCAGGAAAAAATTACAGATATTCAGAACAACCTGATAAAGACTTGCTATCGCTGGGCTTCGGGCAAGGGCTTCGACCCGCAAGAAGCGCAAAAAATGCGCCGCAAAGCCGTTATATTAAACCATCAACATTACTTTGACCATATCCCTTTGTATCGTAAAATTGCCGAAGAACATGGCTGCCACAAAAACAGCGACTTTCAAACCATTAAAGAAAAAATGATGTTATCTACAGATATCTTTAAAAGCTACCGTCAAAGCTGGCTGGATGATAGTGATTATAAAAAGATGACCAACTGGCTTTACTCGGTCTTCCATAAGAAAACAGATATCGATACGACAGGTATAAACAGCATCGACGGCTGGATAGAGCGGCTCGAAGACAGGGAAATCAAAATAAGTTACAGCTCCGGTACCTCGGGAGCTTTCTCTTTCGTGCCAAGAGATAAAGAAGACTGGGAATTATCCCGCAGCGCCAATATCGCTTACCTTGCTCCCCTGCTGTCAAAGATTATTACTGACTCAAGGGCAGATAGCAATATTATTAAGACCTTTACCAAGTTTATGCCGGCATCCGGCTTATTAAAAGCGGCAGGTAAAAAGATGTTACCAGATTACGATGCCGCTTTCCTCGGCTTCAAGAGCGGGCGTATGGGCAACCAGGCTTTAATAGAGGAATTTGCCCCGCTTTTTAACGACCATTACTTTTTATATGATATCGAAATCAGCGGAAGCGCACTGCGCTGTCTGCGCTGCGGTGCACGTACGGACGAAGAAAGAAAACTGATAGAAGTATTGAAAGATAAGATGAACGGGCAAAGCACAGAAAACTATTTGAAGCTAATAGAAAATATCGAAAACTCAACCAAAAAGGGCAAAAAAGTATTCATTTTTGGTGCGCCTCACCAGTTCAAGGAGCTTTGCGAATTTTTAATTACCCGAAAACGCAACCTCGATTTAGAAGAAAAGAGTTTTGCCCTGCTCGGAGGGGGCTGGAAATCGTTTGCAGGCCAAACCGTAAGCCGAGACCTTCTGGTTGATATGATTTGCAAAGTATTAAATATAAAACCGGAAATGGTACTGGAAGGATACTCGATGACCGAAACCAGCGCCCTTACTCTGCGCTGCAGTTACGGAAGATTTCATATACCTCCCACCATCGAACCACTGGTATTCGATAAAGGCCTGACCCCGATGGAGGGCGATGATTTATGGGGAGCCTTCGGTTTTATGGATGCGCTGGCAACCTCCCATCCCGGCTTTCTAATCAGCAACGATTATGTGCATATGGTAAGTTCGCAGTGCCAATGCGGTTTGTGCGGTCCGGCTATACTTGAAATAGGACGCCTGCCGGGGTCTGAGGTGAAGGGGTGCGGAGGCATTATGGGGTCTTTCTCCGCCTGATAAGATAAGGAGGCAAATAATGAGAAGCAATGATGTTTTGACTTTGAACGACGGGATTATAAAAGTTCCCTTTCTTGTTAAAGGAAAGCTGATTGTTCCGCCTCATATAGACCGTGACCTAATCGAAAAGGCTTTTAGCTCTGCGGATAACGATACTACTTATGCAAAGCTAATGAAAGCACAGGTTATCCGAGAACCCGCTATAGAGCGAAAGACAATGAAGTATAGCGGCGATTATATTTACCAATTGATGCCGACGGTTGAGGCAGAAGACCTGATAGAAAAAGACTTCGAGATGCTTTCACGCACTCTCTACTCGCTATCCGTAGATGATATCCTGAAATATCTGGATACCATCCTTGCATATCTTTGTAAAAACAGAAAACTCGTTTCGCAAATTGCAGGGCTTTACGCTAAGACATCGGAGTATCCCGATACCCTGCTCGATAAATGGTTTGCCTCGATGACGGAAACTCTTAACAGAAAAAACGCGCTGCAAATGATTGATGCAGAACTGTCTTACAACGGCAAACCGGGCAGAGATTTCTTAAACGGCTGGGTAAAAATCGACGATGAGATGACCTGCATACGCGCTATGCCGACACGCCAGCTTCATATCACCGCCGGAAATGTCCCCGAAGTGCCGATAATTTCCGCTCTGCGCGCTGTGCTTACCAAATCGGCAGCAGTTATTAAACTGCCCTACGGGGCTATTATTCCCGGTGCGTTTGTAGCTATAGCAGCTTACAATGCGGCGCCCGACCACCCGATTACTAAAAACCTGTCGCTGGTTTACTGGCAGGGGGGCGATGAAAGTGTTGAAAACGAACTGTTTGCTCCTGATGCCTTCGACAGGATTGTGGTGTGGGGAGGTCCCACGACCATAGCGGCGGTACAAAGCAAAACCCCGTTTACGAAGACGATTTCCCTAAACCCAAGGTATGGCATCAGCCTAATCGGCAAAGAAGCCTTTTCGGGGACTCTGCAAGAGACCATAGACAAGGCATTGACAGATGTTATTGCCTATAACCAGAAGGCCTGCATCTCATCTCTGGTGCACTATGTAGAAGGTACAGCTGAACAGGCAGACGAATATGCCCGGGGCTTGCAGCACGCTTTTAAAAATTATGGTGATAAAACCCCCTGCTTTATTTCTCCCGGAGGGCAGGGAAATATCAAACGTATGAAGCGAGGCAGGTATGCCGATGCAAAATGGTATTTAAACTATAAAGGCGACGACTTTATATCGGGTGTTATGGTTACAGAAGAATTCGATATCCTCGACCACCCCGCTTCATTTCTGGTAGTGGTTAGACCTGTAGCGAAATTTGAAGATGCCCTGAAATATATCCATCAAAGCGTATCGACTGTCGGTATATTCCCGGAAGAACGCAGGATAGAGTTTAAGGACAGGATTTTAGCGCGCGGCGTTTCAAGCGTTTTACCCCTGGGACAATGCGAAAAAGTTTTTTCCGGTATGCCCCACGACGGCATGATGATATTAAACCAATTGGTGGATTGGAAGCTGGGGTGAGGGGTAAACACCCTTTTTTCTTTACGAAGAGCCCCATAAAATTCGGGATGACGCGGCAATCCATCACTATATCAATAAAGAGGCAAAGGATATATCTTTTAGAACGCTAGAGATTGCTTCAATTTCCTTCGGAAATGTTCGCAATGACATGTTTCCCGTACTGTCATTCTGGAAGTCACAAGGGGTGACTGAAGAATCCGGGGGGAGGGGAGAGACAAGACAAAGGTATCTGCGGCAACAGGCGGAAATGCCTTAACACCCCACCCCAGATATTGAGTTTCGATAAGCAGGAACGAAATCCCGATTTATCGGGACTTCATTCGTCCTTCACGAATTCAGCATGACAATAACCGAATCGTTCATCCTTGCTTGTCGAAGAAGTTAAACGGAATTTCGCCTCCGCCATGGTTCGACAGGCTCACCACGAACGGCTTGGGAGAGTCTCTCCTCGACATATCGAGACTCATCCACGAGCGGCTTGGTTCATCGTTTTCCGCTCGCCCTGAGATATGTCGAAGGGTTCATAGAGCGGAAACTACCAAATTTAATAATTATTAAGAATAATCCTTCCCAAAAGCCATTGCTTTTTGCCAATCCCAGCCATATAATGAATTTAACGACATAAAATTATATGAAAGGGGAATTATTAAATGGAAGACGCGTCCTTGGATAAAAAACTCAAAAGCCTGCGTGTCTGGAACATTGTTGTGGGCCTCATACTTGCGGCACAAGCTGCCGTCGTTGCCCTGCTTACCAACGATTTCCGACTACCGGTAACCTCCACCTTCTTAACCGGACCTCCCGGAAGCCCGCTCGAGCTTCAGACCTTGTTTAATATACCCACCGGCTGGGGCGTTTTTGCTTTTCTGGCAATTTCGGCGCTGGCGCTACTACTGATTGCTTCCCCATGGGTTTTTCCGTGGTACAAGCGCAATTTGCTTCTATCGCGCAACTACGGCCGCTGGATAGAGTACTTCTTCAGCTCATCGATTATGATTGTGCTGATTTCTCAAATCTGCGGCATTAGCGACATCGCCGCTCTGGGCGCCATTTTCGGCATCAACGCCAGTATGATTCTGTTCGGGGCTCTGCAGGAAAAATATGAAAAACCGGGAAAACCGAATCTGCTTTCCTTCTGGTTCGGTAGTTTTGCCGGCATTATCCCCTGGATAGCCATCCTGATTTACGTATTAGCTCCGGGGCAGGCTGCGGCTCCTCCCACCTTCGTTTATGCCATAGTCATATCGCTGTTTGTATTCTTTAACTGCTTTGCGGTTAATATGATTTTGCAGTACAAACAAATCGGACCCTGGAAGGATTATCTGTTCGGAGAAAAAGCCTATATTTTCCTGAGCTTAACAGCTAAAGCACTGCTGGCTTGGCAGGTATTTGCCGCAGTTCTCTTTACTTAGAAATAATTATAAAGTTTGGGCTTAACAGTAAGCCGTCTTCGTAATTGAAGACGGCTTATTGACATTTCTAACGTAAAACACAATCTAAACGTATTTTTGTCGCAGTTCGCTGCCCGACAGCGGGCTGTAAAATGCCGGTGGTATATCCAGCATGGTAAAAGCGCCGGCATGCCCTTTCTGCTTTAACCTGAAAGCTGCTCTGGCGCAGGCTACCAGTATACTGCCGGTAAACTCAGGATTGCTCTCCAACTGCAGGCGGTATTCGATTATCTGTCTATGATTTTCCTCAGTTTTGGCAGATGTCAGCACAAACCCTCCGTGCGGCAGTTCCGAATGGTTTTTCTTCATCTCCTCTTCCGAGATAAAGATTACTTCGGTATCATAATCGGCATAGTAGTTCGGCATTTCCACAATTTCTTTTCTGATTCTTTCGTGTTCCGACGGATTTTCCGCCACCACGTAAACCAGCCGCTTGTGCATCTGCCTTTTCGAAAGCTCGGGCGTATTTCCTTCCCTGATTCCCTCAATAGTGCTTTCAATAGGAATGGTATATTGACGGGCATCTGTAACACCTTCCACCCAGCGTGCGGCATCAGAATGACCCTGGCTTACACCCTTACCCCAGAAACTATATACATCGCTTTGCGGTAAAAAGGAAAGCCCCAGCACTCTTTCCACAGAAAAGATACCGGGATCCCAGCCGGCAGAAATAACCGAAACATTTCCCATCTGGCGGGCAATTGTGTTCATATTCCGATAATATTCCGGCACATCCGCATGCGTATCGAAGCTGTCGACAGTGCTGAAACGTTTTGCAAATAGCGGGCCCTGCACAGGCGTATCTTCTTTTGAACCACCGCAAAGAATCATAACATCTATTTTCATTTCCTTAGGGATAGTACAATCTTCACTGTTAAAGACCGGAATATCGCCCAGTTCTTTCTGTATAATCTCCGGACGCCTGGATAAAACGGAGCAGAGTTCCATATCGGGATTTTTTTCAATGGCTGCTTTTACACCTCTACCCAGATTTCCATATCCGACAATGCCAATATTTATCATTTCTAAATCCTCCCCGGATGTGATGTTATCATTACATTATCATAACAAATGTCCCCCTCAAAACAAAAAAACCGCGCAGATTGTTTATTACTAATCATAAGTAATCCGTATTTATATGTCGGAATTATGTGCTAAAATAAACAGAACAGGAGGAATAACCAATGTCAAAACGTAATGCCTTTATTGCAGTCCTTGCCATTGTATTTATAGCCCTTTCTGTAATCATTTATTTTATTCATTACCTGGTATTTCAGGATGCCCACCATATATTCATTTTCATGTTGGGCGACCTGGCATTCCTGCCGCTGGAGGTTTTACTTGTCAGCGTTATCATCGAGCACATTCTAAACCGCCGCGAAAAGCAGGATAAACTGCAAAAACTCAATATGGTAATCGGCACTTTTTTCAGCGAAGTAGGCAACGATGTATTGCGCGACCTGCTTGTTTATTTCCGAAACAGCAAAGACATTGCCAGACATTTGAATATAAAAGGCAATTGGACCAAACAAGACTTCCAAACAGCCAGAGAATATGCCGATAAGTTAAAAATTGACATCGATTATGACAGTCTGGACTTCAACCGTCTGCGCGATGTTTTATCCGGCAAAAGGGATTTTTTACTTACGATGCTGGGAAATCCGGGGCTGCTGGAAAACGACCGCTTTACCGACTTGCTGTGGGCGGTTACCCACCTTGCCGAGGAGCTTAAAGCGAGGCCGTGCCTTGATAACCTCCCCGTTAGTGACTTAAAACATCTCTCTAACGATATCCAGAGATTTTATGACCATTTGGCAAGCGAGTGGCTGGATTATGCGGAACACCTGAAAGCGAACTATCCCTATCTGTTCTCACTTGTTTTACGGACACATCCGTTCCAGGAAAGCCCTTCTGCCATAGTTAAATAAGCTATTAAACATTTTTCTGTTATCATATGCGTGCATATAGTATAATTAGGGCTGGATAGGCAGATTGTCATGCTGAATTCGTGATGGTCGAATGAAGTCCCGATAAATCGGGATTTCGTTCCTGCTTATCGAAACTCAACATCCGGGGCGGGGAGCGTTCTGTCACTCTGAGCGAAGCGAAGAGTCTGAATGCCAATCGATAAACCCTATCCCGATGGATCTGCACTCAAGAATGACATGAAAAGGACTAAAGGAAGATTAAATGGCTGCCAACAAAACGCGTACAATGTATGTCTGCCAGCAATGCGGTAAGGAAAGCCCCAGATGGGAAGGAAAATGCCCCGGATGCGGCGAGTGGAACACTCTTGTCGAAAAGGTTGTTTCCTCATCCGCCCCCCAAAGACGCATTTCCGCTGAAAACCAACCGCAAAAACTGTCACAGGTTGCAACCCCACCCGAGCAGCGCACCCCGCTGGCTCTTACCGAGTTCAACCGTGTGTTGGGAGGCGGGCTGGTAGCCGGCTCGCTGGTACTTTTGGGCGGCGAACCCGGCATCGGCAAATCGACACTTCTATTGCAAGCCTGCGCCTGCCTGGCTTCCGAAGGCAGGGACGTTGTCTATGTTTCAGGTGAAGAAACGCCACGCCAAACGAAGCTGAGGGCGGCCAGACTGGGAATCGACAGCGATCATCTCTACGTGCTATCGGAGACTGACTTGGAAGCCGTCATCAGCCACATAGACGGAATGAACCCATCGCTGGTGGTCATCGACTCCATACAGGCGGTTTCCCTACCGGAGTTGGAACCGACCACCGGCAGCATTGTGCAGGTCAGGGAATGCACTATGAGATTGATGCACTGGGCAAAAGCCGGTCAGGTGCCGGTAATTATAACGGGACACGTCACTAAAGAGGGCGCCATCGCCGGTCCAAAGGTATTGGAGCATATCGTTGACTGTGTTTTATATCTCGAAGGAGAGCAATTCAGTTCCTACAGACTGTTACGCTCCGCAAAAAACAGGTTCGGCTCGACCAACGAAGTGGGTATTTTCGAAATGAAATCCGAGGGTATGGTGGAAGTAACCAATCCGTCGCAGGTCTTTTTATCACAGCGTCTTGAGCAGGCTATCGGCTCTGCCGTCGTACCCACACTTGAAGGAAGCCGCCCGCTGCTGGTGGAAATACAGGCTTTAACCAATACCACCGCATTCGGACTGCCGCGGCGCACCGCTAACGGAATCGATTTCGGCAGGCTGCTGATGATTGCGGCAGTCTTAAGTCGCCGCGCCTACTTAAAGCTGGGGAATCAGGATATCATCGTTAACGCCACCGGCGGAATTCAAATTAAGGAACCGGCAGCGGATTTGGCGATTGCACTGGCGATTGCATCCAGTTATAAGGATGAAGGCGTCGACCCCGAACTGGTAGCTGTCGGGGAAATCGGGCTTAGCGGTGAACTGCGGGGTGTTTCACAGCCGGAAAGACGAGTTGCCGAAGCGGCACGGCTCGGTTTTAAAAAATGCATACTGCCTGCTGCAAGCGCGAGACATATTCATACAAAAGATATTCAACTGATACCTGTCGGAACACTCAGGGAAGCGATTAAAGCCGGGCTTACAGGTAAGAAGAACGAAGATGTGTAAAAAAACAGGTGCCATAATCGTAGCCGCCGGCAAGGGCGAACGCATGGGTGGAGTCGATAAGATTTTTGCTCCTCTGGCTGGGAAACCCCTGCTGGCATGGACGATTGATGTATTCGAGAAATGCCCGGCAATCGACCAAATTGTCATCGTGCTGGGCAAGCATAACATCGAAACCGGCAGGAAGCTGGCAGCCGAATACGGCTGGAAAAAAGTAACGGATATCTGCATCGGCGGGGAAAAACGGACGGAATCAGTATCCAATGGCTTAAAACTGCTAAAAGACTGCGGATGGGTTGTCATTCATGACGGGGCGCGCCCGCTTGTTAAGGAATCTCTGATTAAAATCGGCTTAAGCGAAGCTAAAGAAACGGGGGCAGCGGTAGCCGCAGTTCCCGTTACCGATACAATAAAAATGTCTTCGGATGATAATTTCATCATCGGAACGCCGCCGCGCGAAAAGCTGTGGTCAGTACAGACGCCGCAGGTTTTCAGATTTGATATAATAGAAGAGGCACACCGAAACGCCGATAAAAATGCCACCGATGATGCATCATTGGTCGAAAAGCTCGGATATACGGTAAAATTGTATTTCGGTTCTTATAACAATATAAAGGTTACAACCCCCATAGACCTGTCACTGGCAGAAATTCTGGTAAAAGGAGGAACATAAAATGCGCGTTGGTATTGGATATGATGTACACCGCTTGGCACCGGATTTAAAGCTGGTATTGGGAGGAGTGGAGATTCCCTCCAGGCAGGGGCTCATCGGCTGGAGCGATGCCGATGTTTTAACCCACGCAGTAATGGATGCCCTGCTGGGAGCGGCTGCCCTGGGAGATATCGGGCAGCATTTTCCACCGGGAGACCCGCAATTAAAAGGCATTTCCAGCCTTATTCTACTCAAGAGGGTGATTGAGATGCTAAAAGAAAAAGGCTACACAGTGGGAAATGTGGACGCGGTTATAGTTGCCGAACAGCCGAAGTTAATGGAGCATATAAATAATATAAGAAATAAACTTGCCGATGTTATGAAAATTGATATCGATGCCGTCAGTGTTAAAGCCAGCACCTCTGAACAGCTCGGATTTGCCGGACGCGAAGAGGGAATGGTTGCCTGGGCGGTAGCCACAATCAAAGAGGAGAATGAATGAAGATTTACAGCACCCTGTCCGGTAAAAAAGAGCAGTTTGTTCCGCAAAGCGACCAAGTAACGATGTATGTCTGCGGGGTTACCCCCTACTCGGATGCCCATATAGGGCATGCTATGAGTTATATCATTTTCGATGTAATCCGGCGTTACATCAAGTTCAGCGGATATAAACTGAAGTTTATTCAAAACGTCACCGACGTGGATGATAAAATCATCGACAGAGCCAATAAGAAAGGTATTCCGGCTGTTGAACTGGCAGAGCAATACTCCGAAAGCTTTATGGCTGATATGGATGCTTTAAACGTAGTCAGAGCCGATTTTTATCCGCGTGCCACCGGCGAAATAGATAAAATAATCGAGATGGTGCAGGGGCTGATAGATAAGGGTTATGCTTATGAAGCTAACGGCAGTGTCTATTTCAGGGTATCGAAAGTCCCTGATTACGGCAAGCTGGCGCATCGTACGCTGGATTCAATGATGGCAGGTGCGCGCATAGAAATAGAGCAGGATAAGGAACACCCGATGGATTTTACGCTCTGGAAAGCCTCCAAACCGGGTGAACCGTCATGGACAAGCCCCTGGGGAGAGGGAAGACCGGGCTGGCATATCGAGTGCAGCGCAATGTCAGTAAAATACCTGGGCGATACAATCGATATCCACGGCGGAGGCAGCGACCTGATATTCCCGCATCATGAAAACGAAATCGTACAATCGGAGTGTTTCACGGGGAAAAAGCCGTTTGCCAAATACTGGATGCACAACGGGCTTTTACAGTTTGGCGGGGACAAGATGAGCAAGTCCCTGGGCAACCTGATTACCATTAAGAATGCGCTTCAAAAATACAGCGTTGATACTATCCGCATTTTTATACTGAACTCACACTACCGCAGCCCGCTAAAATATTCACTTGAGGCGTTTCAGGCAGCGGAGAGCGCAGCCGAACGGCTAAGGCGCACCGTCGAGAGAGAGGATAATGCCGGTAATGCCGATAAACTCGACCCTGAACCATATCGCAAGCTGTTTATCGAAGCGATGGATGATGATTTCAACACCCCGCAGGCTCTGGCTGCCTTATTCGACCTTGCCAGAGCCATCAATCAAGAAGCCGATTCAGGTGCGAACATCACAGAAGCTAAAAAAGTGCTTTTGGAACTGGCTCAGGATGTTCTGGGGTTAAAACTGGCTTCGCTAAGCTATGATGAAAACCCGGAGATTCAAAAGCTGATTCAGGAACGGCAGACATTCAGAAAAGAAAAGAACTGGGAAAAAGCCGATGCTGTCAGGGAGAAGCTGGCAGAATTGGGTGTTGCCGTAGAGGATACTCCCACCGGCGTTAAAATCACGCCGCTGAAGAAGAGGTGAGTTAAGCCGTTCGTGGAGCCTGTCCTGAGGCTCTCGAAGGAAGCCTGTCGAACCATAACGGCGATGAATAAAACTGCCTTTGTGGGGAGTCCCCCTACCCTGTCATGCTGAATTCGTGAAGGACGAATGAAGTCCCGATAAATCGGGATCTCGTTCCGGTAATCTATAATTCAACATCCGGGGCGGGGCAAAACCGGAGCGGGACGATGTGGCAATCCCTAACGAACAGCCTTGTCTGTCATTTATAAGTGCGGGGGACCAATGGTCGCCCCTACGGATTTAAGAATAATTGTCATTCTGAATGCGCGAGAGACTGCGTTGAATACTTAAGATTTATTCCCCCACCCAAGATGCTTCGTCCCGACAAGTCGGGACTCCAGCATGACAATACTAATCGAAAGCTACCTTTTATATGAAACCATCCACCTGTCATTCTGGAGAGAGCGAAGCGAACGAAGAATCCGGGGGGAGGGGTAAAATCATTTTCATTAGTTATCGCGATAAATCGATGTGTAAAACGGCTTCCCTTGGGGGAAGTCCCGACTTGTCGGGAATGAGGGAAAAATCAACCGTCTTTGCGAGGAATCCCGACAAATCCGTTCATGGTGAGCCTGTCGAACCACGCGGCAATCTCAACCTTTGAATAATGTTATGTCTACGCTTTTTTCTACTAAGTTAAAGTATTACATATCATATATGGGGCGTGGAAATTATATTGTATCGTAGGGATTGCTTCACCCCGCCTTATCGGGGATCGCAACGACAATAAGGAATGATACCTGACCTTGATAAGTAACCGCTGTTTATGATAAATTAAAGAAGTCCTCGGGCCCATAGTTCAGTTGGGAGAACGTTTGACTGGCAGTCAAAAGGTCGAGAGTTCGAGCCTCTCTGGGTCCACCAATAATTAAAGATAAGGCTCTTGAGTATAATCTCGAGGGCTTTTTTATTCCGTATTGTTAATCCTCCCCCCTCCCCTTGACACCCCACCCCCCAAAGCAATAGAATAAAGCATAAGTTAATAATTCAAAGGCTGTGAACGGGATTAGTAAATCCGACAGGTAGGTTTCAGAGAGCCGGGCAAGGTGTGAGCCGGTACCGATGGTTGGATTGAATGGACCCGGGAGCCGCAAACCGAAAGGGGAAACCGAGTAGGCTTTGCCGCAGGGGAAGCGTTAACGTATCCCGGGGATATCGAGTTTAATAAATCCGTATCCTGACAGAGATGACCGAATCGAGATGTTCGGTTAAGAAGGGTGGTACCGCAGAAGTGACCTCCTGCCCCTTTATGGCAGGAGGTTTTTTTATTTCCGAAAAGGAGGATAAGATGTTTAAATCAGTGGGGATGTGGCCCGGTGGGGCCAAGAATCTAAAAAATTGAAAAAGGTGAAATGTAGTTCGATGCCGCTATGGATTCGACAAGCTCACCACGAGCGGCTCGGCCGATTTAGCTCCGTTCGTCCTGAGCCTGTCGAAGGATAAAAAAGGAGCTAAATCACACCCATATAATAAAAGTTTTTAAATGGTATTCAGGTAAACATATATCAGGGTTGGTGTTATAATTCATAAAACAAATTTACAGGCATTCGGATTGTAATCACCGGCCCGGTAAAAAATTAAAAAAACTGAAGGAGAAAACCCTTGAAAAGGATATTTATTGCAATAATCGCATCTTTAATGGTGCTTGCTCTTCTGCCGGGATGCAGCCCGAGGTCAGAATATGTGGTCGGCATCGGGCAGTTCGGACCGCACGCCTCCCTCGATAACTGCCGCGAGGGCTTTATCGCAGGGCTTGCCGAAGAAGGAATTGTCGAGGGAGAAAACCTGACCATCGATTATCAGGATGCCAACTTCGACGGCGGAACCTCTAACTTAATCGCCAGCGCGTTCGTTTCCAGTAAAGTGGACTTGATTTGCGGCATAGCCACCCCGATGGCACAGGCTGCCTATAATGCGGCTGAAGGCAAGATTCCTGTTATTTTTACCGCTGTTACAGACCCGGTAATGGCAGGTATTACTGAAGGCAACATCACTGGAACCAGCGATATGCTGCCGGTCGAGGCGCAATTGAAGCTCATCCGAGCCCTGATGCCGGATGCCACTAAAATCGGTATTATGTACACCACCAGCGAAGTCAATTCCGAGTCTGCTATCGCCGTTTATGAAGACCTTGCCGATGACTACGGTTTCGACATCATCACTTCCGGCATCAGCGTCTCTGCCGACATTCCGCTGGCTATCGACGGGCTGCTGGCAAAAGTTGACTGCATTACCAACCTGACCGACAATACCGTTGTCGGCTCCCTGCCCATCATTCTGGAGGCGGCTAACGAGAAAGGCATTCCGGTATTCGGCAGTGAAATCGAACAGGTGAAAATCGGTTGTGCCGCCGCTGAGGGGCTGGAGTACTATGAGCTGGGGAAACAAACCGGCAAAATGGCTGCCAAAGTCTTGAAGGGTGAAGCGGAGGCTTCCGATATACCCTATGAAATTATCAGCGAGAGCTTTTTGTATATCAATTCCACCGTTATGGCGGAACTGGGATTGACTCTGCCTTCCGATATGGCAGACAGAGCTGAAGATGTAGCAGAATAAAAAATAATTAACCCATAATAAAATGGTCGGTTTTAATTAATCCTGGTTGATTTTAAGGTTGTTTTGTCATTCTGAATTCGTAAAGGACGAATGAAGAATCCGGGGAGGGGCATAAGTGTTCTGTCTCCCCGAATCCTTTTATACCGGCAAAGCATCTTAAAACGAAAGTAACCTTGATTGAAATGGAATGGTTTTGTGGGTTGCGGCAGAATGCAACCCACAATTCTTTACACGGTTTATTTATTGAGGTGTCGTCTTGGATATGTTAATCAGCATACTGGAACAGGGCTTGATATTCGCCATCATTGCGATGGGCGTCTATATCACCTATAAAATACTGGATTTCCCCGATTTAAGCGTCGATGGGACATATCCGCTCGGTGCCGCCATTACGGCTACAATGATAGCATCCGGTATAAACCCGTTGCTTGCTATGCTGGCCGCCATAGCTGCCGGAGCTGCCGCCGGGCTTGTTACCGGCTTGATACACGTTAAGCTTAAAGTGCGCGACCTGCTTTCCGGTATCATCACTATGACGGCGCTTTATTCCGTCAATCTGCATATCGCCGGCAAAGCTAACCTGCCGATATTCAATACCACTACCATATTCAACAACGGCATCGTCAATACCATCTTCCCCGCTTTCCTGGAGCCCTATAAAACACTGATAATCATCTTTTTAGTTGCCCTGGCGGCAAAACTGCTTTTAGACTGGTATCTAAAGACTAAATCGGGATACCTGCTACGCGCCGTAGGCGACAACCCGGCAGTGGTTACATCACTTGCCAACGACAAGGGCACCATCAAAATTATAGGCTTGATGATATCTAATGCGCTGGTGGCGCTGGCCGGCAGCGTAATGTGCCAGCAGCAGCGATTTTTCGAGGTTCAGATGGGAATCGGAACCATTGTCATCGGACTGGCGGCAGTAATTATCGGGATTACCCTGTTTAGAAAACTGCGAAGAGTTAAGCCGACCACTGCGGTGGCTGTCGGCAGCATTCTCTATAAAGCCTGCGTAGCGCTTGCCATCACCTACGGACTCTCCGCTACCGATATGAAACTGGTAACAGCGGTATTGTTCCTGTTGATACTGGTTATCGCAATGGAACGACGCTCAAGGAGGAAGAAACTTGCTTAGCCTGGAGCATATTTATAAAACCTATAATCGCGGAACCGTCAACGAAACGCCTATCTTCGATGATTTCAACCTGACAATCGAGGACGGGGAATTCGTGACGGTGGTCGGTTCCAACGGAAGCGGCAAGACATCGCTTTTAAACATCATCTGCGGCAGTATCGATGTGGATGCCGGAAGCACTCTTATTAACGGCGTGGACATCACGCGTATGGATGACTTCAAACGCTACCGTAAAATCGGACGGGTGTATCAGAACCCGGCTATGGGAACCTGTTCGGAGATGACTATACTTGAAAACCTGTCTATGGCGGACAACAAGGGCAAGCCTTTCAATCTTACGCCCGGAACGGATAAGAGACGTATCGACTTTTACCGCGAGAACCTGCGCCACCTGGGGCTGGGGCTTGAAGACAAGCTGAATGTTACTGTAGGCTCGCTTTCCGGCGGGCAGAGGCAGGCACTGGCATTACTTATGTCCACCCTGACCCCCATCGAATTCCTGATACTGGACGAGCATACCGCGGCTCTCGACCCCAAAACCGCCGAAACCATTATGGAACTGACCGACAAACTGGTACGCGGCAAAGGTATCACTACCGTTATGGTAACTCATAACCTGCGCTATGCCACCGGATACGGCAACCGCCTGATTATGATGCACGAGGGAAAGATTATTCTCGATAACAAGGGCGATGACAAATGCAAAACCAGTATCGAGGAACTGCTGGGTATCTTCAACCGCATCAGCATTGAATGCGGAAACTGAGAATCCCCATGAAACAATACAGGTACAAGAAAATCGACGCTTTTACATCCGGAGAATCCCCGGGAAATCCGGCCGCCTGCCTGTTTACAGGGAAAGAGAAATTATCAGAAGACGAAATGCTCTCTATCGCAAAGCAGCACAAGGGATTCGTCTCCGAGGTTGTTTTCTGTTCCGAGTCGGAAACGGCAGACTGCAAACTCACCTATTACTCATCCGAGTGCGAAGTGGATTTCTGCGGGCATGGCACAATCGCCGCTATGTATGAACTGATTAAAAACGACGAAATGCTTCTTTCTAAAAAAGAGCTTGTCATCGATACCAATAAAAAGGGCAGGCTGACTATCTATAACAGGATTGCGGAAGAAGATGCCGTTTATATAACCGCTCCGCAGGCACAGTATTTAACAGTCCCCGCTTCGGTTGCGGATATAGCTAAAGCCCTGAACATCTCCGTTTCTGCCGTCTCAAAAAGACTGCCGGTTGATTTCATAGATGCCGGCCTCAAGACTTTAATCGTGCCTATAAATGATTACGAAACTGAGATTTCTATTTTCCCTGACGAAAAAGTATTGAAAAAGTTCTGCCTCGATAAAGATATCGATATTGTGTTGATATTTTCAAAAGAGACCGGACAGGCGGATTTTATGGCCCATACAAGGGTTTTTGCCCCCAAGTTCGGCTACCCGGAAGACCCGGCTACCGGCTCGGGGAACAGCGCCTTCGGGAACTACATGCTGAAAAACAGCCTGTGGGACGGCTCTCTGGTAGCTGTCGAGCAG
>Ga0265293_10007232_pt1 | contig 17240 bp, 14 predicted proteins | sample Munlanlewell138R_FD_192505 | JGI IMG/M metagenome (GOLD analysis project Ga0265293, IMG submission 192505) | Leachate microbial communities from a municipal landfill in Southern Ontario, Canada - Leachate well 138R | ecosystem: Engineered > Solid waste > Landfill > Unclassified | place: Canada...
AGATAGTCGAAGACCAGATAATCGATGTCGCCCTTCGTCACCAGTTGGCCAACCGCCTCGGGCGTGTCGCCCCAGAACCCCGAGGCGCAGCCGATGCGCACAGTTCGCCCAGTCATCATCCCCCCTACCTCCCGGTCCAGTCTGGCACGCGCTTCTCGATGAAAGCGGAAAAGCCCTCGCGCGCATCTTGGGTCATTGCGATGCGCGGCAGCATCGTTTCGGCAAAGCGGAACTGCTGCTCGATCGTCATGTCCTGCATCGCGTGATAGGAATACTTCCCCAGCCGGACGGCCGAGGGCGAGCGCGTCGTGATGAGGCTGGTCAGTTCGTTCACCTTGGCGTCCAGCGCGTCCGGTTCGGTCACATAGTTGACGATACCGTATTCCAGCGCCTGTTCGGCGGTCCAGGGTTCGCCGGTGATATACATTTCCAAGAGCCGACGACGCGGGATCACCCTCATCATCTGCGGCATGATCATCATCGGAAACAGCCCAATCTTGACCTCGGGCGTGGCGATCTTGGCGGTGCTGGCCATGACGGCAATATCGCAGGCGCAGACCAGCCCCGATCCGCCGCCCATCGCATGCCCGTTGATGCGTCCGATGATCGGCTTGTTGCATTTTTCCATCAGGGAAAACAGGCCGATGACGAAATGTCCGGGCTGCGAGATGTCGCCGGTGAACGGACCGCCATCAGCGCCCGCCTTCAGATCGCCCCCTGCGCAGAAGGCGCGGTCGCCAGCCCCGGTCAGAACGATGACAAGCACCTCGTCATCGGCGTCCGCCGCCTCTAAGGCGTCAATCAGCGCCTCGACGGTCGGCAAATTCAACGGATTGCGCTTTTCCGCGTTGTTGATGGTGATCGTCGCAACCCGGTCCTTGGTATCCAGCAGCACAAGTGAATCTGACATCGGTTATTTCTCCTTCTTGAGCCCGTTGCCGAATGGCCCCCAGCCTTCGGTTCAAGTCGCCTGCTAACGGTTTGGGCGGTTCACGACCGTCCCTCGAGCGCCGCCAGGTCCATCAACTCGATCACATCCAGCAGGAGGTGAACCATGTCCGTTTCGGAAACCCACTCCGACATGTCCACCGGAAGAAGAAACCGCTGTCGCCGACCCGGTTGACGGTAGAAATTCACCATTTCCGTCACCCCGCTCTCGCATTTCCTTCGTCGTCGGTCAGCCTCCGCACAGCTTTTTCGCTGCCTGCACCACGACCACTCCCTATATGTTCTTCAGAAGTTCGCCGGAGATGATGAGCTTGCGCACCTCCTGCGTGCCCGCACCCACCTCGAGCACCCGCCCCGTCCGATAGAGGCGGTTGACCTCGGTGTCGCGCATGTAGCCCGATCCGCCGTGAATCTGCACAGCGCGATCCAGCACGAAGGAGGTCGCTGCCGCAGCCTTGAAGATTGCCGCGGCCGTCAGCTTGTGGATCTCGCCGCGCCCGCCTTCGCCTTCTTCAAGCCCCTCGCACATGGCGGCGGTGCGCAGCGACAGGCTGCGAGCGGCCTCGATCTCGGTATACATCTCGGCCAGCATGGCCTGCACCATCTGGAAACTGGCGATCGGCTTGCCGAACTGCTGGCGCGTCTTGGCATAGTCGATGGATATCTCCAATGCCCGGCGCGCGATGCCCATCGCGTTGAAGCAGACGATGGCGCGTTCAAGGTCCAGCCCCGACATGGTAACCGCGACGCCGCCGTCAGGCTTACCTACCATGTTCTTCGCGGGCACCCTGCAATCCTCGAACACCAACTCGCCCGTGGGCGAGCCGCGGAACCCCATCTTGTTGAGCTTCTGCGCCACCTTGAAGCCCGGTGTGTCGGTCTCGACGATGAAGGCGGAAATTCCCTTGGCGCCCTTCTCGGGCGAGGTCTTGGCATAGACCAGCACGATATCGGCGATCGGGCCGTTGGTGATGAAGATCTTGGAGCCGTTGAGCACGTAGTGGTCGCCGTCCTTCCGGGCGGTCGTCCGCATCGAACCGAGCGCATCCGATCCCGCGCCCGGTTCCGTCAGGCCCAGGGCGCCGATCAGCGAGCCGTCGCAGAGGCCTGGCAGGTACTTCCGCCGCAGATCGTCATTGGCGTTGCGGTAGATGTTGTTGACGCAAAGATTGTCATGGGCCACGTGGCTCAGACCGATCGCCGCCGAGGCGCGGGACAATTCCTCGGTGATGATGCAGGCCGAGGTGAAATCGAGCCCCGCACCGCCGAATTCAGGCGCTACGTTGAGGCCCAAATAGCCCATCTCGCCCAGCTTGGGAAAGATGGAGGGCGACAGGTCGTCGGTGTCGTCCATTTCGGCGTTCAGGTGATGAAACTCGGAAAAGAAGAACTTGCTGGCCTGATCGGCCAGCGCCTGCTGCTCTTCTGTCAGGTAATGGGTCGGCAGGTCGGGGACGTTGCGCAATCGCTCGTTCATAGCTGGTGTCCTCGCTTAGGCGCGCAGAAGTTCTTCGGCAATGATAATTTTTCGCACCTCGCTGGTGCCTGCACCGATTTCCAGCAGCTTGTTGGCGCGGTAGAGCCGGTTGATCTCGGTATCCTGCATGTAGCCCGAGCCGCCATGGATATGGCACGCTTCGGTCACGGCCTTGTTGAAAGCTTCGCCAGCGTAAAGGCAGGCGGCAGCGGTGAGCTTGTGGATCTCGCCGCGTCCGCCGGCGCCCTTGGGCAGGCCGACGCAAGCCGCGAGCGCGCGATAGCCGAAGGCGCGGGCGGTTTCGACCTCGATATAGATTTCCGCGAGCTTCGACTGCACCATCTGGAAACTGGCGATCGGCTTGCCGAACTGTTCGCGGATCCTGGCGTAATCGAGCGCCAGCTCCAGAGCCCTTTCGGCCATCCCCACGCAAACCGAAGCGACCATCGCCCGCTCCAGGTCGAGCCCGCTCATCACCACCGAAACGCCGCTGTTCTCGGCCCCGATCATGGCCGAGGCGGGCACGCGGCAATCCTCGAACACCAGCTCGCCCGTGGGCGAGCCACGAAAGCCCATCTTGTCGAGCTTCTGCGCCACCTTGAAGCCGGGATTGTCGGTCTCCACGATGAAAGCCGAGATGCCCTTGGCGCCCTTCGCCTTATCGGTTTTTGCGTAAACCAGGATGACATCCGCGATCGGGCCGTTGGTGATGTAGATCTTCGAGCCGTTGATCACATAATCATTGCCATCGCGCACGGCGCCGGTGGCCATCGAGCCCAGCGCGTCCGAGCCCGCGCCGGGCTCGGTCAGCCCAAGTGCGCCGACCAGCTCGCCCGAGCACAGGCCGGGAACGTATTTCCGCACCTGCTCATCCGAGCCGTTCCTGAGGATGTTGTTGAGGCACAGATTGTCGTGCGCGCCGTGCGAAAGGCCGACTGCCGGGTTCCATTTCGAGATGGTCTCTGAGACCAGGGCCTGGGTAAATTCGTTCTGGCCGCTGCCGCCCAGCTCCTCGGGCGCGGTAATGCCCAGCAGCCCGAGCTCGCCCATCTGCCGAAACAAATCCTCGGGCCACCATTCTTCCGCATCCATCTTCTCTTGCAATGGATGAAGAATCTCGCGCGCAACCCGATCCACGTGATCCACGATCTGCCGTTGTTCGGGCGTCAGCGAATAGTTGGCCTTTATGGCCGCGAGCGCGGCCATGCCTGGCTCGGCCTGGACGTTCATCTTTGATCCTCCCGATGGCTGCGCAACTTGCCTATTGATCAAAATCAAACATATGTTAGAAAACGTTTCAAGTGGTGTCGAGCTGCGTGTGTCTTTTTTTTGGGCATGCGCTTGGGAGGAAAGACGGAAGCTTGCCATCGGCGTCCACCCGAATGGACCGGGCGACAGGGAGGTTGCGATGACTGGGCGAACTGTGCGCATCGGCTGCGCCTCGGGGTTCTGGGGCGACACGCCCGAGGCGGTTGGCCAACTGGTGACGAAGGGCGACATCGATTATCTGGTCTTCGACTATCTTGCCGAGATCACGATGTCGCTGCTTGCGCGGGCGCGGACGAAGTCGCCGGAAGCGGGTTATGCGCCGGACTTTGTCCAGGCAGTTGCGCCTTTTTTGCCAGAGCTCAAGCGCAAGGGGATCAAGGTTGTCGCGAATGCCGGCGGGGTCAATCCGCGCGGCTGCCGCGAGGCGCTGGCCAAGGCGGCTGAGGCGGCGGGCATCGACATTTCGATCGGCGTCGTGCTGGGTGATGATCTGCTGGGCCGCGCGGACGAGATCCGCTCCCGCGGCGCGACCGAGTTGTTTTCGGGCGCGCCTTTCCCGGCCAAGCCGATGAGCATGAACGCCTATCTCGGCGCGCGGCCGATTGCGGCCGCCCTCGATGCGGGTGCCGAGATCGTGGTGACCGGCCGCTGCGCTGACAGTGCTGTGGCGCTTGGGCCGCTGATGCATGAGTTCGGCTGGAAAGACGACGATTGGGACAAGCTCAGCCAGGGCTCGCTGGCCGGCCACCTGATCGAATGCGGCCCGCAGGGCACGGGCGGCAACTTCACCGATTGGCAGGATGTGCCGGGCTGGGACGATATGGGGATGCCGATCGTCGAAGTGTCGGAAGACGGCAGCTTTGTCATGACCAAGACGCTCGGCACGGGCGGGCTGGTGGTGCCGGCCTCGGTCGGCGAGCAGATGCTCTACGAAATCGGCGATCCGCAGCGCTACGTCCTGCCCGATGTGATCTGCGACTGGTCGCAGGTGACACTGGAGCAGGTGGGGCCCGACCGGGTGACGGTGAAGGGCGCGCGGGGGCTGGGACGCACCGACAGCTACAAGGTGTCGGCCACCCATGCCGACGGCTGGCGGGCGATCACCACGCTGACGCTGGCCGCGATCGACGCGCCTGCCAAGGCCGAACGTGTGGCCGAGGCCATTCTGACCCGCTGCCGCCGCATTTTCCGCGGGCGCAACCTCGGTGATTTCCGGCAGGTCAGCGTGGAGGTGCTGGGCGCCGAGGCCGCCTATGGCGCCAACGCCCGCGCCCAGACCCGCGAGGTGGTACTGAAGATCGGCGTGACCCATGATGACCGCGATGCGCTGAACATCTTCGCCGGAGAGATCGCGCCGATGGCGGTCTCCTCCGCGCAGGGGCTGACGGGTTTCTTCGCCGGTCGGCCAAAGGTGCAGCCGGTGGTCCGTCTCTTCTCCTTCCTGCAGGACAAGGCCGATACCCCGATCGCGGTCGAGGTCGACGGCAAAGACTTGCCCGTCACCGTTGCGACCGAGGCGGTGCGACTTGATGCTTCCTCCGCGGCAGCGGTGGAAGGCCGCGAGGCCGGTCCCGGCGCGGTGATGGTGCGCCTGGTCGAACTGGCCTGGGGCCGCTCGGGCGACAAGGGGGACATCGCCAATATCGGTATTCTCGCCCGCAAGCCCGAGTATTTGCCCTATATCCGCTCGGCGCTGACCGAAGAGACCGTGAAGGACTACTTTGAGCATCTCTGCAATGGCCCGGTCGAGCGGTTCGAACTGCCCGGCATTCATGCGCTGAACTTCCTGCTGCACGACTCGCTCGGCGGCGGCGGCATCGCATCGGTCAGGATCGACCCGCAGGGCAAGGGCTTCGCACAGATGCTCCTCGATATCCAAATACCTGTGCCGGCCGATCTGGCCGCGCGCGACGGGCTTGCGGAGATGGCAGATGCTGACGCTTAACAACGTCCAGATCGTCTACGACAACGTGATCGAGGCCGTGCGCGATGCATCGCTGAGTGTGGATCAGGGACAGATCGTCACGCTTCTTGGGTCGAACGGGGCGGGCAAGTCGACAATCCTCAAGGGAATAGCCGGCGCTTTGTACCCGGAAGAAGGCGACATCATCGGCGGCACGATCAGCTTTGACGGCAAAAACCTGATTGGCCGCAAGCCCGACGAAATCGTGCGCGACGGCATCGTCATGGTGCCCGAGGGGCGCCAGTTGTTCGAGCCGCTGACCGTCGAGGAAAACCTGATGATGGGCGGCATCACCCGAAGCCGGGCGGCCGCGGCCGAGGCGCTGGACTATGTCTTCTCGATCTTCCCGCGCGTCAAGGAGAAGCGTGGCACGATTGCCGGCTATCTGTCGGGCGGGGAACAGCAGATGGTGGCGATCAGCCGCGCCCTGATGTCGCGACCGCGCCTGCTGATGCTAGACGAGCCCAGCCTGGGCCTGGCCCCGCAGATCATCACCGAAATCTTCGCCGCGGTGACCAGTCTGGTTAAGGAAAGCAACGTCTCGATCTTGCTGGTGGAACAGAACGCCGAATTGGCGCTGTCGATTGCAAGCTACGGATATATCATCGAAAACGGCCGAGTGGTGATGGATGGCACGCCGCAGAAACTGATGAGCAACGAGGACGTCAAGGAATTCTACCTGGGCTTCTCCGAATCTGGCCATCGGCGCAACATGCGGGACGTGAAACACTACAAGAGACGCAAGAGGTGGCTGTCATGAGCGTGCTTTTGCAGGTCGACAATCTGGTCAAGAAATTTGGCGGTGTGACGGCAGTCAACGATGTCAGCTTTCCGGTCCTCAAGGGCGAGATCTTCAGCCTGATCGGTCCGAACGGCGCCGGCAAGACCACCATGTTCAACATGATCAGCCGGGTTCTTCCGGTCACGTCGGGCACGATCACGTTGGATGGCAAGGACATCACACGTACAGCGCCGCACAAGATTGCCTCCCTTGGAATGGGGCGCACCTTCCAGAACCTGGCGGTGTTCAAGCATGCCAGCGTTGTTGATAACATTCTTGTGGGGCGCCACAGCCACATTAATACAAGCGTTCTGGGAGGGTTGATCTTCGGGCCAACCACGCGGGCGCAGGAGCGGGCGCACCGCAAACGGGTCGAGGAGATCATAGACTTTCTCGAAATCCAGCATGTCCGCGACATGCCGGTTGGCGCTCTGGCCTACGGGTTGCAGAAAAGGGTCGAACTGGGCCGTGCCCTGGCTACCGAACCCAAACTCTTGCTACTCGATGAGATGGTTTCGGGCATGAACGCCGAGGAGACCGAGGACATCGCCCGCTTTATCCTCGATCTCCGGGAGGAGCTGGATATCACGGTGATGATGATCGAGCACGACATTGGTATTGTCACGGATATTTCCGACCATATCGGCGTGATGAATTTCGGCGAGCGCATCGCCTATGGCACGCCGGATGAAATCCGGGCCGATCCGCGTGTGATCGAAGCCTATCTCGGGCACAAACTGGAAGAAGCATTGGGGGCGGGTTGATGGACGATCTGAACCAGCGCTTTGGGGACGGCAATATCACCCTTCCGCAACTGTTGCTGCACTGGGCCGTTACTATTCCTGATGAACTGGCGATCCGGGAAAAGGACCTCGGGATCTGGAACCGGGTCACCTGGGCCGAATATTTTGCCAAAGTGCGGGGCTTCGCCCTGGGCCTCCACATCAGGGGGTTCGGGCGCGGCGATCGTCTGGCCATCGCCAGCGAAGACACGCCGGAATGGCTGTATTCCGACATCGCTGCGCAGGCGCTGGGTGGCATGACCGTCGGGGTCTATCCGACCAATCCCTGGCGCGAACTCAACTATATCCTGAGGCATTCCAAGAGCAGCATCATCGTTTGCGGGGATCAGGAACAGGTCGACAAGGTGCTGGATGCCGAAGCGAACGAAGGTGCCTTTCCCAACCTCAAGCTGATCGTGTGCGTCGACATGAAGGGGATGCGCAGTTATGACCGCACGCGGCTCAAATCGTTTGACGAAGTGGTGCAGGAAGGGCTGGATCATGCCTCGGGCCACATCGAGGACGCCGATTTCTTCCTCGATTGCGTCAATGCGGGCAAGCCCGACGATCCGGCGGTTGTGGTCTATACGTCAGGCACCACTGGCCCGCCGAAAGGCGCGGTGTTGTCGCACCGCAACCTGCTTGTGGCGTCTTATCCGCTGATAGATCAGTTCAATCTGACACGCAATCGGTATTCGGTGGTCTGCTACCTGCCGCTTTGCCATGTGGCCGAACGTGTATTCTCCACCATTCTCAGCCTGATGATCGGCGGCGCCGTGAATTTTGCCGAATCCATCGACACGGTACAGGTCAACCTACGCGAAATTGCACCACAGGTGTTTCTGGGCGTCCCGCGCATCTGGGAAAAGCTCCAGTACAGCGCGTCGATCCGAATTCAGGATGCGCGGCCCATGGCCCGGCGGATTTACAACTGGGGGCTGGACCTGGGACAGGCGCATTTCCGCAAGATCGAGGCCGGCCAACAACTGAACCCGGTCGAGCGCGTCAAGCATTTTGTAGCCAAGATCCTGGTTTTCAACCCGCTCAAGCGTTTCATGGGGATCGACAAGGTGCATTGCAGCTTCGTCGGCGGCGCATCCATCTCGCCCGAGGTCGTCCGGTTTTTCCGGGTGATCGGCGTGCCGCTCTATCAGGTCTATGGCATGACCGAATCGGGGGGTCTGGCGTTCTTCCAGAATGCCGACAAGGCAACGGTCGGGGCAGCGGGTGTTCCTGCGCCGGGCCTGCAATACAGGATAGCCGAAGATGGCGAGCTGGAGATCAAGCACCCCAGCGTCTTTCTGGGCTATCTCGACAATGAAAAGGCCACGGCCGAAACCATCATTGATGGCTGGTTGCAGACCGGCGATGTGGTTGAACAGCTGGATAACGGCGAAATTGTCATCGTCGACCGGAAGAAATCCATCATCATCACGTCGGGCGGCAAGAACATCACACCGTCTGAAATTGAAAACGCCCTGAAGGATTCGATCTACATCTCTGAGGCGATCGTGGTCGGCGAGGGGCGTAACTTCCTCGGGGCATTGCTCCAGATTGACTACGATACCGTCGGCAAGTGGGCTCAGGCGCAAGGCCTCGCTTATACCACGTTCAGCCACCTTTCCAGCCTGGATGAGGTCAGGGAACTCATCGCCAAGGAGGTGGCACGGGTGAATGACGCCTTCGCACGCGTGGAAAACATTCGAAAATTCGTGCTTCTGAAAAAGCAGCTCGACCATGACGACGGCGAACTGACGGCCACCCAGAAGGTGCGGCGCAACGTCATCGAGACAAGGTTCGAAGCCGAGATGGCGGAAATCTACGCCTAGGGGGAACAGCATGGACTATTTCATTTTGCTCTGCGTTTCGGGGATTGCCATCGGCGTGATCTATGGCCTGATCGGAATGGGCTATGCTCTGATCTTCAAGGCGACCAGCGTCGTCAATTTTGCCCAGGGCGAAGTCATGATGCTGATATCATACATGGCTTTCGCGATAGCACGTTCCTGGACCCTGCCGTTCTGGGGGTTGCTGGCGGTTTGCGTCGTGCTTTCGGCGGTTGTCGGCCTGTTGATCGAGCGGATTTTCATCCGCCCGATGCTGGGGCAAGACGTCTTTTCAACCGTGATGGTCACCATCGGGCTGGCGGTGATGATACGCGCCCTAGTGGTGATGATCTGGGGGGCCGACCCGCTGGTTCTGCCCACCGACATCGGTGACAGTGGCGTCGAGATCGGCCTTGTTTTCCTGTATACGTCGCAGCTCTATGCTATCGGTCTGCTTGCGCTTTGCGTGATCGGCATGTGGGTCTTCCTGCGGTTTTCGCGCACGGGCGTCGCCATGCGGGCCACGGCCGCGCGCGAAACCACCGCGCTGCTGATGGGGATCAACGTGACTTATGTTTACGCCCTGGCCTGGGCCATTGCGGCGGTCATTGCCGGGATTGCCGGCGTGCTGCTGGGAACGATCTATGGCCTGGGGCCGGACATGTGGACGCAAGGGCTGCGCGCCTTTCCGGCGGTTATTCTCGGCGGCCTGGACTCGGTGTTCGGTGCGGCGATCTCCGGCGTTTTCATCGGTCTGCTGGAGAACATGTCCGAAGGCTATATCGGGCGCGGGCTGAAGGAGATTTCCGGCTTCCTCGTCATTCTGGTAGTTCTGATGATCCGCCCCTACGGGCTGTTCGGCACGCCCGAGATCGAGAGGGTGTGAGCTATGCGGACAGGTGTCTTTCAAGAGAGCTATGGCGAGCTGATCTCGCTGATCCGCAACCCGACGCAGGCCTATTGGACTTGGGCGTTGGTCATCATGTCGCTGGCGGCGCCGTTCGTGTTGAGCAATCACGTGACGTCGCTGGTCAACGGTATGTTAATTACCGCGATCGGGGTAATTGGCCTGAACCTTCTGACCGGTACGACGGGCCTGATTTCCTTCGGTCAGGCCGGGTTTCTTGCGGTGGGCGGCTATACTGCGGCCATCCTCTCGGCAGATTACAACATGCCGCTGTGGTTGTGCCTTCCGGCGGGCGCTCTGGCGGCGGGGGCTTTCGGGCTGTTGGTCGGGATACCATCGCTGCGCCTGAAGGGGCTGTATCTGGCGATCACTACGCTCGCATTTACCATCATCATTACCCATGTCATCCTCAGCGCCGAAAGCATCACGCATGGGTCGTCTGGCATCTCGACACCCAAGCCGGCGATCTTCGGCATGGTACTGGATACCGATAAGTCGTTTTACTACCTGATCCTGGCGGTTCTGACGCTGGCCGTCCTGGGGTCGGCCAACATCAAGCGCAGCCGCATCGGCCGTGCCTTTCTGGCGATACGGGAACAGGATATCGCAGCGCGCGCGATGGGCGTCCCGGTGGCGCGATACAAGCTTTATGCCTTTGTCGTCAGTTCTTCTTACGCGGGCGTGGCCGGGGCGCTGATGGTCTATCATATTCGTTTCGTGAACGTGGACAGCTTTAGCCTCGTCATCTCGATCGAAGCTGTGTCCATGATCATCGTTGGCGGCCTCGGGTCCACCGCCGGGGCGGTGATCGGCGTAGTGTTCGTCGTGGGGCTGGCCGAACTCCTGAACTATGCGTTCAGCTCGCTAGGCGGGACGCTCGGGTCGCTGTCGGCGCTGGAACTGAAAGGGTTCCTTTACGGTCTGACCATCGTACTCTTCCTGCGATTCGAGCCGGACGGGCTGATGGGGATCTACCGCGAATACAAGAACCGTTGGGTCAACTGGCCATTCAGATACTGATGCGAACGGCCCGGGAGGACGGGCCACTAAAAGGGGAGAAGTGAGAATGAGAATGAACTGGATTTTGAAAGGGGCGCTTTCAGTCACCCTCCTGGTGGCCGGAGCCGTCGGTGCAATGGCGGAACCCGGCGTCACCGACGACAAGGTCGTATTGGGTGCCGTGGACCCGCTGACAGGCCCGCCCAGCCTGCTGGGCAAGGCGCACAGGCTGGCGCTGCAAGTCTGGCAGGATGACGTGAATGCCCGTGGCGGCATCAACGGCCGCAAGGTCGAAATCGTGTTCGAGGATGACGGATACGTCCCGGCACGCTCGCTTCAGGCGCTGAAGAAGATGGTTGAGGTCGATGACATCTTCGGGCTGATCGGCACCTCCGGCAGCGCGCAGCTGGCGGCTATGATGCCCATGATCAACGAGCTCGGCATCCCGACACTCAACAACATGGCGGTGAACTCGCACCATTTCAACCCGCCGTTGAACCCGTTGTTCGTGGTCGGACCAACCTATTGCCAGGAAATTGCCGCCGGCATGACTTACCTCGTCGAAGAACTGGGTCTGAAAGATGGCAAATACGCGATCGCCTTTCAGGATGATGAATTTGGCGACGACGTGCGCTGCGGCTATCTCGAAGGGGTCAAGAAATACGGGCTCAACAATGTTCTGGAGCTGGAATTCAAGCGCGGCCAGAAGGATTTCTCGGCCGAAATGCTACGGGCACGGGCCGCAGGCGTGACCGTGCTGGTATCCGGCGGCGTCGTTGCCGAACACTCGATTATGCTGAAGGAAGCCGCCAAGAACCGGATGGATATCACGTTCCTCGGCGCCCATTCCGCGCATCTGACCCCGGTTCAGGCGTTGGCTGGCAGTGCAGGTGACGGCTATTATGCGGCGGACTATGTGCCCGCGCTGACCTCGCTTGAGGTTCCAGGTGTGGCGAAGTTCATGGAACTGGCCAACACATACCTCAGCGAGGACGAACGAAATTCGCTGAACCGGTACTCGCTGGCGGGCTATGCCGGGGCGCTGATTTTCGAGCACGCGATGGCCGAATGCGGCGCTGACCTGACCCGGGCCTGCGTGATTGAAAAACTGGAAGGTCTGGACGGGTTCGAAACCGATGGCCTGCTGGGGCCCGTCACCTATGGTAAAGGTAACCGTCACGCGCCCACGGCGGCGATCGTTCTGCAGTCCAACGCGGACAAGAAGGACTTCACCATCGTGTCCGAGCGTATGGAAATCGAATGATCCGCTAACATGACAACGCCCCCCCCCCCGTGCCGACCCGGCATTGGGGGCGGGAAGGCCAAGCAGAAAGACCCGCGGATATGAGCATCACCAGGCTTCTCGTGGCGAACCGAGGAGAGATTGCCGCGCGCGTGGTGCGCACCGCCCGCGCCATCGGCATCAAGACCGCCGTGCTGCGTCATCCCGCCGAGGTGGACGCACCGGCACACGCAATTGCCGACCAGGTCGTGACCATCGACGGACCAACCCCGGTCTCGGCCTATCTGGATATCGGCCAGATCGTCCAGGCCGCACGGCATATCGGCGCCGACTCCGTGCATCCCGGCTACGGGTTTCTGGCCGAGAACGCGGCCTTCGTCAAAGCGCTGGACGAAGCAGGGATCATCTTTGTCGGACCGACTGCGGAGGTCATCGACCTGATGGGCGACAAGGTGCGCGCCCGCAATTTCGTCGCGGAACGCGGCTTTCCGGTGGCGCCTTCCGCCATCGAGGATGACAATCCGGGCGATTTCGTCGAGCGCGCCCGCGCTGTGGGCTATCCGCTGCTGATCAAGCCCTCTGCCGGCGGCGGCGGCAAGGGAATGCGCATCGTGCGCGAGGATGCCCGTCTGCGGGCAGAGATCGAAACCGCCCGCCGCGAAGGCGAACGCTATTTCGGCGACGGCCGGCTGTTTGTCGAAACCTATATCGAAAACCCGCGCCATATCGAAGTGCAAGTGATGGGCGACGGTCAGGGAAACGTGGTCCATCTCTGGGAGCGCGAATGCTCGATCCAGCGCCGGTTCCAGAAGATCATCGAGGAAACCCCCTCCCCCGCCCTGAGACCCGGCCAGCGCGAGGAAATCTGCGAGGCCGCAGCGGGCATCGCGCGGGCGGTGAACTATCGCGGCGCCGGCACGGTCGAGTTCATCTATGCCAACGATGGCCGGTTCTATTTCCTCGAGATGAACACGAGGCTTCAGGTCGAACATCCCGTCACCGAAATGGTCACGGGTTTCGATCTGGTTGCCGAACAGTTGCGCATTGCAGCCGGCGAGCCGCTGGGACTGCAGCAGGACGACATCCACCAGACCGGCCATTCGATCGAACTGCGCGTCTGCGCCGAGGATGCGGATGCCGATTTCCGCCCCGCGATCGGCAACATCCTGTTGATGGACGAGCCCGCCGGACCCGGCGTGCGGGTCGACAGCGGCATTCTGGAGGGCGGCAAGGTCACCACCGATTTCGACCCGATGCTGTCCAAGCTGATCGTGCACGGCCGCGACCGGGCCGAGGCCATCGCGCGCGCCCGCCGCGCGGCGCTAGATTATATCATTCTGGGCGTCACGACCAACCTGGGCTACCTCTATGCGATCCTTGAGCATCCAAGGTTCGGGTTCGGCGACCTGTCGACCGGGTTTCTGGACGAGGAAGCAGACGCGCTGAAACGTGCCCCCGACGCCTCCTCTACCGACATCCTGCTAGCCGCCACCGCACTGTCCGACGCGCGCCTTGTGCAGGCCGTCGAGAGCGTGCCCGCGATTTATCGAATGATGGGGGGGTGGAGAAACTGATGCGCCGTATTCTTGAAGTCCACGGAGAGGAAATCCCGGTCTGGCTGGCCTCGGTCGGGCAATTCCATGTGTTGCACCTGGGCGATCGTGAAATCCCCTGCGCCCTCACGACTGCGCCCGGCAAGGGCGCCTTTACGCTGGATCTGAATGGCACCAGTATCGCGCTGCGGATCGCCGTGGGGGAAGAGGCCACATTCGTGCACCTCGACGGCCGCGCCTATGAGATCGGGCGCACCGATCCGTCGCAACCCCTGGGCCAGGCCGACGGCGGTGCCCCGCAGGACCGGATGATTGCACCGATGCCGGGTGCCGTGATCTCCGTCTCGGTGGCCGCGGGCGATGCCGTAACCGAGGGCCAGACCCTTATGGTGATCGAAAGCATGAAATTGGAAACCACCATCACCGCACCGCGTGATGGTGTCGTTTCCGAGGTGCATTTTGCCCCCGGCGATAGTTTCGACGGTAAAGTGGTGTTGATTGGTTTCGAACCGCTGAAGGACGCCAGCTGATGCGCCGAATGCAATCCCAGATCCGCTCGGACTCAGCCGAGTTCAAGGCAGCCTCTGAGAAAATGCAAGACGTGGTGAAACGGTTCCACGACTTGCAGGACAAGGTCCGCTATGACCGCCCCCAGCGCGATCTTGACCGGCTGAAGCGTCAGAACAAGATGCTCGCGCGCCAGCGGTTGGAGCTTCTGCTGGACCCCGGCACGCCGTTTCTGGAATTCTCGACGTTGGCGGCCTATGATCTCTATGACGGTCAGGCACCGGGGGCCAACGTCATCACCGGTGTCGGCGTGATTTCCGGACGCGAAGTCGTGATCCATGCCGACGATAGCTCCAACAAGGGCGGGGCCTGGTATCCCATGTCGGTGCCGAAGATCGTGCGTGCGCTGGAATTCGCCTTGGAAAACAACCTGCCGGTCGTGCATATCTGCGACAGCGCGGGCGGCTATCTTGAGGAAATGTCAGGCGTCTTCGCGCCGGGCGGGCGAGTGTTCCGCAACCAGTGCATCCTGTCGAAGAAAGGCATACCGCAGGTCGCCATCGTCTGTGGCCATTGCACCGCCGGCGGGGCCTATGTGCCCGGGCTGTGTGAATATACCATCATCGTGCGCGACACCGGCGCGATCTTCCTGGGCGGTCCGCCCCTGGTCAAGGCCGCCACCGGTGAAGAGGTTTCGGTTAACGATCTGGGCGGGGCCGACATGCACACGTCGATCTCGGGCACCGGTGATTATCCGGTGGATACCGAACAGGCCGGAATCCTGCTGGCGCGGGAAATCGTCGCCACCTTTCCGCGCAAACCCCGCGCCTTCGACTGGGCGGCCCCCGAAGAGCCCTACTACGATCCAAAGGAAATCTATGGCATCGTGCCGACCGACTACCGCGTGCGGTTTGACATGCGCGAAGTCATTGCCCGCATCGTCGATGGTTCGCGGTTTCACGAATACCAGCCAAAGTACGGCATCACGCTGGTGACGGGATATGCCCGCATCTGGGGCTGCAAGGTCGGCATTCTCGGCAACAACGGCGTGCTGTTCAACGACAGCTCGCTGAAGGCCGCGCATTTCATTCAGCTTTGCAATCAGACCGGCACGCCGCTGATTTTCCTGCAGAACACCACCGGCTACATGATTGGCCGCGAATACGAGGAACGCGGTATCACTAAGGACGGGGCCAAGATGCTGATGGCACAGGCCGGCTCCGAAGTGCCAAAACTGACGGTGCTGACCTCTGGCGCGTTCGGGGCCGGGTATTATGGAATGTGCGGGCGGGCATGGGATCCACGGCTTCTCATGACATGGCCCAATGCTCAGATGGGAGTGATGGGGCCGGAACAGGCCGCGCGCACCCTTGGCGATGTCAAGCTGGCACAGATGCGCCGCGCCGACCCCGATCTCAGCGACGAGGTGGTGCAGGAATTGCGCGACCGCGTGCGCGCCAAGGCGGAAAACGAAACCTCGGCCTATTGGTTTACATCGCGGCTCTACGACGATGGGATCATCGACCCGCTGGACACCCGAAACATGCTGGGCATCGCGCTGACCTGTGCGGCGGGCGTCAGCCCAGGCGCGCCGCATTATGGCGTCTACAGAATGTAAGGCACAGGTCGTGATCTGCCGAGGGATTTCTCCTCAACCGTAGATTGGAGTCCGCCCCAAGTTTTGCTCCGGTCCCGTTCTCTGGACCGCCGGAAGCGAGAGTTTTCCCGGCCATTTCACAACGGCGGGCTGGTGGCGCCGTCGGGATTGAGCAAGAGATCGGATTGCGCCCGATCGCCCCATGCGGGCGCACCTCGTTATACAAGTCGACGACGGAACGCCCACGGGACCGGTTTTGAGCGCGAGCTTCTCTATCCTTGGCACCCTTGGACTGGGCGGCAAATCTTTATCCACGAGGTGTGTGATCGACAAGAAGGATGCAGCGGTTTCCCGCTGCACCATTTCCGGCCAGTCTTTGCATCGGTGGCTGGAGGTTCCTGCGAGGATGGTCGGGTTCCCAGCACGGACTGGCGCATCACGGATGCTACGGCCTACGCTTATGGTAAGACTGGTGTCGCGCCGGGATTTGGCCGATCCGCCGTTCGAATAGGTATCCGACGCAGGACGCGCGAGGAATGGCTGACACTGATTCCGGGGAAAAGGTTATGTCAGATCTGATGCGACACAGCCTCGACTTTGTCTCCCGCAAGGATCGCAAGCCGGTCGCCGGCGCGCTGAAGAACATCTATCGTGTTCGACGCCGTCGCCGGAGAAGCGGCACTCGGCGCCTTCGAGGAAGGTATCTGGGGGCGCCGCTATCCGGCCATCGCCCAGAGTTGGCGTCGCGCCTGGAGCGAGGTCGTGCCCTTCTACGCCTTTCATTTTGACGTACGCCGATTCTTGTACACGACGGATGAGATCGACAAGCGCTTTATGCGCGGGCGACCTCGTGGAGAAGCGCGGTGCATCGGCTGCAAGCGCCGCCGAGCAGCCTATTCAAGCCTTGCCGGATTGAGGCGCCCGCGAAGTGCTCGTAATTCTCCTCGGCTTTCGGGCGATGTTCATCTCCTGATGCCGCAGTTCCTTCACGTGGTAGGCATAGGTTGGCCTACATGCATTGCCCTTCCTCTGCATCTTCCCCGCCTGCAGTTCCATTCCGCGCACCTTGTGAGCGACCAGGCTTGGCCGAGCCCACATATACTCCTTCTCCTTGGTGAGCATGTGCCAGACTAGGGCGATCCTTCCGATCGACCCCGGAGAGAACCCTGAGCCCGGCAGACGCTGCATCAGCGGAAAGAAAGGAACTCGTTGACAAAGGCGATTAGAGAACGTGGTGGGGCATCATCATACGGCGTCTCTCCCAGATTGTCGCGCTATAGCGTGCCTAAGCGCCCGCGCAAGCAGCGACATCGTGATCTCGGCAAGATAGTCGAAGACCAGATAATCGATGTCGCCCTTCGTCACCAGTTGGCCAACCGCCTCGGGCG
>Ga0265293_10007234_pt1 | contig 17239 bp, 19 predicted proteins | sample Munlanlewell138R_FD_192505 | JGI IMG/M metagenome (GOLD analysis project Ga0265293, IMG submission 192505) | Leachate microbial communities from a municipal landfill in Southern Ontario, Canada - Leachate well 138R | ecosystem: Engineered > Solid waste > Landfill > Unclassified | place: Canada...
TGTGCTGTATGTAATTATTCAACAATATCAAATATATCTAATTGTACTGCTGGTGCTGGTGGTGGTTGTTATGCTTGTAATTATTCAATAATATCAAATATATCTAATTGTACTGCTAGCGTCTCTGGTGGTGGGGGTTGTGCTGCATGTAATTATTCATTTTTTAGTGGTTCATTTGATGATTGTACAGCAACATCAGGTAATGATAGACTTGATTTTTGTACAAACTCAATAGCTTTTGTATGTGATGGTAATACTCAATATGTACAAGCAACAACTGGAATGAATTGTGAATTTTAATATAAATAAAATATAAAAGGAGAAATAAAATAAATGGCAAATACAATTGATTATGAATTAGTAAATGAATTAACAATTGAATCAGAAACTCAAAATGAAGAAATTTTAATAAGCTGTTCAGGAATAGGAAGTTCCTGTATAGCAAGTATTAAAATAGTAGGTGCGGGTGCAACAGCTACTTTTCAAACTTCAATTGATTCAAAAGCATGGTTTGTAGAGCAAAGTGCGGTAAGTGATGCTCTATGGGAAGATATTAAAGTTGCAGGAAGTTATGTAACAAGTATTACATCAGATATAAAATCTGTAGTTTTCACTTGTCCATCTCTAATTAAAATTAAAAATACTTCTGCAAGTGATTTAAAAGTGAGGTTTTCTTTTAGATTGAATAGAGGTGGAAGTTAAAATAGGTTTTTAAAAATGGATACTATAAATGATTCTAAATATATTCTAAATGATTTATTAAGTGGTGATGAAAAAATATTTAAGTTATTAGAAAAATATAATTTAAGTGTTGAAGATTTAGAGAAAGCATATAAATTAATTATAAACAATCCTGAATTATCTAATAATGAAAAACAATTTTACTTTGACAATTCTTGGCGTATAAATTATAAAATAAAACCTCCAAAAGATGTTAATGATTACCTAACTCCTGAATGGATAGGTGATATGAATGTTTACCCTCATGTTAGACAAGATTTAAACTATTTTTTTAATCCAAATGAAGAACATAGAAATTTAATTTTATCACCTTGTATTGGTTATGGTAAGTCAACAGAGGCAGTTTTGGCTACTACATATATTATTAGTACAGTTGCTTGTATGAGAAATCCTAAAAGATTTTTTAGTCAAAGTACAATGACAAGTTTAAGTGTTGTATTTGGAAGTTTTACATTATCACAAAGTGCAAGATTGTTAAAAAAACCTTTTTATAACTTACTACAAAACTCACCTAAATTCAAAAGAGTTAAACAAGAAGATATGATTGAGTTAGCCCAGGAAGACGAAATTAAAAATGGTACAAATCGTATAGTATGGTCAACTGCAAGTAAAATGGAAGGTATTTTTAGTGTTTCTAATGATATAAATGGTATCTTAATTTCAGACCCTTATAGTTTATTAGGTTTAACAATTATTGTAGGTATATTATCAGAGTTATCTTTTTTTATGAAAAGGGGTGTTTCAGCTGATGATATTGCAAAATTTTATAATGATTTAAAAGGTAGGCAGTGGTCAAGATTTCATTATGATTATTGGGCAAGAACTATAATGGATTCTTCACCCAATAGTTTTCATTCACCAATTGATAGATATGTATTTTCAGGTGAGGCTTCTCAAGACCCTAAAAATATGGTAGTAACTTCTTCACATTGGGATGTTTTTCCTAATTATTATGCTGAATGGCAAAAGACAGGTAAAACATTTAGTATATTTAGAGGTTCGGGAGGTAAACCTACTTGTGAAGTAAAAGGTGAAAATGAGAGGAAAAAATATAATCCTGAAGAAATTGTAGATGTGCCTATTGATTTATATGGTTTGTATAAACAAGACCCTGTAAAGATAGTAAAAGATTATTGTGGTTATCCTTCAGAAGGTGATGATAAGTTAATTACTGATTATGCTGTTATTGAAGATATGTTTGACAAACAATTAAAAAATATAGAGGGTAGTATAAAAGCACAGGCAACAAAAAGACCTGAATTTTTAATTTGGGAACAGGTTAAAGATATATTTTTTATTAAAACGGGAAATTTAAAATATAATTTTTATCGTGCAAGTAGAGAAAAAAGATATTTAGCTGTTGACCAGTCTACTACAACCGATGCTACAGGTATTGTTATGTTACATCCTGAAATGGATTATAGGGGTGAAATGGTTGTTGTTATTGATTTTAGTATTGTTATTGTACCTGATAGATATAAGATAAACTTAGAAGCTATTTATTATTTTATAACAGAATTAAAAAAATATGGTGGTATTGTATTTGGTGGTGTTTACTTTGACCAATTTCAATCTGATTTGACAAGAGAGAAGTTAAAAAGAGAAGAATATCCTGTAGACCGCTTTTCTGTTGATAGTAATAAAGGTGCTTATTTAACATTGATTAGTTGGATTAAAAATAATAGGATAAAAGCAGGTAGGAATATTTTTATTAAAAATAATTTAAAAAGTTTACAAGAGGTTACTTTAAAAGACGGTAAAACTAAAATTGATCATATATTAGGTAAGATTGAAAATAATTATGATGGTAATTGGAATACAAGTTTAGCTGGTATAAATGCAAAAGATATAACAGACCCTATGGCAAGTGCTTTTTATAATTGTATAAATAATTATCAAGGTGTACCTCGTTATCAGTGGGTAGACTCAAATGACCCTTATTATGAAACTAATGAAAGAGAAAATTTAAATTTAGTTTTAAAAGGGATGGGATTTAAAATTTAACTATATATTTGAGAAGGAGAATTAAAATTGAGATATTATATAGGTATTGATAATGGTGTTTCGGGTAGTATTGCTATATTAAGTGATGACCTTTCATATAAAGAATTCTTTCAGACACCAGTTTTTAAATGCTTAGATTATCAAAAAAAGAAAAATAATATAAATAGACTTGATTTTAAAAAATTAAAATTAAAATTAGAGGAATTTAAATTTGATAATAATGTTATAGCAATTATTGAAAGACCTATGGTAAATCCTACAAGGTTTACAGCTACAAAATCGGCTTTAAGATGTTTTGAAGCAACTTTAGTTTTATTAGAATTTTTAAATATATCATATACTTTTATAGATAGTAAAGATTGGCAAAAAGTTTTATTACCTTCAGATGCAAAAGGTAGTGCAGAATTAAAATCGGTAAGTATTAGTATAGGTAAGAGATTGTTTCCTGAATTTAAAGAAATTATAGATAAACAAAAAGATGCGGATGGTCTTTTAATAGCAGAATATAGTAGGAGGTGTAAACTTTGACATATCAAGATTTAGTAGAAATAAATTTAAAAATTGATGGTAAGAAATTTGAACCTCCAATTAGTAGTTTATTTATTTTATTTGGTGATAGTATTTATAAACCATTGCCTGAATTAAATATAACATTTTCTGATAAAACGGCTTTAATACAAGAGTCTTTATTAACTTGTATAGGTTTAGATTTACAAGCTGAAATGAATTTTTTAAATGAATTTGATATTGTTGGAGGGGATTTTAATATATCTGATGTAACAATGGATAAAAGGGAAAATTCTAAAACTATAGCAGGTAGTGTTGATGTAAAAGGTATTCATAAATGGCAAAAAGAATTAGATATAAAAAGTGAAGGTTATTTTAGTAAAATTAGTGATATAGTAAGACAATTAGCACCTGCTACACTTTTTAAAAGTGTTAGTATTAGTAATACAGTAAATCAAGATTATTGGTATCAACCGTTGGTAAATGATGTTGATTTTATTAAAGATTATCTATTACCTTATGCTTATGCACCCGCTTCAGATGGTAGTATGTTTTATTTTTTTGTTAATAATCTTAATGAACTATATTTTAAAAGTTATTCTGACCTTTATAATTCAAAACCTGTAGTAACATTGAAAATGGTAACAGAGCAGGAGAGTAACTCTGAAAAGGATAGAATTCGAGTATTAGAAAGAGTTGTTATGCCTTTAGACAATAACTATAAAAATTATAATAGGTATATATTTCAAATGGATTCTGATACACATGAATTAGTTGAAGAAGAAGACTCAATTACAGACTATCCAAAAATACCAATGAAAAAATTACCTATTGCTAAAAATGAAAATTTTACAAGTTGGTTATATCATTATGATACTGAAAGTAATAATGGTAGAAAAGAAAATAACAAAGGTTTAAAAGCTAGTGGTATGGTAAATTCTTACTATTTAGAAAGATATTTAGTTACTACAATGTTTAATCCTAAAATAAATGCAGGTAGTGTAATTGAATTAGATTTACCTTATCCTGACAATAATGATAATTCACAAAAAAGTATTTTTATGCAAGGTAAGTTTTTAGTAGAAAAGGCTGAACATATATGGGATGGTAAAGAAAAAAAGTTATATTCAAGATTAGTAGTATGTAGAAAGTTTGCTGATGTTCCTGATAGCTTTTTAATAACAACAAAACTTTTTAAAACTTAAAAACAAGGAGAATTATTTATGGCAATAAGAAGTAGATATAGTATGATGGGTTTATCAGACCAAACAGATGGTAATGGTAATAATTATTTTGATGTATTGTCTTTTCCTATAAATTTTTTTAGATATAATGAGTATCCTTCAAGTACAAATTTAAACGAAGGTGATTTATTGAGATGGGATTTATTTACTTTTGATAAGTATGGTGATTTATCTTTTAAAGACTTTTTGTTATGGGTAAATAAGGTAGGTGATAAACATTTATTAGAAATAGGTGATTATTTTATTCTACCTGCTCTTGGTGATTTGAGGAATTTTTACTCAAATTTCCTGCAAAATGTAGTTTAAAGTTTAATTTAGTTATATTGAATTTTTTAAATTTGTGTAATTTAGTAACAATAGCTTATAATTTAACCATAAACTATTAAAATTTTAAGATTTGATAAGTTGGCACGATAATTGCTATATAATTAATAAATTAAAATTTTAAAGGAGTTTGCGTATGTTGTTTTGGGATGATTTTTTTAACGAAACTGATAAGGATTATACTTATCAAGAAAGCGAAGGTTTTATTGAATTTATTTTTTCGGTAGCAGGTTTAAAAAAAGAGGATATTAACATTGATGTTAATTACAATACTCTTAAAATCAATTACAAAGATTTTTTAGACAGAGAAAAGAATTATGTTTTTAAAAATCAAAAATACGATTTAGTAAAAACCGAAGCTAATGTAGAAGATGGTTTATTGAAAATTAAAATTCCCATTAAAGAAGAAAATAAACCATTAAGAATTGAAATTAAATAGAGTGTTTTTAACAACACTCTTTTTTTTATTTAACTATATATAAAAGGAGTTTTTTTGATGGGTTTAATAATAGCTTTCATTCTTTCTTTTGCAACACTAGTTCTTCTCTCATTAGTACATGACTGGATAACAAAAGATTAATATAAAAAAGGATTAAAAAGATGGATGATTTTGGTTCAAGTGTAATAATAATGGGTTACGTGATTTTGATAATTGTTTGTGTAATAGATTTTCATTTTCCTGAATAATTTAACTATATATATAATGAGAATTAAAAAGGGAGGTTTTTATGGGTACTACAAATTTTGGTACACAGTTACATAGTTTTGAGTTAGGTCAAATAGGTAGAAGTCAAGTATTTAACAATTTGAATTTTAACATTTTACCACTTGGTGTATTTGAAGGTTTTGATGTTACTAAGAATAGTGATGTAGAAGTTGAAATTTCAAGAGGTACTGCTTTAATACAATCAAATAATGTTGATAATGTAGTTAAACTATATACATCAGATGCTCAAGCAATAGCTGTTAGTGATAGTGAAGATTATGTAGTTTTAAGACATACTTGGAGTAATGTAACAGGTGAAAACTATACTGATATGTTGGCGGTTTCAACAGCTAATTTATTGAGTACAGATGTTATTTTAACTAAGTTAGTTTGGGATGGTATTGTATTAGATGGTTTAGATATTACAGAAAGAAATGTTTCACCTTTAAGTATTATTGATGACAAATATAGGTCTTTTAAAGTTATTGCAAATGACCCTATTGATAATACTGTTAAAATATTAAAAGGTGGCGAGGTTATTGTTGGTAATGAGATAAGAACAGTTTCTGATAATATAAGTATTGTTGTACCTGATACTACAGATGGAAGAATTGATTATGTTTATATAAATGAAAGCGGTGTTTTAGCTTTACAACAAGGTGTTGATAGTATAACACCTTCTGAACCTGATATTCCTGATGTTGGTATTGTTATTGCTAAAATTACAAGAGTTGGTTTATATACTACAGTTGATGGTTCTATGATAACTCAATTTAATCCTTATATATTAAGATATGATAGATTGATAAATGATTATACTGAAAAAACAAGTATAGTAGATAATGATGAAGTTTTAATTGGTGATAGTGCTGATAGTAATATTCTAAAAAAAGTTTTACACTCTACAATAAAAAGTGATATACAAAATATAAATGCCCTAACTCCAAAAACAAGTATTGTAAATGCAGATGAAGTTTTGATAAATGATAGTGCAGATAGTAATAATCCTAAGAAAATTACAATAGAAACTATTAGGGGTTTTACTGATTTAACAGAAAAGACTACAATTGCAGATGATGATATTGTAGAGATAAATGATAGTGCAGATATATATAACCCAAAAAAAGTTAAACATTCTACGATAAAGAGTGATATTCAAGATATAAATTCTTTAACAGAAAAAACTACTATTGTAAATGATGATATACTGTTAATGAATGATAGTGCGGATTCAAACAATCCTAAGAAAGTAAAAAAATCAACACTTACAAGTGGTTTATTTGATTTTACAGGTTATACTGCTGTAACGCCTGCTGATGCTGATATTGTGTTGATAAATGATGCAAGTGATAGTAACAATCCAAAAAAAGTAACATTTCAAAATTTGAAATATGATAATATGATAAGTGCTGGTGTAACAGGTGCTTCTCCCACGAACATTACACTCCCTACAGGATACACTTATGCAAATACTATAATAGAAGCAATTCAATTTGATGTGTCTAATTCCTATGGATTTGTATCTTTATATATCACAGAAATTGGGTATACAGCATCTAATACATTGTCGATTAAATGGACTTTTGCGGGTGGTTATGCAACAACAACTTTAAGAGTGTTTTTAAGAAAGGAGGTTTAAGATGATTATATATTTTGATAAATTAGGTAATTTTACAGATAAAAAATGTGATGTTTATTCCATTAAAAAAGAATTTAAAACAACAAAAGAATTAAATGAGTTTATGTTAGAAAAATTAAATTTTAAAAATCCAAAATTAAATGAAAAAGGTGAATGGTTTGAAGAGGGTGAAACTAAAGAATATCTTGAATTAAAATTAAGAGAAACTGATAATTTTAGTCCACGTTTAATTGAAGATTTATTTGATTTTGTTGAAAACGGAAAAAAGAGTAAACAATTAGAAGATTGGGTAAAAACCAAAAAAGAGATAAGGAAAAAATTTTTAAAAATAAAAGAATAAATAAAAGGAGTTTTAAATGAGTATAAATCAAAATGATTTATTAGTGAATGAAGATGTTAAAAAAGAGGTTGTACCAAATGTAGTACAAAAACCTAATACAATACCTACAGGTTATGTATCAATTTATTTAAGTAGTAAAGGTAAATTGTCTGCACCTGAAGTATTACATTTTAGAAATTATGAATATAAAGAAATATTAGAATTATCTAGTATATATGATGAAACATATTTTATAGACCGATTAATTGATTGTTTAAATAGAATGGTTTATGAAAATTTTGATTGTGGTGATTTTACAGAAAGTGAATTAAATGAAGTTTTGATGAATATACATCTTAATTTTTGGGGTAAAGATATTAAATTACCTTATTACGATATTGATGTTGATAAGGAGAAAGGCTCTAATACAGAATTAAAATCAGCTTTAGTAGACCTTTCAAAAATAAATACTAAAAATATAAGAGAAGATTTTAAAGAACCTATTAATTTAAAATTAGATAATGATGTTTTTAAATTTAAGTTACCGAGAATAAAAGATGTAGTAAAGGCAAAAAAAGAAATAAAATTAAAATTTAGAGAAGAAGAAAAGAATTTTACCAATATTAAATCTATAATGGAGTTTAACGAAAGAGCTATAAATGATGACAAAATGGATATGATAAGAGCTATAGACCCTATACAACAAGAAGAGTATTATAAGTTTCAAGAAAAGAAAATACAATCTTTAATATATTCTTTACAAAAAGAAACTCTTATAGGTTTAAACAATACTATTGCTACAGTTGACTATGAAAAACAACAGATTTTTACTAATTCTAATATAGGTTATGTTTTAGATGCTTTTGAAGATATATCAGGTAATATTGAATATGGTCTTGACCCTGTTTATGAAGTAACAGAAATTGATAAAGACTTGAAAGAACCTCAAATAAAGCTAAGGAGGTTGGAGTTTCGCCCTTTATCATTTGTACCTAAGAAGGAATCCAATAAATCTAAAAAGGTTGATATTCAGTTTGGGTAGGTTTTTTCATTGGGGTTATGATGAAATATGTAGTATGCCTGCTCACGAAGTTGAATTTTATTTTAAAGAAATGGTGGAGTTTGAAAAGAAAAATCCGCCGATTAAGTTTTCATAAGGAGTTTATTTAATGGCTGATTGGTCAAGTAGTGGTGAATACGTATTAACAAAACCTCAATCGGACACAGTATCTTTATCAGACAAAGATACAGGTGTATTTAGAGATTTGTTAGATAGGATTAATGTAATTTCTAAAGAATTGAAAAGTGTTAAAGAACAATCTAAAGAAAATTTTGATACAGAGCAAAAAAATAATAAATTCAATGAAAAAAAGAAAGAGAAATCTGAAGTAAAAACTGAAAAAAAGAGAATGGAATTATTCAGTGGGATTAAAAAAAGTGTAGAAACAATGAGAACAAGTGTAATAAATGGATTTGCTAATTTTGGTACTAAAATGTTGGGTCCGCTTCGGCTTATAACAGACCCCTTGCAACAGGCTTTAGGTGTTGACTTAGGTAAAATGTTTGGGGATTTTGGTAATAAACTTTTTGAATCTTCTAAAGAAAAAGTAACAAGTGTTTTTAAAATTGGTAAAGGTAAACCTACAGATGTTGAAATGAAAAAATCAGAACATGGTAGAGCTTTAATGTGGTTTCATAATAAAACTAAAAAGAAAGATAAAGATGGTGGTAGTTTTTGGGAAAGTCTTTTTGGTGGTGCAAGTGGTGGTATAGGAGGTATATTAGCAAAAGCATTACCTCTTATTGGTGGTATAGGGGCAATAATTGCAGGTGTAGTTTGGATGGTAGTTGACTTTTTTCGAGGTATGTGTAAATCAGGTGATTGGGGTGTTAGTAAAGTTGCAGGTGGTATTGGTGGAGCTTTAGGTGGTATGTCAAGTGGTTTAGAAGGTGCTTTTAAGAATGCTGGGAAGTTTGCTTTAATAGGGGCTGGTATAGGTACTTTGATATATCCTATTGTTGGTACTATTGTAGGTGGTTTAATTGGTGCAGGAATCGGAGCTTTAATAGGTTATATTGGTGGTGAAAATATTGCAAAGGCTTTACAAGGTAAAATGAATGAATTTACTAATATAATAAAGAGTGATAAAAGTATCGATGAAAAAATAATAGGTATATTTCAATCTGTTATTAATGGGTTATTGGATATAGGTACAGTAGCAGTTACAACTTTAGGTAAAATAGGTATAGATATGTTTTTTGGAATTTTTGGAGGAATGTTTAAAAAAATGTTTATGAAAAAAGGTATGTCAGAAGAAGATGCTACAAATGTTCTTGCAAAAATTAAAGAGAGAATAAAAGAAGTTTTTGGTAATGTTATACACAATATATTTGAAATTTTAAATGCACCTGTAAAATTTATTACAGAGTTTATTCCTAATATGATAGCTGATGTTACTAAAGACTTAAAAGCATTATTTAGTGATCCTGAAAAAGGTTTTGTTCAAAAATTTTTAGGTGTGTTTAAAGTAATATTTAGTAATATAGGTGAAAACTTTAAAGATATGTTTGATTTTAAATTTGTTAGTGATGAAATTAAGCAAGAAAGAAAGTTAAGAAGAGAAGAGAGAAAAAAAGTTAGATTGTTAAAAAAAGAAGATAGAAAAGAAGAAAGAATGATAGAAAAACAAGAAAGAAAAGAAAAGAGAAAAGCAAGGTTTGAAGCAATTAAAGATTCTATATCATCTTTTAAAGATGGTTTAATATCAGGTCAAATTTTTAAAGATATATTCAATGGTATTAAAACCTCTATTTCTGGGTTTTTTGGGACAGAATTTGATATTACTAAATTTTTTGACCCTACTAAAATATTTGACACTATGTTTGGTACAAATGAAAGTGGTAATAATGATATGAGAGCTAAGGTTGATGAAATATGGGGTAAGTTTTCTAATTTTGTAAATGGTTTTGTAGAAGATTTAAAGAAAAGTTTTAGTAATGCTTTTAGTGGTATAGTAAACTTTTGGAATTATTTAAAATATATTATTGAAAAACCTTTAGAAAGAATTCCCCAAGCATTCGATGTAGGTAATTTTGAATTATATCAACAACAGGTTGCAGAGGGTGTTGAACAAAAAGATATTGTAATAGGTAAAGAAGCTCAAAAGAAATATGGTGAGAAGTTAATACAAAATGTTGTAAACAATGTTAATATGCAGAATGCAGAAAATAAACTTAAAACAGGTCTTTTAACAGGTAAATAGGAGTAAAATTTTTTATGAATAAGATGACAATTTCACCAGGACGAAAATTTACTATTACTAAAAATCAGGGTGGTTCTGTTACCGAAACTATTATAAAAGATGGTATTATAGAAGGTGATATTTCATTAGGTATATCTTCAAGTTATAAACAATTAGTAGAAGAAAGTGGTGGAGACCTTATGAACTTAATAGCACAGGTAACTAATGCTACTATGGGTTGGTCTGTTACAACACAATTTCCTGAATTTGGTTTTCAAATATGGCAAAAAAGTGAACCTTTAAAAATAAATATCAATACTACTTTTTTTATGGATGTTGATGCTTATACAGATGTTGTATTACCTTCAACAAAATTAATTAAATTAGTATTACCTACAAAAACAGACGGTACAGAGGGAAATAAAGGTATAGGTTTAAGACCGCCTGGCCCAAGTGTACTAGCTGCTTTAAAAGATGTTAAACTACTATCACAATTCACACAACAAGGTGAATACTATAATTTAGAAATAGGTAATTTAAAATTAGAGAATATTATTATTACAAAGGCAGACCCTACTTATAGTTTAGATGTTGATACTTATGGATACCCTATTTATTGTAAAATGTCTTTAGATATTGAAACTGTTTATATTGCTACTACAAATATGGTTGAAAAGTTATTTAAGTTACCCCTCACTTTTGTATAATAAAAAAAGGAAAGTTTTATGAAAAAAGTTTTAGTGTATTTATATAATATTTTATTTTTAAGAATATCTTCATTATTTATAAACCTATATATTTATTTAAAGTATAGTAAAGAAGAAAGATTAAAAGCAAAAAAAGATACTAAGTTTATATTAAAAAATATTGACAATGGTGATGTTACTGCTGAAAATGTATTTAGTATTTTTAACTATGTTTCTGACCCTGTTATCAATAAAAAGTTTACTATGAATTTTATACCATTTTTTATTATATTTTTACTTCAAAAAGGAAGTGATTGTAGTGGTGGTGCAAGAATATTTAAAATGTTAAAAGAAAGGGAAATCTTAAATAAAAATGGTAAACTATACTTGATTATGGATAAATTTAATATTGCTACTTCCCATGTATTTTATATGTGGTATGATAAGGGATATTTTAATGTATTTAATAGTTTTGAAGTACAATCATTTACTACAAAAGAAGAATGTTTTTTTTATATAAAAAATTCAAAGTATATAGGTAATGATGGTATAGAATTTGATTTTCAAAACGGCACTATTTATAGATGGTTTTAAATTAAAAATGATTTTCTCCTGCACCAATCATAAAAATCAAATAAACTATTGAATGAATTTAAAGATGAATATTCTTTATTGTAAGGTTGATTATATAAACAACCTCCCCCTCCTAATTTTAAAAAGTCTTTAATTATAAAAGGGTTGTCATCAATTAAAATTCCATTTTCAGCAAATAATGTCTTGTCTTTTTTAATAATAAACCTATCAGAGTATTTTTCAAAATATCTATTTAACCATAATAACCTTTCGGTAGCACCTTCGGGGTAAACTGATGTTAAAATATAAACATTCTTATTCTTTTCAAACATTGTTAATAAGGTTTCATAGTTAAACAAATTTATAGTTAAATTTCTATAAGTATATGGTGATTTAAGTAATTTTGATATATAGTTTTTTGCAAGGGTTATTTGATGACCGTATAAAACACTATCTTTATTTTCTTTTAAAACTACCCATTCTGTAATATCATCTTCTTTAATTTTAAATTCTACAGCATTAAACTTATTCAAAACCTTATTTATAACATATCCTGCAAAGTCTGTTAAAACACCATCAACATCAATATAAACATTTTTATCCATTTTTAAACCTTCCTTTTTAAATTATTCTATAAATATAAACTCTAAATAAAAATTATCAGATTCGATAGTAACTGTTTTAGATTTTTCATTTTTTCTAATGCTTATTTTACACAAATTTAAGTCAATTGTAAAAACAAAATCCATAACTTCTAACATCATTTTATTTTTAATAATATCCCAGTTACTAATAGAACTGCCCCATTCTTCAAAATACAAGTCTTTGTTTTTAGATTCAAAGTATCTTTCTTTTGCGTAACCATTTTGTAATAAATCTAATATTTCCTTATCCATTATACAACCTCCAATGTTTTTTTTAATTTATTATCTATATCGTAAACTTCAATATAATCACAATTCTTACTTTTAGCAAAAGTATAAACAATTTTCAACATCTTTTTTTCATTGTCAACACTTTCCTTATCGTAAAGAATTATAATTATATTATCTTCAACATAACCTTTAACATATCCCATATAAAATAAATATTCTTCAAAGTCAAATCCTTTACCTGTTTTAACTTTTTTCATAAACTCATTTTCAGCTTCTTTCATTATTTCTAAACCATTAGGTACAATTTTTTTAAACTTATTAACATGGAAACCCTTGTCATTCCAAAAATAAAGTTTATCCTCAAAGAATAGAAATCGTGATAGATTTTCTGTTTTTTCTTTTAATATTTCAATTGACATTAAAACTCCTTTTTTATTTTCTTGTAATTCTTTTTTCTAAACTTGCATTTATTAAATTACATTTTGCACACTTAAAACCTTTACCAAAATCATGGTTACATTTTTCAATTATACCTAACCATTCAATTCTATCATTTTCTTCTTGTACTATAGTATTAAATTCTTCATCAATTTTTTTACTCATTTTTTCAACCCTCTGAAAAGTATGGACTTGGTACAGGTCTTGTTTTTCTATAAACTATTCTAAAACTTATATATGCAATAGATTGTGTAGTTTTATAATAACCTATAGGACAATTGGTTAAATTATAAGGTGAACCTTTATAAGCATGGACATCATCAAAATTACAAATTCTTCCCTCTATAACATTTCCCATATAATTTTCACGGAGGTAGTCAGGTAATACTGTGGATAATGGCATTTGTATATCCCAAACCCATTCAAAAGTATTACCGATTAAATCATAAATTCCTAATTCATTTGGAAGTTTTAATCCTACAGGATGGGTTTGGTCATCTGAATTATAACGATGCCATGAATAAATATCAGGGTTTGTTGTTGTATTAAAAGGTTGATTGTCGCCTGCTATATAGTTGTAAGGTGTTTGACCTTTGTTTGAAGCTATGTAGTACCATTCTCCCTCTGTTAGCATAGTATAACCCCCATAACCCCATCCTATAATTTCTGAAGTTTGCATTTGACTAATAGTCTTTAATGTTTCTCCGTATTTATCTACATAAGGATGATAAGGATATTGAATACCATTCATTTCAGAAAATGCGTTCATAAAAAATATAATACTTTTCCAGTCTACTGAAACAGGTTGGTATCTATTTTCATCATCTATAGGGTCAAGTGTACAATAACCTACATTTCCTGCTCCCCCTATCATATAATCATAACCATTGTTAAACGCCCATTCTCTTACAGTATAAAACAATTCATACGTTACATTGTATTTTGATACAGCCATGTCATTTATTTTATTTGTAAGATATTGATATTGATGCTCATAACAACCTCTTTCTATTCTATAATATTCACTTTCGGGAATATACGTCATTTCCATATATTCTATATCTTTTAAAGAAGGGTGTACCATACGGGGTATAAGAACTATTTGATTATTAATAATCATATCTTCTGTTAAATGTGTAACTTCAAATTCTTCTGTATAATAATAACCATAATCTATGTGAGCAAATTCATTATACCACGACTTAACAGCTTTTGTATCTGTATAAGCAGGTAATATAACAGGTTCGGGAATTAGTAACGGTAAATCTTCAATTGTAACTGTATAAGGTAAATCAATAGTATAATACCCATCTCTATATCTCATATTAACTTGATAAACCTTAGCAGTATAATAAGCATGAATAACAGTATCATCATAAATACCATGAAATGTAGTATAACTTGTACCGCTTCCATCAACTTCACTATTCCAATTTTGAAATGTATAATGTTCTTTGTTTGGATTTGGGGGTAAATAACCTAATGGGTCATTTTCTTGTACATAAATTATTATATCCTCATCTCCGTTATAGAATTTGAAAACAACCTCGCAAATTTTTATGCTTGAGGAAGACTCACTTGATTCACTTGAAGAGGATTCTACAGAATTACTTGAACTTGAAGAGGATATGCTACTTGACAATTCACTTGGAGTAGTACTACTTGTTTCACTTGAAATTGTAGATGATATACTTAAAGTAGTATCACTTGAAACATCATCACTAACATAATTTCTTGATATTTCTGCTGATTGTGTACAGCTTATTATCAAAAAACCTAATAAAAAATAAAATAATTTTTTCATTTCTAACTTCTTCTTTATCTCTATATCTATATATTAACATTAATATTAAAAAAAGTCAAGTGTTTTTCTAATATTTATTGTAAAAAACAAGTAAAAGTTTTTAATAACTTTACACTAAAAATCCAATTCTATTACTTCAAAATTCTTATATATTTTACCGTTTCTAAAGTAAGAGTAAATATTGCCTACATGATATTTTGAATCTTTTAATAAATCACAGTAATTATATTCTTCATTAATTCTTTGCTTGTTTTCTATTAAAATTTCAGTATCATTTTTAGTATAGTATTTTTCATCAGGACTTAAAGTAGTAGGTGAAAATCCATGTAAACCTAAATATTTTTTATCATAGTCTTCACGCCAATTTATAACTATTTTAATATCATATTTTTTACTTCTAAATATATAATAACCTTCTTCATCATTATAATCATCAAGTATTTTATCAATTCCCTTTTGTAAAAGTTTATAATAATATTTCATAGTAAGTTTTAATTTAAATTCTTTTGAGTGTCTTAAAAATTCACTAATAGAATGGTTCATATCAAAAACAAATCTATCTCTGTATTCAAAAACTTTTACATCATCTAAATTAATTTCATAATATCTTTTCATAATTCAATTCCTTTTAATTCAATCTTCAATAATCTGTGGCATCCACATATAAATTATATTATTATCTTTAATATAACAAACCCTATCTGATTTAAGATATAATGTTATATCTTTTTTATCAATTAATTTAACTGCATCTAATATATAGTTAATATTAGAAGCTAATACTACTTGATTATCAGGTCTACAATACAATGAAGTATTGACAGTTTTTTTATATGATAGTTTGCATTGATTATCCATTATATCAATTAAGATTTTACTTTCATTTTTAGAAGTATATTTACTAATAAAAGATAATTCATTTAACAATGTTTTTTTATCAAAAGTAAAATCACATTTATTATAATCACTTTCATCAGGTAAAACCTGACGATAATTAGGAAAGGAATCTATACAATTATATAGATAAGTATAAACATTATCTTGTTTTAAACATAAAACTTCTTTATCCTCTGTTGTATAAACTTCAATATCATTTTTAGTGTCAATAATATTAAGTATATCACAAAGGTTAAAAACTATTTTACCATTATCAAGAAATTTTGCATCAATTTGTTTAGATATGTCATCAATATCAGTTTTAACCTTTTCATTTATAGTAACAAGGCATTTACCGTCAGTTTTGGTAAAATTTATTTCATCTTTAAAAACTTCAATATTGACATTGTTATTGTATCTAATAGGATTTTTTTCATCTTTAACATAAAAAAGTTTTTTAATGTATTCTTTTTTTATTGTTATAAATAATGACTTGTATTTCTGAAATAAAACCTGCCCATCTAATCTTTTTTTATTCAAGTTTATAGAGCGGTTATTGTCTATAGCTTTTAATCCCTCTTCAGTTAATTTAACTGAATTAGAATTACAATTCTTTAAGAATTTCTCAATATCTATTAAACTGTACCAGTCATCTAATTGCCCAATACCATTAACACAGATTTCAGAATAAAACTTTTTATTTTTACCTGTTATAATAAGTTTGTTAAGGTCAAATTGAACAAACCCATTATCTGATAATTTTTTTAAACTCTCTACTGCTTGTAATAATTCTTTTGTATTTGTCATTTTAGACTCCTTCTTTATTTCTATACCTATATAATAACATTAATATTAAAAAAAGTCAAGCATTTTAGCAAACTTTATTGTAAAAAACAAGTAAAAGTTGGAAGATATTTTAACTTAAAACTTGTATAGCAAAATTGGAGAATAAGGGAATTGAACCCTTGTCTTTATTTAACATAGCACCACGCCGTGCATTCCTAATTTCGTTACTATGTGCCTTTTCGTCTTAGGATAATGCTAAATAAATCGAAAACCTATTTATTCCCCTTTTTATAGAAACTCTCATTCTCTCTTTAAAACCTATCTAAAAAATAAGTCCAATGTTCTCTTGAACCAAAACTTAAAGTTCTTTTTTCAGCCACATTACAAGCAGGTTTTTGTTGTTTATTTTCTAAAAAACTTTCAACATCTCGAAAGTGAAAAGGTCTGTCATTTATTTTAGAATAAAATTCATAAT
>Ga0265293_10007235_pt1 | contig 17229 bp, 14 predicted proteins | sample Munlanlewell138R_FD_192505 | JGI IMG/M metagenome (GOLD analysis project Ga0265293, IMG submission 192505) | Leachate microbial communities from a municipal landfill in Southern Ontario, Canada - Leachate well 138R | ecosystem: Engineered > Solid waste > Landfill > Unclassified | place: Canada...
CAATATAACACATATCTCTCTCCTCCTAAAAAAGTAGCTTCGCTCCGCTGCGCCACTTCCGCTAGGGAACCTTAGGTTCCCTTCGGCGGTTGCTGTGCAACCTGAGCACCCTCCTGAGGGCAGCGAGAGGGTTCCCCCCTCTGCACTCCCCATTTTTAGTCAGTAGGAAACGGTATTTCCAACTGACTAAAAATTCACGATTTCTATAAATTCTTCCGGATTTAGGCTGGCGCCGCCAACTAAAGCTCCATCAATCTCATACATATTCATAAGTTCCGTAGCATTTTCCGGCTTTACACTGCCGCCGTACTGTATAACAACCTTTTCCGAAGCCTCTTCGCCGTGAAGCCCTGCAATAACAGTTCGAATATGGCCACACATCTCATCGGCCTGCTCGGGAGTAGCGGTACGCCCCGTACCGATAGCCCATACGGGTTCATAGGCAACGGTGAGCTTTTCCACCTGCTGTAGGGAAAGATCTTTCAGGGCAATCTCTGTCTGTGCGGAGACCACCGAAAGGGCTCTTCCTTCATCTCTTTCCTTGAGCACTTCTCCCACGCATAGAATAGGAAGGATGTCGCATCGAAACGCGGCATGGAGCTTTTTGTTTACCGTTTCATCGGTCTCACCGAAGTATTGCCGTCTCTCTGAGTGACCGATAATGCAATAGTCCACACCAATCTCCTTCAGCATTTCACCGGAGATTTCGCCGGTGAAAGCACCCTCGTGTACAAAGTGCATATTCTGGGCGCCTACCTTGATTCCGGTACCCTTGAAAGCTTCTACAAGAATCGCTAGTTGTGTAAAGGGGGCACAGATTGCCACCTGCACATCCGAAGCAAGGTAGCTAATTTTAAACGCCCGGGCGAACTCCGCTGCCGCTTTCGCATTCTTATACATTTTCCAGTTCCCGGCTATAAATGGCATCCTCATCCTTTGTCCTCCTTGTTTCTAATTTTATTAATTCTTGTCTTGAAGAGCTGCCACTCCCGGCAAGACTTTGCCTTCTAAAAACTCAAGAGAAGCCCCGCCTCCCGTTGATATATGCGTCATCTTTTCCGCCAGTCCAAACTGCCGTACTGCGGCGGCGGAATCACCTCCGCCTATGACGGTGATGCCCTCGCTTTCAGCCAGAGCCTCAGCTATCGCCATCGTTCCTCCCGCGAAATTGGACATTTCAAATACACCCATTGGACCGTTCCATACGATACTGGCTGCCTTTCCGATTTCCTTTCGGAACAGCTCCAGCGTTTTCTCTCCCACATCCAGACCCATCCGGTCCGGTGGCATCCGGTCAATATCGTAAGTGATCCCTTCTTCATCATTATTAAATGCAGCGGCTGTCAGTATATCCACAGGCAGCAATAGGGTAACACCCTGTTCCCTCGCCTTCGAAAGTAGCGATGTCGCCATCTCTATCATGTCCACTTCTAAAAGGGACTTGCCTATTTCATAGCCCTGCCCTTTTAAAAAAGTGTAGGCCATGCCACCGCCGATAATGAGGGAATCCACCTTTTTCAGCAGACTTTCGATAACGGGAATTTTATCGCTCACCTTTGCTCCCCCCATGATGGCCAGGAAAGGCCTTTTGGGATTTTCAAGGGTATCCCCTAAAAAAGTCAGTTCTTTTTCCATTAGAAATCCAGAAACACCGGGCAGGTATTCCGCGATGCCGGTAGTCGAGCAGTGTGCTCTGTGAGCAGAACCAAAAGCGTCATTCACGTAGATATCTGCCAATTCTGCCAGTTCCTTAGAGAAGAAAGGCTCGTTCTTTGTCTCTTCCTTTCGGAAGCGCACGTTCTCCAGCAGGAGGATCTGACCTGCCTTCATCTTAGCAACCATGTCTCGAACCTCATCATCCACTACCGATGGGGTGCTGTGAAACAGAACATCTTCTCCCAATAGTAAGGATAACCTTTGGGCCACGGGCTGCAGGCTGAACTTCATGTCTGCTTCCCCTTTGGGTCTGCCTAAATGAGTCATGAGCAGTACTCTCGCACCTTCATCTGCCAAGCATCGTATCGTAGGAATGGAAGCGATAATCCGGCTGTCGTCGGTTATTTCACCCTTTTCATCCTGAGGTACGTTGAAATCGCAACGCACGATTACTCGTTTGCCACGAACATCCATATCTCTGATCGTCTTTTTCATTCCCTTGCCTCGCTTTTATATACCTTTATTGATTACCATGTTCAGCACATCCACCACGCGGTTTGAGTAACCCCACTCGTTGTCATACCAGGAAAGTAATTTGAGCATATTCCCTTCGACCACCATGGTGGATAGAGAGTCAATTATGGATGATCTGGCATCCTGCTTGAAATCCACAGAAACCAGAGGCTCGTCACAGAAACCTAATATGCCTTTCATCTCACCTTCCGACGCTCTCTTCAGTGCATCGTTAACGGCTTCCTTGCTGGTCTCCTGCTTCAATTCAAGAACGATATCAACCAAGGACACTGCAGGGGTAGGAACGCGAATCGCCATGCCGTTAAGCTTGCCCCTCAACTGCGGTAATACCAGTGAAACTGCCTTTGCAGCTCCTGTTGTTGTGGGAATCATAGATACGGCGGCGGCCCTGGCTCTGCGCAGGTCCTTATGGGGTAGATCCAAAATCTTCTGATCGTTGGTATAGGAATGGATGGTAGTCATCAATCCTCTCTCGATACCGAATTCCTCGTCGATGACCTTGGCAAGAGGTGCCAGGCAATTGGTGGTGCAGGATGCATTAGAGATGATGTGATGACTTGCCGGATCGTACTGATCATCATTTACGCCCATGACGATGGTTATGTCTTCATCTGTTGCGGGAGCAGATATTATGACCTTTCTTGCGCCTGCTTTAATATGTTTTTCTGCATCTGCTTTCTTTGTAAAAAGCCCTGTGGACTCCAGAACCACCTCTACTCCCAGTTCTTTCCAAGGTAGTTCTTCCGGATTCCGCATGGCTAAAATTTTGATTTCTTTTCCGTTTACGATAATCGCATCCTCTCTTGCCTCTACAGTTCCTTCAAATTTGCTGAAGCAGCTGTCATATTTCAAAAGATGCGCTAAGGTCTTAGGGTCAGTAATATCATTTATGGCTACGATTTCATAGTTATCTTCATTTTCAACAGCGATTTTAAATGCATTGCGCCCGATTCGTCCAAATCCGTTGATTCCAACTTTAGTTCTCATTTGTTATTCCTCCATTTGTTCATTTATTTTTATTATGTACGATGTCTTTATTAAAAACGCTTTCTTTTTGTCGAGGAAGGCAGGTTCATCTCATCCCTGTATTTGGCGATAGTCCTCCTGGATATTTCGATGCCGCACTCCACCATAGACTCCGCAATTGCCTGATCGGATAGAGGTGCCTTAGGATCTTCGTTGTCCACCATTTCTTTAATGATGGTCTTGATGCTCTCGGAAGCGATACTGGAACCGTCGTTGCCGGTAACCCCGCTGGTAAAGAAATACCGGATCTCGAAGAGTCCCCGGGGGGTCTGCATGTATTTTCCGTTGATGGATCTGCTGACCGTAGACTCGTGGACACCTACCTCGTCGGCGATCTGTTTCAATGTAAGAGTTTTCAAATGTTTCGGCCCATATTCAAGAAAATCCCGCTGATAACCCACTACTGCGGTTACGACATTGTGAATGGTCTGCCTTCTCTGCTCTATGCTGCGAATCAGCCAAAGAGCCGAATTTAGCCTGCCGGAAAGAAACTTAGAAGTACTGGATTCCCTATCCGCATCCAGAAGCATCTTCTGATAATAGGGACTGATATTCAACCGTGGTGCAGTACTATCATTCACAAGGACGACATATTCGTCGCCAACTTTTTCCACAGTAACGTCAGGAATGATATAGCGGTTGTCACCGGCGCTTGCGAACTGCCTCCCGGGCTTGGGCTCCAGACATTTGATGTCATCGCTGATATCCTGTACTTCTTTTATGGAGATACCCAGCGCTTTAGCAATATTCGAAAGTCGGTTGGCTCCGATATCTTCCAGATGATTCTCCACAATCTGCCGTGCTTCGGGTTTGTCCTTTCCCAGTGCGCCAAGCTGGATCAGCAAGCATTCCTTTAGATCCCTTGCCCCAACCCCCAAAGGCTCAAAGCCCTGAATCACGCTTAAAGCTTCCTGTACCTTCTCTTCCCTGGCACGGAAGACCTGGCTAACCTCTTGTATCGATGATCTTAGATACCCGTTTTCATCCAAAGCTTCAACCAGATAGCGCGCAATCATCTTGCATGCCGGTTTCATCTCGACAAAATCCAACTGCATCATCAAATGATCGGTCAGGCTGGTCTCTGAGGACACATACTGTTCATAGGTATAGTCGTTTTGGTCATTGTAATTGACCCCGCCCTGCTTGTAGCTGATATCGTCATATCCCTTTTCTCTGAAATATTCTTCCCAGTCAAATTCCTGATCTTCTTTTGTCGCTTGCGATTCTTCGTCTTTCTTCCTGCTCTCGTCGCCGATTTCAGGATTATCGCCGGTTTCGGGATTATCGCCTTCAGCTTTCTCTGTCCTCTCCAAAACCGGATTAGCCAGGATCTGCTCCTGCACATAGCTGTCCAGTTCCTGGGTATTGAATTGCAACAACTGAATAGCCTGAATCAATTCAGGCGTCATAACCAGTTTCTGTGATTGTTCAATTGTCAGTTCATAACCCAGTTTCATAACAGCGCTTGATCTCCTTAACTAATAAGAACAACCATAATTCCGGAAGGTAGATTATAGTTAACACACTCTCATTAGTATATCATAATACAGGGGTGCAGAGCCATAGAAAACCGAAATATAAATTTAGTGCTTTGCCGCCTCGACTACAAAGTAGCCTATTTTCCTCAAGTGCTGAGCCACATGCTCCATGCTGTTTATAATATCTATGAAAAGAACACCGGATCCCGGATGGCAGATCCCTTCGGACAAACGATCAATATGGTTGTCCCTTAGAACCTTCTCCATAGCTTTAATCTTGATCTCTGCAGGGAAAATGCTGTTGGCCAGAACCCCATCACGTTTTTCCAGTGCTTCAGTCACGTCGTTCACGATTTGGGTGAGCTGCTCATGAAATTCCTCCATTTCTCTATCTGCCTGCAGGCTGAAGAGAATGCTGTTCTCCCTCTTGTAAAGGGCCAACTCCGCTATTATAACGGAAAGGTCGGATATCCTCTCTATGTCGCTGATCACTCCCAGCATAAGGTTCAGCATTTCATGCTGCTGCTTTGTATTGTTCTGTTTCTGCGCAAGCTTGACCAGATATATTTCGATATCCTTCTCTATGCCTAGGATTTGATCTTCTTGTTCTCTGATTTTGTCGAGATACTTCTCGTCGGGTTGTCGAACGCATTGAAAACTGATTTCGTAGCTTTCGAAGCTCATTTTTGCCAGTGCTATAATCTCGTTGTATGTTTGAGCAAGTGCTAGACCGGGTGTCTCCAGCATCCGTACATCCAGATTGTCCTGCCGGTGCTCTTGATCTTTCTTCACAGGTACCAGCTTATCGGAGGCTATCACCAAAAGGTTCACTAGTGGCGCACAAAGTAAAGCAGTTCCCAGATTGAAAATCGTATGTGCATTGGCAATCTGCCTCGGTACGTCTTCCACTGCAAGAAATCGCGTTAGATCGGCAAATAGAGTCTGGAAAAAAACTGCAACCAAAATTGCACCGATTGTGTTAAATAAAAGGTGGATGACAGCAGCTCTTTTAGCTGTCCTTCCCGCTGACCGGCTGTCGATGATGGCAGTCATACATTTTCCTACATTAATACCTAGTATCAGCGGAATGCCCATTTCTATTGTAAGCAGGCTTTGAGCAGACATGGCAATCATAACACCGGTGAGCAGACTGCTGCTGCGAACAGCTGTTGTGGCAACAAAGCCTATTACAATCAGAACTAGGTATTCCATACTGTAGGGGCGGGAAAAAGCGGCCAAGTATTCCTGGGCAGCATCCACATCAAAAGAGATCAAGCCCTGCTCCAAAAAGACCATGCCGATAAACAGAATGCCAAAGCCGATAAAAATCTCTGCCGTGTATTGAATCCGTTTGGTTTTGGCATATTTCCAAAAAACCGCGGCAACACCGACAATGGAGGGGGCAAAGTATTCCAATCGAAAGGCTAAAAGCTGGGCGGTAATGGTAGTGCCGATATTGGCTCCCATGATCACGGCTGCCGCCTGAGTCAGCGAAACCATGCCTGCATTCACCATCCCCACAACCATGATGGTGGTGGCGCTACTCTTCTGGTTGATTCCGGTAACCACAATACCCGCAAGGATGTTTTTTATTGTGCTGGAACCGGAGGCCTCTATCAGTCTCTGGCTCCTGCCCTCCGATACCCATTCAAGGGAATCCTTCATGATCTCTATTCCGTACAGGAGAAGTCCGGCTCCTCCCAGTAACAGAAAGACTGTTATAAACATAACCGATTAACTTCCTTTCTTTTCGTCCTGCGCCGTCTATTAGACCAATGTCGGAAATCCCAACTGACGAAGTGCTTCGTATACGACAATGGCGGCCGAATTGGATAAGTTCAGCGATCGCAGCCTCACATCATCGCTCATGGGAATACGGATGGACCTATCTTTGTTTTCATCAATAAAACCCTTGGGCAATCCGGCAGTTTCCTTTCCAAATATCAACATAGCGTCACTCTCATATTTTACGTCCGTGTAGGCATTCATTCCTTTCGTGGTCGCCAGGTACATGGGCTTGCCCTTAAATTCCTCCAGGAATGCACCCAAGCTTTCATGAACTCTAAGGTTGACAAATTCCCAATAATCCAGTCCCGCTCTCTTAACATGCGCATCATCGACAGAGAATCCCAATGGTTTTATGAGGTGCAGGTCTGTTCCCGTAGCTGCGCATGTCCTTGCAATATTCCCTGTATTTGGTGGAATTTCAGGTTCCACCAACACGATACTTAGTTTATGTCCTCCTCTTTGCATTTTGTCTTTTCTATTCTCCTTTATGTCCGTTTTCTGCTTTTTGCCTTTAAATGTGCAACCTTATTGAGGTTTTTAACAGTATTTCAAAATAGATGGAGACTTAATTGAAATAATATTATATAATACCATAATTATAGTTAAAGGAGGTAGTATAGATGGCAAAGAATTTAGTAAGAGTTGGTCTCATGGGTTTAGGCAATATTGGCACAGGTACTTACACGACCTTAGAAATGAATCGAGACCTCATCAAAGCAAATACAGGAATCGATTTTGAGATAACAAAGATTCTTGAAAAGGATGTGGACAGGAAGAGGGACATAGTTGTACCTATGGACAAATTCACACAGAATCCTGACGATTTGTTTTTAAGTCCCGATATTGACGTAGTCATTGAGCTGTTGGGAGGTGTTCAACCGGCCACCGATCTTATGCTGGCCGCCATGAACAACGGAAAGCATGTAGTCACAGCCAACAAGGCAGCGGTTGCAGCCAATTATGACGCCCTTCGGGAAGCTGCGGAAAAGAATAAGGTCATGTTCCGCTACGAAGCCAGCGTAGGTGGAGGGATTCCCATCCTCAACGCTCTGACAACCGTACTTGGCGCCAATTCTTTTATTGAGGTATTGGGAATCTTAAATGGCACCACCAACTACATTCTCTCCCAGATGACCGACTTCGGGCTTGAATATGACGATGTGCTGAAAGTGGCTCAAGAAAAGGGCTTTGCAGAAGCGGATCCCACCGCTGATGTAGAAGGCCACGACGTTGCCAATAAGCTTTCCATTCTCATTTCCCTAGCCTTTGGCGTTCGGGTTCCTCCGGAGGCCATACCCACAGAAGGAATCACCAAGGTTACCAAGGACGACATCAAGAGAGCCGCAAAATCAGGTAGCAAGATTAAGCTTATTGCCACAGCCAAAAAAGAAAACGGGAACCTCACTTACAGCGTGCGACCTACCCTTATTCCACTGTCCCATCCTCTGGCAGGCGTCAACAATGAATTTAACGCCATCTTTGTTAAAGGAAATGCGGTGGATGAGCTGATGTTCTACGGAAAAGGCGCAGGCCCCCTACCGACCGGCAGTGCGGTTATGGGTGATGTCATTGAAATCGGAACGGCCATTGCAAAGGATTCTGCTTACGATCTGAAGGTTGCAGGGGGAGCAAAGAAATGAGCCTACTGAAACAATGGAAAGATCAGCTTGAAAACCAGACCGATGAAACTTTTGATGCTTTCTGGGACAAGTACAGTTCCGGTGAAACCGGCATATATTCCGCTATTTTAGAAGCGAAAGATCCTGTTGTTCAAGGTAGCATCAAAGAGTTGGCAGAAAAATATCAAGTGGACACCGTTATCTTTATGGGATTTCTGGATGGAATCAGCACCAGCCTGCGAACTCAGCTGGAGCTGGATGATCTTTCCCAGGACGACAGTATCTCCCTCGACATTGATTTTGAACTGCTATACTTCAATATGCTAAAAGCAAACGCAGATTATCTTTACACACTGACGCAATGGGATTCCATTTTAACAGATGAAAAGCGTCAGGAAATCGCAAAGGCATACAAGAAATCCAAAACCATTGTTAAGGAAAAGACGCCGGGTCGTAACGACCCCTGCCCCTGTGGGAGCGGTCAGAAATATAAAAAATGCTGCGGTGCTTAACCGCAGCATTTTCTTTAACAGCAGCTACTGCCTGCGATAGCTTCGATTTCGATCCCTGCTCCCTTAGGGATATCTTTTACCGCAAAGCAGGATCTTGCGGGGTAGTTACCCGTGAAATAGCTTTCATATACTTGATTGACCGCTGCAAAGTCCGCGATATCCGCCAGCAGGATGGTCACCTTCAAGACATCATCCATTGTGAGCCCTGCCTGCTCTACAACGGCCTTCACGTTTTTCATGGCCTGCTCAGCCTGAGAAGCAATGTCTCCGGTGTTGAGTTCTCCCGTGGCAGGATCTATGGGAAGCTGCCCGGAAGTAAAGACGAGTCCGGATAGGCTGACGCCCTGAGAGTAAGCGCCTACGGCTTTAGGGGCATTTTCAGTACTGATGATTTTTTTCATGGTTTTTCTCCTTTGTTATTCGTTTCTCCGGGCATAAAAGCCCTACTGGTGCAACAGTTGTATTATGTCTCGTACTTGAGATGCAGTAAGCTGTCCCGGGGCAGAGGATTCTGCTCCTCTGGCATAAGTCAGCGCGGATCCGAAAATACCTCCTGCAACCCGGCTCAGTATTCCCTTCTGACCCATCGCCACTGTTACAAAGGGGCGATCCCCATATTCCTCTTTCATAGCGAGAGCAGCGTCTAGTAGTATAAGCAGATCTGTTTCGGAATTGGCCATGACAGCAAGCTTTGAAATGTCGCCGTCAAGCGCCTGCATTCTCTGGAGGATGGATAGGATATCTTCTTTCGGCGGCGTCTCTTCGAAGTTGTGACTGGACAGAAGTACAAGTACACCCTTCTCATGTGCGGCGAAGATGAGCTTGCTGATCATCTCTGCTCCCCTGCTCAGCTCCACATCTATAATATCTACCAGGCCCGATTGTATAACTGCATCATTTACGCTTTCGTATGCTGAGTCGGACAGCGTCCGCATTCCTCCTTCTTTTTCACTTCGCAGAGTGAATATTAAAGGACTTTCCTTTATAAGGCCCTTCAAACCTATTAGACCTCTCAGAATCTTTCCCTCATCCGCTACCTCCTCAAAGGAATCGGCACGCCATTCATATATATCTGCACCCTGGTCCAGTGCAAAAAGAGCGGCTTCAAGTAGTTGGTTAAGGTCTCTCCCCATAATAGGGATGCAGATCTTTGGTAACCCCTGCCCTAAAATCAGATTCCTTACTACTATACTCCTCATGCTTTTTCCTCGACGTTGTTTTTGCGGCATATGGTATGGATAGCGCATTGATCGCATTTTGGTTTCCTAGCGATACATACCTGTCTTCCGTGCCATATTAAAGCGTGATGCATCATAATCCAGCGTTCCTTGGGAATTACTTTCATCAAAGAGAGTTCGGTATTGAGCACATTCTTCTCAGATGTAAGCCCTATGCGGTTAGCCAGACGGAACACATGGGTGTCTACGGCAATCCTCGGCTCTCCGAATCCCACGGATAAAACCACGTTGGCCGTCTTTCGCCCGACTCCCGGCAGTTCCGTCAGCAGGTCGTAATCCCCGGGCACTTGACCATCATGCTTATTCATAAGCATCTTTGACAAGGCTAGGATATTCTTCGCCTTGGTATGATACATGCCGATCCGCTTGAGAATCTCTTCCAGGTCACTGATCTCAGCATCGGCCAGAGCAGCTGCATTCGGATACCTCTCGAATAGTAAAGGAGTTATCTGATTTACACTTTTATCCGTAGTCTGGGCAGAGAGTACTACCGCAACTAAAAGCTGAAATCGATCCTCGTGTACCAACGCGCATTCCGCTTCCGGATAGAGCTTTCCCATCATTTCAATTAATTCTGGAATCTGTGCTTTCTTAAGTTTTGCCATGAATTTTCCTCTGCTCTTCTACATCTAATGACTTGTATTATATCGAATCGGTGAATAAGAAACAAGTACGTTGTAAAACCAACCACAGGGACAGACCCCGTGGGGGCAAAGTCAACCACGGGGTCTGTCCCTGTGGTTGAAAATAAAATTTGACATCCTCTTTCTTCCAACGTAATATGTTTATAGTACATTACCGACCCACGGGTCGGCTATAATTATAGGCCATTGGGAGGATATTAAATTGGAGAACAAACCAAGATCAAAAGTGAGTAAAAGAATCTTGTTGATTGTAGTTATCGTCGTCGTTGCCGCTCTAGGCATCTATCGAATCGCAGAATCCATGAAGCCGCCTGTGATATCGGAAAAAGTACCGGTCAGCGTAATCACCGCCGTGGTTGAAGAGGGTTCCATTTACGCAACCTCTCCCCTTACCGGCCGCATCGACCCATTAGATTCCGCTGCCGTAGTACCCATGGCAGCCGGAGAAGTCACTCTTGTGGCTGTGAGTTTGGGAGACTATGTGAAAAAGGGAGATTTGCTATTTGAAATGGATAAGGTTCAGATGGCAACCACCTACAACACCGCCAAGCTGGCCTACGACAGTGCCAAAACCGATTATGAGCGAATGGGAGTGCTCTATAAGGAAGGGGCTATCTCTCTTCAGCAGTATCAGGGCATCGAAACCCAATTCAACGTGGCGAAACAGAATCTCAATGCGGCAGCAGAAGCTCTGAGCTACTCCACCGTCACCTCACCCATTGACGGCTATATTACCTCTGTGAATGTCTCCGCCGGGAGTCTGGCATCCCAGGCTGCTCCAGCAATCACCGTTGCAGATGTGAGTAAATTAGAGATCAATACCAGTCTTTCGGAATACTTGATCAATAAAGTGAACCCCGGTGATAAAGTCGATATCTTCATTAAAACTCTTTCCAAAGACCCCTATCCCGGCACGGTAACAGCCATCTCCCCTGCCCCTGCGCTGGGGACGCTTACCTATCCGGTGACCATATCCGTAGATGACAGCTCCGGAGCAATTAAAGCCGGCATGTTTGCAGAAGTACAGATTGTGTCCGATATGAAAGAAGGGGTTATCTGCGTCCCTTCCGATGCCGTTTTTATCAAATCCGGCGAGTCTAAGGTCGTTGTCCTTGACGGTAATATTCCTACCATTACTACAGTGGAAACAGGCCTGGACAACGGAATCACAGCAGAGGTTACCTCCGGTCTGAAAGTAGGAGATATTATAGTAATTTCCGGTCAGCAGTATATTGTGGACGGCGAAGCCGTCAACATCACAGAGTAACAGGAGGCTTTCATGGACGTTTCTAAGATTTCGATCAATCGGCCTGTAACGACTGCGATGATGGTTCTGATTATTATTTTAGTCGGGGCAGTGTCCCTCATGGGCATTCCTATGGATCTTCTGCCTGATATTGAGTTCCCGGCAGCAATTGTAATCGTTCAATATCCCAATGCCGGTCCTGAAGAGGTTGAAACCATGGTTACCAAACCCCTTGAGCAGGCTTTGGCTTCCGTGGAAAATATGGACGGTATAACGTCGATGACGACAGAAGGCACATCCATTGTCATGGTCCAATTTACCATGAAAACGGATATGGATTTCGCAGCATTGGATATGCGCGAGAAAATTTCCATGGTGGAAAGCTTCCTGCCTTCCGGCGCAACGGATCCTATGGTTCTAAAAATGAGCATGGACTTTGCCCCTGTGGCCCAGGTCTATGTATCTGCTGATAAGCATCTGGCTGAGTTGAGCCGTGAGGTAGAGGACAACATTGTTTCCTACTTAGAACGTTCGGAAGGAGTTGCCTCCGTTGATAATTTCGGCGGCATAACGGAAGAGGTCGCAATTGAATTTGATCAGGAAAGGCTGACGGGATATGGATTGACTTTATCTGCCATCAGCCAGATTTTGGCCGCTGAAAACATTAACATGCCCAGCGGCGAGGTTTTGAAAGGCTCTTCAAAGGTCATTGTAAGAACCTTAGGAGAATTCACCTCTGTGGAAGAGATTCGTCAGCTACCTGTCACTCTTATGGACCGAAGCATAATCCATTTATCAGACATCGCTTCCATAGAGCAGGGCTATCAGGAACAGACGTCCATCAGCCGGCTTGATGGAATCACCTCCATCGGACTTTCTGTCACCAAGCAATCCACCGCTAACACGGTTGAGGTCTCAAACGGCATACAAAAAACCTTAGAAGAACTCAGGGCAGACTTTCCGGAGCTGACGTTTACAGTAGGTATGGATCAGGCTGATTACATCAAAAGCTCCATCTATTCTGTGGGCCAATCAGCCCTTCTGGGTGCCGTACTGGCGATTATGGTCATATTTTTGTTCCTTCGAAACATGAGTGCCACCATGATAATCGGCATCTCGATTCCCACCTCGTTTTTTGCCACCTTCGCGCTGATGAATTTGACAGGCATGACACTGAATTTGGTTACACTGACTGCACTGACTTTGGCGGTGGGTATGCTGGTGGATAACTCCATTGTAGCTTTAGAAAACATCTTTCGTGTAAGCCAGCATGAGGATGTAAGTTCCACGAAAGAGGCCGCCCTTATTGGCAGTCGACAAATCGCATTGGCCATCTCCGCCTCCACTCTTACCAGCGTCGTGGTGTATTTGCCCATAGCCCTAAGCGATGGCATCGCGTCCCTACTCTTTGCTGATTTTTGCTGGACCTTTATCATAGCTTTGGCGGTATCCTTAGTGGTGGCAATAACCGTAGTCCCCATGTTGAGTTCAAAGCTTCTTGACCGGAAAGCTTCAACAGATTATCTTCGAATTGGCAAGCACCATTACAATTATCGCCTGATCCCTTATTTTAGCCGATTCATCAGTTGGCTGACGGATTATTACAGCGGAGCCATACGAAGTGCATTGAGACATCGTAAAAAGACCATTGTGATTTGCCTCATTATCTTTATCCTGTCCGGCGTTCTCGTTGGCCTTGTTGGGATGGAGTTTATGACAGCATCGGATGAAGCTGCTTTTTCAATCAATGTCAATACTCCTTATGGAACTACTTTAGAAGAGAAGGATAAGGTTCTCAGTCAGATTGAAAGCTATGTATTGGCAATTCCCGAACTTAAGCACTGTAACGTGGATATCGGTCAGACATCTGCATTCTTCAGTTCCCAGGGGTCAACAGTCAATGTCATTCTTATTCCAAGACAAGATCGAAATCGCTCCATTTGGGAGATTATCGAAGATGTTCAGCTGGAATTCAAGACTTTATCCGGGGCTGAAATCTCTGTTATTGAAAGCTCCTCCATTACTTCCATGATGGGAGGTAGCGATCTCTCCATAACGGTGAAAGGTCCGGAGTTGGGTGTCCTGCGTTCTGTTGGTGATGATCTGGCGGAAAGATTCCGCTCAGTGCCCGGTGTAACCGAAACCAGTACCAGTATTCAAGAAGGCAGTCCTGAAGTAAGGGTTAAGCTTAGCAGGAGCACAGCGGCTTTTTATGGAATAACTGCTTACCAGCTGGCTAACGCCCTTGACAGCTCACTTTCCGGAACCTCATCAACGAATTTGAAAATAGACGGTAAAGAGATTGAGGTTAATCTTTCTTTGACGGATGCCTATGGTGCATCAATTGACAACATGCAGCAAATCCTGATTCCTACCGCCTCGGGAGCTTCCGTCCCCGTGGGGCAGATCGCCGAGTTGGAGTTTGGAAATTCTCCTTCCCGTATCGATCGGTCCAATCAAGAGCGATATGTCACTATTAACGTATCCGTAGGCGATAATGATCTGGCCGAGGTCTCTGATAGCGTCTTCTCTCTTCTGGACAGCTATACATTCCCTGAAGGGTATTCCTACGAAGACGGTGGCCTGTACGAACAGATGGTAGATGCTTTCGGAGATTTGATCCTAGCTCTCCTTGTGGCGATTCTGCTGGTCTACATGGTTCTGGCCTCCCAGTTTGAATCCCTCACTCAACCCTTTATCATCATGATCGCCATTCCCTTTGCTGTATCCGGGACTTTCCTTGCCCTGTTCCTGACGGGAAAGACTTTATCCATAACCTCTTTCTTAGGCTTGATCATGCTTGTTGGTATCGTGGTCAACAACTCCATACTGCTCATTGAATTTATTAAACTGAAGAAAGACAGTTTGCCTCTTGAGGAGGCCTTAATCGCAGCAGGTATATACCGGCTGCGTCCCATACTGATGACTACCATTACTACTGTAGTCGGTATGGTTCCATTGTCCCTAGGTTTCGGTGACGGCGGAGAAATTATGTCTCCTTTAGGAGTATCCATCATCGGGGGACTCTTGGGGGCCACTGCCGTGACTTTGATATTAGTTCCGGTGCTCTATGCCATTATGGATGATGCAAAGCAACGCAGACTGTTGCGTAAGGCGACCAGAGCAAAGGAAATCGAGATTCTCGAAGAGCTGTGGAGAAAGGAGAAAATCCATCATGAATAGCATACAATATCCGGAAAATCCACCAAGCGGAAAGCGAAAGCTGATATTGGACACTGCATTAGGACTCTTTGTGGAGAACGGATACCTGAACACGAAAATGATAGACATCGCCAATGCCGCTGAAATCGGAAAGGGCACCATTTATGAGTATTACAGCAGCAAGGAGGCACTGTTCACAGATCTCCTTCAGCTCCATGTTGTGAATCGGTATGCACGTATGAAGGAGGAGATCGCTTTCGGCGATGCCTCCTGCCGTGAACAGCTGCGACGCTATATTCTTTTTGATATGGAAACGGCGCAGCGCTTTGGCAACGGAAAGAATTTTATCGATCAGCTATATCAGGAATTACCATTGAATCAGTGTTCTGACCTAAAAAAGAGCCTTGGCCGGTTGCTGCATTATCGTCTCGATACGCTGACCTCCATCATCACAGAGGGAATTGCTCGAGGGGAGTATGCGTCTATCGAACCAAAGACAGCCGCATTCACTATAATGGGTGCGATCGGCGCTTTTATCAGCTGTCGCTGCGGTCTTTTTTCTGAATACCACCGGTCCGCCTCAGACTGCACTGCAGCAGAAGTCTCTTTTAACAATGAAAACTATCTTCTGGAGATGCTTTTGCACGGGTTGAGCGGAAATCGTTGACAATCGTTTTAAACCGGTTACAAAAAATCTTCTTCGATAAAACTAAACTGGTTACATTTTTCAGTTTTTGTCCGTCTTTTTTGTGTACAATTTCTCAAACCCATTGGTCCGGCTTGTTTTTTTTTTACAACATGGAATATTCTAAAATATTAAATAATACTATCTTTTTCCTTTTCTTTATACTATAATGTAGGCGTAATGTTTCCTTAATTTTTTATATGGAGGTGCAAAATGTCACAGTATACTCAAAAAGAGACAGGTGGTTTGTACGAACTTACCGATGCCGCCCGCACAGAACTGGTGTCTTCAAAGTACTACAACGAAGACTTAGAACCATCTTCTGTATCTCAAAGAACATGGACTACATATAACATTACCGCCCTGTGGGTGGGTATGTGTATCTGTATTCCGGCTCTCTCGCTGGCCTCAGCTGCCATCGCCCTTGGATTATCTCCCTGGCTTGCGGTTTTCAACGTAGTCCTCGGCAATATTATCATTCTTATCCCTATTCAGCTGAACTCCCATGCAGGAACAAAATACGGGATTCCCTTCCCCGTATTTGCCAGGTTGACTTTTGGCTCAACAGGTGCTCACGTTCCGTCAGTCATGAGAGGCCTCGTGGCCTGCGGTTGGGTGGCAGTTCAGTCTTGGGTCGGCGGTGGTGCCATTGCCGCGATCCTTGGAACGGCGTTTTACTTTTTCAGAGACAACAGCATAACCGTCGCCCTGCCCGGTAATGGAGCTGTTGTTGTGGGGCAGTTAATCGGATTCTTCATCTTTATGGTCTTTGTTGCATGGATTGCCTACAACGGCTTCGAGAACATCAAATGGGTGCAAAATATTGGATCCCCGATACTGGTAGTCGTCATATTACTCCTGCTGGCATGGTCAATCGCACTGGTTACCGGTGCAGGCTATGCTTTTGGTGACGTTATGAAACAAGGCATTGACTGGGCTACACTTGATGGGAACGGCGGCTTCGTCTACGTCTTTGCAGCCTGTTTGACCGGAAACATCGCTTTCTGGGCTACCATGGCATTGAACATTCCGGACTTTTCAAGATATGCCAAATCCCAAAAGGTTCAGTTCAGAGGTCAACTCTACGGCGTACCTGTTCCCATGTTTGCAATGGCGTTTATCGGTGCTTACTTTGCACAGGCAACAAAGCTTGTCATGGGCGAAGCCATGTTTGATCCTACAAATGTATTCTACTATGTTGATAATAAGCTGATTATTATTATTTCTGCAATCGGTGTTGTCATAGCAACTCTTACAACTACTGTAGCCGCCAATGTGGTTGCGCCGGCCAACGGATTCAGTAATATAAGCCCGCAGAGAATTTCATACAGAAAGGGCGTTATCATTGCCTGCATCATAGCCACGTTTGTCTTCCAGCCCTGGTGGATTTACGGCTCCGGTGCCGCCTATATCTTCACGTGGATGAATAACTATGGAATGATTTTAGCTCCCATAGCCGCTATATTCGTTGCCGACTACTATCTCTGCAAACAACGCAGGATGGATGTAGCCGCGCTGTATGCCGGTGAAAAAGGTAGATACTGGTACTCAAATGGTATTAACTGGGCAGCTATCATAGCATGGGTTGTTTCCTTCATGCTGCCACTTCTCGGAAACACAGTATGGCTGTATGATGGTGGG
>Ga0265293_10007236_pt1 | contig 17227 bp, 8 predicted proteins | sample Munlanlewell138R_FD_192505 | JGI IMG/M metagenome (GOLD analysis project Ga0265293, IMG submission 192505) | Leachate microbial communities from a municipal landfill in Southern Ontario, Canada - Leachate well 138R | ecosystem: Engineered > Solid waste > Landfill > Unclassified | place: Canada...
AGTGGTGCGCCACGGGGACGTGCGCTTCCCGTTTGCGGCACTCGTGGGCCAGGAGCGGATGAAGCGCGCCCTCCTCCTGAATGCGGTCAACCCGGCGGTCGGCGGAGTGCTCATCCGTGGCAGCAAGGGCACGGCCAAGTCCACGGCGGTGCGTTCGCTCGCCGCCCTGCTGCCGCCGATCGCCGTCGTCGCCGGCTGCCCCTACTCGTGCGATCCGGCCCGTGAACGCGCCACCTGCCCCCACTGCACGACGGACGCCACCGAGGACCGTGCGGGCGAGGTGGTGGAGCGCCCGGTGCGCATCGTGGATCTCCCCGTGGGCGCCTCGGAGGATCGCCTCGTCGGGTCACTCGACATCGAGCGGGCACTGCATTCCGGCCGCCAGGCGTTCGAGCCGGGACTGCTCGCCGGTGCACACCGGGGCATCCTCTACATCGATGAGGTCAACCTGCTCAACGACCACCTCGTGGACGTACTGCTCGACGCGGCGGCGATGGGACGCAACTACGTCGAGCGGGATGGCCTCTCGGTGACGCACCCGTCACGGTTCATCCTCGTTGGCACGATGAACCCCGAGGAGGGCGAGCTCCGACCGCAGCTCCTCGACCGGTTCGGCCTGATGGTGGAGGCCGACGACCAGTTCACACGCGCGGAGCGCATGGAGGTGGTGAAGCGGCGGATCGCCTTCGAAGCTGACCCCGCCGCCTTCGTTGCCCGCTGGGATGCGGAACAGCAGGCGCTGCGACAGCGGCTCGCAGCGGCGCAGGGGATGCTCCCGGACGTGACGCTCTCCGACCAGATGCTGGAGGCGATCGCGGGCGTGTGCGAGGCGCACGAGGTGGACGGCCTCCGCGCGGACATCGTCATCCATCGCGCGGCGACGACGATCGCGGCGTGGGACGGGCGCGCGGAGGTCTCGCTCGACGATGTCCGCGAGGCGGCGCGGCTCGCCCTCGTCCATCGGCAACGGCGACAGCCGTTCGAGCAGCCGGAACTGGATCAGCAGCGGCTCGACGAGTCGCTCGACGAGTTCGAGCCGGGAGAGCACCGGCGCGACGAACGCTCGACCGGTGAGCGTCAGAACACGCCCCGCGAGCCCAGCCCGGAGGGCTCCTGTCCTCGGAGGTAGGGGCGGAACCTGAGGCGGGCGACGATTCTGTTGGCTCGACTGATGAGGTGCGGCCGCCGGCACCGATCGGTGAAGCCACACCGCTTGCGTCACTACCGCCCCGCGCCCGCGCAGATGACCGGGTCAGGAGTGCTTCGGGCCGCCGGACAGCGTCGCTCAGCGAGACACGCGTGGGCGCCCACATCGGTTCACGCGTCCCCGACGGTGCCGTGCGCGATCTGGACCTCGCGGCCACCATCCGTGTCGCCGCGCCCAGGCAGATTGGCCGGGAAGACGGTCGGTTCACCATCACCCCTCGCGACCTCCGCGAGAAGGTCCGCGAGGCGCAGACCGAGACGCTCCTCGTGTTTGTCGTCGACGCCAGCGGCTCGATGGGCGCCCGGCGGCGGATGGAGACGACGAAGGGCGCCATCCTCACGCTCCTCACGGACGCCTACCAGCGGCGTGACCGCATCGCCCTCGTGAGCGTCCGGGGCGTTGGGGCCGAGGTCATCCTTCCGCCGACGAACAGTGTCGAACTCGCACACCGCCACCTGGCGCAGCTCCCGACCGGCGGCCGGACGCCGCTGTGGGCGGGCCTGGGGCGAGCACGAACCCTCGTCGAGCAGGAGCAGCAGCGAAATCGCGACCTCGTGTGCATGGCGATCGTCGTCTCCGACGGTCGCGCGAACCTCGGTCAGGGAGCGCTTGGGCCCGCGGAGGCCCTGGGTGTCGCCGCAGATGCCCTCCGGGAAGTCGTGCGGAGCGCTCTCGTGGTCGACACCGAAAGCGGGTTCGTTCGCCTCGGACTCGCTCGTACGCTCGCGGAGCGGCTCGGTGCGGACTACCTCTCCCTGGACGACCGCGATTCCTCGGCGCTCGCGACTGCGGTTCGGACGTATCGTCCGGAAGGACGATGGGACCCCTAGCGCGCACCAGGAGACCTCGCGAGTCGCCCATCGTGTCGGCTCGACGACGACCTCGAACGGCATCCGCAACGCCAGATTGCCACCGAGCATCACGAAGCCGGTGCTCACCCGCACACCGCGAGTGGGATCGCCACCGAGAGCACACGGGACTCTCCGCCACTCCACGGCCCACTCATCGGTGCTAGGTCAGCTGGCTGTACCGCCTCAGGCTCGCCTCAGAAAGGGAGCCGGAATCACGAGGAACCCCGGACACTTCGCCTCGGGCGACCGGTACCCAGCGCATAGGGAGTAGCTGTCCCTGGCCGTCGTCACGTGAGAAAGGACCGGGAACCCTGACCCAGCGTGGATTCCTCGGACCGCACGAACCGAACACCTCACCGAGCCGCGACGGGACGCCGCGATGCAGTCCAGGTGGCGCGAGCCTCGACGCCCCCGCCGAAAGGTGACGGTTCTGCACAAAAGTGCTATTGCTACTTTTCGCAATCGAGAGGGGTACCCCATGGCCGAGGGGCATGACGTGCAGGAGTCGATCAACGCCTACTGGAACTGGCGCGGGCCGTCCTACGACAGCCGGCCGGGGCACGGCGACCGGATGGGCACAACCGAGCACGCCGCCTGGGTCGAGACCGTCCGCTCTTTGCTTCCTCCCGCGCCCGCGGACGTGCTCGATGTCGGCACCGGGACGGGGTTCCTCGCGTTCGTCGCCCACGAGGTGGGGCACCGCGTCACCGGCATCGACCTGGCGGAGGGGATGCTGGAGGTGGCCCGTGAGCGCGTCGCCGCTGAAGGCGGACCCACGTTCGGCCTTGGCGATGCGGTGGCACCGGAGTTCCCCGCGGCCTCGTTCGACGCGGTGATCAGTCGGCACGTCGTGTGGACGCTGCGCGACCCGGAGGAGGCGTTCCGTAACTGGCTGCGCGTCCTGCGGCCAGGTGGGCGCTTTGTCGCCATCGACGCGTTCTGGTTCACCCCCTCGCGTCCCAGCGAGCCGTCCGAGGGCGACGAGTGGCGTGACCCGTGGAACCGCCACTACTCGGCGGCCACGCGCGCCGGCCTCCCGGCGATGCACCTCACCGAGCACGCCCCGCTCCTCGCGATGGCCGAGGCGGCCGGGTTCGTCGACATACGCCTGGACCACCTCACCGCGGTCCAGGAGGCGGAGGCCGAGCAGATCTCGGAGGAGCCCCGCTACGCCCTGACCGGCTTCCGCCCCGCCTAGACGCCCCCGCTTCACACGCACGACCGGAGTTCCTGATGTCCACGACTCGACTCGCCCGCCGCAGGTTTGTCCGAGGCGCGGGCCTCGGTAGCCTCGGCCTGGTCGGAGCCGCCCTCGTGGGGTGTTCCGGCGATGACGACGCGGTCGAGGGCAGCGCGAGCGCGACGGACGCGTCGGGCACCTCCTTGGAGCGGCAGCGTGCGACCTTCGTCGACTCGCTGGAGCCGGGGACGTACTACGACGGCAGCGGCGGCCTCTACGCGATCCGCGAGGGCATCGCGGACGGCCTCATCACGGTGGACTTCGACTCCCAGTTCACGGGGGGCCTCGCCGACGAGTGGGAGGCGCCGGACGACCTGACGTGGCGGCTGTCGCTCCGACCCGGAGTCACGTTCCACAACGGCGAGACGATGACCGCCGAGCACGTCATCGCGAACCTCGAACGGCTCGCTGAGAGCGACGCCGGGATCGCGGCGTTCTCCGGGACCGCCGTTGAGTCGGACGGCAAGCACATCGAGCTCCGCACGGCGGCGCCCCTCCCGTACATGCCGGCCATCCTCGCGAACGGCCTCGCGGCGATCTACCACCCCTCCTCGTTCGAGGGCGACCCGGCGACCTCGCTGCCGATCGGCACCGGCCCGTTCCGGGTGACGGAGTTCCGCCCGGGCGACCGGCGCACGCTGGAGGCCTTCGACGGCGGCTGGCACGGCGCGCCCGGCCTCGCCGGCGTCGACTACCTCGTGGTGCCGGAGGCGCAGACGCGCGCTGCGCAGGTCCGCACGGGCGACGCGGACATCGCTCGACTCGTCAACCCGGAGGATGTCCCGACGCTGGAGGCCGCGGACGGCGTCACCATCCTCACCACCTCCCTCCCGCGCTATCGCGGCCTCTTTCCCAACGTCCACCGAGGACTGACCCAGGACGATCGCGTCCGCCGCGCGATCGCCGCGGCCGTGCAGCGCCAGCCCATCATCGACTCCATCCTCGAAGGGCTCTCCTCGCCGCAGGCAACGATCTTCCGGACGGACTACCCGTGGGGCGATCCGACGATCACCGGCATCCCGGAGGACCTCGCGGAGGCGACGAAGCTCCTCGCGGCGGTCGGGTACGACGCCGACTCGCCCGCGGCGATCACCCTCTCCTCCTACACGCAGCGCGGCGAGCTGCCGCTGATGGCGCAGGTGCTCCAGCAACAGCTCCAGCAGGTGCCGTTCGCGATCACCGTCGACGTGGGCGACTACACACCGTTCGAGACGGCGGCGATCGCGGGTGACCTGGAGCTGATGCTGGTCGCGCGAAACCCACTGTTCCTGTTCGACCCGCAGGGCACCTTCGAGTCCGACTACGCCACCGGCGGCTCGTTCAACCTCAGCCAGTACAGCGCACTGGACGCCGCGATCGCGGAGGCCGCCACGATCGTGGACCAGGCGGAGCGCTACGCGCGCTACCGCGAGTTCGAGCGGCAGATCATCGAGGACGACATCGCGACGATCGCCCTCTGCGCCTACACGCAGATCGACGCGACTCGGGATTCCGTCTCCGGCTACCGCCCCCACCCCACCGATGCCATCGCCGTCCACGAGGGCATCACGAAGGTCTAGCAAGGCGGGGCGATGACCGGCCGTCTTGCCGCGCAGCTCCTCGGGCTCCTCGCCGCGCTCATCCTCGCCTCGGCGTTGGTCTACGTCCTGACGGTGAGCCTGCCGGGCGACCCCGCCCGTGCGGTGTTCCGCGCACAGTACGGACCGGATGCGAACCCGGATCCGGCCGTCCTGCAAGCGATCCGGGAGGAGGCCGGGTTCGACCAGCCGCTGCCGCTCCAGTACCTGCATTGGCTCACGGATGCCGTCCGTGGTGACTTCGGGCGGTCCTACACCACCCAGCAGCCAGCCGGCGCGCTCGTCCTCGACCGGCTCGGGGTGACGCTCGTGCTGTCGTTCGGGGGGCTCGGGATCGCGCTGGCGCTGAGCCTCCCGGCGGCGGCCGCGGCCGTCCGCTGGAGACGCGCGCACGGTGCGACGGTAGCCCTCACCCAGTCGCTCTACACCGTGCCGGACTACCTGCTCGCGGTGCTCGGCGTGCTCGTCTTCGCGGTCGTCCTCGGGTGGCTGCCGGTGGCGGGGTGGGGGACGCCGCAGGCCGCGGTCATCCCCCTGCTCGTGGTCGCCGTCGGGCCGTGGGCGCTGTTCACGCGGCTCACCATCACGGGCCTGGAGGAGGGACTGCGCTCGGACTGGGCGCAGACCGCGAGGGCGAAGGGCCTGAGCGACGCCGCGGTGATCCGCCGACACGCGATGCCGCACGCGGTGATCCCCGTCGTGAACATCCTCGGTCTCTCGCTCGGTAGCGCGCTGTCCTCGACGCTCATCGTCGAGGTCATCTTCGCGATCCCCGGCGCCGGGCGACTGCTGTTCGATGGTATCGCGGCACGAGACCTCCCGGTCGTGCAGGCGGGGCTGATGGTGCAGGTCACGCTCGCGGTCGTCGCGAACCGCGTGGCAGACATCGCCGTGCTGTGGCTGGACCCGGTGCTGCGGTCCTCGGAGCGCACCCGATGAGGCCCGCCGCGAGGGATCGCGTGCCGCGACCGATCTGGTGGCTCGCGCCCGTCGCGCTGATCGTGATCCTCGGACCGCTCGTCTGGACGGTCGACCCGGTCGAGCAGATCCTGACCGACCGGCTCGTCGGGCCGACGTTCGACCACCCGCTCGGGACCGACAACCTCGGACGCGACCTCCTCGCGAGGGTGCTCCACGGCGGGCGCATCACGCTGGGCCTGGCCCTCGTCGCAACGGTGATCTCCTCGAGCGCGGGCATCGCCCTCGGGCTCCTCGCCGCAGCCGTACGAGGGCCGTTCGACCGCGCCCTTGCCGTGGTCATCGACGTGCTGAATGCCTTCCCGTACCTGCTGCTCGCGCTCACGTTGGCGGGGCTGGCCGGCGGCGGCGTCCGCGGGCTGCTCCTCGCCCTCACCGTGCCCGCGTGGGTCCCGTTCGCCCGCGTCGCGCGGTCGGAGGCGATGCGCGTCCGTGCAACCCCGGCGATCGAGGCCGCGGTCGCCCTCGGAGCGTCGCCGCTACGGGTCGGCCTCCGCCACGTCCTGCCGAACGCGATGCCGCCACTCGCCACGCTCACCGTGCTGCGTTTCAGCCACACCTTCATCACGATCGCCGGACTGTCGTTTCTCGGCGTCGGCATCGCCGCACCCACGCCCGAGTGGGGCGCGATGCTGCGCGGCGCGCTCCCCTTCGTCGAGCGCGCGCCGCACGTCGCCCTCGCACCCGGGGCGGCAATCCTCCTGGCCGCCGTCTCCGTGAGCGCCGGCGCGGAGGGCGTCCGCCGCCTCGTCGATCCTCGGCGTCGCTAGCCGTCGAGGGCGGCGTCAGCGCAGGGCGGCGATGACGCGGTTGTCCAGGTCCTGCCAGACGGTGGTCACCTCGCGGAAGCCAGCGTTCAGCAGGCCCGCGCGATGCATCTCGTACCCCGCCCGCCAGCGCTCGGCACCGCGGCTCTCGAAGCGTCGGTCACGCTCCGCAATGAGCGAGGCCAGCTCCGGCAGTGCGCGGAACTCATCGTGCCACGCCTGGTAGTCCTCCATCTCGGGGGCGGCGAACGCCTCCTCGGTGCGGCGGTCGCGGATCGCGCGAGCCGCCGCGCCGATCCCCCGCTCCGAGGCGGGGTAGTCCATGTGGTCGCCGTTGAGGAACACGCCGCCCTCGCGGACGACGGCACCGAGCTGGCGGTACAGCCCCATGAGGACGTCCGCGTCGAGCCAGTGCAGCGCGGTCGTCGACACGGCGGCGTCGACCGGCCGCCCCCCGAGCGCCTCCAGCCACGACGGCTCGGCGAGGCTCGCCTCCACCCACGTCACACGTCCCTCGGCATCTCCGAGCGCCGCCTTCGCGATCGCCAGCAGCAGCGGGTCGAGATCCACCGCGACCACCGAGGCCCCGGGGATGGCCTCGAGGATGCGCTGCGTCAGCGACCCCGGCCCGCACGCGAGGTCGAGCACCAGCGGCGCGTCGCCGCACACCTCTCGCACCAGCTCAACGATCGCCCGGAAGCGCCCCTCGCGCTGCGGGATGTACCCCTCCTGCTGCCGGTCCCACCGCTCCAGCCACTGCCGGGCGAGTTCAGGCGAGAGCGGCGAGTCGATAGCGGATGTAGTCACGGGCTCCTCCTGCGAAGATTCGCAGGAAGCGTACGCGATACCGGCCAGGACGGCGAAGGGTGCCATCGTTCACCATCGCGCCCCGAGCGGCTCCGTACACCATCGCAGCGCTCCGGATCGATCGTGGTATCGCGACACGCGAAGCCATGCCCGATTCGTAGCCCTCGACTCTGGCGGAGCCAGCACTCAAGACGACGATTCTGAACCTGGAAGCGCGCTCTCAGCCGAGGATGGCGAGAGGCCTGGAGCGGGAGACGAGATTCGAACTCGCGACATCCTGCTTGGAAGGCAGGCGCTCTACCACTGAGCTACTCCCGCGCGAGGGGCTCCAGCATACCGTCAGGTCGAGGCCAGACGCACCGTCGAGGGGGCCCGGGAGGCGACGTCGGCTTCGAAGTAGGGGCGCGGAGTGAAGCGGAGGAGGGCCGCGACGACGGAGGAAGGAAATGACTGGCGGGTGGTCTCGTAGTCCGTGACCCAGGCGTTGTAGACGGCGCGGGCGTAGGCGATGCGGTCCTCCGTGAGGGCGAGCTCGGACTGGAGGCGCTGGAACTGCTCGGAGGCCTGGAGGTCGGGGTAGGCCTCGGCGACGGCGAACAGCGAGCGGACGGCGTCCGTCAGGGCGACTTCCGCGGGCGCGTCAAGGTCAGGCGCGGCAACGGCCCTCGAGCGTGAGTCGGTGACGCGGGTGAGGACGGAGGACTCGAAGTCCGCGTAGCCGCGCACTGCCTCGACGAGCGTGGGGACGAGGTCATGGCGGCGGGTGAGCTCGACGCCGATGGTGGCGCGACTTTCGTCCACGCCGTTCCGGCGGCGGACCAGCGTGTTGAATGTCCAGACGGCCCAGCCGAGCAGCACGACAAGCGCCGCGAGGGCACCCCAGGTCCAGAGTTCCATTCGTCCCCCGCTTCACCTTCACACCGTCGTGATCCGACCCATGGCCGCGCTGATACCTCTATTGTGTACCGTCGGACGGAACGGCGGCGGGGACAGCGCGTGAAGACCCGATCTGGATGGCTCCTGGCCGCGTTCGCGGGTGCGCTCCTCCTTGCGTGGGGGCTGCTCGCCACCTCGGCGAGCGCGCAGACGGACGGCTCCGCCGAGGAGCGCATCCGCTCCTTCGATGTGACGCTCAACGTCTCCGTCAACGGTGACCTGGAGGTCCGCGAGGTCATCACCTACGACTTCGGGACAGAGGAGCGGCGCGGGATCCTGCGGGACATCCCCGTCCGGTTCCACTACGACGCCACGCACGACCGCGTCTATGACCTCACCGTCCTCAGCGTCTCCTCGGACACAGCGCCCGACCAGTACGAGCGCGAGGACATCGGCGGCGGGTACACGCGGCTGAGGGTGGGCGACCCGGACGAGGTGATCACCGGCAGCCACACCTACGAGATCCGCTACCGCGTAGCGGGCGCCCTGAACGGGTTCACCGATCACGACGAGCTGTACTGGAACGCCACCGGCAACGAGTGGCCCGTGCCGATCGACCTTGCCACCGTGACGGTGAACATGCCTGCTGAGGTCCAGGAGAGCCTGTGCTTCGCCGGTCCCGCCGGCTCGAATGCGAGCTGCGACGAGGACATGGTCCGCGCGCAGACGGCGACCTTCGCACACTCACGACTCCGCACGCGCGAGGGCGTCACGGTGGTGGTGTCGATCCCGACCGGCGTCGTCCCGACACCAGAGCCGATCCTCGTGGAGCGGTGGAGCCTGACGCGGGCGTTCTCGCTCAACCCGCTCACGGCCGGCGTCACGGGTGCGCTCTCCCTGCTCGTGGCGGGTGGGATCGCGCGCATGCTGTGGCTCGTCGGGCGCGACAAGCGATGGTCCGGCTCGCTGGTGGACGCGCGGTTCGGATCCGCCAGCGGGGCCGCCGAGCGCGTCCCCCTGTTCGAGGGCGGCCCGTTCCCGGTGGAGTACTCGCCACCCGGCAACCTGCGTCCCGGCCTCATCGGCACGCTCCGCGACGAGGTCGCGCATCCGCTGGACGTGACCGCGACGATCGTGGACCTCGCGACGCGTGGGTTCCTCCGCATCGAGGAGGTCAAGGAGTCCGGGCTGCTGCGCGACAAGACGGACTGGAAGCTGGTCCGGCTCACGCCGCCCCCTCGGGTAGCGACGGCCGGGACCGCCCTCGAGTCGTACGAGCAGAAGCTCATGGACGCACTGTTCGAGGACGGCGACGAGGTGGAGGTCTCCTCGCTGCGGACGAAGTTCCGCGCGCGCCTGGAGTCGGTGCAGCAGGAACTCTACGCGGAGGTGGTGAAGCAGGGCTGGTACCGCCGCAGTCCGGCCAGCACACGCTCGCGATGGCTCGCGATCGGGTTTGGCGCGCTCGTGCTCTCCGTGGGACTCACGGCCCTCGCAGCATGGTTGACGGAGTGGGCGCTGATCCCGATCCCGCTGGTGATCGGATCGATCGCCATCATCGCGGGCCATGCCTCGACGCCGTCTCGCACCGCGAGCGGCAGCGCGACGCTGCGTCGTATCCGAGGGTTCGAACGCTTCATCGCGAGCGCCGAGCTATACCGCTCCCGGTTCGCCGAACAGTCGCGCATCTTCTACGACTACTTGCCGTACGCCGTGGTCTTCGGCCTGACCGACGAATGGGCGAAGGCGTTCGAGGGCCTCGACGACCTGCCGCCCGCGGGCTGGTACTCCGGCTCCTCGGGTCACCTCGGTGCGCTCGTGCTCGCGGACAACCTCACTCGCTTCTCACAGGAGAGCGCCGGGGCGATTGCCGCCACGCCTGCGAGCTCCGGCTCGAGCGGGTTCAGCGGCGGCTTCTCCGGCGGAGGTGGGGGCGGTGGAGGCGGCGGCTCCTGGTAGCCATTTCCGCCTAATAACACGCGGAATGCCCGCCCCTGCCCGCTTCTTCCTGACGGTTTATCAGCGTGATTCTGAGCCTGAATGAACCCCACCGACCGCGCCGGTAGAGAACCGGTGAAGGACAGCGAGAACTTCAGGGAATCGTCATCTCCATACTTATGAACCCGCATACCTTCCGACACGTCGGATGAGGGGTATCGGGGAATCAAGGCTCGTCTTATGTCGTATCGGACGCGACTCGCGCAGGTCGCCGCGATCGCCGTGGTTGGCGTTGTGGCAATGGGGCTGGTGCTGGTCACCAATGCCCTGGCCGAGGAGAACATCCCGCCCGTCGCGGTGGACGATGTCGCGGCGACGGGCCAGGACCAGCCGCTCACCATCGATGTCCTCTCGAATGACTCGGACCCGGATGGCGGCACCCTCTCGGTGGCGCCGGGAGCACTGGCGCGCGCCACCATCGTGGCCGCGAACCCCGTGCTCTTCTGGGAGTGCTACCCCGTCGGCGGGGGCACCGTGGTCGACCGCAGTGGGAACGGCAACGACGGCGCGATCACCGGGAGCGTGACCGCGGGCGACCTGGACGGTGACTGCGACGGCGCCAACGCCTTTGCCTTCCCCGCGGGCGCGGGTTCCTCGGTGACACACCCCGCCGCCGCGCCCTCGGGCGCGTCACCGCGCACCTTCATCGTCCGCTTCCAGGCCGGTACCGAGCTCGCCGGCGGCACGCCGCTGTTCGGCACGGGCACCCAGGGCATCGACTCCGGCCAGTTCTCGATCTCGCGCGACTGGGACAACGCCCAGCTGCTGTTCACCGGCTTCGCGAACGACCTTCCCCTGCTGCTGCCGGGCGGCACCAACCTCGGCGACGGCGCCGAGCACACCATCGCCGTGGTCTACGACGGCGTCACGACCGTGACGGCCTACGTCGACGGCATGGCCGGCACACCAGCCACGATCGGCCAGCTGGACACCGTGGGCGGCGAGGTCCGCCTGGGCACCGCTCCCTGGACGGACGCGAACGCAGGCGACCAGATGCGCCAGTTCGCCGCCTTCGGCTACGCCCTGGACGCGGGGACGATTGCCTCGATCCACGCCGCGATCCAGTCGGCCTCCGGCGGGCAGTCGTTCAGCGACCCGGAGCATGGCACCCTCACGAACAACGGCGCGAACGTCACCTACACCCCTGACCCGGGGTTCTTCGGCACCGACACGTTCACCTACTCCGTCTCGGACGGCCAGGGTGGCTCCGCCAGTGCGACCGTGACGGTCATGGTCTCCGGTATCGCCGGGGCGCAGCCGGACAACGTGACCGTCACCACCGGTGAGGCCGTCACCTTCAACGCCGTCGCGAACGACGTGATCGCGGAGGGCCTGACTGCCGCCCTCACCTCCGTGGACGATCCGGCCAACGGCACCGCGGTCCTCCTCGACGAGTCCACGATCGAGTACACGCCCGATCCGGGGTTCGTCGGCACGGACAGCTTCCTATACACGATCACCACGTCGCCGGGTGACGAGACCAGCCAGGCGCTGGTCTCCGTGACCGTCACGCCTCAGAACGACGCGCCGAGCGCCATCGACGACTCCGCGACGACGACGATGGGCAAGGACGTCCACATCGACGTCATCGCGAACGACTCCGACCCGGACGGCCAGGCCGTCTACGTCTCCCCGGGCCAGCTCGCCCGCGGCGCGATCCTCCGCGCTGGTCCGCTGCTGCACTGGGAGTGTCTGCCCGAGGGCGGCACCTCGACGCTGGAGGACACCTCCGGTAACAGCCGTGACGGCGCGGTGGGTGCGGGTGTCAGCGGCGGCACGGAGACCGGCGACTGCGACAACGGCACGTCGATGACCTTCGCGGGCGCCGACGGCCTGATCACGCTCGACAGCCCGGGCCTGCCGTCCGGCCAGGACGCCCGGTCCGCCCTTGTGCGGTACCGAGCCAACTTCACCACGGCCCCGGCGGACATCCCATTGTTCGGCTACGGCCAGAACGGCACGCCCTACGCGCAGTTCACCGTGTCCCGGACGGTCCTGGGCAACGACAAGCTGATCTTCACCTCGTGGGCGAACGACCTGCACTTCGACCTGCCGCCGGGCGCGAACATCGCGGACGGCCAGGAGCACAACATCATGTTCGTGTACGACGGTGACCTCACCGTCTACGCGTACTACGACGGCATTCCATCCGGCCAGGGCACGCTGGCGGTGCCGCTGAACACCATCGACGACACGGTCATGCTCGGCGCCTCGCCGTGGGGCTGGCGCTCCAACGGGGACGAGCTACGCCAGTTCGCGATCTTCCCGAACGCGATCTCACAGGACGACGCCTACCTCGTCCACGCAGCCGTCGAGGCGGCGGTCCAGAACCGGTCCTTCACCGATCCGCTGCACGGCACGCTGGTCGAGGATCCCGACCACCTGGGCTTCACCTACATCCCGGACGCCGGCTACGTCGGCACCGACCAGTTCTACTACTCGATCTCGGACGGCCGCGGGGGCGGCGCGATCGCCCTCGTGACGGTCGATGTCCAGCCAGGCGTCGCCGCGCTGAACGACACCTCGTTCACGCCGGTCGACACCCCCGTGACCATCGATGTCCTCGCGAACGACTCCGCACAGCAGGACGCCGTCCTCACGGTCACCGCCGTGACCCAGCCCGCGTTCGGCACGGTGACCACGGACGGCACGACCGTCACCTTCACCCCGCAGGCCGGCTGGCTCGGCATCGCGACGTTCTCCTACACCGTCGCGTCTGACCTCGGCGGTGACGACACCGCGAACGTCGCCATCAACGTCGGTGGCAGCGGCAACAACTTCCCGCCGACCGCCGTGGACGATACCGCGACGACCGACGAGGACACCCCGGTCGCGATCAACGTCCTCGCGAACGATTCCGACCCGGACAACGACGGCCTCGCGATCTCGCAGGGTGAGTCGGCGATCCCGGGCATCAACGCCTACAGCCCGTCGCTCTACTGGGCCTGCCTGCCTGCGGCTGGCTCCAGCACCCTGTTCGACCAGTCCGGCAACGGCGTGGACGGCACCCTCAACGGTTCCGTGACGCCCGGTACCCTCGCGGACGACTGTGGTGGCGGCACCACCATGGTGTTCCCGAACGCCTCGGCGTTCGTCGGGCGGACCTCCCCCGGACTGCCGGAGGGCAGCGCGCCGCGCTCGGTCGTGCTGCGCTACCGCACGGACATCGCCGCCCCGAGCACCGTCGGCATGTTCGGCTTCGGCACGAACGAGGCCGGCAACGCCCAGTTCTCCGTCTCGCGCAACCTCAACGGGAACGACGTCCTGTCCTTCGCGGCGTGGGGCAATGACGCCCAGCTGCAGCTGCCCGTGAGCATCGCCGACGGCGCCGAGCACACGATCGCGATCGTGTACGACGGCAACGTCACCATGACCGCGTACGTCGACGGCGTCGCCGGTACCCCGGCCACCCTGTTCGCCCCTCTGGCGACCGTGGACTCCGAGGTGCTCCTCGGCAAGACGCTATGGGGCGCCGTGGGTGACGCGGCGGAGATGCGCCACTTCGCCATCTTCGGCACCGCTCTCTCCGAGGCGGACATCCTCGCGATCCACGACATCATCGAGTCCGTGGTCCATGAGCCGGCCTTCACGCAGGGCGCGAACGGCACCGTGACGCAGACCGCGTTCAACACGCTCGAATACACCCCGAACGAGGGCTACATCGGCGTCGACACGTTCACCTACACCGTCGCCGACGGGAATGGCGGCGAGTCGACCGCGACGGTCACCGTGACCGTGGACGATGTCCCGGTCCTGCCGCTGGTCGCCGAGGACGACGAGGCCACCACGATCGGCACGGAGCCGGTCACCGTCGAGGTCCTCGCCAACGACACGAGTGACCCAACCGGGACACTCACGGTGAACAACGCCCTGCAGCCAGCCAACGGCACGGTGACCTTCGACGACACGACTGTCACGTACACCGCTAACCCCGGGTTCGTTGGTGACGACACCTTCGTCTACTCCGTCTCGGACGGTCTGGGGAACACTGCAGCCGCCACGGTGCGGATCACGGTGGAAGCCCTCCCGAACCTGGCTCCGATCGCCGAGGACGACGCGGTCACGACCGCCGTGAACACCCCGGTCACCATCGACGTCCTCGCGAACGACTCCGATCCCGATGCTGGGGACATCCTCACGTTCGGGTCGGCGTCCGCGATCGAGACGCTGAACTCGTTCTCGCCGAGCCTCTACTGGTCATGTCTTCCGGAGAGCGGCACCACCGTCCCGGACGAGTCCGGCAACGGAAACGACGGCACGATCCAGGGCAACGTGCAGGCGGGCGACCTCGTCGCTGACTGTGGTGGCGCGACGCCGGTCTTCGCTGACGGGTCTGCCCTGATCTTCAACAGCACCCCCGGATCGGTCCCGGTGGGCGCGGAGGCGCGCACGGTCGTGGTCCGCTTCCAGAGCGCCCTGTCCGACCCCGCCGATGTCGGCCTGTTCGGCTTCGGCACCAACGCGGTGGGCCTCGGACAGTTCTCGGTCGCCCGGACGAGCACCGGCAACGACCGCCTGTGGCTCGAGTCGTGGGGCGTGGGCGCCCTGCTCGTGCTGCCGCCGGGATCGGACATCGCCGACGGCGCGGAGCACACGATCACCGTCACGTACGACGGCAACACGACCGTGACGGCCTATCTCGACGGTGTCGCGGGCACCCCCGCGACGCTGTACGCGCCGCTGAACACGGTCAACGGCCAGGTCATGCTCGGCCAGACGCTCTACGGCGCGATCAGCGCGGGCGCCTCCATGCGGCACTTCGCCATCTACGACGGCGTCCTGCCGGACTCGGCGATCGCTGACATCGACGCGGCGATCGAGGCGGGCGGCGTCCAGCCGTTCACGCAGCCCGCCAACGGCACGGTCGAGATCGTCGGGAACGCGTTCTCCTACACGCCGAACGAAGACTTCGCCGGCGACGACACGTTCACCTACTTCATCACGGACGGGAAGGGTGGCTTCGCCTCCGCCGTGGTAACGGTCACGGTGCTGGGCAACCAGCCCCCGCACGCCGAGGACGACATCGTCGGCACGAACCAGGGCCAGGACGTCACGATCGACGTGCTCGCGAACGACTCCGATCCGGAGAACGACCTGCTGTCGTTCATCCCGACGATCAACGCGATCAGCACGCTGAACGCGTACAGCCCGGCACTCTACTGGGCGTGTCTGCCGGACAGCGGCAACACCGTTCCGGACCAGAGTGGCAACGGGAACGACGGCACCATCCAGGGCAACGTGGCCGCGGGGCCCCTCGCAGGGGACTGTGGTGGAGCGACGCCGGTCTTCGTGGACGGCAGCTCGCTGATCCTGAACAACCTCCCGAGCACACTGCCGCTGGGGGCGGCCGCGCGCACGATCGTCGTGCGCTACAGCACTGACCTGAACGTCCCGGCGAACGTCGGCCTGTTCGGCTACGGCAAGAACGTCGAGCCGCTCGGCCAGTTCTCGATCGCCCGCACGTCCGCCGGCAATGACCGCCTGACGTTCGCCTCGTGGGGTGGTGACAACATCCTGCACCTGCCCGCAGGTACGGACCTCGCGGACGGCGAGGAGCACACGATCGCCGTCACGTACGACGGTGCGAACACCATCACGGGCTGGATTGACGGCGTCGCGGGTACCCCCGCGACCATCCCACAGCTCAACACCCAGAACGACCTCGCGATGCTGGGACAGACGCTCTACGGCGCGGTCAGCGCGGGCGCCTCCATGCGGCACTTCGCCATCTACAACGGCGTCCTGGACGCCAGCCAGATCGCTGAGATCCACGCGGCGATCGAGGCGGGTGGCGCGACTGCCTGGACGCAGCCCGCCAACGGCTCCGTGACCCAGGCCGGCACCAGCCTCGTCTACCGACCGAACCGCGGGTTCGTCGGCGCGGACACGTTCACCTACACGGTCCAGGACGAGGACGGACACCTCGCAACCGCGACGGTCGTGGTGAACGTCGAGTCGGTGAGCCTCGCGCCTGAGGACGACACCGCCCTTACGCAGCAGGACACCCCGGTCACGATCGACGTCCTCGCCAACGACGCTGGCGCGGACCTCGAGGTCACCGGCACGACCGACGGCGCGAACGGCACGGTGACTACCGACGGCACGACCGTCACCTACACCCCGGCCGCCGGGTTCTTCGGGCAGGACTCGTTCACCGTCGAGGTCTCGGACGGCATCGCCACGATGACCACCACCGTCACCGTGACGGTGAACGGCGTCCCCAGCGGCCCGGACCAGGCCGTCGAGACCGACGCCGAGGTCCCCGTGACCGTGGCGATCATCCCGCCGGTGACTGACCCAGAGGGCGACCCACTCACCATCACCAGCGCCGGCCCCGCCTCGCACGGGACGGTCACGGTGGACGGCGACAGCGTCACGTACACCTCGGAGGCCGGCTTCGACGGCGAGGACTCGTTCCCCGTGACCGTCGAGGACCCCGACGGTGGCTCGGTCACGGTGACCGTGACGGTCACCGTGAGCAGCAACGAAGCGCCGATCGTCGTGGACGACACCGCGACGACGAACTCGCCGCTGCCGGTGACGGTCGACGTGCTCGCGAACGACTCCGACCCGGACGGCGACACGATCCAGATCGTGTCCGCGGTCAGCCAGATCAACGCGTTCGAGCCCAGCCTCTACTGGGCGTGTCTGCCGGAGAGCGGCAGCACCGTGCCGGACCAGTCCGGCAACGGCAACGACGGCACGATCCAGGGCAACGTGCAGCCGGGCGAGATCGCCGAGGACTGCGGCGGCGCGACGCCGATCTTCGCGGACGGATCCGCCCTCATCTTCAACAGCACCCCGAGCTCGATCCCGGTGGGCGCGGAGGCGCGCACGGCGGTCGTCCGGTTCCGGACTGACCTCGCGACTCCCGCAGACGTGGGCCTCTTCGGCTTCGGCACGAACGCCGTGGGCCTCGGCCAATT
>Ga0265293_10007237_pt1 | contig 17227 bp, 18 predicted proteins | sample Munlanlewell138R_FD_192505 | JGI IMG/M metagenome (GOLD analysis project Ga0265293, IMG submission 192505) | Leachate microbial communities from a municipal landfill in Southern Ontario, Canada - Leachate well 138R | ecosystem: Engineered > Solid waste > Landfill > Unclassified | place: Canada...
GGAGGCGAGCACAGCCTTTCAAAGGAGGCCAACGCGGTTAAAGGCCATCCCAAAGTATCCGGTGATGACTACGCGAGTTGTATCAGGTGCCACAGCGGCGATAAGGATTATGCCTTCAAATTTATCCTGCATACCGGACACTTAAAAGAAGGGTCGCACTTTATCTCAAATTATGGCGGTCAGTGTACGGTATGCCATCAGATGCAGCAGAATGGAAAAATCACAGTAAAGACTTCATAATTAATTAGATAACCTAACATTCATGGGAAACGGGCTTCGTCGAGGCCCGTTTTTATTAGCAGGTAATAATAAATTATGGGGCGAAATACAATAATATCCGCTTTAGCAGGAGATGGGAGGGGCAAAACGAAGGATTTATTGGCATCTGTCTGCAAACACTAAATTCGGCTTTGGATATAGCTTTTTTCAAGGAGGGGCCGGAAATGTGGAAGGTCGTTTTTATTGCCCGTAGTAGAAGCATGGCTGAAAAACTACAAGAGCAGTTGCAAAATGAAGGGCTCTTGGTGATGCTGAGGCCGCTTGGCGGATCAGATCTTAATAGTCAATATGAAATATTGGTTCCTGAATCGGAAGTGGATGAAGCACAGGAGGTGCTAACCTCGGTTTAGCGGATTTTCGCTTGGGGAGGATAGGTGATCGGTATTGGCAACAATCAAAGATTTTTTCCGTAGCAAACCCAAATATGTTACAATTCACCAGCCTAGTACGGATGATCGGCGGGAGATCCCCGATGGCCTGTGGGTTAAATGTGAAGAGTGTGGCAATCTTTTATTTAATAAAGAGTTAGAGCGCAGTTTAATGGTTTGTCCTAAATGTGGTTACCATTATCGGGTTTCCGCCCGGTTTCGCATAGCTAATTTAGTAGATGAGGATAGCTTCGAGGAGTTTGATGCTGATCTTATCCCTGGCGATCCGTTAGGATTTCCGGCTTATCCGGAGAAGACCCGAGCCGCACAGGAAAAAACCGGGCTAAAGGAAGCCGTTGTTACCGGGAGCTGTAAGATTAAAGGGATTCCTGTAATCTTGGGAGTAATGGAGTTCGGTTTTATCGGTGGCAGCATGGGTAGTGTTGTTGGGGAGAAGATTACCAGGGCGGCTGAAAAGGCACTGGAGACCAAGCTGCCTCTAATAATCATCTCAACCTCCGGCGGGGCACGGATGCAGGAAGGCATTTTATCTTTAATGCAAATGGCCAAAACCAGTGCAGCGATTGGCCGGCTCAATGAGGCTGGAGGGCTATACATCTCCGTGTTAGCTAATCCCTGCACCGCCGGTGTGATGGCTAGTTTCGCCTCCTTGGGCGATATCATCATTGCTGAGCCAAAGGCCTTGGTGGCCTTTGCCGGACCGCGGGTTATTGAGCAAACCGTCCGGGAGAAACTACCACCGGGGTCGCATCGCTCGGAATTTGTGATGGAGCATGGATTTGTCGATTTAATTGTTGATCGACGGGAGCTCCGCGACACCCTGGCTAAACTGCTTAATTTCCATTCCTTAGCAGGGGTCGGAGGTGAGAACAATGGTTAACGGCAATCTGGAGTTTGAGCGCCCTCTGGTTGAATTGGAGTCGCGGATCGCCGAACTCCGCCGGTTCACAAAAGAAAAGAACATCGACATGACAGAGGAGATAACGACGCTTGAAAAGAAGGCGGCCAAACTCCGGCATGAGATTTACGCCAATCTTACCCCGAGTCAGCGAGTGCAACTGGCACGTCATCCCAAACGCCCGTTGGCCTTGGATCTAATTAATTTGATTTTCCCAGATTTTTTGGAGCTGCACGGCGACAGGCTATACCGAGATGACCATGCGATCATCGGCGGGTTGGCGATGCTTGAAGGTGCTCCGGTTACGGTGATCGCCGAACAAAAAGGGCGCGATACCAAAGAGAATATCGCCCGTAATTTTGGCATGCCATTTCCTGAAGGTTATCGCAAAGCCTTGCGCCTGATGAAACAAGCTGAGAAGTTCGGGCGGCCGATTATCACTTTGATCGATACTCCTGGGGCCTTCCCGGGATTAGAAGCTGAGCAGAGAGGACAAGCTGAGGCCATTGCCGTTAATCTGATGTATATGAGCAGCCTTACCGTTCCGATTGTGGTCGTGGTGATCGGCGAAGGTGGTAGCGGAGGCGCCTTAGCCATCGGTGTCGGTGATCGGATCTTGATGCTGGAAAACGCCCAGTACTCGGTGATTTCTCCGGAAGGCTGCGCCGCGATCTTGTGGCATGATGCCTCCTTTGCCGCGGAGGCTGCTGCGGCCCTCAAAATAACGGCCAAAGACTTGCTGGAGCTAAAGGTGATCGATGAGATTATCCCTGAGCCCTTGGGCGGTGCCCATCGCGACTATGCAGAGACAGCCAGTAACATTAAGGCTGCGATCGTTCGGAATTTGCAGGAACTCAATAAAATGGATGTTAACAACTTAGTCGACCACAGATATGCCAAATTCCGAAATATGGGTATTTTCTATCAGGCTGATGAGGAGAAGGAGGCATAACGGTGAAGAGGATCGGCGTATTAACTAGTGGTGGTGATGCTCCGGGTATGAACGCCGCAATCAGAGCGGTCGTTCGGATGGCTGCCTACCATGGCTTGGAAGTCTACGGTATCCAGCATGGCTATGCCGGCCTGATCAGAAATAATATGCAGCCGCTCACCTCCAGATCGGTTGCCGATATCATTCACCGCGGTGGTACGATTTTACGCACGGCTCGTTCCGACGAATTCTCCCGCGAAGCGGGGCAGTTAAAGGCCATTGAAGCCTTGAAGATTAATGAGATTGAAAGTCTGATCGTAATCGGCGGGGATGGCTCATTTAGAGGCGCCCTAGCCCTCATTGAGCGAGGGATTCGGGTAGTAGGGATTCCCGCAACGATTGATAATGATATTGCGGGGACCGATTATTCAATTGGTTTTGATACGGCGGTAAACAACGTAGTCGAAGCGGTAAATAAGATCCGCGATACCGCGACCAGTCATGAGCGAGTCTACGTCGTCGAGGTAATGGGACGAAATTCTGGTCATATAGCCTTGGCTGCGGGTTTAGCCGGTGGTGCTGAGTCTATACTAATACCCGAAGACTCATATTCACTAACGGAGTTGTGTCAACGGGTAATCCGCGGTTATCAGCGCGGCAAGGCCCATAGCATAATAATAGTAGCGGAAGGTTATCGCCCTACAGATGTGGAAGATTTACAAAGTTCTGGGATGTATGTTGGCCAGTTCATCCGAGAGAAAACGGGCTTTGAAACCCGGATTACCATGCTTGGTCACATTCAACGGGGAGGCACCCCGACCGTGATGGACCGCGTTCTGGCCAGCAAATTCGGCGCCAAAGCAGTTGAGCTGCTTTTGGAGGACCAGACCGCTGTGATGACGGCGATCCAGGGCAATAAAATCATTAGTGTCCCATTTAACCAGGTCTTCTCCGGCCAGCAAGAGATCGACCTGGAGGGGTTTAGGTTAGCAGAAATTCTCTCTCGCCCGTAGGCATTTATTTTTATTTATATTAGGAGGATTTCATGGGTACTAAAGACCAAACCCAGTGGCACAAAAAGACCAAGATTGTGGCAACACTAGGGCCCAGCACCGATGGTAAGATAAAAGAGATGCTACAGGCTGGGCTAAATGTTATTCGGATAAACTTTTCTCATATTGATTATGGTGAGGTTGAACGGCGCTTGGCCGAGGTAGACCAGGCGGCCAAAGAACTTGACATCTTTGTTGGCAAAATCGCTGATATTCAGGGGCCGAAGATTCGTACCGGTACGGTGCCCAAGGGAACGTTTTTGATTCCCGGCCGGCAGATAACTCTGACCACCGTGCCGCAAGTGGGTTCGGCAGAAAAAGTTTTTGTCGGTTATCCGTATTTGTGTCGAGATGTAAAGCCGGGCAACACCATTTACCTTGATGATGCTAACCTCGAGTTGGTCGTTGAGGAGGTCTTTGCGGAAGAAATCCGTTGTCGGGTTGTCATCGGTGGTGAGCTCTTTTCGCATAAGGGGGTTAGCCTGCCTGGAGTTAAAGTAGACCTTCCGGCGGTTACCGAAAAAGATATTCGCGATATCCGGTTCGCAGTAGAGCACGGTTTTGATTTTATTGCGGCTTCCTTCGTCCGGCACGCCTCGCATCTGCGGGAGATTCGGCAGGTAATCGAAGAAGCTGGAGCAAGCCTTCCCATCATCGCCAAAGTGGAAAATGAAGAAGGGTTGGCCAATCTCGAAGAGATTATCAAAGAAGCGGATGCGGTAATGATCGCCCGCGGTGATTTGGGGGTAAGCCTGCCACCGCACGAGGTTCCGTTGGTGCAAAAGCGCATGACCAGGAAGAGTAATCTGATGGGCAGGCCGGTAATCACCGCAACCCAGATGTTGGATTCGATGCGCCATTCGCCGCGGCCGACTCGGGCGGAGGTTACTGATGTCGCTAACGCGATCCTTGATGGAACTGATGCGGTAATGCTATCCGGAGAAACTGCGGTTGGAGATTACCCCGTTCAAGCAATCAAGATGATGTCTGAGATTGCGATTCATACTGAAAAATCAATAGATTATAGCCAGCGGCTATATAAAAAGCGTACAGGTTCTCCGGCTATCGCCGATGCGATCAGTCATGCGACCTGCCAAGCCGCCGAAGATCTAGCAGCCAAAGCAATTATCACTTCTACAGAATCTGGAATAACTGCCTTAATGGTCTCCCGGTATCGGCCAAAAGCCCCGATAGTTGCGGCCACGCCCAACATCGAGGTAGCCAAACGATTGACGCTCTCTTCTGGGCTGTACCCGGTTGTAGTTGAGCGAACCAATGATATCGATTCGATGATCGCGGTTACGATCGAGGCTGCGGTTAAAAAGGGATTCGCCGAACAGGGAGATCTGGTAGTGATGACCGCCGGACTCAGACCTGGTATAGCTGGCACCACTAACCTAATGAAAGTTCACATTATCTAGGGAGCGAATTCTCTTTGCTAATTAGAATAGTAATCAGCTTGGTTCTGGTTACAGTGACCGAGCTGTGTTTGCTTGTTGGATATGTAATGCGTTTCGGCCTATTATCCCTGCTGATTTGGAGCACCAGCACCGGATTATTGGGTATGTTTCTAACGAAACGATGGGGATCTGATCCGTGGGTGCTCTTTAAGAAAGCACTCTGGCAGGGCAATCTTCCCGATGCAGAGACGTTAAACAATTTATTAATCTTATTGGCCGGGGTAATCCTGATTCTTCCGGGAATTGCCACGGATATTCTTGGTCTCGTCTTGTTGATGCCTGGCATTCGTAAGATCATCCTGGTTATTGCACCGGGTCAGATCGCTAAGATGATGGAAGAAGGAGTAATCCGCCTATTAGAGTGGCGGTCAGAAGAGGAGAGTAGTGATGAGCGTAGAGACGCAATATCGTGAGCACTTTGCTAAATCTGCTGAGCTTTATGCGCAGGCAGTCGAGGTTTTTCCTAGCGGGGTGACCCATGACGCCCGCTATATGCAACCGTTTCCGATCTATGTAGAGCGGGCCGAAGGTGCGAGAAAATGGTCGGTAGAGGGGCGAGAGCTGATTGACTACTGGACCGGCCATGGCTCACTAATGCTGGGCCATTCGCACCCCGAATTGGTCCGAGCAGTCTCCGAGCAGGTGCAGAAGGGGACCCACTACGGCGCCAACCACGAGTTGGAGCTGGCCTGGGGACAGCTGGTTAAGGAACTCGTTCCCGGTGCCGAGCGGGTTCGTTTCACCGGATCCGGTACTGAGGCAACCCTCATGGCGATGCGCCTTGCTCGCGCCTATACGGAACGGAAAATCATTGTCAAGTTTGCTTCGCATTTTCACGGCTGGCATGATGCGATGACGGCTGGAGTGTATCCGCCGTACGATGTACCTACCTCTGTCGGGGTGCCGCCTGGTGCGCTGGAAGATGTGCGTGTGGTGCCGCCAAATGACATTGCTTATCTACAGCGCCTTTTTGCTGATGAAGGAGACGAGATTGCCGGTGTAATCTTAGAACCGACCGGTGGGGCCTGGGGGACTACCCCGTTTGTGCCCGGTTTTCTTGAAATCTTACGTGACCTTTGTTCAGAAGCAGGTGCCCTGCTAATCTTCGATGAGGTGATAACCGGGTTTCGCTTGGCACCCGGTGGCGCTCAGGAGTTCTTTAACCTAAGAGCCGACTTATGTACCTTTGCTAAGGTCTTGGCCGGCGGGTTAACCGGCGGCGCGGTAACCGGACCGGCGGAGATCATGGATATCTTGGCTTTTACCTCAGATAGCAAGCGTAATCGGTTCGGTAAGTTTTCGCATCCCGGAACCTACAACGCCAATCCGTTGTCCGCAGCTGCCGGGATCGCAATGCTGACCGAGATCAAGACCGGGGAGCCGAGCAGGTTGGCAAATGCCAATTGTGCCTACTTGATTGACGGATTTAACCAGGCGTTTAAAGAAACAGGGATAACTGGGTTTGCCTATGGAGAAGGCTCGATGTTTCACTTCGCTTTTGGGCTGACCGGGTATGCGGAGAAAAAAGATTTCGCCAATTGGGAACCATTGATGCAGATTCCGGGGCAGATTGCCGGTCCATTTCGTCAAGCCATGTTGCTCAACGGCGTTGATATGACTGGACAAGGTGGCTGGTTAAGTGCTGTTCATACCAAAACAGATTTGGACATCACACTTGAGGCCTTTACAAAAGCGCTTGCTCTGCTAAAGGCGGAAGGGGTATTAGCTTAGGCACGGGAGGTGCTCAGATTGCAGAAACGTCGACTTGGTAAGACCGAACTCGAAGTTACCGCTGTTGGTTTTGGCGGCATTCCGATTCAGCGCTTGACCGAAGAAGAAGCGGTCAAAGTAGTGCGGGAAGCCGTGGAGCAGGGGATTAATTTTATTGATACGGCGCGTGGGTACACCACTAGCGAGGAGCGGATCGGCCTAGCTCTTTCAGGCGGACTGCGTGATAAAGTATACTTGGCCAGCAAAACGATGGCCCGTGATGCAGCTGGTTTTCTGCGCGATATCGAAACCAGCCTGCGTAATATGCGTACGGATTATTTGGACCTGTACCAATTTCACAACATTCGCAGCCTAGAGGCTTGGCAGAAGATCACCGGCCCCGGTGGTGCGATGGAGGCTGCCCTCCAGGCCAAGCAGGAGGGGCTGATCCGGCATATCGGGGTAACCGGCCATGTCTGTGAGGTCTTGGCGGAAATCATCGACAATGAGCACCTGGAAACCATACAGGTACCATTTAATCCTGTGGAGGTCAAACCACTGGAGCAGCTCTTTCCACGGGCGCTCGAACTAGACCTAGGTATCATCGTAATGAAGCCCTTGGCCGGCGGGGCGATTGATCGCGCGGACTTGGCCTTGCGGTGGATTTTGCAACACCAGGTTTCCGTGGCTATTCCCGGGTCGGGTTCGCTGACGGAGTTACAGCAGAACTTGGCGGTTGGCGCTGACGTCCGACCGCTTACCCCTGAAGAAGCTGCTGAATTAGCTGAGATCACCGGGAAGCTGGATGATGACTTTTGTCGGCGCTGTGAATATTGCCTTCCTTGTCCGAGCCAGATTGATATTCCGACGATGTTTCTTTTTGAGGGCTATGTGACCAGGTATGACCTTAAGGAGTGGGCGGTAGGTAGATATAACGCTCTGGATGTGAAGGCGGATGCGTGCGAAGAATGCGGGATTTGCGAAGGACGCTGCCCCTACGGCCTGCCGATCAGGGAAAAGCTGAAGAAAGTACGAACTTTATTTGAAGGCTAGGACACTAGCCTTTATTTTTTGGCCGGGTAAACAGGCGATACAGATAATAACCGACAACCGCAAAGATCGCCAGATAGAACAGGGTGCGGTAATAGGCATCACTTTCAAAGAACACAAGTAGTCACCTCCGAATGATTAAGATTCCCATGGTGCCGCTTGAAGATAGTGGTAATTGATGGGAGCTTGAAGGCGCTTTTCATTCTTGGCCTGCTGCCAAGTCCATCCGATTTTCTCCACGCTGCAAGATGCTTTGTCTAATCCGAAATAATGCCTGTTTTCGCCCAAACGATGGATATTTTCGTTATGTCTAGGAATTCTATAAAGGTTTTTTCGGATTAGCATTGAACCTGCAAATAATGGTGATAAACTATTTCGTTTTAAGTAATCAAACCTTTGGCTAATGTTTCCGGGAGTATCCCACATTAAAATGATCGCGAGGTCTTTATGGATTTAGCGACTGTGATGTTAATGTTGGCCGTTGGGTCCTTCATATTTGCCCTGCTGTTGGTAATCCTCAAGTTTTCCGGAACTACTCGGCGCGAAGTGCCCTTCTGGATTCAGGCCAAGTTCTGCCAGGCAGCTGGATCCTTACTGCTATTCACCAGAGTCGGCATTTTTGACGGAGTAACTCTCCTGGCCAATGTTGTTCTCTTGTTGGGCTGTGCCTACGAAGCTTGGGCTGTCAGAACCCTCTCCGGTCGTTTGGTCAAGCGATGGGTGCATCTCTTGGTATCCGTTGTGGTTGTAGCTATCTCTGTGTCAACCGTGTTTATGGCTCCGCCGTTTGGGCGAGGAATACTGTTTGTCTTCCAAACGCTCTTTTACTTCTTGCCAGGTGTGTTCTTATTGCATAAACAACCTGACAGGTCTTTGCTGCAAACACTCTTGGGTGTCAGTTATAGTTTAGCTGGCCTTGTCTTTCTGATTGCAGCTATAGTGAGTTTGGCTTTTCCGGAGCATGTGTTTGGTCCAGGTATTGACCGTCGTGTCCACGCCGTGATACCGCTTACGAGTTTTTGCATCTTTTTAATCAGTAGCTATATTCTCCTGATGCTTGCCAAACAGCGAAGCGATCAACAAGTGGTGCAAATCCAAAAAAGCTTGGAGAAAAGTGAAATCCAGTTTCAACGAATGGTCGAGACAGCCCTGGAAGGCATTCTGATCTTTGATGCAGATTATCGCATTGTCTTTGCCAATAAGCAGATGGCTTCGGTTCTTGGCTATACGCTTGATGAGCTAGTTGGTAGGCCCTATAGTTCTTTCTTTCCTCAGAATCAGCTGGAAATTAGGAAGTATCAGGAGTATTTGCGCAAATGTGGTAAAGATGCCGTTTATGAGTGCTGTTTGCTGGGGAAAAGCGGAGAAGAGCGCTGGTTTAAGGTCTCCGCTAAAGCGATTATGGATGAGGCTGGCCGATTTGACGGAGCATTTGCGATGTTAACTGATATAACTGATAGAAAGGTTATGGAACTAGCGCTCGCGGATTCCAATCGCCGGTTGACTGAGCTGAGCAACACGGATAGCTTAACTGGCATAGCTAACAGACGGTGTTTTGATGCTGCGCTCGCTCGCGAGTATGCCCGACTTAGCCGCACAAAATCTAAACTCTCGATCATTTTGATCGATGTCGATGATTTTAAAGCCTATAATGATCGGTATGGCCATGTGATGGGGGATGAGTGTTTACGTCAGATCGGTAGGGTATTGACAGCATGCATCAGAGAATCTGTTGACTTGGCCGCCCGTTACGGGGGAGAAGAGTTTGCTTGCATATTACCGGATACGGATCTCCAGATGGCTGTTCAGGTTGGCGAACGGATTCAACAGCGCATTCGGGATCTGAAAATCGAACACGAAAATTCTCCGGTCTCTGAGTTTATTACTGCTAGTTTTGGAGTCACTACGGTGCAGTATTCACCAGAGCGCTCCTTGGAGGAAATAATAGATATTGCTGATAAGTTGCTATACCAAGCGAAGGCTTCCGGTCGGAACCGCATCGTATTTGCTGAATTGAATGGAGAAGAGTCAAAAAAACAAATCCCCAGCTGAGCTGGGGTTACTTTTTAGATGGTGCCGAAGGTGGGGGTCGAACCCACACGAGGTTTGAGCCTCACTGGATTTTGAGTCCAGCGCGTCTGCCAATTCCGCCACTTCGGCACGTTTTTGATCCGGGTTAATTCAATTGCAGATATAAATATATCACATTATAAGCTACTCTGACAAGGACATTTTTTGTCCGAGCCAAGTATTATCCAGACTGTCGGATACTGTATAATTTAAAAGCGCAGAAGGATTCTCAGCCACTTACGCATAATCAAATTACAACGGTGCTGAAAGGAATGTTATCATTTTGGTTAAGAAATTGCTTAATTGGAAGGAGTTGTATATCCTTGCTTTAGCCTGGCGGGGACCAATCCATGGTTATGAGGTTAAACGCATCATGGCCATACCGCCGCTGGCTTCCTGGATGCAAATCACGCATTCGGAGATCTACCATGCCTTGGATCGGTTAGAGCGACGGGGACTAATTGTCAGATGTACTCCGCAGGGGAGAAATGCTACTCCTTTTGTTATTTCCGATTTAGGGTTGCAGACTCTGATCGAACATGCCGTATATTGGCTTGGTTCGGGAGATTTAAGCTATCTTGCCGAGTTCAATGTTGCCTTGAAGTTAGTTGAACTGCTCAACCCGCAGCAGATCTGTTCGGCCTTAGAAAAGCGCAAGCAAGAGCTGATGGTTCAACTGAAATGGATAGATAAGGTATTACAGAACGATCCCCCCTACTCGATTGAACATCTCTGCTATGGCTTAGATGGTGAGCGGGCTTTTCGTTGGGGCATAGCCTCGCAAATCAAATTAACAGATCATCTTCTGGAGCAGTTTGGCTGCAAGGTTAGCAATAACTGAATCCATGGGTCGAATAGGCAGAGTAACCTGTAATTAACCAACCTTCAACATCCATCCGCATGATACAATGGTCTAGGGTGATCAAATGCGTAGACCGATGACAGTAGTTGTTTCGATTTTGTTCGTGATTATGACTGTATTAGCGGTGGGTCAGTTGCGCGGAGGGATGTTTCTGGCAGATGCTGCTCGGCCGGAGACCGATAAGGCCGTGGTATCCATTGAGGGAGAAGAGACCCAGCTCAACTTAAAACTCTTTGTAGCGCCAGAGGCCTGGAGCACCCGATTAAGCACCTATTTTCCCGAAGATTTTGTAGTTGAAACCAGTCGGACTTTAGAGGGCTTTGCGGTTAAGTTTATCGCTAACTTTGGCGGATTCTATAATCCGGATGCATTTTTAGAAGTCTTTCTGTTTGCACCCGGCGTCAAGCAACCAGAGATTGACGCTGTAGTTGCCAACCTGGTGGAAACCTATAAACTAGCCCCGAATCAAGGCGATCGCTTCGAATGGTCAACCGAAGAATACAATATCACTGTCGCTAGTCCGGCCATTAGCAACTTAGCGGTTGGTGTCTGGAACGGTCAGCCGCTGTATGTGCTGACCCACTATCCGGTAGAGTATGCAGACGGCTTTGGGCCGCGAGCAGCGGTCATTCTTGAACGCTTAGAATGGGGCAGCTAGCTGACAATAGCTAAGAAGCTAGGACGGCACTCTGATGGTAGAGCAGCCGTCCTTTTTGCTGTACACGTTAGCCGACGAAAATGCTCCCTACTGGCAACGGTACCAATAACGCATGGCGGAAGACGAGATCAAAAAGTAGGGTGATGGTGCAACTGACTACCAAGGCATAGACCCACGTTCGCACTGACCGTCTTTTTGGTGGAGAGGCTAGGAGCAGGCATAAAGTGAAGAACATGGCGATGCTTGAGATAATAAAACCGATGATCGGCAGCAAAGCCGTATAACCGGCGAGAATCAGCACTGTCAGGACAACCGATCTGATCTTGGCCCCTTCGGTCCAAAACTGAAGCGCCTTTGGGCTCACTAGACCTTTAATGAGGAGCGTTCCTCCTAAAACTGCGAGAATGATTAGCACCCAAGAGACAAAGATCTTGCTATAATAGGTGAACCCTTGGGACTGGTAATACCCTATATAGGATAGGGCCAGGATTGCCAGTCCGGAGAGCGAATCGCTATTAACCATCGATAATCTCTCCTTCCTTCATGGTTATCTTCCTGTGTTGCTGTCGCTCGCGCCAGGCTGAAAAGATGGGCCAAGCGATCGAGAGCAGCGATAGACCGATCAGAACTAACGATATCGGTCGACCAAATAATACTTTCGGTATTGAGCCTGCCGCCCTGCCCATGAGCAGCGACTGCACCAGACCCTGCTCAGCAAAGGGTCCCATAATCAAGCCGAGGACCAGCGCTCCGGAGTTAAACCCGAACTTGCGGAGAATATAGGCTGCATAACCGAAGATTAGCATCATCACCACATCTAACAAATTGTTGCGCAGGGCATAGGAGCCGATAACACTCAGAAAGACAATCCCCGGCACCAGGTATTGGTAGGGGATTGAAATCATCCGGGCGAAAAACCGTGATCCCAGCGCGACAAAGAAAAACATAACCACAACAGCCAGGAAAAATGAGAGGATAAAGGTATAAGTTATTCCGCCAAAGGTCGTGTATAATTGACGCCCCGGTTGCATCCCGTGGAGCAGAAGTGCGCCAAGAATCACGGCAGCCGCTGGCGAACCGGGAATTCCTAAAGTGAGCATGGGAATTAACGAACCCTGAACAACTGAACAGTTGGCCGTCTCCGTAGCGGCGATACCATCCAAGGTTCCTTTGCCAAATTCGTCCTGGTTCTTGGACCACCGCACCGCCTCGTTATACGAGATCAGCGAGGCAATATTCCCACCGGCACCCGGGATAATCCCGACGATGACGCCGATTAGAGACGACCGCAACAGAAGAATTGGCTTGCGGATTAGTTCCCTAATGGTCTTTCTAAGTAGGCCTTTTTGCGAGACGTACTGAATGACCTGATATTCTTTGGCCCCGGTTTCGATCATTTCCAGGACTTGGGGGATGCAGAAGAAGCCGATTAGGGCAGCCATCAGGTTTATCCCGGCCTGCAAGGGAACGAGCCCCATCGTGAACCGGACATCACCGCCAATGGGCGAGATGCCAACGGTACTTAGTAAAAGGCCAAGGGCACCGGCCGTGAGTCCTTTGAGGATTGAATCTGAGGCGATAGTCCCGATGATGGTTAACCCAAAAATGGCCATCCAAAAATACTCGGGCGGGCCGAATTTCAACCCTAGTTCTGCCAAGGGCGGCGATAGGCTGAGCAGGGTGATTGTGCCGATAATCCCACCGACCAAAGAGCTAAAGGCATTGGCGATCAAGGCTTGTTGAGCCATGCCTTTCTTGGCGAGCGGATACCCATCAAAAGTCGTAGCGATGGCCGAGGGGGTGCCGGGGGTGTTGATGAGGATGGCGGGAATCGCATCGCCAAACATCGCGCCAACGTATAGGCCGCCCAACATGATTAGTCCTGATGCGGCCGGCATGGTAAAAGTAAATGGGACCAGTAGAGCTAAGGCCATTGTAGCGGTGAGGCCGGGTAGGCAACCCACGATAATTCCCGCGACTCCGCCAAGTACCAATAGTATGAGATTCATGGGGTCAAAGATTTGAGTTACGGCAAAGATGACGTTTTCCACTTTTGGGAACCTCCTGTAGAGAAATGGGTGTGGAGAAGACCCCTCCACACCGCTAATTACCGGCGGTAAGATTATGCAAGAGTTCGGTGTATTCTACGGTTTTCTCAGCGATGTATTTTTTGAACTCCTGAGCGCCCATGGCTACCGGAACAAAACCTTGGTCTAACATTTGTTGCCTGATGCTCAGGTTATTGGCAATCGACAGAAAGGCTTCTTCGAGCACTTTGATCCGCTCGGGATTGGTGCCTTTTGGTGCACACACGCCTCGGTCGATGGTTGCGGTCATTTCATACCCTAGTTCGCGGAAGGTGGGCACCTCCGGCAAGGCGCCAAACCGCTCTACCCCGCCAAAGGCCAAAATGCGGATCCGGTCTTGGTGTTGGACTAAGTCATTGGAATTGGCAAGGATCGCCATGGTGTGTCCGCCCAAAAATGCCGTTACCTGAGGCGCAGCCCCGGTAAAGGGGATATAGGTATACTTCGCACCGGAGAGCTTCTCAAATTGCAAATAGGCTAGGTGATGTCCGGAGTAGGTTCCCGAACCGGCAATGGTAATTGCACCTGGGTTGCGTTTAGCATAGGCGACGAATTCGTCGAGTGAGGTAATCGGACTTGATTTGAGAACAGCTAAACCGATCGGTGTGGATTGAAACATCGCAATGGGCTCAAGGTCTTCGGTCTGATATCCTGCGTTGGTACGCTCGATGGGCTGTAAAATGATGTGCGGGATGTTATTGCCGGCAATAGTGTAGCCATCAGCGGGTGAGTTGGCTAGCTCCGACCAACCGACCGAACCGCCACCACCCGATTTATAGGTGATAATAATCGGTACACCCAAATACTTTTCGAGCAGGGGTTGCTGCCGCCGGGCTTCTAAATCGGATTGACCTCCCGGGTCAAAGGTGATCAGGTAGGTAATTGGTTTATGGGGATATTTTTCAGCGGCTAGAACAGGGCAAAGAAGAGTTAGAATCAGCACTACCGCCATGAGCAGCAGGCCGATACGGCGGAAACACATCTGTCAACACTCCTTTTATTTGTACGTTAGTGTACTGTATGTGTTGGACAGATAGTGTGAGCAAGTCCGAAAGGGAAATTTCACCATTTGGTGTGGGAACTTTTCGGGCCGGTTTTTTGTTTATATAGTAGCAGGTGGCTCCGCTCTTTCGAGATTGTGTGACATTAGAGTCCCCTACTCAGTATAGATCCCTTCCATTTTAAGCCACCTGCTAGCCGTTAACCTATGAAACTTTGCACTCCCGTCCAGACGAAATATCCGGCAAAGAGGATGAGAAAGAGACCGAGAATGCGCAGCAGCCAAGTAAATACAGCTTGGGGCAGTAGCTTGCCGCCTTTATCCATGAGATAGGCCATTAGAGTGAACCAACCAAAATCAGCCGAGATGTGGCCGAGAAAGAAGGCTAAGAGTCCGGCAAATCCAAGCGTCTGCAGGGCAATAGCCACATAACCCGCTCCAACTGACCCCCACCATAACAGCCAATACGGATTGGAAAGACTAGTCGTCACCCCGAAAAGCACAGTCCTCGCCGGCACACGTTGCCAAGGGCGTTGTTGGTTTCCATCAGAATCATCTTGATTCACCTGTGGCAAGCTCACGCCGGCGGCATTGCGAACAACGCCGAGCCCCATCCAGATCAGAATCGCTCCACCAAAGATGCCCAAAAAACCGGTGAAGGTTTGTGAGCTCAAGATGGGGCCAAAACCAAAGACTATCGCGATGATGAGTAGCAACTCCAGCAGGGAGTGGCCTAGGGCGATTAACGGCCCGGCAAACCATCCGTAACGAGCTGTCCGTTCCAAGGTCACACTGAGCATCGGCCCCGGCATTGCGGCGCCGGTAAGCCCGATCAGAAATGCCGAGCCAAAGAAGAGGGCTATTTCCATGTCTACGACCCCTTTAGGCAAAAGTAATAGCAGATATTCGCAGTGAAATAGTTTATTCCCTGCCTTACTTTTCAGCCACTACGAGGTAGTACTGCTCATCATCCCTGGTTTCAAGTACCGTCAGCCCTGCTTGTGTACAGATGGCTCCGGTCTCGGCAGCTGGGGGCAACAGGTCATTGGCCACCGCCCCGCCCAGGTTCTGGTGGATTTCATTGATGGCCTTTCTGCCTTTAGAGTGGGCGATGATCAGCCGCCCAGCCGGTTTGAGCAGGCGGGTGAATTCGCCAACCGCACGTTCTTTGTTGGCCAGATGTGGATAGAGTGAATAGCAGATGATGGCATCAATTGTGGCATCGGGAAGATTCAGAGCGGTGACATCGCTCTGAATGAACTGAAGGTTGGGCCAGTCATACTTGGCCTGGGCCTGACTAAGCATTTCCGCGGCAAAATCGACGGCGTATATGTGACCTGACTCGCCAAGTTTCGCCTTGATAAATGGCAATAAGATGCCGGTCCCGCAACCGGCATCTATTACTTGTAAATGAGGGTGGGTAGGGAGGAACGAGACAATATACTCGAGTTTATCAGCATCGGCTTTGGGCAGGTTATCCCACTCAGCCGCAGCTGCATTAAAATAGGCGATCCGCTCTGGCATGGTTAACCCTCCTTAGCTACCGACAGTGATGGCACCTGTTCGAGCAGGCTTACCGTGGCCGGGACGAGGACAAGCTGTAGTAATACCCCTGGCAAACTGCCGATTAGACCTGCACCGATAGGATAAAGCGGATGGATCCCTTCTAAGCCGAATAAGGGTAAAGCCAGCCACATCAGCAAGCCATATACCAGGCGGCCAGCCAACACGGCACTTAAGAGGGCTGGGATTTTTCCCAGTGACCAGCGATGGTAGGCGGCTCCGACCAGCAGTCCGTAGATTGGCAGCTCAACAGCCATCATTAACCCGGTAGGGGCCAGCGGAGGCATCCCGGTCAAAACCGAGCTAAGTAAAGGCGTGATTACTCCAACCATCGCTGCGGTTAACGGACCGGCGAAAAAGCCGGCCAACAAAATCGGAATATGCATCGGCAAGAAGGTTCTGCCCAAACCAACCCAGTGAAAGGCGATTGGCAAGAGTATGCCCAAGGCGATAAAAATTCCGCCATAGGTGAGCTTTTTGACGTCCATAATCAACAACCTCCGTAACACGAATTTACATAAATGTGTTACGAAAATAGTTCACCCTGTTTGCCGCAAATCCTGCTATTGGTGGCAAAATATTTTTTTGCAAAAATATTTTGCTTGTGAAGCAAGATACTATTGATGGTTATTAGGAAGGAGGGATTTTCGTGCAAATTAGCGGCAGAAACAAGTTGGCCGGAACAGTGAAGAAGATCGCCATCAGCGGTCCGGTGGCTGAGGTGATTATGGATTGTGGCGGCAACAGCGTGGCTGCAGTCGTCACCGCGGATTCGGTAAATGAATTGGGTTTAAAGGAAGGTGATCAAGCAACGGCGTTGATCAAAGCAACATCGGTGATGCTTATGAAATAAAGCACTGGCTCGTCCCGGCGCACCATTCGTAAGGGCGCCGGGACTTTTTTATATTTTGTGAAGGATTTTTCAGTTGGTGGTGGAATTAACGCAATATACGTTTGGACATAACGGACCCACACGAAAAGGTCCTTCTTTTTCTTCCCCGTTATGTCCGAATAATCATAACCGTTGTTTAGGAGGAAAGAAAATGAGGAGAGTAAACGCAAAGATTCTGGTAGCTATTCTAGCTATCCTGGCGCTAACCGTGTTGGTGATGCCATCATTAGCAGCCGAACGAATTATTCTTGCGACGACAACCAGTACTGTGAATTCCGGTCTATTAGATTTCTTACTTCCAGACTTTGAAAAGAAATACAATATTC